>OFEY01000613.1_pt1 | contig 29222 bp, 23 predicted proteins | sample 1521251 | NCBI WGS metagenome assembly OFEY01 (sample SAMEA3504100, study PRJEB24116) | mouse gut metagenome | biome: mouse gut; feature: mouse-associated habitat; material: faeces | place: Denmark | collected 2011
AGCTAGTGACTGGAGTTCAGACGTGTGCTCTTCCGATCTCCATGGAGGCCTCTCACGTCTAGCACGTAGATCCCGCTGACCACAGCCTTTACTTCCTTTTTGACAGGAACATTGTCAAAGATTTTCTCATCACAGATCAGAGACATGATCTGGGGCCCCACCTTGGCCTTGATAATGGGCATCTTGGAGTTGCGCATCAGCTTGGGAGTCTGGTCAATGACCATCTGGGGCAGTCCGGAGTCCTTAATTTTCATGCGTTTTTTGTCAATGATCAGCATGGACAAAGACTGTTTGTTCTGTTCCAGCATTTCCTGTTGCTCGGCCTGCTTTTTCTGTGCCTTTTTACCAAGGAAATAGAGGAGCACTACGATGGCTATGAGTACCAAAAGTACAATGAGTATGACGATCTGATATGTTTTCACGGACGAATCCTCCTGCTTTAAAGTTCCGCAATATGCCGTGGCAAGTTCCATATTACTTTTTCGGCATACAGGCTCTTTTCGAACATTGTATCATCCTTTGAAAATGAAATCAACCAAGATTTCCCGATCTTTATGATAAATTTAGAGATTTTCCGTAAAAAGTATGATATACTGTGTATAAAGCTGTCCCGGGGAGGCTTTGATGATCAGTATGGAAAACGACAGGTGTAGAGGGAGTCTGCCCAGGACAGGCTCCGGGCATGCAGGAACAAAGGAAGTAGAATTTTGGATATTTTACAAGTGTTTTGGAACAATGTGCAGACGGTGTGGGGATTTATGTCCGGACATTTGATGCTGTGGAATATGTTGTTTGCGATTATCATTATATTTTTTGAACGAAAGGAGCCAAGGAGCGTATGGGCCTGGCTTCTGTTGCTGTTCTTTATTCCGATTGTGGGTTTCCTGTTTTATCTGCTGCTGGGGACGGATATGCACAAGCGGAAGATGTTCCGCTTAAAGGAAGTAGAGGATCGCCTGAATGAGGAGGTACGTGGGCAGGAACACCGTCTGCAGAGCCGCCGTTCAGAGGACCGGGACGGGGAGATTGACAGGTACAGGGACTTGATTATGTATAATCTGGAAAGTTCCGGGGCTGTGCTGTCGGAAGACAATGACATCACCATATATACGGATGGTAATGCCAAATTTGACGCCCTGATCCAGGACATGCGCCAGGCCAGGCGGTTTATCCATATGGAGTATTATATTATTAAAAATGATGTGTTGTTTCAGCGGATCGTAGAGGTACTCAAAGAGAAAGTTGCGGAGGGAGTGGAGGTGCGCATTCTGTTTGACAGCATGGGATGCCGTACTGTAAAAAATAAACTCTGGAAGCAGCTTGGTGCCTGGGGGATACAGACGGCAGAGTTTTTTCCCGCTCTGCTGGGCAGGCTGCAGCTTCGTATCAACTACCGCAACCACCGCAAGATCGTGGTGATTGACAACCGGGTGGGATATGTGGGAGGCTTCAATGTGGGCAAGGAGTACCTGGGATTGGACGAAAGGTTCGGCTATTGGCGTGATACCCATTTGCGGGTCCTGGGGGGAGCGGTTTTCGGACTGCAGCTGCGTTTCATTCTGGACTGGAATTACGCCGCGGGGCAGAATTTGTTTGCCGCGGGCAAATATCTGGAAGAGAAGCATACAGTGGGAGGAAACGGCTGCAAAGTACAGATTATCAGCAGCGGGCCGGACAATACCCAGAAGCAGATCCGGGACAATTATCTGCGGCTGATTCACAAGGCGAGGCGCAGGATCAGCATACAGACGCCCTATTTTATCCCGGACGAATCCGTGATGAGCGCCCTGCTCATCGCCGTCCGCTCCGGCGTGGATGTGCGGGTGATGATTCCCTGTAAGCCGGATCATCCCTTTGTGTACTGGGCAACCTACTCCTACATGGGCGATCTGGTGATGGCGGGCGCAAACTGCTATACTTATGACAACGGCTTTTTGCACAGCAAGGGCCTGGTGGTGGACGATGAGGTGCTGTGCTTTGGTACGGCTAATATGGATATACGCAGCTTTTCTCTGAACTTTGAGGTGAATGCGGTAGTGTACGATGAGAGCAAGGCCAGGGAGATGTCGGAATTGTTTGACCGCGATCTGGAGCATTGTACCCGGGTTACCAGAGAGGCCTATGCCAGCCGCTGTCTGAAGGTACGTTTCAAGGAGCAGGTGTGCAGGCTTCTTTCACCTTTGCTTTAAGGGGGCTTTCAAGTGATTGTGGGAACCGGGACAGCGGGATACTGCCCGGTTTTTCCGAGGCTTAAGGGGGACGGTTCGCGGGGATAATGAAAATAAGGCTTTTACTGGGAGCCGAATTGTGGTATAAAGGATAGGATAGTGTATTTGCTTTGGCAGAGAAAAGGGCAGTCCAATTTAAGCCGGACTCCAAATAAGCGGAAAAGAGGATGATATGGGAAAAAAGATGGTGATTGTGCTGGCAGCGCTGCTGGCGGCAGGTATGTTGGGCGGCTGCGGCCAGCAGTCGGATGCGCTGAAAGACATGAAGGTGGAAAAAGTTGTGACGCTGGGTGAGTACAAGGGGATTCCCGTACAGCTGGCGGCGGCAACGGTGGACGAGGCCCAGGAAGCGGAATTGATGAAAGCGCTGTACATGGACTCGGTGACGGCGGATAGAGGCGGTGTCCTGGACCGGGAAGTGGTCTTGGGGGATACTGTAAATATTGACTATGTGGGAACGCGGGACGGCGAGGCTTTTCAGGGAGGCACGGCCTCCGGCGCCATGCTGGAAATTGGCTCAGGTCAGTTTATCGAGGGCTTTGAGGAAGGGCTGATCGGCGCCATGCCCGGGGAGACCAGAGAGTTGGATCTGCACTTTCCCGAAGTGTACAAAAATAATCCGCAGCTGGCCGGACAGGCGGTGACTTTTACTGTTACCGTGAATTTTATTATGCCCACGGAATACAGCGATGAGGTGGTAGCCAGTATTGGCGTTCCCGATATTACCACTGTGGAGCAGATGCAGCAGTTTGTGCATGATTATCTGGACAGGAACGCTCAGAATACCTACCGCGCCACGCTGGAGAACGCGGTGGTGGACGGTTTGATCAATGGCTGTGTGTTTAAGGAACTCCCGGAGGCTCTGGTGGAAAAGTATCGGAATAATGTACAGGCGGGACTGGAGGCGGACTGTGCGGCAAACGGCGTTGATATGGAAACCTATTGCCAGTATAGTTTTGGAATGGATTCTACGTCCTTTTTAGACCAGTATGCGGAAAAAGCAGCCCAACAGGGGTTGGCATTCCAGGCGGTGGCCAATGCGGAGAATCTGAATATAGAGGATCAGGAGTTACAGGAGAAATTGGAGGAGTACGCAGTCCAGGGCGGATATGATTCGGTGGAAGCCTTTCTGGGTGAATTGGACCGGGAGGAATACAGGGAATATTTCATGTTTGAGAAGGTGCTGGAATTCCTGACCCAGAATGCCCAGATTACAGAGATTTAAGTTAAATCAGTAAATATGCATTGCAGACAAGTCCTTTATAACTGGATATATAGACCGAAGTATTAGTACAGGAGGTTTAGAGGGTGTTTGATGAAATATCAGAATGGTTAGATGATGTATTGGATGATATATCGGATACAGGTATTCCAAATGAGGTTATAGCTTTTGGATTTAACTTGTATGACAACGGTGATGATAATTGGTCAATGGAGCTAATTGGAACTTCGGAATTTGATACAGATGAGGAGGATTGGCTGTGCAATGAAGTGACAGATTTCGCTACAAGAGATAATCCATTCCAATGGTGCAAAAAAGCTGAATGGGATGAAATATTGAATGATGTTACCTGTTTCCTTAAAAGATATTTGGAAAGTGGAAAGTATGCAGATGTTTTAAAAGCAAAATCCGGAGTTGGTGTTGGTTTTGTTGACGGTAATATCAATATTTTATGCAGCAGGAACACTTTTTTGAAAAGGGAGAAATAAAATCGCAGGAACGGTCCCGTATTATGCACCAGGAGAGTGCATTTGCAGGGGATATGCGGAACGGGAGATCAGAAGATCTCGGAATAGGAGGAAAAAAAGATGAATCTTACAGACATCAAGGAACTTTACCGCAACAAGGCAGCCTATGCCGACAAAGAGGTTACTGTTGGCGGCTGGGTGCGGAATAACCGTGACTCCAAGAATTTCGGTTTCCTGGTGATTAACGACGGGACGTTCTTTGAGCCGCTTCAGGTGGTATACGGCGACAAGCTGGAGAATTTTGCGGAACTGTGCAAAATAAATGTGGGTGCGGCCCTGATTGTCCGGGGAACCATCGTGCTGACTCCCGATGCCAAGCAGCCTTTTGAGATGCAGGCGGCGGAGGTGTTGGTGGAGGGGCCTTCCGGGGCAGATTACCCCCTGCAGAAAAAGCGCCATAGCTTTGAATATCTGCGCACCATTTCCCATCTGCGCCCCCGGACCAACACTTTTCAGGCCGTGTTCCGTGTGCGTTCCCTGATCGCCTATGCGATCCACAACTTTTTCCAGGAGCGGGGCTTTGTGTATGTGCATACCCCTCTGATCACCGGAAGTGACTGCGAGGGCGCAGGAGAGATGTTCCAGGTGACCACACTGGATCTTCGGGATGTGCCCAGGACGGAAGACGGCGGTATTGATTTTTCCCAGGACTTTTTCGGCAAGCCTACTAACCTGACTGTCAGCGGCCAGCTTAACGGTGAAACCTTTGCCATGGCCTTTAAGAACATTTATACTTTTGGTCCCACCTTCCGGGCAGAGAATTCCAACACCACCCGCCACGCGGCGGAATTCTGGATGATTGAGCCGGAGATGGCTTTTGCGGATTTGAAGGACGACATGATGCTGGCGGAGAGCATGCTGAAATATATTATCCGCTATGTGCTGGAGAATGCCCCGGAGGAGATGGCTTTCTTCAATCAGTTTGTGGACAAGGGGCTGATCGAACGTTTGAACCATGTGGTCAATTCCGATTTTGGCCATGTGACTTACACCGAAGCCATTGAAATTCTGGAGAAGCACAACGAGGAATTTGACTACAAGGTGTTTTGGGGCTGTGATCTGCAGACAGAACATGAGAGATACCTGACGGAACAGGAGTTCAAGCGGCCGGTGTTTGTCACGGACTATCCCAAGGAGATCAAGGCATTCTATATGAAGCTGAACCAGGATGGGAAAACGGTGGCGGCCATGGACTGTCTGGTGCCCGGTATCGGTGAGATCATCGGAGGCAGCCAGCGCGAGGACCATCTGGAGGTGCTGGAGCAGCGCATGGAGGAACTGGGACTGAACAAGGAGGATTATGGTTTCTATCTGGACCTGCGCCGTTATGGTTCCGCCCGTCACGCCGGTTTTGGGCTGGGATTTGAGAGATGCGTTATGTATCTCACCGGCATGGGTAACATCCGGGATGTGGTGCCGTTCCCCAGGACGGTGAATAACTGCGAATTGTAACAGGGCCTGCCGGAGGGTGTTCTGAAATTGATATCTATTATTTATCATTTTAAGAAAGGAAATTTTGATGAGGATAAAAAACAGGGTGAAAAAATGCATGATGGCGGTGGCAGTGGCGGCATTATTGATTTCCACCCTGTCGGGAACCACTATGGATACCTGGGCCACTACCATTAAGGAAGTGGAAGAGGCCATAACGGATACCCAAAATCAGATTGACAACATCAATGACAATATTTCCGATCTGGAGGATCAACAGGATCTGCTGGAAGAGCAGATGGAGGATTTGAACGCAGAACTGATCAACATCCTCACCAGCATTGAACTGCTGGAAGACGATATTGCCCAGAAAGAGGCGGATATCGAGTTGACACAGCAGGCTTACGAGGCGGCGCTGCAGAAGGAACAGGATCAGGCCGAAGCCATGGCCCTTCAAATCCGATTTATGTATGAGACCGGCGACGATACGCTGATGAATATGCTCTTTAGCAAAGCCAGCTTCAGCGACATGCTCAACCGCGTCACTTACGCAGAGAGTGTAAATGCATATAATCAGGAAATGTTGAACCAGTATGAGGCAACCCGGAAAGAGGTGCATGACCTTTGGGAACAGTTGGAGGCTGACAAAGCGTCCCTGGAGGCCGATAAAGCGGAGATGGAGGAACAGAAAGAGTACTGCGACCGCCTGATGGCCCAGCTTCAGGAGAAATCCGAGAATTTTGCCGCCCAGATCGCCAGGGCAAAACAGGATGCGGCGGCGGCCAAGGCTCTGCTGCAGCAGGAGAAAAAGCAGTTAAAGAAGCTGAAAGAGGAAGAGCGGAGAAAAGAAGAGGAGAGACGGCGTCAGGCGGCATTGGCGGCAGCGGCCAAGAATCCTCCCCAGGTCACCAACAACACCAATTATGCTTCTGTGGTGGATAATGCGTCAGGCAGTGATAAGGGCAAGCAGATCGCTAAATATGCATTGCAGTTTGTAGGCAATCCATATGTAGCAGGGGGGACCAGCCTGACAAACGGCGCGGACTGTTCAGGCTTTACATACCGAGTGTATCAGGATTATGGATACGATATCTCCCGCACATCCTATTCCCAGAGAAGCGCAGGGCGGGGGGTGGATTACAGTGAGGCCCAGCCCGGGGACCTGATTTGTTATGAGGGGCATGTGGCCCTGTATATCGGCGGCGGTAAGATCGTTCATGCCAGCACCCAGAGAACCGGGATCAAGGTAAGCAATGCTAACTACAGAACTATTCTGGCGGTGCGGCGCATCCTATAGCCCCAAGTCACAGTGCGAAGGCCATGGAGGCAAGCCTATGGCTGGAATTTGGAAGCGGAATGCATGGAGGTGTGGATCAATCAAAAGCGATCCGCACCTCTCAACCATTGTAATGTTTTCCGGGTCGATCATGTATCAAGTTGAGGTTGTGCTTGCAGGGAAAATGCGGAACTATAAATAGAAGGAGGAGGAAGGATGAGATACGAGGCAGACAGGGTATCGGGCATTCAGATAGCTTATATCGGTGGGGGCTCCAGAGGCTGGGCCTGGACGTTTATGACGGATCTTGCAATGGAACCCCAAATCAGCGGCACAATCCGCCTGTATGATATTGACAGGGAGGCGGCAGAGGCCAATGCCATCATCGGAAACCGGCAAAAGCAGCGGGAAGACGTGTCCGGCCAATGGGATTATGTGGTGAAAGACACGCTGCGGGAAGCGCTGGACGGTGCGGATTTCGTGGTGATATCCATCCTACCCGGGACCTTTGACGAGATGGAGATAGATGTGCATATGCCCGAGCGGCTGGGCATCTACCAGTCGGTGGGGGATACGGCAGGGCCGGGCGGCATGATCCGGGCCCTGCGCACACTTCCCATGTTTTTGGAATTTGGGGAAGCCGTCAGGGAAAATTGTCCCAATGCCTGGGTTATCAATTATACCAATCCCATGACGCTGTGTATCAGGATGCTGTATCAGGCATTTCCACAGATTAAGGCTTTCGGCTGCTGCCATGAGGTATTTGGCACCCAGAAAGTGCTGGCAGCCATCGCCTCCCGGGAACTGGGCTGCGGTCCCATTGATCGGCGGGATATCCATGTAAATGTGCTGGGCATCAACCATTTTACCTGGTTCGACTATGCCAGCTATAAGGGAATCGATCTCTTTCCCGTTTACAGGCAGTATGTGGATGACCACTATGAGGAGGGGTTTGAGGAGAAGGAGAACCATTGGATGAATTCTACCTTTGCCTGTGCCCATCGGGTCAAAATGGATTTGTTTCGGCAATATGGTTTGATTGCGGCGGCAGGCGACCGCCATCTGGCGGAATTTATGCCCGGGGAGGAATACCTGAAGGACCCTCAGACCGTGGAAAGCTGGAAATTTGGTCTGACTACTGTGGCATGGAGGAAAGAGGACCTGCAGAAGCGCTTGGAACGCAGCCGCAGGCTGGCAAGCGGTCAGGAGGAGATCGAACTGAAAACCACCGGCGAGGAGGGCATATTGTTGATCAAGGCACTATGCGGCCTGGAGCGGGTGGTGAGCAATGTGAACATTCCCAATACCTGCTATCAGATTACCAATCTGCCGCAGAATGCGGTGGTGGAAACCAATGCCGTGTTTGAGCGGGATGCCATACGGCCTGTTCTGGCCGGGAGCGTACCCGAGCAGGTGCGCAGACTGCTGTTGCCTCATCTGGAGAACCATGATCGAATTATGCAGGTAGTGCTGGGAAATAATAGGGATGTAGAACTGGTGGCGGAAGCATTCATGAACGATCCTCTTGTGAGAGGTCGCGCCACAAAAGAGCAGATACAGGACCTGGCCAGGGATATGATGTCGGCCACTTTAGGATAGATTCGCATAAGTTTGCATGTGGGAGGTATGGCACTGTGAAAATTATCGTTGCGGGAGACGGCAAGATGGGGTCTACATTGACCCGGCAGCTTGCCCTGGAAGGGCATGACCTGACCCTGATAGATGCCAATTCGAGGGTATTGGAGAGTACGCAGGAGCGCTATGACGTCATGGTAATACAGGGAAACTGTGCTACCATGGATGTGCTGCAGCAGGCGGGGGTTAAGGAGGCGGATTTGCTCATTGCCATGACGGGGGCGGATGAGATTAATCTATTGTGTTGTATGACGGCCCATGCCATGAATGCCCGTCTCCATACCATTGCCCGGGTGCGGAACCCGGAGTATACCCAGCAGATCTATAAGATGCGGGATATGTTTGGGCTCTCCATGACAGTGAATCCGGAGCGGCAGGCGGCCATGGAAATCAGCAGGCTTTTAAAATATCCGGGCTTTTTAAAGAGGGACACCTTTGCAAGGGGCAAAGTGGAGATCGTGGAACTGAAGCTGAATGAGCAGAGCAAACTCTGTGATGTGGCTCTGAATGATATGTACAGCATCGTCAAGTGTAAGATCCTGGTATGTACCGTGCTGCGCGGGGGCAAAGCGGTGGCTCCCGACGGAAACTTCGTGTTAAAAGAAGGAGACAGAATATTTGTGACGGCTCCCAGCAATGAACTGGCAACATTGCTGCATAACCTGGGAATTATCACTCACAAAGTAAAGCGGGTTCTGGTGTGCGGAGGGGGACGCGTCACATTCTATCTGGCAAAAATGCTGGAGAAGAGCGGGATTGCCGTGCAGATTGTGGAACAGGATCCCCAGCGCTGTGTGGGACTGGCCGGAATGCTGCCCCATGCCAATATAATTCAGGGAGATGCCAGCAGCGAACTTCTGTTGGAGAGTGAAGGCATTTCTGACTGTGATGCGCTGGCCACATTGACAGGAATCGATGAATTGAACATGATTATCTCTCTCTACGGCAGCAGCTGCGGCGTGCCTCAGATCATTACCAAGCTGGGACGTATGAACAATAAGAACATTTTGGAGAATCTGTCCCTGGGCAGTATCGTGAGCCCCAAAGAATTGTGCTGCAATACCATTGTTCGCTATGTACGGGCCATGCAGAATCAGACGGGTGCGGCTAAGACGGTTTACTCCATTGCCGACGGACAGGCAGAGGCCATGGAGTTTTTGGTGGATGAACACACTCTGCACTGCGGGGAACCCCTGAAGCAGTTGAAACTCAAAAAAAATGTGCTTGTGGCCTGCATTACCAAGGGAGTACAGCAGGAGATTCCCAATGGTGATTCATCTTTTAATCAGGGAGATACGGTGATAATTGTGACCAATGGAGACAGGGTAATCTATCAGCTGAACGACATTTTTGATTGACCTAAAATCTATATCTCTGTGGGGTAATGTATTTTTGATGATCAAACCCGCTAAGCGGGCGGATGGAGACGGGATACGACTATGAATTACAAGATGATGGGTAAGTTTATCGGGCTGCTTTTGATGGTGGAGAGTATATTTATGCTGCCTGCGCTGCTGATCAGCCTGTGCAGGCAGGAGCGGAGTTCCGCAATGGCATTTACCGCTGCCATTGTGATTTTGTGGGGACTGGGGATGCTGCTTCGCTTTTTTTGCCGTGGGGCCAAAAAGAGTTTCTTCGCCAAGGAGGGCCTGGTATGTGTAGGGCTTGGCTGGCTGATTATGAGCCTGCTTGGCTGTTTGCCTTTTTTTCTGTCGGGGGCTATCCCCAACTATGTGGACGCTCTGTTTGAGATGGTTTCGGGCTTTACCACCACCGGAGCCTCTATTTTGGAACAAATAGAAGGTCTGCCCTATGGCATTTTGTACTGGAGGAGTTTCAGCCATTGGCTGGGCGGTATGGGTGTACTGGTATTCCTGTTGGCCATTCCCATGGGAGGGGAAGGGGGCAGTGGATTTACCATGCACTTGCTGCGGGCGGAGAGCCCGGGGCCCAATGTGGGAAAATTGGTGCCTAAGATGAAACAGACGGCTCAGATTTTGTATATTCTATATATAGTGTTGACAGTGCTTAATGTCATTTTCCTGCTTATAGGCGGCATGCCGGTGTTTGATGCAGTGTGCACGGCCATGGGAACGGCGGGAACGGGGGGATTTGGCATCAAGGGAGACAGCATTGCCGGATACAGTCCCTATCTCCAAAATGTATGTACTGTGTTCATGCTGCTGTTCGGCGTGAATTTCAGCTGCTATTATCTGCTAATTCTGCGGCAGGTGAAAAGTGTGTTTAAAGATGAGGAGCTGCGGATGTATCTGGGGGTCATACTCGGCAGCATTCTGCTGATCGTCTGGAATCTGCGGGGATTCTATGATACATTGGAAGAGACCGTGAGGCATGCGGCATTCCAGGTGGCCAGCATTGTCACCACCACGGGCTATGCCACCACGGATTTCGATCTCTGGCCCGGATTTTCCAAAGCAATCCTGTTGTTTTTAATGGTAATCGGGGCCTGCGCGGGCAGCACGGGGGGAGGCTTTAAATGTGGCCGCGCGTTGCTGGTAGTGAAAAACATGCTGCGCAGCGTAAGACAAATCATTCGTCCCCAGCGGGTACAGGTGGTGCGGATGAACGGGCAGGCAGTGGATGAAAAGGTATTGGCTAATACCAATACCTATGTGGCTGCCTATGCCATCATCATCATAGCCAGCTTTCTGCTTATTTCGGTGGACGGCTTCTCTATTACCACTAATTTTTCAGCAGTTATGGCATGTTTCAACAATATCGGACCGGGATTTGAGGCTGTGGGCCCTACCTGCAATTTTGCTTCTTACAGCATTTTTTCTAAGCTGGTGCTGATTTGGGATATGCTGGCAGGCAGATTGGAGATATTTCCGATCCTCATTCTGTTCTCCCGCACTACTTGGAGACAGAAATAGAGACATAGTGCGCCTTCCTCATACGGAAGGCGCCGGGAAACGCCGTCCTATTTCTTTTTAGAAGGCATTGCCGGAAGCCTGTTGCTTTTTCAGACGGTTATTTTCCTGAATTAAAAGTTCAATTTGCAGAGCCTGCTGCTCTAACTGCTTGACGGCTTCATCCCGCTCCAGCACAACTTTATCCCGCTCCTGCACAGCTTCATCCCGTTCCTGCACACTTTTATCTCTTGCTCGGATTGCCATTTCCCGTTCTCTCAAAATTGTATTCATCTCTTTTATATGCTTCTCCCTTGCTTTACACTGCTCTCTGATGGCTTCATCGGCAGTGAGTTCATAGATGGTTTCAACTGCGTTTTCCAAAATCGGATGTTGTTTCGCCAGCATCTTGAGTTCCTCCCATGTGGTGGCTTTAAAGAGGGACGCCCAGTAGTGGATATTCCACTTGCGGTCCTCCTGTGTTGCCAACTCGATATGCTTTAAGTTTACCACACCCAGAATGAACTTGTCAGTAAAAATATGGTGGTTTTTCATATTGATCATTTTATATGTGGCATAGAATTCCGGGTATTCGGGAAACAGTGTAAAGTTGAGAAATCCAATATGTATGGTTGGCTTGACCGCTATATAGTCCTCTCCGCTGGACAACTGGTCGAAATTCCGGCACAGGTATGTGAGGGATCTCTCCGGCCAATTCTTATAATCTATAAGCTGTATCTCCAGATTGACGGTAATCCGGCGGTTCAGCAGTACATTGATATCCAGCACAAAAATCTTGCTGTCGAAATCTTCAGTGAGGGCTTTGCCCAGCACGATGGGATTCCTGATTTCCATGCTTTCCACTTTGTCCGGAGTCAGATGCAGAAGAGAACAGATCAGGCTTTCCAAAACGCTCTTATTTTTTTGCAGCAAAGCCTTGAACATGTAATCATTGGTTAAAGGATGGGGCAGTTTTCCTGTGGCACGCATAAACTGCGGCTCTTTGCCTGATATTTCAGGGGCGGAATGATTCATGGGCATATCTCCTTGTGAATTTACGGTTAATCGGCCGATGGAGGAACGCATTTGGGACAGAGAGCCGGTTTATTCACGGATTATATGGAAAAAAGAGCGCAAAAACACAAGCGTTTAATTGTATACAGTCCGGGAAGTAAATGGCAAAACGCCAGAAAATGAAATGTGTCCATATCGACTGATATGGACACAGTATAACAGCTATAAAGAAAAAATGCAAGTGGTTTCGGCATCAAATTACGCCTTCTATGCCTCCGCAATCAGTTCCACCTCACACAGTACATTTTTGGGCAGGGTTTTTACCGCCACACAGGAGCGAGCCGGCTTGCCCGTAAAATATTGGCCATAGACTTCGTTAAAGGCGGCGAAATCGTTCATGTCGGCCAGAAAACAGGTGGTCTTTACCGTTTTTTCATAGGACGAACCCGCCGCCTCCAGCAGAGCGCCCAGATTCTTCATGACCTGATGGGCCTGTTCCGCAACGGTGGCGCCCACCACTTCCCCGGTGGCAGGATCCAGGGCAATCTGCCCGGAGGTGAAGAGAAGCCCGCCGGTGATAAAAGCCTGGGAATAGGGGCCGATGGCGGCGGGAGCATTGGGAGTGGAAATCTGTTTCATGAATCTGTTCCTCCTTATTTAATGCAGTGTTATAGGTTGAATTCCCCTTCAGAGGAATCCTTTTCCAGTATATCACAGAGAAGCAAAAAAAGCCATCTTTAACACAATTTTGTACATTTACTCTGAAGTCTGCCGGGACTAGAATAGCCTTATTCAGTGCAGGATATGCCGGGCCTGTGCCCGTCAGAACATGGCCTGCCGAGGAGGAGACATTGTGGAAAAGAAGCGACATTCAAAACTGGCGTGGCTCTGGGAGAATATGAAGGGCTATCGGGCGGTCTATATGCTGTGCCTTGTGGGGACTGTGACCTACAATGTAATGCATCTGATCGTTCCCTATATGTCCCAGAGCATCATCGACCTGTTTCTCAGCGGGGAACAGGCGGCGGAAAACCTGGCGACCAAGAGAAATCTGTTCTGGGAACTGATCATTGCCATGGTTCTGCTGACATTTTTAAGAACTGCCATCGTCTACCTTTCCTGTATGGGCGGTGAAGTGGTTTCACAGAAGGCACTTTACCGGATCAGGACGTACCTGTTTGACAAGATTGAACGGCAGGATATGCATTTTTATGCTACCTATCGGACAGGTGACCTGATGACCCGTCTTACAGGCGACCTAGATGCGGTGCGTCATATGATTGCCTGGGTTATCCGTACCATTGTGGAATCCCTGGCTCTGATGGGCGCCACGGCGGTGTATTTTTTCTACATGGACTGGCGGCTGGCCCTGTGCCTGTTTGCCATTGCGCCCTTTATTTTCCTGATCATTATCCTGTTTAAGAACAAGGTGGCCCCCCGTCACAGAGCGCTTCGGGAAAAGCTGGCGGAGATGAACACCATTTCTCAGGAGAATATCTCCGGCAACCGGGTGGTAAAGGCTTTTGCCAGAGAAAAATATGAGATAGAAAAGTTTGACGAGAGTAATACTTCTTACTCCCAGACCAACCAAAAGACGGCGCTGACCTGGCTGACTTATTATCCCTATGTGGAGTCGGCGGCCAATCTGATGCCGGTGGTGCTGCTGCTGGTGGGCGGTATCTTCCTGATCCGGGAGCAGATCAGCATGGGACAGTATGTGGCGTTTTCCAGTCTGATCTGGGCCATCGCCAATCCCATGCGGCAGCTTGGCAGCATTATGAACGAATTCCAGCGGTTTTCCGCCGCCTCCGACAAGGTTATGGAAATCTATTATTCCCAGCCGGAGATTGTGGATAGGCCGGGGGCCATTGACAGGCCGGAGCGCTTTCAAGGCCGTATTGAATTTAAGAATGTCAGTTTCCAGTATGCGGACGGCAAGCTGCCCATTCTGCGGAATGTGAGTTTTACTGCTGAGCCGGGAGAAACGATCGCCATTATGGGAGAGACCGGATGCGGTAAAACCTCCCTGATTCAGTTGATTCCCAGGTTTTACGAACCCACGGAGGGGGAGGTGCTGGTGGACGGTATTGCGGTGCAGGATATGAAGCTGCGTCAACTGCGCGGCAATATAGGCCTGGCCACCCAGGATGTGCTCCTGTATTCCGACTCCATAGACGGTAATATCGCTTTCGGAGACAGCCATATCACTCCGGAGCAGGTGGTAAAATTCGCCAGATATTCGGCGGCATCGGACTTTATCGCCCGTATGCCCGAAGGGTATGACACCATCGTGGGAGAGCGCGGGGTGGGACTCTCCGGCGGCCAGAAGCAGCGTATCTCCCTGGCCAGGGCCCTGGCGGTGCGCCCGGCCATATTGATTCTGGACGATACCACTTCGGCGGTGGATATGGAGACGGAGAAGCAGATTCAGCACAGCTTAAATGAATTGGATTTTCCCTGTACCAAGATCATCATTGCCCAGCGGATATCCACTACGAAATACGCGGATAAGATATTGGTGCTCCAGGACGGCCGTATTACGGAATCCGGCAGCCACGAGGAATTGATTGCGAAGAAAGGCTATTATTACCAGGTAGTGCAGTTGCAGACCGGACAGCAGATTTCCGAACAGAGTCGGGACGTCAGCGGGGCCTATGCGGAATGCGGTAAGGAGGTGTAGAGATGGCCAGAAGAAATACATACCGGGAGGATGAGGTGCTGGAAACCCCCTTTGACTTCCATCATTTACTCCGGGCTTCGGTTTATATCAAAAAATACAGCGGAAGGATGCTTCTTGCCTTCGTTCTGAGCGCCATCGGCGGCATCACGGCTCTGTTTGGCCCCATGCTGACGCAGAAAGCGCTGGACGAGGCGATCCCCGATAAAAATGTACATATGCTGGTGACTCTGGTGCTGGTGCTGGTGGGTACATTTGCAGTCAGCGTGTTTTTCACCACCGTGCGTTCCAGGATTATGGTAAAAGTGGGCCAGGGCATTATCTACGATATCCGCAAAGATTTGTTTGCCCATTTGCAGAAACTGCCTTTTCAGTACTATGATGACAGACCCCATGGGAAAATCCTGATCCGGGTGGTAAACTATGTGAATTCCGTGTCGGATATGCTGTCCAACGGGCTGATCAATGTGGTACTGGAGATATTGAACCTGATCTTTATCGTGATATTTATGTTTTTGGTGGATGTAAAACTGTCCCTGGTGGTTCTGGCAGGCGTGCCCATTCTTGCGGCATTTATGCTGTATATGAAGAAGCGCCAGAGAAAGGCCTGGCAGCAGGTGTCCAACAAGAACTCCAACCTGAATGCCTATCTGCAGGAGAATATTGTGGGAGCCCGCATCACCCAGATTTTTGTCCGGGAAGATGAGAATGTGGAGACCTTTGGTATCTTGGCGGACCGCTGCCGCAAGGCCTGGATGCAGGCGGTGAAATTCAGTAATCTGGTGTGGCCCGGCATTGACAATATCTCCGTGTGGGTCAGGGCGGCGGTGTTTATCGTGGGGCTGCTGGTCATGGGTCCGGAAAATGTGAAGCTGGGTGTGATCGTGGCGATTACCTCCTATGCATCCAGATTCTGGCAGCCCATTATGAACCTGGGCAATATTTTTAACAATTTTATCAACAATATTGCCTATCTGGAGCGTATTTTCGAGACCATGGATGAACCGGTGACGGTGGCAGACGCAGAGGACGCCATTCAGATGCCGCCCATCAAGGGCCGGGTGACTTTCGAGCATGTGACCTTCGCTTACGAGGAGGGGAAAGATGTGTTGAAAGACCTGTCCTTTACTGTGGAGCCCGGTGAGAGCGTGGCATTGGTGGGACCCACCGGCGCAGGCAAGAGCACCATCGTGAATCTGGTATCCCGATTCTACAATGTGAACCAGGGCCGGGTGCTCATCGACGGACAGGACATCTCCCAGGTGACTCTGGAATCCCTGCGCTCCCAGATGGGAATTATGCTGCAGGACAGCTTTATCTTCTCAGGGACCATCGAGGACAATATCCGTTATGGCAAGCTGGATGCCACCATGGAGGAGATTCAGCGGGCCAGCGAGACAGTGTGCGCAGATGCCTTTATCAGCCGTATGCAGGACGGTTATCAGACGGAGGTGAAGGAGCGGGGCTCTCTGCTGTCCCAGGGGCAGAAGCAGTTGATCTCCTTTGCCAGAACACTGCTGTCAGATCCCTCCATCCTGGTACTGGACGAGGCCACTTCCAGCATTGACGTGCAGACTGAGCGGGCGCTGCAGCAGGGCCTGAACGCCATGCTGCAGGGCAGGACTTCCTTTATCATCGCTCATCGTCTGTCCACCATCAAAAACTGTGACAAGATTATGTACATTGATCAGGGCGGTATCATGGAGTGCGGTACCCATGAGGAACTGATGGCAAAGCGGGGATATTATTTCAGGCTGTATACGGCACAGATGGAGGATATTGCATAGCGTCGGTCGCTGATATATGGGGCGGCAATGGTAGATCCGGGAAGGAATTTGCCATTGCCGCTTTTATCATAAAAGCGTAAGGTTTACTTTCGCGGGAAAATGGGGTAAAATAAGCTGTAATTGCACAGGAGTGCTGCGCAAAGTCAATGGGCCCGACGGAAGTGATATCCGATAGAATACTGGGACGGCGTATCCATAAGAGGTGACAGTAAGAAAATGGAAGGAAAAATGAAGATAGCCGTGGTGGAGGACGAAAAAGTGCACGCCGCCGTTCTCACAGGTTTTCTGGAAGCATGGCTGAAGGAGAATAAGGTGGAATTTTGTATCAGGGAGTTTCCCAACGCGGCGGCATTTTTATTTGAGTGGGAACAGGATCAGGCATGGGATGTCCTGTTTTTTGACATACAGATGCCCGGCCTGAACGGAGTGGAACTGGCGCGGAGAATCCGAACGGAGAACAGGAGGGTTGGGCTTGTGTTTGTGACGGGGGTAACGGACTATCTACTGGAGGGATATGAGGTGGAAGCCCTGCACTATTTGATCAAACCTGTGGACCCGGTGAAGATCGGATCCTGCATGGAACGGGTTTTCACACGTTTCCGGGAACAGGAAAAACGGGAGGCGATTTTGACGGAGGCCAGGGAACTGGTGGGCAGTGAGAAAAGCAATCGCATAACGCTGCGGCTTATGCCGGAGGATATTGTTTATATAGAGGCCGCCGTCCATAATACGGAATTGCATACGGAGGATAAATGTTATGTGGTCAGGGAGGGCATCAATGCCTGGAAAGAGAGACTGCCGGAGGAGGCGTTCTGCTCCTGCCACAGATCCTATCTGGTAAATTTGCTCTATGTGTCGCATCTGGAGAAGGAGGCAGTGATTCTGGACGACGGGAGGCAGATTCCTCTGAGCAGAAAAAACAGTAAGGATGTGAATCAGGCTTTTATCCGTTTCTACAGCAAAAAGAAAACAGAGGGTTACTAAGAATGCATTACGGACTGATGATTGTTTTGGGAATCGGGGGAGTCATTCTGCTTACATTCCTGTGCTGCGCCCTGTTCATGTGGCTGATGAATCGGCGGATGGCGGCTATTCAGAGTGATCTGGCGGAAAAGCATTATGAAGAGGTGGAGAATATGTACCAGCAGATGCGGGGCTGGAGACATGACTATAAGCATCATATCCAGACTATGAAAGCCCACCTTGCTCTGGGACAGTATCAGGAACTGGACGACTATCTGGGAGATCTGGATACGGATCTTACGGAGATGGATACCGTACTGAAAACGGGAAATGTGCGGGTGGACGCTATGTTGAACGCCAAGCTGGCGGTGGCAAAGGCCCGGGGAATCCGGGTGAACGCCAAGGCAGTGGTGCCGGAGCGGCTGGCGATAAATGAAGTGGATTTGTGTGTGATTATCGGTAATCTGTTGGACAATGCCATGGAGGGATGCGGAAAAATAACAGAAGAAAGGCAGTTTATCCGTGTGTATATGGAGGTATTAAAGCAGCAGCTTTATATCTATGTATCCAATTCCATGGGGGATCAGATCAGCCAGAAGGGGGGACAATATCTGTCAACCAAGCGCGGAAATCATGGCTTCGGCTTAAGGAGGATTGACCGGACAGTGAAAAAATATAACGGATTTTTGAACAGGCAGCACGAGGAAGGGGTTTTTGCCACCGAGATCATGCTGCCGCTGGCATAAGGAAACCATTGGTGCGCAGAAGAAACCCTTTTGTGCACTTTTTTTTCGCGCTGTTACCCGCTGTGTTAGAATCGTTGTGTACAATGACCGGAGGCGCTGCTTTACCGACTGCCGGGGAAATGTCCGGCATGAAAAAACAATGGTATACAGAGATCCGTATGGGAGGCGATGTGGATGGACGAAATCAGACAAAGAAACGACAACATGGTGCAAAACGCATGGTATCTGGCCAAGGAAAGCTGGAATTGGGACAAAAGGATACTGCTGTTTCTGGGGATTACCACGCTGACAGGGATTGCCCTGCCGGTGTTTGGAATCTATCTGCCCAAGGTGGCGGTGGATTTGCTGCTGCAAAGGGCGGATGCGATGAGAGTGCTGCAGGTTCTGGGCAGTATGGTGGGCTGTATGCTGATCCTGCAGGGGGTTCACGGCGATCTGTCCAAGAGGGCTTACTTACATCACAATGGGTGTAGAAACACCTTTTTCATCCAGAGGCTGTTTCTGGTATCTCTGCAATGTAAATATTCCTACACCGAGGACAGTGAATTCTACAAACTGTACAGGCGCGCCATAAACGCGGTGCGCAGCGGGGATGCCAGCGGCCCTTCTGTGTTTTTCGATCAGATACCGAGGCTGGTAACAGGAGTGGCCTGCTTCTTTTTGTACTCGGGTATATTGGCCAGGCTGCATATTCTGGTGATCCTATTGCTGCTTCTTACTTCGCTGGTAACCTATTTTTTCAGGCATCGGGAAAATATCTGTTATGAGCGCACCAGAGATGCGTATGCGGTGGCGGAGAAGCGGCTGTATTACACCATCGGGGGATGCAGGAACAGCCGGACGGGAAAGGATGTCCGGGTCTATAGTATGAAGAACTGGCTGATAGGACAGATCCAGAGATTCCAGGGGGAGGAGAGGGAAATCCTGAAAATCCGCCGCAGAAAGGGATACGAGACGCATTTGGTGGGCTGTGGACTGAACTTTCTCCGGGACGGATTCGCGTATGCCTATCTGATTGTACAGACTCTGCAGGGGAAGATCGGTGTGGGTGATTTTATGCTGTTTTTCGGCGCCATTACAGGTTTTTCCGCATGGATCACCGGCCTGGTGGACCAGATGAGCATGCTCAAGACCGCCAATGTAAAAATGAACGATCTGCGATCCTTTCTGGATATTCCGGCGGAGGATGCGGACAGTGGGGAATGTGAACTGCAGAATGTCTCTGAAGGGGTGGAGATTGCCTTTGAACATGTGAGTTTTGCATACCCGGGAAGCGATAAAGAAGTGATTTCCGATCTGAGTTTCCATATCCGGAAAGGGGAGCATGTGGCACTGGTGGGACTTAACGGGGCAGGAAAGAGCACGTTGCTGAAGCTGATGATGGGGATGTATGAACCTTCCGGCGGAAAAATTCTGCTCAACGGCACGGACATTACAAAACTCAGAAAGAGGGATATTTACCGCCTCTATTCCGCCGTGTTCCAGGAAACCATGATATTGCCCGCCATGATAGATGAGAATATCGCCCTGAAACCGAAGCGGGACTTGGACAGGAAGAGGGTGGAGCAGATGCTCAGCCTGGCGGGGCTTGACGAGGATTTCGCCCAGCGGAATATTACCTTGGACAGCTACATGACGGACCGGCTGGTGGAGGACGGGATTTATCTGTCCGGAGGACAGGAACAGAAATTCCTGTTGGCGCGGGCATTGTATAAGGACGCGCCGGTGCTGCTTCTGGACGAACCTACGGCGGCTCTGGATCCGCTGGCCGAGCAGGAGGTCTATGAATCCTATCAGAAACTGTGCCAGAACAGGACGGCGCTGTTTATCTCCCACCGTCTGGCCAGCACCCAGTTCTCGGACTGGATCATGTTTTTGCAGGACGGACGGATCATAGAGCAGGGCAGCCACCAGGAATTGCTGGAAAAAGGCGGCGAATATGCCAAACTGTATGAATTGCAGAGTTATTATTACAATCAGGCAGAGGACGCCCAGATGAGAGAGGAGGCCGGCTATGCAGGTGAATAGTAAGGACATAACGGAAAAGTTGACTTTTCGGGAAAAGAAGGCGGCGGTATCACGCTTGCTTAAAGAGATCCATCTGCTGGCTCCCACTTTTATCGTGGTCACTGTTATGAAGCAGCTGTGCAGCGTTTCCGTAGGTTATATCGGTATCTATATTTCCACAATGGTGCTGAGTGCGCTGCAGGAGGGGACTTCCGCCGAAATCCTGATTCCCAGAGTGATGTTGTGGATGCTGGCCACATTGGTGCTGTATCTTCTTATGGGAAAACTTTCCAATGAAAGTGAAGTGATCAAAAGCCATTCCTGGGAACTTCTGGACGCCCGAATGGCGATTAAAAATATGGAGATGAACTACCCGGATCTGGACAGTCCCTATGTGAACAAACTGTACAGCCGCATGGAAGAGGACAATCGCTGGGGAAGCGGAATCCACGGAGGTTTTGATAATCTTGAAAAGCTGTGTTATCAGATGTTTAATGCCCTTTTCGCGGTGGGAATGCTGCTCCCAGTTCTGCATCAACTGCTTACGAAGGGAAGTACGCTGACTTATATCCTTTTTGCGGTGCTGGTGCTGATTATTCTCTGCAACGGCCTGGGAGAGAGTTATTTCGGGAAAAAAATCACGGAATATATGGCGCTCTGGACCAATGACAAACCCGAGGAAACCAATCTGATGTGGTACTATGCGGTATACGACGGAGTTTCCATGGAGAATCGTAAGGATGTGAAGCTGTATGATGTAGAGGATTTGCTGAAGGAATATACCTTTGTCCATGGCCGGGAATTTTTGAAATACAAGGATAAACTGGTGGCGGGTACCAGCGGACGCCGGGAGTTTGTGGTCAATATTTTAAATGCCGGCGTCAGGGGCGTCTGCTATCTCTTTCTCACCCTGATCGCGGCGGGGGGCGGTATTGCCGCGGGCATGCTGGTCCGGTATGTGGCCTGCTTTGAGAGGCTGACAAACTCTGTCCAGAATATACTGCATGACGCCCAGGCATTCCTTCTGGTTGCCCGCAGGCAGAGTACTACTTTTGAATTTCTGGATATTCAGGGAAGTTTTCACGAGGGAACACTGCCGGTGGAGAAACGGAGCGACAATGAGTACGAGGTGGAGTTTCGGGATGTATCTTTCCGATATCCGGGACGGGAAGAATACGCGCTGCGCCATTTTAACCTGAAGCTGCGGATCGGTGAGCGCATGGCTGTGGTGGGCAGGAACGGGTCGGGCAAAACCACCATGATCAAGCTGCTCTGCAGATTGTATGAGCCCACGGAGGGGGCAATCTACTTAAACGGAGTGGACATCCGCAAGTTTGACTACAGTGAATATATGCAGCTCTTTTCTGTGGTGTTTCAGGACTTTTCCCTGTTTGATTACTCCATAGCGGAGAATGTGGCGGCAGGGAGGCAGTACGATGGGAGAAAGGTGCGGGACAGCCTTATACAGGCGGGATTTGGAGAACGGCTGAAGGGATTAGCCGGCGGAATAGAAAGCCTGATCGGCAAAGGTTTTGACGAGGAAGGCATTCTCTTTTCAGGGGGGGAGCGGCAGAAAATCGCCATTGCCAGGGCCTTGTATAAGGACTCTCCGTTTATCCTGCTGGATGAGCCCACCGCTGCCCTGGACCCGGTTGCGGAGTATGAGGTATACTCCGCCTTTGATGAGATGGTGCAGGGCAAAACGGCCATCTATATCAGCCACAGGCTTTCCTCCTGCCGTTTCTGCGACGATATCGTGGTGTTTGACCAGGGAAAGGCGGTACAGCGGGGGAGCCACGGGGCCCTGATGGCGGACCGGGAAGGGCTGTATTACGCTCTGTATACAGCCCAGGCCCAGTATTATGAAAGCAATGCAGGACAAAAGGCGGAATGCTGACGGTTCATTTCACAGACTAGTTCAGGCGGAATTTGCGCACCAGATTATTCATCAGCAGGGACTGTTTAGACAGTTCCTGCGAAGTGGCGGCGCTCTCCACCGAAGTGGAGGAGGTATCCTGGACTACGGAGGAAATCTGGTTAATTCCATCTGTAACCTGGGAAATGGCTTCGGTCTGGCTCTCCACGGCCTCTACCACCACATTCATTTTAACGGATACATTCTGGGCTATGGAATTTGCCTTATTCAATGACTCCGTTACTCTGCTCACGACCTGGCTGCCCTCCATTACGGTGGCAATAGAGCTTTCAATGAGTTCTTTGGTGGCTTTGGCAGCTTCGTCGGATTTGGAAGCCAGACTGCGCACTTCACTGGACACCACGGCAAAGCCTTTTCCGGCACTGCCCGCCCGCGCGGCTTCCACAGAGGCATTAAGGGCCAATATATTGGTCTGAAAAGCGATACTTTCTATGGTACTGATGATTTTGCTGATTTCCGCGGAGGAGCTGGAGATTTTCTCCATTGCGCTGTTCAGTTCTTTGACATAATCGACGCTGATCCCCAACTGCACGTCAGCCTGATTCGCAAAGAGTCCCGCTTCCTCCGCCGCTGCCGCAGTCTGCCGGGCATTCTGCGCAATACCGGTCACAGTGGAGGAAAGTTCGTGGATGGCGCTGGCCTGTTCTGTGGCTCCCTGGCTCAGGGACTGGGCTCCCGTGGATACCTGACTGGCGCTGGAAGCCACCGTTTCGGCGGATTGGCTGATCTGAAGGAGCGTATCTCTCAGGGAACCGTGGATTGCCTTCATGGATTTTTCGATGGCCACAAAATCTCCCCGGTATGTGCGGGTGATATTTTCGCGGAAATCCCCCTGTCCCATCTTGCCCAGATGGTGGGACACATCCTGTACTACATCATTCAGGCGGTGCATGGTGGTATCCAAAGCCTTTGTCAACTCGGCAGTCTCATCCCGGGACCTTACCACCGGGGAAGCGGTATGTAAATCACCCTCGGCCAGCTTTTCCAGCCGGAGGACACAGGCGCGGATCGGGCCGGAGATGGATCTTCCCACCAACACCGCTACCGGGAAAGTGGCCAGCACCACAAGAAACACGACAAGGATTGTGAGCAGGATGCTTCGGTCCAGAGTAGATTTAAACTCTCTTTGACTGGCCTCGATGGCGATGCTCCATTCCTGGTTGCCATCAATGGGAGCAAAGCCCACAAACTTATTGTCGCCATAAAAATTATAGGCGCCGAAACCGGTTTCTCCCTGAATCATGCGCTGATTCACCGCGGCTACATCCGCCACGCCGGCATCCGTCTTAGCGGCTTCAATCATATTGGAGCCGCTTTCCACCACGGAGCGCTCCCGGTGGCCGATCACATTGCCTTTGTTGTCCAGGATATAGGCTACGCCGTCATTGCCCATGGACAGATTGACTACAATATCCGACAGGAAATCGGCATTGATGCCGCCGTAAACCACACCCTCAAAACGACCGTCGATGATGATGGGAACCTCCAGCAGGAAGATCATCCGCTGACCGTCATTCATAATGTCGGAAATATAGGGTTTCATGTTTTCTTTGCACTGCTGGAAATATTCTTCTTCAGCGTAGCTGTAGCCGGTGGAGGATAAACCGTCGGCATCCATCTTACCGGTGTATATAAATCCGTTGCGGCTGGCGATTTCATCCCGGACAGGAACCAACTCCGGGGCGTCCGGGGCGGATTCGCGGAAAATATCGGAAGCGGCAGCCTCCTGCAGGGCGGTCCAGTAATTGTCCATACGCCACTCCACTGCGTCCGCCGCCATCTGTGTGGCCGGTCCCAGGGTCTTTGTCATCATATCATCGATTCCGGCGGCGTTTAGCAGGGCTGTGATCACGCCGATCAGCACTGATCCGACCAACATTACCGACAGCATACTGATTTGAATTTTTGATTTGATAGACTTCATGATTACATCTTCCTCTCATTCATTTTCGAACAGGAGAAATGATTCAGTCAGGTGCAAACCATTCGTGAGTGCCTACTCCTGTCTTCCCCCATCTTAGCATAAATCCTCGGAATGTTCAATTCATAAATTGCAGGAAAAACAGACACAATTTCACTACAGCCGTCGAACAGGGCATTACATAGATATTGTCTTTCCCGGACAAATAATGTATAATGGTAATGTTCACGGAGGGGAGAGCGGATACGCAGGGATCCGCACAGCAGTGTACCAGGAGACTATTTGGGAGAAGGAAACATATGAGTGAATGCGGTATTCAGATTCCTGATGTAATGTATTTTTCAGCACCATGGGATATCAAAGCCGAATACCTTTCAGCGGAAATGACAGGCCAGGTGTTTATGTCTCCGTGGATTGGTATTTCTTCCCTGTTTGTAATTGACAGATTCCGGGAAGTGGGCACATATTTTGAAAGGACATTGCTGGAACACAATATGGAATTGGTATCCAGTAAATATAATATAGATTACGATGAGTGGTATAGTGATTCTGACAGGCTGACATTGCCCTTAAAGGAAGCGCATCTGCGGCACAATGTGGAAGCATTTCGGCATGTGGCACCCCTGCAGTCCGTCTCGTCGGGTTATATCTACAAACTGGATGTATCCGGCATAAAGGAAGAACTGCAACTTTATGTCACACAGGATGCGGACAGGGAGCTTGTGTACAGCGGAAAAGAAAAAATACCCGTGATGGAAAAAATATCCCATACCATTCACTGGGAATTATCCTACGGGGAACATTCGTCATTTTCCGGGATACTTTCAGCCAGGGAGTTGGTTTCGGGAGTGGTGCGGGAGGTACTTTTATCAGATTTAATCAATGAAAATTAATTGATATAAATTTGTCTTTCCCTATTTTGGCATAAATCCTCTGGATGCTCAACTCACAATTTCACTACATGATTTCTATGACAATATGAATCATATCGCCGTCCTTTTTGCCAATTTTCTGGCGGATGGATTTCAGCACGCCTATAATATAGCATATGTTTCCATCCGGCGTTTTTACGCCCATATTCACGATACTGCCGTCGTAGGGCTGGCCGTCAAACAGGGCATGTACCCTGATTCGTCCCTTGCCGAATTTTTCCCTGATATCCCAGGGGAATATTACATAGGCTCCGCCCTTTTCAGGCAGTTCATGAAGTATTTCATCGTATTCAAATCGCTCTGTCATATTTTCCTTTCCGCCGTGCCGGCTTGCTGCGCAGTTTTTCTTATATTATAGCAAATATTATAGCAAAAATAGGGTTTTTTAAAAGCGGTGTTTGACTGTTTCCGCTGGGAAAATTCTTTTGCAGACGCTTTTTACTTGACTCTGCCGTTGGGGAAGCGTTTATACTATAAATATAGAAATGCAGGAGGGAGGCTTTTTATGGGGGAGCTAATTAAAATAAGGGAAATATCATCAAAATATGATGTCTCTGCCCGCACGCTGCGGTATTATGAGGATATGGGATTGCTGAGCAGCACGCGAAGCAGCGATTACGCGTACAGATTGTATGATCAGGAGGCAGTCAAACGCCTGGAGCAGATTTTGATTCTGCGCAAACTGAATATCTGTATAAGGGATATTCAGCGGATTTTTCACGCCCCGGGATCTGATATGGTTTTGGACATTCTGGGAAAAAAGGTGGCGGATATCGACGGCGAGGCAGCACTGCTTCAGGATCTGCGGGAGATTCTGGTGGAGTTTATCGGTTTGATCAGACAGTCGGATTTCAGCCGGGACAGCGATGTGAGGAGGCTGTATGAAAAGGCGTCAAAGATAGAGAGCAGCATCGCGAATATTTCTTATCAGGGCAATTCCTCCCGGATAAACCGTTTGCTGGAAGTGACGGACAAACTGAAAAAACTTCCGGAGATAAGCATCATTCGGATTCAGCCGTTCAGAGCGTTTTCCTCCGGCAGGGATACCCTTGACAATGTGATGGGAACTTTTCAGCAATGGCAGGAGGCGCACAATCATTTGGTCAGGGAAATGCTGTACGGTGCCCCGGATTTTCTATGGTTTGAAGAGGACGGGAGCGTGGAGTGGATCTGGGCGGTTAAGGAAGGGGTCACCCAGGAAGACACGGCTCCCTATGACCTGATTACATTTGAGGGGGGACTGTATGCCTCCGCCATGTCTGTGGACGGGGATGATGATATTGGCGGCAGGATTTATGAAGGGATACGGAAGTGGCTGGAGGAGAGCGGATTTGAATCGGACGAGCGCCCGGGACACAGAACCATGGGACATATGGTCAACCCCACGGAGGAGATCAGGCAGGCGCTGGGGTATCATCAGATGGAAATCTTTGTTCCCATCAAAATACGGTCCCGGCATTGGAGGAAAGAAGGATGAAGGATACATATTCAGTCAGCGAATGGGCTATAATACGCCGCAATGAACTGGTAGATATTCCCAAGGAGTTGCCGATCCATTCGGATTTTCTGCGGACACTTACGCAGGAGGAATTTGAACGCGCTTTCAGGGAGATTGGACAAATGTTTTGGCAAATATATTCCGACATGGCTGAGACGCCGGAAAACTTTGGCATGCCTTTGTACAGAACAGGAGAGTACGATTATTTTTCAAAGCAGGCTCGGGAAGCCCGAACAGCGCCCTGGAATCTGTTCTATTTCCTGCTTTGCCTGTTTTCCTGCGGTGAATGGAAGGAAAAACGACTGGAGGCGGATACGGAGGAGATTCGGAGGATCAACCGGGTAAAAAAGACAGCTTCTCTGCTCAAGGCCCTGGAGGACTATGGCTTTATATTTTCCGGGATAAAGAATTATCAATTATCATCCGGATCTTCTCTTGAAGTTGAATATCCGGATGATCCCAATGTGGTGGAAGTCCTGTTTCTCCTTGCTCAGAAGGTAAAAAACACACAAATGAAGGATGTAAAAAATGATTTCTCTCATATGAATATGTTTGCAAATGGGTTCATCGGATGGAACTATAAATTGCTGGCTGAGGATATTAATACCTGCACGCTGGCCCAAGGCTGTGACTATGTGGGGGATAAGATGCACAGCGAGGCGGACAGAAAAGTGATCTGCATGATGGACCGCCTGCTGACCGGGATGGGGTATACAATGAAAAAGGGGGATTTCAACGAGGGACCTTCCGTAAGATATTACCGGGGAAAATCAAAAGTATATGCGTATGCTTTGAATTCTGACAGAGGGAATTTATGTCTGGAATTGAGAATCAGGAATGCGGAGAACTGTCTGGAATATCTGAGGCAATGTCCTGACAGAATCGCGGAAATGTTCCGCCACAGCGACAGCGGATGCCGGAACCGGATCAACGGGACCTGCAGGAGCGGGGTGGATTACAGGTTTGAAGGGCAGGAAAAATGGCATTGCGGATGCTGCGGCGCACCGTTTAGACTGCATCCCTGTAAGGAGGATATACCTCATTATATTAAATTGATGGAACTGGGAAACGGATGAGTTTGTACGGCTTGTTAAGGGGAAGCAATTCCGATATATGAGGATTTCAACAGGTGGGGAATGGGGCAAGGAATGACACTCCAGTGCCATTCCTTAGTATGTTGATTTAATATTTAGCCTGTTTCTTTTGTCTGCCAAGAATAAAAAGCATTACTAACAGAATGATTGGAAATACAAGACCAACGCTTATGCCTGCACGAATATTATCTCCCACATATTGTGTAACACGGCCAACTATACCAGGTCCAATGCTTCCGCCCAAATCTCCTGCCATAGCCAGCAGCGCAAACATAGCCGTTCCGCCTGCAGGGAATTTCTCAGATGAAATACTAATTGTCCCGGGCCACATAATACCAACAGAAAAGCCACATGCAATACAGCCAATAAGGCCTATCAATGAATTTGCCGATAATGAAGCGAAAAGATAACATATAACACATAAGATTCCGGAACCTGTCATAAATTTTATCAAATCCATTTTGTCACCATATTTTCCGAATATTACACGGCTTATTCCCATTGTAACCGCAAACATACAGGGACCAGCTAAATCTCCTATCGTTTTCGATAATCCCAATGCTGCTTCTGCATATGCCGACGCCCATTGTGCCATAGCAAGTTCTGATGCACCAGAGCAGATCATCAAACATACCGCCAGCCAGAATAATGGTGTTTGAAATAATTTTTTTATTCCCATTCCATTTCCTTCAGCTACTAAATGTTTAATTGGGCATGTTGCAAAATTATAGATATTGACTGCAGGAATAAGGGCCCATAGTACAGCCAGCCACTTCCAATTATTCATTCCGAATATCAGGAAAAACAGGGTAGATATCAAGATCGTTCCCACTGCCCCCCAACAGTAGAAAGAGTGGAGCAAACTCATTGTCACTTCTTTATTCTCAAACGGACATGCTTCTACAATAGGGCTGCAGAGTACTTCAATCAATCCGCTTCCGATTGCATACATGATTACACTGCATATAATTCCAATAAACGGAATGGGTAATATATCCGGCAGAAATGCCAGACCAATCAGTCCGGCCGCGGCACATATTTCGGAGGCTACGATACATGCACGATATCCAATCCTGTCCACATATTTTGCACAGAACAAATCCACTAAAAGCTGAGTAAAGAAAAAACATGTAGAAATCAATGCAATATTTCCAAGAGAAATATTGTAATCATAATGAAATTTTAAAAACAGCAGCGGCGCAAAGTTAGCAGCTATTGCCTGCGTAATAAATCCTAAGTAACAGGCGGTTTTTGTTCTTTGATAATTTGGCATAATACCTTTGTTCCCTTCTTCCCTTTTCTTGTGGCGATCAACATCCTTCTAATGCATATTTTTATGTCGCTTTCATACTGCCATTTAAATTCCGCGTTTCGCCACCTTGCTTCCTTTTTTGAATTATATACTATAAATGAGTAAATACCAAATATTGCACAAAATAAGGACACCCGCTGCTGAAT
>OFEY01000621.1_pt1 | contig 28986 bp, 30 predicted proteins | sample 1521251 | NCBI WGS metagenome assembly OFEY01 (sample SAMEA3504100, study PRJEB24116) | mouse gut metagenome | biome: mouse gut; feature: mouse-associated habitat; material: faeces | place: Denmark | collected 2011
GCCCCCGCCCTGACCCCAACCCCCAACTAATCCTTGACTTACAAATTGTGACACCACTGGCGGCACAATTGCCGTAGCCTAATTTTCTGCAAGTTATGCCAATAGGGAATGACTTGCCGCGCCAATTATGCCTTAACAACTATCGGCTACGTTTCCGGATATACATTTTCGACACATCTGATTGTAACCTCGAAAATTCTTTGTATATTTGTAATTTCTTAAACAGACATAAGTTATGATAGAACGTATCGACATACATAACTACAAATCAATCCGGGATGCAGATATTGATCTTCGGATGCTCAACATACTGATTGGACCAAATGGTGCGGGCAAGAGCAATTTCATATCGTTCTTTGATTTGACGCGTCATATGTTGGAACAACGTCTTGGCAGTTATCTACTTGAACATGGCGGTATTGATTCTATGTTATATCGGGGCCGTAAAAATTCTGACAGCATATCAGCTCTTATTGATTTCGAGAATCGTAATGCTTTCACGTTTAAATTGAGACCCACGCAAGGCCCCAAAGCGTATATTGAATATACTAAAGATTTCTTTAACAACCGTAATCTTTCCGATAAGCAATATACGGAATCCTGGAATCCTCACATTTGGGATTCGAATGTAGAGGAATCTCAAATTTTGAACAAATCTCAATGGAGAGCCGGCTACTTACGTAATTTTTTAAATAGTTTCACTGTTTATCATTTCCACGACACGAGCCTTTCATCACCTATGCGTCAACTTTCAAGAATAGGAGACAATGAATATCTCAGACATGATGGCTCGAATTTGGCTGCTTTTTTGTATCGCCTTAAAAATAAGGATGCTAAAGCTTATAATCTTATTGAAGGGACAATAAGAGCAATAGCTCCATATTTTAAGGAATTCAAACTGATTCCGAATAAGATAATGGAAGGCTATATAGGTCTGGAATGGGAAGAACGCGACACGGATATGTATCTCGATGCGACGAATTTCTCAGATGGAACACTCCGCTTTATAGCATTAGCTACATTGCTGCTTCAGCCTGATGCTCCTGAAACAATTATCATCGACGAGCCGGAATTGGGCCTTCATCCTGCTGCAATGGTAAAATTAGCCGCTATGATAAAAAAAGCATCAGTCAATACTCAAATTATCATAGCGACTCAATCGGTAGCTCTTATAAATAACTTCTCAATCGATGACCTGATTGTGGTCGGAAGAAATGACAATCAGTCCGCATTTTATCGTCTGAATCAAGAAGATTTTTCTCAATGGCTTGAGGAGTATTCAGTCGGTGAACTCTGGGAAAAAAACATAATAGGAGGTAGGCCATGAGCAAGAGATTATATATTGTGGTTGAGGGACAAACTGAAGAAGAATTTGTGAAGTCTCTTCTTGCTCCATTTTTTCAGGATATGGGAATCTATGCCTATCCTTTGATTATCCACACGAGTAAAGGACATAAAGGGGGCTTTGTAAATTACGAACACCTTAAGAATGATATTGTCAGGTTATTAAAATCCCAGGGACAAGATGTTATAGTTTCAATGCTCGTGGATTTCTTCCGTTGTCCTGAAGTGCCTGAAAAAGACATCTGGAGTATCATCCCAAATCATGTGGAACGGGTAGTTGAGATGGAAATGGCGATTAAAAAAGATATCAATGACTGGCGATTTGTGCCTTATATTCAACTTCATGAATTTGAGGCTTTACTCTTTTCTTCAGATGAAGGGTTCAAGAAATATTTTAGCGACAAAGAAATTCTTGAACTTCAAGGAATAATCGAATCTTATGAAAATCCTGAAGATATAAACAGTTCTCCCGAGGGCGCACCATCGAAGAGATTGTTGCGTATCGTTCCTGATTATGATAAAGTGGTGTATGGAAATATCATAGCACTTGAAATTGGTTTGAAATTAATTGTTGACCGTTGTCCCCGGTTCAAAGCTTGGACAGAATTGCTGATTGAAAAATGCAGGTAATGGATTATATTGTCAACAACATACGTCAGAGGCTTTCACTGCGCACACCGCTTGCCAATGCTCTCGAACTGACTTCGCAGTTCGCCATCTCTTCCGCACCCCCGCCCTGACCCGGACCCCCAACTGACCTCCACGATAATAACCCGGACGGCTCTTTGATGCCACCATAACAGACTGTACTTATCCGGACAAAAGAATCATGTGAAAATGCCTGTGAACTAATCTCCGACCATTTTGCCGATGTCGGCAAAATGGTTATGGTGGGTTAATATACATTTTCCACACATCCGATTGCCACCTCGAAAATTCTTTGTATCTTTGTAATTAGGAGAAGTAACACCTATCTGAAAATGACCGGCAGATAGCAAACACTTATGACCGATAACGAAGTTGACATATTAGAGAATGACGTTCTGGCAATTTCGCAAGAATTGCTTTCTGTGTTGCTCAAAGACCACACGACAGGAGGGAATATCTTTTGGGCAACCGATAACTATGCCTACCGGGGGAAAGGTTATCAGTTCTTTGACCCGATTACAGTGGAATCCATTACCGGTGATAATGGTAATGTCATTGTGCCTCGCTCCTTGAAATCTCGTCAGCAACAGCAGAAACGTAGTCGTGAGATGGCGGAAGTTTTTACCCCTTCGTGGCTTTGCAATAAGCAGGCTAATCTCATTGACAATGATTGGTTTGGTCGCGAAAACGTGTTTAATACCGAAATTGACAACTATCCGGAGGGAAACCACACATGGCAACCATCAGAGGGTAAAATCGAATTTCCCGACGGTCGGAATTGGCGCGACTATGTTAGTGAAAATCGTTTGGAAATCACATGCGGTGAAGCACCTTATCTTGTAAGTCGCTATGATACTGTTACAGGGGTGTCTCTACCTGTGGAAAGGCGAATCGGTTTGCTCGACCGCAAACTCCGTATTGTTGGTGAGAATACCGGAACATCCGCTGAATGGCTTGCTGGTGCCACAGAAGCAATCTGTTCTACTTATGGTTACGAATGGCAGGGGGACAGTCTCATTCTCGCACGAGAGAATATTTTATTTACCATCCTTGATTTCTATCACGCCAAGTTTGGCTGTGAACTTCCGAAGTGCTACTTGCCCGGTCTCGCTGATGTCATATCATGGAACATATGGCAGATGGACGGTCTTAAGGGGGTAATACCCAATAGTTGCGTTAAATTGCCTAAATTAAAAAATAAGTCCTCGTCACTTTTTAGTCCTGAGGACTTTGGAGAACACGAGGAACGGACTTTATTTGATTGTCCAGGATGTAAGAATAAGGATTTTCATTCGCATACGGGTATATACGCAATGATCAAGGACTGGAAAGAGGATAAAGTTTTAACCTTTGCCTCTTTGGTGAAGCAAAAATAATATGGACAGTATATTATCAAAAATAGATACATCAATACTCGACAATATAATTGTTGGACGTGTTGAGCCATATATATGCTTTTTCAACAGAGACTGTCCCCAACTATCTGAAAGTTGGAGACACGTCGCGCAGTGTACGTGTGCGTTTGGATGAGTGGAGAAAAGTTTTCCCAAATCTGGTTCATCAGTATGAACACTCTGCTCAGATAGATAATGATACCATCTTTCGTGATTATGCCGTACATAAGTTCTTAGAACAGGAAAAACAAAGGGAACGTCTGCAACCGCATACTATAAAGAATTTACCTTATTATTCCCGGGAGTTTTTCAAAGATGCAACTGCTGAAGATGTCGATGCAGCTATAGCTGACATTATTCAGAGCGCATGTGATAACAGTAGCAAATACTCTCTCTATTCTTCAGACAGACTGCCGCAAACGTATACTTATGACCGAACGGAGGATTTTGCTCCTCGCGATAATCAGCAAAAAGCTATTGATAAATTCAAAGCTGCCGTTGAAGCTGGACGAAGCAACTTGCTGCTTTACGCAGTTATGCGTTTTGGCAAGTCGTTTACTTCAATGTGCTGTGCAAAGGAGATTGACGCAAGGTTTATTGTCATAGTGTCGGCCAAAGCGGATGTGAAAGATGAATGGAAAAAGACAATTGAGAGTCATAAGTATTTTGAAGGTTATCACTATCTCGACAGTGAGGATTTGAAAAGAAATGCCACAATTATCACGGATACTCTTGCTGACGCGAATCAGAGAGTCGCACTGTTTTTGACATTACAGGATTTACAGGGTGACGAAATCAAGGAGAAGCATAAGGATGTATTCGACAGTCGAATTGATTTGCTGATTATTGATGAGACTCATTTCGGCGCACGTGGAGAATCCTATGGCAAGGTATTGCAGGCCCAACATCTTAGTAAATCAGAAATAAAAGAGGAACTGAAATGTCTTGATGGATTTGAGACACTCGATAGGATAGAAGATGCCGTCAAGGTTTTGAATGCAAAAATCCGACTTCATTTGTCTGGTACACCATACCGTATTTTGATGAGTGATGAGTTCCAGAAGGAGGATATTATAGCCTTTGTTCAGTTTACTGATATTATCGACGCACAGAAGGAGTGGAATAATGAACATCTGAAGGAGGATGATTGTGATGAGTGGCAAAATCCTTATTTCGGGTTTCCTCAAATGATTCGTTTTGCGTTCTCTCCCAATGAGTCGTCTCGCAAGATGATGGAGCAAATGCATAAAGATGGCATTACCTGTGCCTTTTCTGAATTGTTTCGTCCGCTTTCAATGACTCCCAAAACCGATAAAAGCCATTGTCAGTTTAAGCATGAATCTGAAATTCTCGATTTATTGGAAACTATCGACGGTTCAAAGGTTGATGAAAACATTCTTGGCTTTCTTGATTACGATAGAATCAAGGATGGTAAGATGTGCCGTCACATTGTATGTGTGCTTCCGTTCAGGGCTTCGTGCGATGCAATGGCTGCATTGATACGTCGGTGTAGGGAAAAGTTCATAAATCTCAAGGAATATGAGGTAATCAATATAGCGGGTTTCGAGGAAGAACGTAAATACAAATCGACCGACGATGTAAAACGGGCTATTAATGAGTATGAGAAACAGAATAAAAAGACATTGACTCTAACTGTCAATCGGATGCTGACCGGTACGACTGTTCCCCAGTGGGACACAATGATATATCTCAAGGGTACTGCTTCGCCACAGGAATATGATCAGGCTATATTCCGATTGCAGAATCAATACATTACGACCTTTAAGGATGAACGTGGAAACCTCATAAGGTATAATATGAAGCCGCAGACATTGCTCGTAGATTTCGACCCGAATCGTATGTTCGTTCTACAGGAGCTTAAATCGCAGTTTTACAATGTCAATACCGAGGTGCAAGGCAATTCACAACTCAAAGAACGTATCGCAAAAGAATTGGAAGTATCCCCGATTATTATTCTGAATAAAAATAAGTTACATCAGGTTACACCGACAAACATTACCGATGCTGTTCGTGAGTACTCACGAACACGGAGCATTTTGGACGATGCTTCGGAGATACCTGCCGATAGTATTCTGCTTCAAGATGCTGCTGTGGCAGCTATTCTAAAAACGGTCGAGCCTATAGATTCCAAAAGCGGATTGCAGATTAAACCAGCGGAAGGAGAAGGTGATGATATAGATGCGGCGGCGGGTAATGGAGCAGATGACTGCCATAATAATAAAGGTCAAGATGATGATTTATCTTCAACTCACGAGCAACCGGAAGTAGACACGATTGAGAAGGATAGTCTCGAAAAACGATTAGCAGCTTATTATGCCCGCATTCTCTTCTTTGCATTTTTGACTGAGTCTGAGGTCAAATCGCTACAAGATGTAATTGATCAAATCGTTGCAACGGATGATAATCAACGAATCGCTGAAAACCTCGGTTTGAGAATGTCAATTCTTAAACTGATTCAGAGCAAAAGTAATCCGTTTGTACTCCGTAAGTTTGATTACAAGATAGAGAATATCAATGATTTGATGCGTGATGACAGTCTGTTGCCTCATGACCGTGTGGAAATTGCTATGCGTAAATTCGGACGTATGTCTGTTTCAGAAATAGTCACCCCATTAAAGGTGGCTGGAGATGTGGTAAAACTTCTCCCGGATAACGTTTTTACACATGGACCTATATTGGATATAGCCTCCAAACAGGGAGAATTTACAATAGCCCTGATAAACAGATTTGGCAATCAGGCATCTGATAAAGTTTATTCGGTATGCACATCAAGTCTGGCATATGAGTTTACACGTAAAGTATATAAACTCCTTTCGTTGCCAATTGACCATGTATTTGACTCTATAACGAGCTATGATTTAATAGCAAAAAACGAAAACAAAGAATACATCATACCTCAAATAATTAAAGATATGAATTTTTCAGCGATTATAGGAAATCCTCCTTATCAGGACCGCGGAGGAAGCGGAGGTACCAATGATGCGTCTATCTATCAAGATTTTTGTCAGGTATCATTTGAAATAAATCCTCCATATACAACTATGGTGATTCCCTCCCGATGGTTTACAGGAGGAAGGGAAAATCTTGTTGGAAAGTTTCGCCACACCATGCTGACATCAAGTCATACATCAAAATTAATTGCGTTCACAAATGCAAAGGATTTATTTCCGGATGCAGAAATAAAGGGCGGTTGCTGCTATTTCACATACTCCCCTTCATACTATGGTGAATGTGAGTATTCCTTGTTCCGCGATGGTGAGATATTTTCAAATAACCGCAATCTGGGAGAATTTGATGTTCTTATACGTGAGCCTAAATTGGCTGGTATTGTCTCAAAAATCGTATCTGCATCAGATTGCACAATCGAAGGGATGATTTCATCTGATACTCCATTCGGGATACCCACAAATCCGGAACAGAGTTCAAAACACCATTTGCAATTTATAATACGTCAACAAAAGATCATAATACATTATTACACCTCATAAGGAAAAGCGGCCGGTGTACTGCCTTCGTATCAAGGACAGATGTAAAAAAGAATGAAGAAGACATCGATAAGCCTAAAGTATTTATTCCAGGTGCATATGGAGCAGGTGAAACATTTCCGCATCAGATTTTAGGTCAACCGATATTTGCTCCCTCTAATTCTGTATGTTCTCAATCATACTTATATGCTGCATTAAATACAGAAGTAGAGGCAAAAAATTTTCTAAAATATATAGAGACTCGTTTTCTTAGAGTTTTGGTCAGTGCGTCTAAAGTTTCTCAGCATGCAATGAGTAAAGTCTATAGATTTGTGCCAATGCAGGACTTTACGGAACACAGTGATATTGATTGGTCTAAATCAGTAGGTGAGATAGACAGGCAGCTCTTCAGTAAGTATGGACTGAATGATGAGGAAATTGTCTTCATTGAGTCTATGATTAAACCAATGTAATGGAAAAATAGGAACATTCATTTTCGCTGGTGTATCATTATATGGGTTTCTGGAGTTTTGTTCGGAGTTTGTTTTTGTTTAAGTGGCTGTTCGGTGGGCGCAGGAATGAGTCTTTGCGGCAACCGGGCCAAATTGTGAATCATCGTAACAACAATCATACCTCTGACGACATTCATTCCTTTGGTGATGTGTACAGGGATGGTGGATACAGGCATGACTCGCGCAATGATTACGCGCATGAAGACTTTGATTGCATTCATGAGGACTTCGATTATGCACATGAGGACTTCGAGGATGACCTCGACTCCGGAATGTTCGATGATTATATGGACTCAGATAGGTTTGACGATGACCATGACTCAAGAATGTTTGACGATGATTTCTGAGATTATGGACAGTTCGGCGATGAGTTGTGAGGGTGAAATATAACGCACTTTGGGGCAGAATATTCATTAAACGGGTTATTGAGTTGTGGATTCAAGAAAAATTTGTTAATTTCGGTATCTGAACCGGATGTCGGCTGTCGATGTCCGGACTAACATCATTCCACTACCGACTATGAGAAAGATAAGGATATCGGTCGCCGCCATACTCATTGCCGGCACGTCGTTGGTTTTCACTTCGTGCATAGGCTCGTTTGGCCTGACCAACAAAGTCATGACATGGAACCGCAACATCGGCTCCAAGTTTGTTAACGAACTGGTGTTTCTCGCTTTCTGGATTCTTCCCGTTTATGAAGTGACCGCCCTGGCCGATGTGCTGGTGATTAACTCCATTGAGTTCTGGAGCGGATCGAATCCGCTCACGGCATCGACCAAGGTTGTCGATACCGACCATGGACGCTACATGATTGCCTGCGACGGCAAGGGATACACCGTGACCCACGAATCTACCGGTGATGTGGTGCGCCTTGACTTCGACCAGCCGACGCAGACGTGGAGCTTCGAGACGAAAGATGGCGATAGTGTGCCTTTCATGACGTTTATCGACGACAGCCATGTGCGTATGCTCACACCCGGCGGCGAATACATGGCCGTAGAGCTGTCGCAGCAGGGTGTCGCCGACTACAGTGCGGCCACCGGAACTGCCTGCATGGCGGCAAGATAATATAGCCGCCGAGGTAAAAAAGCGGAAAAATCAAAAAAAATCGTCGTTCCGCGACATCTTTTTGGCAAGCTAATTGTTATAAATGATGAAGCGGCCGTGGTCGAGTACCGCGCGACTAAGAGATTCCCGCATAAACTAAAAAAGTAAACAATTTAAAATAATACGTTATGAAACCGTTACACGTAATTCTTTCAGTAATCGGAGGCGCCGTAGCCGGTGCCGCAATCGGTCTGCTCCTCGCTCCTGAGAAAGGGGAGGATACCCGTTCGAAAATTCTCCGCATCCTTAAGGAGAAGGGCATCTGCCTCAAGAAAAACAAGATGGACGAACTCGTAGACGAGATTGAGGACCAGATTGAGAAACACATCTAATCACTAAAAAGAATAAGAAATGAGAGCACTCACATTAATATCAGCATTCCTCGGAGGTGCAATCGTAGGCTGCGGCGCAGCTCTTATGTTCACTCCCGAGAAGGGATCGGATCTCAGAAGCCGTATCGTGGAACTTCTGCGCAAACGCGGAATCAAGGTAAGCGACTCTGAAGTGGACGCCCTCGTGGCAGAACTCGCAGCCGGCGAGTAAGCCGCGCCCGAAGAGATACAACCGGGCTTTCCAGCCATGGGCCGGAAAGCCCGGTTTCTCATTACATCCCCACCGGTGTATTGCGGCCAATGATAATATACCGTCCGCTCCAGCGTTTAATAACTGAACTTTACTACATAAGATTGAAGTATGAAAATAAGTCTCATAGAAGAAATTCGCAGCATATTCGACCAGTCGCGGTCATGGCTTAAGCTGGAGCTGGAATACGCCAAGCTGACGGCAGCGGAGAAAATCACTGTCCTCATGTCGTCGCTGATACTTGGCTTCGTCTGCCTGCTGCTCGGCATGGTCGTGCTCATCATGCTCGCGTTCTCGCTCGCGGAGCTTTTCAAGCTCATGATGTGCCCCTCGCTGGCATATCTATCAACGGCCGGGGCTATCTGCGTGCTGCTCCTGCTGCTTTACCTGCTCCGCAAACCGTTACTCCTTAATCCGATAGCACGCCTGATTACCCGCGTGTTCTTCGACAAGAAACATTAACCCTCCCACACATACCGCTATGAAAGAAAACCAGAAGAAAATGCCCGAGGCAACCGACGAGAAAGCGAAGCCTTTCAAGGGGTACACCATGGAGGAACTGCGCTACCAGCGTGCCATGCTCGCCCTGCGTAAGGAATTCTGCAAGACCAAGGTCATGGAATCTGTGCATGGCTTGAAAGGTGGCTCGAACCGTGGCCGCAAGGGTTCATCGACATCCAAGATGGCTATGGTGGGGCAGGTGGCATCGAAGCTCCTCGGCAACCTCAATACACTTGACTACATACTGATGGGCATCTCTCTCTTCGGCACCGCCAAGAAGGGCTACCGGCTCATCCGTGGCAAGAAATGACAATTTAATCTGACCATATAAGTCCGCTTTCCCTACGAAGGCGGATTTTGTGCGTAAATCACCATACAACATATCAGTAATCATGAACGATTATTATAGCGTGCGCGTGGACGCTACACCATGCACCTCCGACATTACCGACCTTGTGGCGGCTTTTCTTGCCGACGCCGGTTTCGAGTCGTTCGAACCCGATGATAAAGGTCTCACCGCATACATCAGTGTATCTGCCGGCGACGCGGCGGCTATCGCCCGCGAGGCGTTGCAGGACTTCCCGATGGATGTCCGCTTTGATGTCTCGGCCGAGTATATCAAGGGGCAGGACTGGAACGAGGAGTGGGAGAAGCATTACTTCAAACCTATCCTCATCGACGGCGAATGCGTGATTCACTCGTCGTTCCATACGGATGTTCCCTCGGCCCGTCACGACATTATGATCGACCCCAAGATGGCTTTCGGCACCGGTCACCATGACACCACCTCGCAGATGGTTCGCCTGATTCTCGCCGCCGACATGCAGGGTAAGAGCGTTATCGACATGGGAACCGGTACCGGAATACTCGGCATACTCGCCGCCATGCGCGGAGCTTCGCGTGTGACCGGCATCGAGATTGACCGTCCGGCGTACGAGAATGCGGTGGAGAATGTGGCTCTCAACCATGTCAGCATGGATGTGATACATGGCGATGCCTCCGCTCTGGCTGGGCTCGAAGAGGCGGACTTCCTTTTCGCCAACATAAACCGCAACATAATTCTCGGTGACATCGACCGCTACGCATCGCGTCTCAAGCAGGGTGGAACCATGTTCCTGAGTGGCTTTTACGAGGAAGACACCCCGATGATAGCCGCAGCAGCCGCTCCGCTCGGCCTTGAGCTGGAGTCGCGCCTGATCAGCAACCGATGGACGGCCGTCCGCCTCGTGAAACGCGGCTGAAACCGGTTCCCGACAACACATCAAATTCGCAAATATTGTGTTCTTAACAATAATTTGCGAATTTTTTTGTTCATTTTCTTGCTTTTCACCCAAAAGCGTTATATCTTTGCATTCGCATAGCCCCGAAGCGGAACACTCATCGGTGTGAACCGTAGGAAATGCAAAGGAAACATAAAGTCAAATCAAATAAACGGAATCATAAACCGACACACAACAACCCCGCCTGCCTATCGAAAAATTTTACCCAACCAAACTAACATCAGAAGCATGGCAAATTACACTACTCTGACAGACGAACAGCTTGTCAGGGCATATGCGGAGGGCAATAACAAAGCGTTTGACACCCTTCTGAAGCGTCATCAGGACCGCATCTTCAATTACATACTTCGCATTATAAAGAACGAGGATATCGCAAACGACATCTTCCAGGAGACTTTCGTCAAGGCAATCCAGACCATCCGTCAGGGTCGCTACACGGAGAACGGCAAGTTTCCGGCATGGATCTCGCGCATAGCCCACAATCTTATAATCGACTACTACCGTCAGGAGAAGTCGGAGAACCTCCAGAGCTCGGACCTTACGGATGTTGACATCCTCAACCGCAAGGAGCTTTGCGAGGAGACTATCGAGGATATTCTCATCTCCGACCAGATCCGCACGGATGTGAAGTATCTTATCGGAGAGCTTCCGGAACTTCAGCGTGAGGTTCTCAAGATGCGCTATTACCAGGGCTTGAGCTTCAAGGAAATCGCGGAAATTACCGGGGTGAGCATCAACACGGCGCTCGGACGCATGCGCTACGCCATCCTCAACCTCCGTCGCATAGCCCACGACAAAGACATAATTCTCACCGTGTAGTATGGCAGCGGCCGCAGAGCCGGCGCAGCCGCACGTGAGCAGTGCATAACAAAAACAATCAGGGGACCTGAAGCATAAGCTTCGGTCCCCTTGTTCTTTCTGAAGTTTTTCAAGTCTAAGTTTTCAGGCTCCGTAAACAGTTGATACCGGACCTTAATTGAGGATCATAGAGCCGAGGGCGCACCCCTGGACTGATACGCAGGTGCGGGCGAACTGGCGTATGAAGCTCAATGTAGCACTCTTGGGTGAACTCATAATGCTTAACTTTACTTCATTTGAGGTTAAATTGAGGGAATTATGTGCCATAGGCATTTGTTTTTAATAATTTACCTGTTCTTTATAGTCGCGCGCAAACACTTTGTCCGCGACCTGTAAATACACTGTTATAACGCGCTGACGGGTAAAAATATTATCGTGTATATCTATTTGTGCATAAAGAAAGCGTCATAATTGCAAGAATTTTACTAATTTTGCATTTATAAAGAGTCTTGTGTCCACTTCGGACAATCCGGAGTCCCGACACAGAAGTCGCTTAAGATATTGAAAAGTATGGATAAGGTCATAAATAAAGAAGAAGAGACAGTCAACGAATCAGGACTGAACTTTGTAGAGCAGGAGATTGCGGCCGACCTCGCCGCAGGTAAGAACGGCGGACGCCTCAACACGCGCTTCCCGCCTGAACCCAACGGCTATCTCCATATCGGTCATGCCAAGGCTTTCATCATGGACTTCGGTGCGGCTGAGAAATTCGGCGGTACCTGCAACCTCCGTTTCGACGATACCAATCCCCAGAAGGAGGATATGGAGTATGTCAACGCCATCAAGGAGGATATACACTGGCTCGGTTATGACTGGGGCGACCGCCTTTATTATGCCAGCGACTATTTCCCGAAACTCTATGAGCTGGCTGTCCGCCTCATCAAGGAGGGCAAGGCTTATGTCGATGAGCAGACCAGCGAGGAGATTGCGCGCCAGAAGGGTACTCCTACACAGCCGGGCACTCCGAGTCCCTACCGCGACCGTCCCGTAGAGGAGAACCTCGACCTGTTCGAGCGCATGAACAAGGGTGAGTTCGACGAGGGTTCGATGGTGCTCCGTGCCAAGATTGACATGGCAAGTGACAACATGCACTTCCGCGACCCGATCATGTACCGTATCATCAAGACTCCCCATTGGCGCACGGGCGACACATGGAAGGTCTATCCCATGTATGACTTCGCCCACGGTCAGAGCGACTACTTCGAGGGTGTGACCCACTCGATCTGTACCCTTGAGTTTGTGCCCCACCGTCCGCTTTACGAGCACTTTGTCAAGGAGCTTGCCGACGAGTCTTACTGCCCGCGTCAGATTGAGTTCAACCGGTTGAACCTCACTTACACCGTGATGAGCAAGCGTAAGCTGCTTCAGCTCGTAAAGGAGGGTCTGGTCAACGGATGGGATGACCCGCGTATGCCGACCCTGAAGGGACTCCGCCGTCGCGGTTACACCCCTTCGTCAATCAAGGACTTCGTGAACCGCATCGGTTACACCCGTTACGAGGCTCTCAACCACATCGAGCTTCTTGAGCATTCGGTGCGCGAGGACCTCAACAAGACCGCCACTCGTGTGAGCGTAATCCAGAATCCGGTCAAGCTTGTTCTGGAGAACTATCCCGAGGGACAGACCGAGACCATGGTCATGGACAACAACCCGGAGAATCCCGCCGAGGGTACTCACGAGATGCCGTTCAGTCGTGAACTTTGGATTGAGCGCGACGACTTCATGGAGAATCCTCCCAAGAAGTTCTTCCGTCTCTCGCCCGACAAGGAAGTGCGTCTCAAAGGTGCTTACATCATCAAATGCACGGGCGTTGTAAAGGATGAGGATGGCAACATCACCGAAATCCGTGCGACCTATGATCCCGATACACGCAGCGGACTTCCCGGAGCTGACCGCAAGGTGAAGGGTACTCTTCACTGGGTGTCGGTGCCCACGGCAGTCGATGCCGAGATACGCGACTACGACAGTCTGTTCAGCGTGGAGAATCCCGGTGCGTTCGACGGCGACTTCCGCGAGCTTATCAACCCCGACTCGCTCAAGGTGCGCGATAACGCCAAAATAGAGCCATGGCTTGCAGAGCGCGTCAAGGCTGGCGACAACTACCAGTTCCAGCGTCTCGGCTACTACGTGGTAGACCCGGACACCACGGCCGACCACATCGTCTTCAACAAGACCGTCGGCCTCAAAGACACCTGGGCCAAGATCGCGCAGAAAAACTGAGGCATATTTGAAAATCAAATGTTTCGAAGAGTCTCAATTTATAAATACCGATAGGAGAGTACTCTGACCCCACATACCGCAAAAGAGGTTGGCCCGCAAACCGCAGGCCAACCTCTTTTTTGCATAAGTCAGATAATATTTGTAACTTTACGGTGTATATATGTGTTAGGCATATAGCAGGTTAGCGGAATTCGCCCAGTTATGCGAAAGCCGGTCCGGTGTAAAAGATAGTTTTAGATGGGTAAAAAGACCAGAATATTAAATGAAATCAGGAGATTGGCAAATCAGCTGTTTGATAATCTCCCGGCTTCGGTGTACCTGTACGGCTCCCGTGCACGCGGAGATGCCGGTAAGGATTCTGATTGGGATATTCTCATAGTTGCTGACGATTCGATGGATAAGCGCAACGCATACGAACGATTCGTTTATCCGTTCACAGAGATAGGCTGGAAACTTGGGGAACAGATTACGCCGCTGCTATACACTAAAAGCGAATGGAACGCCGAGCGCAACACCGCTTTCTATCTCAATGTCCAAAACGAAGCCATACTGCTATGACTCTTGACAATTCACAAAGACTGATAGCAACCCGTTTGCTTATCGAAAAGTCTGACAAAAATATGGAACAGGCTGTAGGTACTGCCGCCCTCGGATATTGGGATTTGGTAGCTAACCGATTGTATTATTCCGTGTTCCATGCTGTAAATGCTATGCTACTGATAGATGGAATACGTACAGGTACTCACAAGGGTGCTTCCATGCAGTTTGGTAAATCATATGTTCTCACCGGTAAGTTCAGCCGCGAAGATGGTATACTGTACAGCCAACTTCAGACAATGCGTGAGAAAGCGGATTATCAGAATGTATTTGTTCTTGAGGAGAATGAAGGTCGTGCGCTGATTGAGTCAGCTCAAGAATTGCGTCAAAGAATCTGTGACTATGTGCTTAAGAAACTGGAATCTTAGAGCTGACGATATGCAATGAATCAATCTTCGCGGCGGTCGTTGTGGCCATCTTCCCAGCCATCACTGTAGCCGTCTTCGTAGCCTTCGATGTATTTCTCTTCGTAGCGGCCTTCGTAGTCGCTCGCCTCATCTAAATTATGACCGTTGTGGAGTCCTAAGCTGCCATCCTCGTACCCTTGCGAATATCCCTCCTCATATCCGTCGTCGTACGCCTCGTCAAGAGCCGAATAACTGCGCGAGGAAGGAACATACGTTGAACTTTGAGTAGCCGGAGCCGTCGGGGTAGTGGTTTGAGATCCGTATTCCACTTCGGAGGCCGGTCCGGACGAATAAGAACCGCCATTCCCCGGAGAATAAGAATTACTGCCACCCGAATAGCCATATTCATAACCGCTTGCATCCGCCTGCTCACTCTCCTGCATACGGGTATTGGACTTTCCGGACGTATCGCCTCCACACCCCGTCAGTAAACAGGCCGCCAACAGTCCCCCGGCAATCCATCCCGCAACCACGCCATATTCCTTCATTACATTAAAATTAAAGAATATACATCAAAACAAATCACTGATTAGATTCCAGTTCAAATGACATATTCAGCATCGCTGTTTATGAGTTTCAGAAGTTCGAACATGGAAAGGGGGACAAGAATGTCATGAGACTTCTCACGCCAATCCTTCATATAGGTAGATTCATGGCAAATGGTAACAATGCACCGTTCCTCATTACGTCCTCGGACTATCTCTCCGGTTTCACTGTCGACGGTTTCATAGTCTTCCGCATCCAGTTTTTCGATTGCACGTATGTGCATTACATCGACCATCTTGCATTCTCCGTCATCGTATAGATCCGGAAGCAGCAAGTACCGTGTTTTATTTTCTTTATACTCCATATATCAAGTGTTTGACGCTAAATTACAAAAATTACATAACAAATACAACCCCTGATTATCATAATTGGGAAATAATATCTCTCGCTGAAAAAAGTAAACCTATCAGTTGCAATTTTTGAAATATTTACTTAACTTTGCTGGTAATAAGACGTTAATAAGATATGAAGTTCGTAAGGATTATCCCCCAATATAATCATCTGTGGGCGGTCAAGTCTCCAGATGAAGAAGTTGATGAATTAACTCTACTGTTCCGAAAATGGAACAACGCGGAGTATCTTCTTGATTTCTTTATGGAGAATTTTGAGGATTTGAAAGGCTTCTTTAAAATTGACCGCATTGATCAAGCTGTGGAAGACACATTTGAAGATGCCGAAGCATTAGAAGAATTGGTTCTTGATTTTCCTTATACCGAACATCTTGATGAGCTGTTCAGGCCATTAGGCGTATCAGATACACGTATGTCTGAATTGACACGAGAGAAAGCCCGAAATTGGAATAGAGACTTTCACGCAAGTTGGCTCAGGATTTATGCAATAAGGCTGGAACCTGATGTGTATGTTGTGACAGGGGGTGCAATCAAATTAAGTAGGACGATGCAAGAACGGGAGCATACTGCAATTGAGCTTGACAAACTTAATCGTTGCAAAGCTTATTTGATAGCCAATGGCGTTTTTGACCAGGACAGTTTTGTTGAACTCACTAATGAAGAATAATATGGCAAGCAAAGCAGTAGAAAATAGCCGGACACCATCGAAATTAAGCCATGGTAAGGCAATACAATTTTTAGAAGCTCATATGAGTGAGACTCCGTCGCGCTTTGTTGAAGAAGCTGCATGGCGCAAAGAAAATGCGAGTTGGCTCCGTTGGTCGCGCCAGCTTGCCGTTACTCTTATTGGCTATATGCAGGATAATAGCATGAAACGGGCGGATCTTGCATTAAAACTTGGCGTTACTCCTCAATATGTCAGCAGGCTGCTTTCAGGTACAGAGAATCTCAGTTTCAAAAGTATCGCAAACATAGAGGAGAAGTTAGGTATTTCATGTTTAGTCATATCTTGATTTGGTTGTACTGCGGATGTCTCAGATTAACGAATTTCTTTCGCATATTGATTTGGAGGGGGCACGTGAGTATTGTATGGCTAACGGCAAGACCGTCCGCTATGCAAAGGGTGATTGTTTTGTCGAGGCAGGAAGTATCGGCAGATATGTAGGCTTCGTGAAATCGGGCTACTTCAAGTATTGTGTGCTGACTGCTAAAGGTGATTATGCTGTTACGGGATTCTCGTTCAAGGATGAATGTGTAATGGACGTAACCAGGTCATTCTTATTGGATAAACCTTCCATTATGTCGGTTGTGGCGGGTTGTGAGGCAGAAGTGCTGCAAGTCCCGTTAAGGCCACTGAGGGACTTTCTTTCAAAGACACAGCCTGATGTTATACCGCGTGTCGCTTCTGTCTGTTTGGAAGAAGCATATACCCGATATCTCCGGCTTTACTCGAAATCTCCTACAGAGCGTTATCTTGAACTCGTAGATAAATACCCTGATTTCATGGAGCAAGTCACCCTCCGCGACATCGCCTCTTATCTTCTCGTTACTCCCATTCACCTCAGCCGCATTAGAAAAAGTTTGGGCAAATGATTCCGGCATAAACATTTGTTTACGCCAAAGTCGCATTTCTAAGGTAACTTTGCCGAGTAAAAATGATAATAACTATGGCAAGGTTTTTAACTTCGTTACTCGCATTTGCTACGGCGGTTTCATCAATGGCACAGGTTATTACCGGCAGGGTGGTTGATGAAGACAATAAGCCTCTTGACTTTGTGAATGTCGTTCTTCTCAATAAGAATGACTCAACATTTATATCCGGAACCATCACCGGCGAAAACGGCAGTTTTATTTTTGAGGAAGCCGTTAATGTTCCGGCATTTCTCAAATTCTCATCCATTGGCTATGTTTCCGTTTTAAAAGATATACCGACCACAGGCAACGTCGGTACAGTGGTAATCACTCCCGAAAGCATGATGCTCGGAGAGGTTGTCGTGAAGTCGAACCGTCCGGTCACGGCAATCAAGGGTGACGCCCTTGTCACCACCGTTGCAGGTTCGCAACTTGAACACGCAGGTACTGCTGAGGATGTCTTGGTTCAGGTGCCTATGGTGGTTGGTCGCGATGGTGTGTTCGAGGTTTTCGGCAAAGGTTCCCCGGCTATCTATATCAATGGCCGTCCGGTAAGGGACTCAAACGAACTGATGCAGATAAGTTCGGCAGATATAAAAAACGTCGAGGTGGTCACAAACCCCGGTGTAAAATACGATGCCTCGGTAAAATCGGTAATCCGCATAACCACCAAGCGACCGCAGGGAGAGGGATTCAGCGGTCTGTTGCGCTCCGTTCTGAGAGAGAACAAATATTTTACTAACTCAAATCAGGCGAACTTCAAATACAGAACCGGAGGTCTGGAAGTGTTCGCCAATTTCGGCGAAGCCACTGCCAAATTCCAGAGTAACCAATACGGTGTGTCTAATTCATCTCTTAACTGGGAAGAAAAAATCACGCAGACCGGCTATGGAAACGTAACAGAGTGCTTCGGCAAAGCTGGCTTCTCATATATGTTTAATGATAGACATTCGATTGGTGCATACTATGCCAATGGTCTCACCAATGACAAAATGCATCATACTCATCTCACAGAGCTTTCGGTCAACGGTGATTTCTTCGATGGTGCTACAAGCATCAGATCCGGCCATACAAAGACATTGCCCAAACACGGAGCCAATCTATATTATAATGGCAAAGTCGGCGAATTAGGCATTGACTTCAACACGGATTATATATGGAGAAAATCAAGGTCTAATGTCACCGTTGATGAAGTCGGCGTCAATCAGGGCAGTGCGCTCATATCATCTTCCGGCACCAACCGAGGCAGAATGTTTGCAGAGAAACTCGTGTTGAGTTATCCCCTTTGGAAAGGCGAGATTGAGGTTGGTGAAGAATATGTTTCATCACGTTTTTCATCCGGCTACCTCACTGATGCGGAAATCATTGACAATGCAGATACAAGAGTGGACGAAAGCAACATAGCCGGTTTCCTTGACCTGCGTCAAACTTTCGGACGGTTCAGCATCGGTGCCGGATTGAGGTATGAACACGTAAAGTTCGACTATCTGGAAAACGGACAGAAAAACGATGACCAGAGCAAGACATACAACAATCTCTTTCCTTCATGCTTCATGTCTACGCAGATAGGCCAGGTTCAACTCTCATTGAGCTATACAAGCAAGACACGGCGCCCTAATTATGGGGACTTGGACGGCACCATCGACTATATCAACCGTTTTACTCTCCAAGGCGGCAATCCATATCTTAAACCGGAGAAGACACATACTGTTGAACTTACCGGGGCATGGAGAAGGATTTTCGCGCAATTCTCCTACACGCTTAAAAAAGATCCTATCCTTTCCACAACCAAGCCTTACGGAGATACCGGGGAAGTAAAGCTCATGACCCTTGACAACTTTCCTGAGATACACTCAATCCGAGCCTTTATCGGCACCAGTTTCAACGTTGGAATTTGGGAGCCGCGAATAAACCTCGGTCTTACTAAGCAGTGGTTCTCAATAGATACATGGCAGGGACGGAAGCATCTCAACAATCCTCAGGGCATGGTACAGTGGCAGAACGCAATCCACCTCCCTTATGATATTTGGCTTAATGTCGATATGGCATGGGAAAGTGCCGGTAATGAGGGGTGTATGCATCGCAAATCATGCTCGTACATGAACGCGAAGCTTTATAAGGCTTTCTTCAACAACAGTTTCAGTGTTTCTGTTGAAGCCAACGACATATTCAACAAGCGTAATTACGGCGTGACATCATTCAGCCGTGACATAACACGTTACGTCTGTGTCACAGACTTGAGCCGCTCATTTTACCTTACGCTCCAATATACATTCAATTCCACCCGCGACCGATACAAAGGTCGAGGAGCAGGTGCAAATGAGAAAGGCCGTTTTTAGCCCATCTACAACAAAGTCCCGTTACAGTTAAGCACCTGTTCAAATTAAACCGCTACTATTCATTTAATTTGAACAGCTACTTAACGAGATTTTTTACATACCGTTAAGTTAATTAACCGCCTAAAACTTTGAGTTATGAAAAATATGTCTTTGATTAAGAAGGGGGTGTTCTCGCTGCTATTGGCGTCCCCAGCTGCTATGTATGCTGGTGTTTCAGATGGCAAGATGCCGTATGGTACGGTTCCGGAAGGGGCGATACCGTTTGTGCTTGATTCGCATGTCTACATTCAGGCCGTAATTGCCGATTCTGTGCCGGTGTCGCTTATCTATGACACAGGTGCAGACCGTCTCTATCTCGACAAAGACTATATGGATCTTTCCTCATTCGGCAAACTCCCACTCAAAAAAGGACGTGCTAAAATGGGTGGCGCAGGTAACAACGGCGTACAAACCATACCAATCATCATCGACACTGTTTCTGTCAAAATGGGCAATGTATTGCACAATGAAGATATAACGCCCATCATAAATCTCCGTGAGATTCTTGGACGCCACACCGACGGCATGATTGGCAATAATGCCGTGTTCGACAAACCGCTCATCGTGAACTACACCGACAGTTACCTCCTTCAAACAGATTCGCTGACCGGTGAAATGCTCACGGGATATACACGGCTCCCCGCACAATTCAATGACAACAGGATTGACATCGAGATGGAGCTGCGCATAGATTCAGTTCAGACTGTGAGTGGTAACTTCCGCCTCGACCTTGGCTGCGGATCGACTGTCATACTTACCAACGAGACCTTGAAGAAACTCGACCTGACCGGAAAAAGTACTGCCGACCGCTATTACTCAAACATGGGGGTGGGGGGCGACGGTACGGATGTGACATTCAGGGCGCAATCATTCAAGTTTCTCGACGAACTGGAGAATGTAGTAGTCTCCGCCTCATACAATACTGAAGGCTCTCTATCCACGCGTCCGCATGTCGGAATAATAGGCAACGAGATACTCCGTCATTACGACCTCATAATCGATGCTCCCGGCGAGGCGGTATATGCACGCCGTAACTCTGACAATTCAACCGGTTATCAGCACAGTTCAAAAGTGCAGATGGGTTATCTTGACCGTACCGACATATGCGACGGCTGGATTGTCAGCAGCATATATGACAACGGAATTGCCCAGAAAGCCGGATTCGAGATTGACGATGTCATTCTCGCCATAAACGGCCGTCCTGTCAAGGAGATAACGTGGCAGGAACAGATAGAAGGACTCGGTCTTGAAGGAGAGACCACATACACCGTCCTTAAAAAGGATGGCACGACCGTAACGTATATTCTTGACATCCGCGACGAGATTATCTAAGATGAATGTATGAATGTATGGCCATAATCTGTGGAATTGTCCGCGTTTTCACACAGGCATTGGATGAAGGGTTTGGCCTTTTCGGCGATTTTTCATAATTTTGCGGAAAATGAATGGCGTATGACTGATTGGATCCGTTTTTTGATGCTTTGTGTGGCTTCGCTGACCGTGACCTTCTCCTCTTTTGCACAGGTTGCCGGGGATAGTACTCTGTCGCCTATGGATGTTGTGATTCAGCTTGAAGCACCGGTGCCTGATGCCGCTGCTGTTCTCTTTGAGCACACCGGGGAGCCCGCACGCCCTGAGTACCGTTTCAATGCGAAACAGCTGATTCTCCCGGCCGCGCTTGTTGCCGTGGGCTCTTTCGGTGTGCGCAACGGAGCGTTCAACAAGCTTAAAAACTCAATCAGGAACGGGCTTGCCGATTGGCGCGGTGACCATTATTTCCGCGCCGACGATTATATCCAATATCTTCCTGTTGTGGCATATGTCGGACTTGGAGCCGTCGGCGTAAAATGCAGGCACAGCTTCAAGGAACGGTTCGCAGCAGGTGCCACGGCGTATCTTGCAATGGGTATCATGGTCAATGCTGTCAAGTATTCAGTCAAGGAGAAACGTCCCGATTCCAATGCCCGTAACTCGTTTCCTTCCGGACATACCGCCACTGTATTCATGGGAGCCGAATTGATGAGGCTTGAATATGGCACCGGGCTTGCGATAGGTGCCTACGCCGTGGCGACTGGGGTTGCCTTCTTGCGACTATACAACGACCGCCATTGGCTGAACGACGTGATTGCCGGTGCGGGAATAGGAATACTCTCCGCACGCATAGGTTACTGGATGCTTCCGCTCTATCAGAAATGGTTCCACTGGACAAAGTCGGCGACCCTCTCAGTTATGCCCAGCTATAACATCGAGACCCGGGCCGTCGGCTTCGGGCTTGCAGCTTCGTTTTGAGTGAATATTGTCCGACACAAGGAGCTGCGGACAGAATAATTCATCCTCTTATTATGGTTTGTCGGGTCGGAAGTTCCATTTTTCAAAAAAAATGAGTAAATTTGCAATTTGGAACATACGGGGGACGGTATGAGCCGTTTATGACCCACTGGATAGCCCCCCGTTCGAAGATAACTGAAAAATGAAAACCAACGTTGCAGTCTTTTTCGGAGGTCGCTCGGTAGAGCATGAAATCTCCGTCATCTCGGCCCTCCAGGCCATTAACGCATTCGACGAAAACAAATACAACATAGTCCCTGTCTACATCTCGAAACAGGGCCGCTGGTACACAGGTCAGAATCTTCTCGACCTGAAGAACTACCGCAATCTCGATACGCTGGTCCAGAACGCCGAGGAGGTGTTCATGCGTCCGGAGTATGGCGACTACAATCTCTACAAGGCCAATACCGGTCTCTTCTCAAAGAAGAATCCCGTGGTGGCTGAGCTTCATGTCGCGATTCCCGTTCTTCACGGCACCAACGGCGAGGACGGCATCTTCGAAGGTCTGCTTGAGACAATCGGCATTCCTTTCGCCGGTTGCAACACGCTCTCGTCGGCCAACGGCATGGACAAGATTACCATGAAGATGATTCTCCGCGCCGAGGGCATTCCGGTGGTTGACTACGTATGGTTCACCGACAACGAATGGAACTCCGGCCGCGACAGCATCGTTGAGAAAGTCGAGTCGAAGCTTGGCTATCCGGTTATTGTCAAGCCTGCCAATCTTGGTTCATCTGTCGGTATCGGCACCGCTGCCGACCGCCGTGAGCTTATCGAGCGCATAAACAATGCCGAGAAATTCTCGCAGCGCATCATCGTGGAGCATATGGTCGAGCAGCTCAAGGAAATCAACTGCTCCGTGCTCGGCGATGCCGACGACCACCAGAGCTCAGTGTGCGAAGAACCGATCAAGAGCGGTAAGTTCCTGTCGTATGAAGACAAGTACATGGGCGGCACAAAGACAAACCAGGGAATGCAGGCGAGCGAGAAGCGCATACCTGCCGACCTCCCCGCTGAGATGAGCGAGAAAATCCGCGAGATGGCGGGGGAGACGTTCCGCGTCCTTTCATGCCACGGTGTGAGCCGTATTGATGTCATGATCGACGAGAAAGACAATTCGGTCTATGTGAACGAAATCAACACCATCCCCGGCTCTCTCTCTTTCTATCTATGGGAGGCTACCGGAATCAGCTTCACCCAACTCATGGACCGTCTTGTGGCCCTCGCCCTCAAGCGCAAACGTGCCACCGACCGCAAGACTTTCACCTACGACCAGAACATCTTCGCTCTCGGCGGCGGCGTGAAAGGAGCCAAAGGAGCCAAAGGCTGCAAACACTGAGCGTAGTAAGCCCGTCCCCGACAACCTAACCCAAAATCAGGAATAATAAAATCAACACCCGATATGAAAAAATTTCAGGAATACAGCAAGCAGCTCAACTTGTCGGACATCAACAAGGAGATGCTCGGCGTGTGGGATAAGCACACGCTTTTTGAACGCTCCATGAAGGAGCGCGAGGGCTGTCCCTCTTTCGTCTTTTATGAAGGTCCCCCGTCGGCAAACGGTATGCCCGGTATCCACCATGTCATGGCCCGTACCATCAAGGATATCGTATGCCGCTACAAGACCATGAAGGGCTTCCACGTGAAGCGCAAGGCCGGATGGGACACCCACGGTCTTCCCGTGGAACTTGGTGTGGAGAAGACTCTCGGCATCACCAAGGAGGATATCGGCAAGAAAATTTCGGTCGATGAGTACAACGCAGCCTGCCGCCGCGAGGTCATGAAGTACACCAAGGAGTGGACTGACCTGACACACCGCATGGGCTACTGGGTTGACCTCGACAATCCTTACATCACATACGACAACCGCTATATAGAGTCTGTATGGTGGCTTTTGGCTCAGCTCTACAAGAAAGGATACCTCTACAAGGGATATACCATCCAGCCTTATTCACCGGCTGCCGGAACGGGTCTCAGCTCGCACGAGCTTAACCAGCCCGGATGTTACCGCGACGTGAAGGACCTCACGGCCACCGTGCTTTTCGACATCCTTGATCCCAAAGAGGAGATGACCGGCTGGGGACGCCCCTGCTTCATGGCATGGACCACCACCCCCTGGACTCTTCCCTCCAACACCGCTCTCTGCGTCGGCCCGAAGTTCGACTATGTGGCTGTCCGCACATTCAATCCCTACAACGGCGAGAAAATCACAGTGGTGCTTGCCGACGTGCTTGTCAATTCTTATTTTAAGAAAGAAGGGCGTGATATTGCACTTTCTGACTATAAACCGGGTGACAAGGTAGTGCCTTACGAGATTGTAGGCCGTTGGAAAGGCTCAGACCTCGTTGGAATGCACTATGCGCAGCTCATGCCTTGGGTGAAGCCCACAGAGCGCGTTGACGACTTCTCGCCGAAATATGTCACCGACTATGCCGCCGCGAACCCTGACAAGGTCTACAGCGTGGGTAATGATCGTTTCGTGGAGATTGCGGAACGCGCTTTCCGTGTGATTCCCGGTGACTATGTCACCACCGAAGATGGTACCGGTATCGTACATATCGCTCCGACTTTCGGTGCCGACGACGCCAAGGTGGCCAAGGCTGCCGAGATTCCGCCGTTGTTCATGATCAACCGCAAGGGGGAGACGCGCCCGATGGTTGACCTGACCGGTAAGTTCTATACTATCGATGACCTTGCTCCCGAATTTGTGGAGAAGTGTGTCGATGTGGAGCTTTATTCGCGTCATGCCGGACAGTTCGTAAAGAACGCCTACGATCCGAAGTACACCGTCAATGGTCGTTACGACGAGAAGGCTGCGGCAGCTGACGAGGATCTGAACGTCGAGCTCTGTATGGAGCTGAAGAAAGATGGCAAGGCATTCCGCACCGAGAAGCATGTGCACAACTATCCCCACTGCTGGCGTACTGACAAGCCTGTGCTCTACTACCCGCTCGACAGCTGGTTTATCCGCACCCCGGAGGCCCGCGAGAAGCTTATCGCTCTCAACGAGACAATCAAGTGGAAACCCGCTTCGACCGGAACCGGACGTTTCGGCAAGTGGCTTGAGAATGTCCAGGACTGGAACCTGTCGCGCTCACGCTATTGGGGAACTCCGTTGCCCATCTGGCGTACCGAGGATGGCCGCGAGGAGGTTATCATAGAAAGTTACGAGGACCTCTACAACCGTGTGGAGGATGCCGTGGCCAAGGGTGTGATGCAGTCGAATCCGCTCAAGGAGAAGGGCTTCGTTCCGGGTGAGTACACTGCGGAGAACTATGACCGCATCGACATGCACCGTCCTTATGTCGATGACCTCGTGCTCGTCTCGGAGAGTGGCCGACCCATGCACCGCGAGACCGACCTGATCGACGTTTGGTTCGACTCGGGTGCCATGCCTTACGCGCAGATCCATTATCCGTTCGAGAACAAGGAACTTCTCGACAGCGGCGAGGTATATCCCGCCGACTTCATCGCCGAGGGTGTTGACCAGACACGCGGTTGGTTCTTCACTCTCCACGCTATTGCGGGTATGGTGTTCGACTCTGTGGCCTACAAGGCTGTCATCTCTAACGGTCTCGTGCTTGACAAGAACGGTAACAAGATGTCGAAGCGTCTCGGAAACGCCATCGACCCCTTCAACAACATAGAGCGTTTCGGAATCGACCCCGTTCGCTGGTACATGATTTCCAACTCGTCACCCTGGGACAACCTCAAATATGATGAGGAGGGTGTGGCAGAGGTGAGCCGCAAGCTCTTCGCCACTCTCTACAACACATATAAGTTCCTTGCCCTCTACGCCAATGTGGACGGCTTCACCGGAACAGAGGAGCAGGTGCCCGTGGCAGAGCGTCCGGAGATCGACCGCTGGATTCTCTCGCTGCTCAACTCGCTCATCAAGGAGGTAGAGGCCGCTCTCGACGATTATGAGCCGACAAAGGCAGCCCGTGCCATCGAGGATTTTGTCAACAACAATCTCTCCAACTGGTACGTGCGTCTGAACCGCAAGCGTTTCTGGGCAGGCAAGATGGACAAGGACAAGCTCGCTGCCTATCAGACTCTCTTCGAGTGTCTGAAGACCATCTCGCTGCTTATGGCTCCCTTCTCACCCTTCTATGCCGACAAACTCTACACCGATCTTGTGGCTCCATCGCTCGCCGACGGTGAATATGTGTCGGTTCACTTGGCCGACTTCCCCAAGGCCGACGAGAGTGTGATTGACGCTGCCCTTGAGGAGCGCATGAACCTTGCGCAGATCATCACTTCAAATGTGCTGGCTCTCCGTCGCAAGGTGAACCTGAAAGTGCGTCAGCCGCTCCAGACTCTCCTCGTGCCTGTCATGGACGATGCCCAGCGTCAGGCCATCGAGGCAGTGAAGGGCATTGTGCTCGACGAGGTGAATGTCAAGTCGCTCAAGCTCGTTGACAATGAGGAATCGGGTCTTGTGAAGCGTGTGAAGGCTGACTTCAAGAAGCTCGGCCCGAAGTACGGCAAGATCATGAAAGACCTCGGCAAGGCCATCACAGCCATGGAGCAGAAGGACATCGCAGCCCTTGAGAAGAACGGCAGCTTCACGTTCGAGGCTCTTCCCGGTGCGCCGGTCGTTACTCTTGAGGATGTCGAGGTGATTCCGGAGGACATTCCGGGATGGCTCGTCGCAAACGACGGTAACATCACCGTGGCTCTCGACGTGACCGTCACTCCGCAGCTCCGCAACGAGGGTATGGCCCGCGAGCTTATCAACCGTATCCAGAACATCCGCAAGCTCTCCGATTTCGAGATAACCGACCGTGTACGTGTAGAACTTTCCGACAACGATACCGTTCGCGCCACTCTCGAATCGTTCGGCGATTATATCAAGGCTCAGGTGCTTGCCGACGAGGTCTGCGCCGCCGCTCTCAGTGCCGAAGGTGCCGTGGCTCTCGACAAGGATGTGACCGCTCTCGAACCGGGTGCGGTGGTTGAACTTGACGTGGATGGTGAGAAGTTCCTCGCTCGCGTCACCCGCTGAGACCGCAATCAAACAACTGCATATGTCAGTAAGTAACATTGACAATGACATCGCACGCACCGCCGGAGGATCCGTTCCTTCGGCGTTGCGCCGCAATGCGGGTTGGCTCGCAGCCGGTGTGATTATTCTGGTTCTGCTCGCAGACCAGATCATGAAAATCTGGGTCAAGACTCATTTCTATCTTGGCGAGGATCTTGAACTGACATCCTGGTTTCATCTGAAATTTATCGAGAACAACGGCATGGCTTTCGGCCTTGAGCTCTGGAACAAGCTGATTCTGACATTCGGCCGGATTGTGGCCGTGGCTCTGTTCATATGGGCGTTGGTCAGGCTGACCTCGTTCCGTGAGCTGCGTACCGGCTTTATTGTCTCTGTCGCGCTCATCACTGCCGGTGCGGCTGGCAACATTTTCGATTGCGTGTTCTATGGCGTTCTGTTCAACAACCCCATGCCCCCGGAACTTGCCGTGGCGTTTCCTCCCGACGGTGGCTACTCCACCTGGTTCGAGGGACGCGTGGTCGATATGCTCTATTTCCCGCTCTTCGATTTCTATTGGCCTGAGTGGATGCCGGGTGTCGGAGGACAATACTATGAGTTCTTCGCCTATATCTTCAACATTGCCGATGCCTCTATCTGTGTGGGTGTCGCGCTGCTGATACTGTTCTATTCCCGCGACTTCTCGCTTGCTTTCAATCTGCTCGGCTCGAAAGAGAAGGGCAACGCGGCAGAGAAGTCTGAAACTGACCGTAAACCGTAAATGAAACTCCGCAGGTCATACATACTCGCTTTGGCTTCGGTCGCGTTGCTCGGCAGCTCCTGCATACGCCGTCCGGATGGTGTGCAGTCTGACAAGAAGATGGTCCCTGTCATAGCCGACCTTGAGCTGGCCGAGGCATACATGCAGACTCAGCGCAGTACGGACAACGGAGACCAGCGTGCCGCCACAGTTGACCGTATAATCAGTGAGCATGGTCTGACACGTGCTGAATTCGATACCACGATGGCGTGGTATGGCCGCAACATCGACAGCTACTACGAACTGTGTTCCATGGTCGAGAAAGAGCTTGCACGGCGCCGTCAGAAGGTATCTGGCGGTAAGTCGATGGAGATGGAGTCGTCAGACCTCTGGCCATATTCGCGCCAGTCGCTGCTGTCGCGTCTGTCGGGTTCGGATGCTTTCGAGTTCTCTATCCCTACGGTCGATGTCGAGTCGGGCCAGCGTATAGAGTTGAAGCTGCGCATGAACGGAAACACCGACGGCATGGCCATGCTCGGCGTCGAGTACGACAACGGAACAAAGGGTTACTTCACGCGTACCATCTCGAACTCGCGTCTCAAGCTCTCGTTCCAGACCGATACGGCACTGAAGGTGACGCGTATATTCGGTAACCTTCTGCTTAAGGATGAAGCCACCATGCCGCTGTGGATAGACAGCATCTATCTGTCGGCATTGCCGTTCGACAGCTTGGAATACTACAAGATACACAGTCAGCGAACTTTCCGCGACCCGGTTCAGCGTCGCCGTCCGCGGGAGGAAATGGCAGCAGCATCAGATACCGTTACCGACAACGAGGTTCAACATCAGCCAGCATCGCCATCCAGGACCAACAGGCCTTCACCGGCACGACCGGGACAGATGCAGATGATGCCGCAGAAAGCCATACAACCCATGCGTGCGCAATAATAGTTTTTATAAAGCAATGAAGAATCAACTTCTCTCAACAGAAATAGTCGTGGCGCCCCTTGAGCTTTCGTCATATTGCACAAGTTATCAACTGTAATTTCTCCATTTTGCACAATAATCATGCA
>OFEY01000625.1_pt1 | contig 28788 bp, 22 predicted proteins | sample 1521251 | NCBI WGS metagenome assembly OFEY01 (sample SAMEA3504100, study PRJEB24116) | mouse gut metagenome | biome: mouse gut; feature: mouse-associated habitat; material: faeces | place: Denmark | collected 2011
ATGAAGACGGAACTACATCCAAACGGTGGGTTCCCATGGGTAAGTCTATCGCTAACTTATACCGGTATGCTGAAATTTCCAAAGCAGCAAATAAGCGTTTTCTGGATTCCATGCAGAACATAATCCCGGCAAAAACCATTGAAAAGGAGATCAACAGTATCTGTTGTCGGAAAAAACTGGGAGGGAGAAACTACAGCGGATATAATGTCTGGTCTGCCGAGACGTTTCTTCTCTTTGAGTCCGTTTCGGATGGGAAATATCTCATCCGTGGGTTTACGAACAGGGAAATCCGCCATTCAACCAATAGGGCTAATCCCGATTCTGCCAAGGTAAAAGGAAAAACCAGCAGGGAATTTACAAAATTAAGGGCGCATGGACTGATTCGGAAAGTTCCTCAATCAACCACCCCGGTGCAAGCACTCAAGCACTGTGAGTGGCTCCTACGTCGCCTCTCACAGCACTTGACTTTTTCGCTCGCTCCGCTCCCTCAAAAGCGGGGTATGGAGGCTTCCTTGTCCCTGCCTCTACATATAATCATACACGCTCAACTGTCCTTCCGGCACATCATTTCGATATAGTATCTTATACTCTTTTCCTTGGTTCTTTACATAGTTCGATATTACTTTCTCATTTCCTTTCTCACTTACTGTTGATACATAATATCCTGATGACCAAAAATTTCCTCCCCATAATCTCTTCTTTACTTCCGGACATCTCCTGAATACTTCTCTTCCTGTTATACTTTTCACTATTTTTACTATCTGTGCCGGACTATAATTCGGTACAGACTGTACCAATAGATGCACATGGTCTTTATCTGTACCTATCTCCAGAAATATAACCTCATATCTTTCACTTATTTCTATACAGGTCTCTTTTATTACCTCTTCTACTTCTTCACTTACTACTACTCTACGATATTTTGTCGGCAATACAAAATGATACATCAGCTTTGATACATTGTGTGATTTGTGTATAGCTTCACTCAATCTACACTTCTCCTTTTTTCTCTACATTGTATCACGCTTTTCTATCCTGTTAAAGTTTGCTTGCGCCCCAAGGGGCGGGGAATGTACCCACATTTCATTCAACTTTCAGCCCAAGACATTCGGCCCTTTTTTTAAAACTTTTATACTGACGCTCCGTGATAAAATCCTCCCGGGCAATAGGCGCCGTAAAATGAAAATCAACCTTTTCCATTGCCTTCAAAGCCGCCTGCCGGATCGTCATTTCTCCAAACTGGTATGGCGCGTCCATGTTTCTCATATAATCAATATCAAATGCATTATTATGGTCAAACAGCGGATGACACCCTAAAATATCCATTGTCTCCGTATCGTAAAAGAATCCCCAGTTCTGCCCGTGCCTGTCCCGGTTACTGATCAGGAAATCCACAATCCACATCTTATAAATACTCTCTCCATCGATGCGGAACATTTCGCTCTCGGGCTCGAGTCCGTTTACGTTGCAGTAAGAAACAAACTCCATACCCGTAAGGATCGCCTTTGATTCCGTAGCCATACAGGGACACATGCAGACATATTTCCCTTCATCCTCTCCGGCTTCATAGTGGACATGCTCCACATTCATTTTATCCAGCAGGTCAGAACACATTACTTCGATTCTTGATTCCGTATTCCCGTCCGCCCCCAGTTTATAGAGCCATAAGAGATGATCCGCATGCCGCCTCCACGCCTTGGCATAAGCACCGTTCGTAGTCAGTTCCGGAGTAATCATGGAACCCTGCAATGTCAAGGATTTTCCGTGCAGCGCCACCTGCGCCACAACCTCATTCAGCGGATTTAGCCTGATGTCAACTTTATTCCATGTGATATCTTCGTCATCTTCAAATTTCAGCCAATACGGATCTTCCACCGATGCTGCCCGACAGGCCATAGCGATCCTGACCTTCTGTTCATCCGTTCCCACCTGCTCAAAACGGAACAGATTGTAAATCCACTTTGCGTTTGCCCTGCTTAAAAGCAGTACCCGGTTGGCCAGCCAGCTTATAACTGCCTCCTCATTTTTTCTTGCTGCTGCCACAAATCTTGTCATTTCGTATGCGGTTTTTAAATTGCCGACATCCGGAATTTCCTGCAGCCTGCCCCGCATAGGATAGGGCAGATATTTTTCCTGTACCACCTCATACCGCAGGGCATCAAAATCCACCTTCATCACTTCGATGTCTTTCATCATGATCGTAAAAGGTTTCGCTCCGTCCATATACTCCGCCTCACGTCAATTACCGCGATGCCGCACTGCGGCATCGCAAATCAATTTCTGAAATTTCTAAACTCTGTTATAATTAATCAGACACCCCTTCAAAATAATCTGGCGCTCCTCATCGGTCAATTCACCCAATGTCAGTTCAAACTCCTGCAGGTTTTCCGCTTCAGAATCAACCTTATATGCTTTTATCACATCCGCCTTCTCTTCCACTGCCTTCTTAATATCCGGGATAAAGATATAATCCAGATTCTGAAACGGCAGTTCGCCCTCTTTGATCAAAAACGGCAGCATACCCCAGTTGATCAGGTTGGAACGGTAGCGCTTGGTCGCGTATTCGTTGGCGATATTTGCCCAGCCGCCCAGCACCTTCTGACAGGAGGCAGCCTGTTCTCTGGCGGAACCGTCACCCGGTTTCACGGCAAAGATAGTGGAACCGAAACCGGTATTCTCATGGCTCGCATCCCGGAAGGTTTTCTTTACCGCATTCATCACCGGTTTTACATCAGGATGTGCTTGGCAGGGATGCTCTCCCGCCATCCTGGCCGTTTCCGCCCTCCGGATATCTTTCGCCCGCTCAACATACGCAGGATCTTTCCGGGATAAGGTAAACTCTGCAAGCCCCAGAGGATTGGAGCGATAGGAAGAAGTTTCTCCGGAAGGAATCAGCTCATCCGTGGTCGTCACCGGATCATGAATTTCAGCTACCACCCGCAGCACCAGATTCTCCGGCAGAGCGCCCATCTTCGGCCAGTCTTTGATATTCGGTCCGAACTGAATCTCCACGGACTCATCCGCCACGCCCTTTGAATCAAATACCCTGTTGGCATAAATATTGCTGTCAAAATGATACTGATATTTACCGATCTCCCCATCGAAATCCGTCGCCGCCGTCAGGACGCCCTTATTTGCAGCCGTCGCCGCAATAGAGCGCGCATCCATCAACGCCACCGACGCGATCTGTCCGCTCTGCAGCTTAGAGCCCTCTCTGTTCGGGAAATTCCTTGTGGAATGACGGATACTGAAGGCATTGTTTGCCGGCGTATCCCCCGCACCGAAGCAGGGACCGCAGAATGCTGTCTTCATGACAGCCCCCGTCTCCAGAATATCCGCCGCCTTCCCATTGCGGATCAGTTCCATATAAACCGGCATGGACGCCGGATAAACGCTGAGCGTAAAGCCCTCCGCACCGATATAACTGCCCTTTAAGATATCGGCAGCCGCACAGATATTCTCAAAACCGCCGCCCGCACAGCCTGCAATGATTCCCTGATCCACCATCAGCTTTCCGTTCTTCACCTTGTTTCTCAGGGTAAAGTCCACGGCGCCGTCCAGGCTTACCGCCGCCCGCTTCTCCACATCCGCAAGGATATCAGTCAAATTCTCATTCAGTTCTTCGATCGTATAGGTATTGCTGGGATGGAAAGGCATGGCAATCATCGGCCTTATCTTACCTAAGTCCACCACGATCGCTCCGTCATAGTAGACCGCCTTCCCCGGCTTTAACTCTCTGTACTCTTCCTTTCTGCCATGTATATCATACCACTCGCTGATCTCTCCATCCGTCTCCCAGATAGAAGAAAGACAGGTCGTCTCCGTCGTCATAACATCGATGCCGATTCTGAAATCCGCACTCAGCGATGCCACGCCCGGTCCTACGAATTCCATCACCTTATTCTTCACATAACCGTTTTTAAATACCGCCCCGATAATAGCCAGCGCCACATCCTGCGGTCCTACGCCCTTTACGGGCTCACCCGTCAGATATACCGCCACTACTTCCGGTCTGTTGATATCATAGGTCTGATTCAAAAGCTGCTTCACCAGCTCCGGACCGCCTTCCCCCATAGCCATAGTTCCCAGCGCGCCGTAGCGGGTATGGGAATCCGATCCCAGTATCATCTTCCCAACGCCCGAGAGCATCTCCCTGGCATACTGATGGATAACCGCCTGATGAGGAGGTACGTAAACGCCGCCATACCTCTTCGCGCATGTCAGCCCGAACATGTGGTCATCCTCATTGATTGTGCCGCCCACCGCACAGAGCGAATTATGGCAGTTCGTCAGCACATAGGGCATCGGAAACTTTATAAGCCCTGAAGCCCGCGCTGTCTGAATGATCCCTACAAATGTGATATCATGGCTTGTCAGCTTGTCAAACCGGATCTTCAGCTTGTCCATGGAAGCCGACGTATTGTGCGCCTTTAAAATCCCATACGCCATTGTCTCCTTCGCCGCTTCCTCTTTCTCTATTTCCAGTCCCGTCTTCTGTTTTACTTCCGCACATGCATCCGGCCCATCCGGGATCAATTCCCTCCCGTCAACCAGCCACGCACCGCCCTTATACAATGTAACCATATTTACTCCCTTTCCGCAAAATTTTCCAACATGAAACCATTCTCTGTTTTATCCCGCAAATGTACTTTTAACAATCGACATTCAGAAAATATTTTCCCTTTTTAAATTTCAATGTCTTGTCGCCTGCCATCATTATTAGGTTTTCATCTTTTGCAATATGCTCAGGCAAATCTTTGATTTTAATACCGCTTTCCACGGAAAATGCCTTCTGTTCTTTAAAATAATTGATGATCTCTTCTCTGGAAGATGAAGCATCCTGCGATTTCCTCATTTTACTGAAATACAAAATGCCACACAAACATAAACCCGCTGCTATAGCTTCTATAAGTCTGTACATATCATATTCCTCCTGTAAACAAAAATGATCCGCCTGCCCAAATAATCCCCTTGCAACAACGTAGCCCGGCTATAAAATATCCCTGAAGAGCCTCTGGAAAACGCCGGTGCTTAACGAGGTATTTTCGAGTTTAGCACCCGCTGCGTTTTCCCCGAAGCGAGAGCGGGGCTCTGAAGGGATATTTTATAGCCGGGCGAACTCCTTCGTCACGCCTTATTTTTTTACAGGCAAAACCACTTTATCAAGATGCCATATCTCATCCACATACTGCTGGATCGTCCGGTCAGACGTAAACTTGCCGGAACATGCCACATTCAGAATGGCTTTCTTAGCCCAGCCCTGCTCATCCCGATAAGCAGCCTCCACTTTTCTCTGCGCTTCCGCATAAGACTTGAAGTCCTTCAGAATAAAGTAAGTATCCGCTTTGTTCGTGGACTGGGTATTCAGCAGCGAATTATAGAGCGAACGGAACAACTCCGAATCATGCGGAGAGTAAGTACCGTTGATAAGCTGCATCAGCACTCTTCTGACATCCTGGTCATTGTTGAAGATCTCCATCGGATCATAACCGCCGTGATTCTCATAACGGATCACTTCTTCCGAACTGAGACCGAAAATAAACGCATTTTCTTCTCCCACTTCTTCCACGATCTCCACATTAGCGCCATCCATCGTGCCGATCGTCAGAGCACCGTTTAACATAAACTTCATATTGCCTGTACCTGAAGCCTCTTTACTTGCCGTGGATATCTGTTCGGAGACATCCGCTGCCGCAAAGATCATCTCCGCATTGGAAACCCGGTAATCCTCAATAAATACCACTTTGATCTTGCCGCCGATGGCCGGATCATTATTGACCACATCGCCCACCGCATTGATCAGCTTGATCGTCAGTTTCGCATTCTTATAGCCAGCCGCCGCCTTGGCACCAAAGATAAAGGTTCTCGGATAGAAATCCATATCCGGATGGTCTTTCAGCTCATTATATAAATACATCACATGCAGTATGTTTAACAACTGCCTTTTGTACTCATGAAGCCTCTTTACCTGTACGTCGAAAATAGAGCGGGGATCTACTTCAATACCATTGTGCTCCAGAATATAGTTTGCCAGACGCACCTTGTTCTGATACTTGATATTCATAAACTCCTGCTGGGATTTCTTATCATCCGCATAGATCTTAAGCCCTGCGATCTTCGGCAGGTCCGTAATCCACTCCGCGCCCACATGGTTTGTCACCCAGGTCGCAAGCAGCGGATTTCCGTGCAGTAAAAATCTTCTCTGTGTAATGCCGTTTGTCTTGTTATTGAACTTTTCAGGCATCATCTCATAAAAATCTCTGAGTTCCTGATTTTTCAGGATCTCCGTGTGCAGCCTTGCCACGCCGTTCACGGAATAGCCCGCCGCAATCGCAAGATGTGCCATCTTCACCTGTCCGTCATACAGGATCGCCATCTTGCGCACTTTTTCATGATTACCGGGGTACATCTGCTCAATCCGCATAACGAACCGTCTGTTGATCTCCTCGATAATCTGATAAATACGGGGAAGGAGCCTGGAAAACAGCTCGATCGGCCATTTTTCAAGGGCTTCGGACATAATCGTATGGTTTGTATAGGCACAGGTCTTTGTGGTCACTTCCCACGCCTCATCCCAGGTCAGGTAATGCTCATCCATCAGCACCCGCATCAGTTCCGCGATCGCCACGGTAGGATGCGTATCATTGAGCTGGAAAGTTACCTTTTCATGGAACTTCCTGATATCGTCATGCTTCCTCATATACTTCGCCACCGCTTCCTGTACGGATGCGGAGATAAAGAAATACTGCTGTTTCAAGCGGAGCTCCTTGCCGGCATAGTGGTTATCGTTGGGATAGAGAACCTCTACGATATTACGGGCAAGATTCTGCTGTTCCACAGCCTTCTGATAATCACCCTTGTCGAAGGAATCAAGCTGGAAGCACTCCACAGGCTCCGCATCCCAGATACGCAGCGTGTTGACAATACCATTGCCGTAGCCCACGATCGGCATATCATAGGGGATCGCCTTTACGGACTGATATCCCTCCTGGCGGAAGTTGCTTCTGCCCTTCTCATCCACATGCACATTGACATAACCGCCGAATTTTACCTCCTTGGCATATTCGGGACGTCTTAACTCAAACGGATTACCGTATTCCAGCCAGTTATCCGGCACTTCTATCTGAAAACCGTCTCTGATCTGCTGTTTGAACATACCATAATGATAGCGGATGCCGCAGCCGTAAGCCGCGTACCCCAGCGTTGATAAGGAATCCAGAAAACATGCTGCCAGACGGCCAAGGCCGCCGTTTCCGAGAGCCGCATCCGGTTCCTGATCCTCGATTACATTGAGGTCTACCCCCAGTTCCTTCAGCGCTTCGCCCACCGTATAATACGCCTGCAGATTGATGATATTATTGCCCAGTGCACGCCCCATCAGAAACTCCATGGACATATAGTATACCATCTTGGGATCTTTTTTTTCATATTCCTTCTGCGTATCCATCCAGTGGTCTACTACCGCATCCTTAATGGCATAGGAGACAGCCTGAAAAATCTGCTGCGGCGTCGCTTCCTCCATCGTTTTTCTGTACAACGTTTTCACATTGTAAAGCACACTTCTTTTAAAGAGTTCTTTATCAAAGCTCAGTTTTTTCTGTTGTGATTTCAGTACCATGATAATCTCCCTTCCCCGAATCATTTCCTGTTTATTCCATAATTTTTACATTTTCAGTATAAATCTTTTGCAACGAAAAGAAAATAGACAAAACAAACAATTTCCGCCGAAAATCCGTGCCGTTTATCGTTTTTTAACGCCCAGTTCCACCGTTTCTCCATTAACTTTCCATTCTTTAGCCATATCAAGCGTCTCACCATAGAGGATCTCATCCGCCAGTACCTTCTCAGAGATTGCCGCGGCATTTTTCTTCACGATCTCCGCGATCTTCTCATTTCCCGTTACGGAAACGCTGATATGATCCATCACCTCAAATCCGGCCTCTTTCCGCATGGTCTGGATCTTGCTGATCACTTCCGCAGAAAATCCTTCCTCCAGCAGTTCCGGCGTCAGGTTCGTATCGAGTACTACCGTCACTGTCTTATCCGCCTGGGCGACAAAACCTTCCTTCTGAGACATTTCAATCAGCAGATCCTCCTCCGCCAGTGAAATCCTTACGCCGTCCACCTCAAAGTCCAGCGTACCGCCTTCTTTAAAGGATGTCACCGCCGCCATGGCGGAGAGTCCGTCGATATTGGAAAGATATGCCCTGATGCCGCCGAGCTGTTTGCCGTATTTCGGTCCCAACGTGCGAAGCTGCGGCTTGAAGCTGTAACTTGTATAGGAAGAAACGTCATCTGCAAAAGTTACTTTTTTCACATTCAACTCATCTCTGACAATGTCCTGATAGAACGTCGGCAGTTCCCTCTCCGCCTTAACGATCATCTCTCCGATGGGCTGACGGTTCTTGATGTTTGCCTCGTTCCTTGCAGCCCTGCCGAGCACCACGATACGAAGCACTTCTTCCATGTATTCTTCCAGTTCTTTATCAATATACGCCGCATTTACCACCGGGAAATCACAGAGGTGAATGCTCTCCGGCGCGTCCTTATCAATACTGCACACCAGATTTCTGTAAATCTCCTCCGTCATAAAGGGTACCATGGGCGCCGCACACTTACAGATCTCCACCAGCGCGGTATAGAGCGTCATGTAGGCATTGATCTTATCCTGCTCCATGCCCTTTGCCCAGAAGCGCTCCCTGCTTCTGCGCACATACCAGTTGCTCATCTCATCCACGAAATTATCCAGTACTCTCGCCGCCTCGGGAAGCCTGTAATTGTAAAGGTGCTCATCCACCTCGCCAATCGCCGTATTCAATTTGGATAACAGCCATTTATCCATCACCGGCAGTTTCTCATAATCCAGCGTATATTTCGTCGCGTCAAACGCATCGATATTCGCGTACAATACGAAAAACGCATAGGTATTCCAGAGCGTTCCTAGGAACTTTCTCTGCCCCTCCTGCACCGCCTTCCCGTGGAAACGGTTGGGCAGCCAGGGCGCCGAATTGATGTAGAAATACCAGCGGATCGCATCCCCGCCGTAAGTCTCAAGCGCCTCAAAGGGATCAATCGCATTCCCCTTGCTCTTGCTCATCTTCTGCCCGTTTTCGTCCTGTATATGTCCCAGCACGATCACGTTTTCAAAGGGTGATTTATTGAACAGCAGCGTGGACTCCGCCATCAGGGAGTAGAACCACCCTCTTGTCTGGTCCACCGCCTCGGAGATAAACTGCGCCGGGAACTGCGCCTCAAACAGTTCCTTGTTTTCAAAAGGATAGTGATACTGTGCAAAAGGCATCGCACCGGAATCAAACCAGCAGTCGATCACTTCCGGCACACGCTTCATCGGCCCGCCGCACTTCGGGCAGGTGCAGGTAATCTCATCGATGTAGGGCCTGTGCAGCTCCACATCCTTCGCTTTCTCATTTCCGGAAAGTTTATAAAGCTCTTCCCTGGAACCGATCGCCTCCTGGTGTCCGCAGCCCGCGCACTCCCAGATGTTGAGCGGCGTGCCCCAGTAACGGTTTCTGGAAACGCCCCAGTCCTGAATATTCTCCAGCCAGTTTCCAAACCGCCCCTCCCCGATGGAAGGCGGAATCCAGTTTACGGTCCTATTGTTTTTTACAAGGTCATCCCGTACCGCTGTCATCTTAATAAACCAGGACTCTCTCGCATAATAGATCAGCGGCGTATCACAGCGCCAGCAAAACGGATAATCATGTTCAAATTTCGGCGCGGAGAAAAGCTTTCCTTCTTTCTCCAGATCTACCAGAATATCCTTGTCCGCATCCTTGACAAACTTTCCGGCATAGGGCGTTTCCCCTGTCATAAGCCCCTGGCCGTCCACAAACTGTACAAAGGGCAGTTCATATTTACGCCCCACATTTGCATCGTCCTCACCAAATGCAGGCGCAATATGCACAATACCGGTACCGTCAGACATTGTGACATAGTTGTCACATGTGATATAGAAACCTTTTTTATGCTGCTTCCTGGCCGCCTCGCCCGCACAGGCAAAGAGCGGTTCGTACTCCTTATGTTCCAGGTCCGTCCCGATATAGGTCTCCAGCACTTCATACGCCGGCTTTCCTTCCTCCGCCAGAGAGCCCAGCACATTGTCCAGAAGTTCTTTCGCCATATAGTAGATATGACCGTCGGCTGCCTTCACCCTGCAGTAGGTATCCTTCGGGTTCACGCAGAGCGCCACATTAGAGGGCAATGTCCAGGGCGTAGTCGTCCACGCCAGGAAATAAGTGTTTTCCTCGCCCACCGTCTTAAAGCGCACCACCGCGGAGCGCTCCTTCACTGCCTTATAGCCCTGAGCCACCTCATGGGAGGACAGAGGCGTACCGCACCTCGGACAGTAGGGCACGATCTTAAAGCCCTTATACAGAAGCTTTTTATCCCAGATCTGCTTAAGCGCCCACCACTCAGATTCGATAAAATCATCATAATATGTCACATAGGGATCGTCCATATCCGCCCAGAAGCCGACTGTGCCAGAGAAATCCTCCCACATGCCTTTATACTGCCACACCGACTCCTTACACTTCTCGATAAAGGGCGCGAGACCGTACTGCTCGATCTGCTCTTTTCCGTCCAGCCCCAGCTCCTTCTCCACTTCCAGTTCCACCGGCAGGCCATGGGTATCCCAGCCCGCTTTTCTCGGCACCATATAGCCCTTCATCGTCCGATACCGCGGGATCATATCCTTGATCGCCCTGGTCAGCACATGACCGATATGGGGCTTGCCGTTGGCGGTCGGCGGACCATCGTAAAACGTGTAAGTCGGACCGCCCTTTCTGATATCCATGGATTTTTGAAAAATGTCATTTTCTTTCCAGAACTGGCAGACTTCTTTTTCTCTGTCTACAAAGTTCAGATTGTTATCAACTTTCTGGTACATGGTTCCTCCCTCTCCTACCATATTGAACGCCTTGCGGCTTATCATAATGAACGCCTTACGGCTTATCATAATGAACACCCTCGGCTTATCATAACGAACGCCTTCGGCTTATCGGATAAAAGACTCCTGCCTTCCTTGTTTTGACAGGATTTTTCACACTGTTGTTTCCTATTTATTTAACATTTCTAAGTTTAATGGGATGCAGAGGAAATGTCAAGAATAATTAATGACAGAATGCCCGGGGAGTGGTAAAATCAGAGTAATGATATGAACGAATTTGGGAGGAAAAAATATGTTTTGTCAAAACTGTGGAAATCAGTTTGCTCCGGGCTCCCCCTGCTGCCCGATATGCGGCTGTCCGGTTCAGTATCCTCCGGGATGGATGCCGCCGCCAGACCAAAAGCCGAAAAACAAATGGATGTCCATTGCTTCCCTGATTTTCGGGCTTTTAGGGCTAATCGCCTGGTTTCTGCCGCTGGTGGGATTTCCCATCACTCTGAGCGGTATTGTGCTTGGCGCTGTCGGTATAAAGGAAGGCGGAAAGGGATTCGCCATCGCAGGTATTATTTTATCTGTCATTACTTTTTTGATCACTCTTGTAAATTCCGCACTTGGAGCATATATGGGCGCCCAGACGTTTCTGTCTTAATTTCAGGAAGTGACAGGTAAACGGTAATGAACAGCAACCATCCGGCTTATTTAAATGCAGGGGGACGCTTGTTTTTTAACAGCCATGGATGTAAAATGAAGATGTTTTCATTGATGCATTATATTAATCTCACCCCGTAAGGAGGGAACTATGGACAGACAGAATCTGACATTGCTTACCGATTTATATGAACTCACCATGATGCAGGGGTATTTCCGCAACATGGACCGGAATGAAACCGTTATTTTTGATGCCTTTTACCGCAGTAATCCCAACGGCGGCGGCTACGCGATTTCCGCCGGGCTGGATCAGTTGATCAAGTATATTAAGGAACTTCATTTTGCGCCTCAGGATATCGAGTATCTTGCAGGGCTGCAAATTTTTGATCAGGATTTTCTGGACTACCTTGCGGATTTCCGCTTCTCAGGCAGCATCTACGCGATCCCGGAAGGTACCGTTATCTTCCCGCGGGAACCCATAGTAAAGGTTATTGCACCGATTATGGAGGCGCAGCTTGTGGAAACCGCCATCTTAAATATTATGAACCATCAGTCGCTGATTGCCACCAAGGCTTCCCGGGTATGCTGGGCGGCAAGAGGAGACGGCATTATGGAATTTGGGCTACGCAGAGCGCAGGGGCCCGACGCCGGAACCTACGGCGCAAGAGCGGCTGTGATCGGCGGCTGCATCGGTACTTCCAATGTGCTCTGCGGACAACTCTTTCATGTTCCCGTAAAAGGTACTCACGCCCACAGTTGGATTATGAGTTTCCCGGATGAATATACCGCTTTTAAAACCTATGCCGAGATGTATCCTTCCGCCTGCATTCTGCTGGTCGATACCTATGACACCTTAAAAGCCGGCGTTCCCAATGCGATTCGCGTTTTTCAGGAAATGCGGGATTCCGGTGTTACCCTGACCAGTTACGGCATCCGTCTGGACAGCGGCGATCTCGCCTACCTTTCCAAAAAGGCGCGGAAAATGCTGGATGAGGCAGGTTTTTCTGACGCGGTAATCTCCGCTTCCAATGACCTGGATGAATATCTGATCGATTCCCTGAAAGTACAGGGCGCTGCGATCACCTCCTGGGGCGTCGGAACAAATCTGATTACCAGCAAGGACTGGCCTGCTTTTGGCGGTGTATACAAACTGGCTGCCATCATGGGTGAGGACGGGAAATTTATCCCCAAGATCAAGCTGTCCGAAAACTCCGAAAAGGTGACAAATCCGGGCAATAAAACCATATACCGTATTTATGATAAGGAAACCGGCAAGATCAAAGCTGACCTGATCTGTCTTGTGGATGAAACATTTTCCGAAGAGGAACCGCTGCTCCTTTTTGATCCTCTTGAGCCCTGGAAAAAAACCAAATGCAAACCTGGCACTTACACCATGCGGGAACTTCTGAAGCCTGTTTTCGTTGACGGGGAATGCGTCTATGAGTCGCCTGAAGTAATGGATATCAGGGATTACTGCCTGAAAGAGCTCTCCACCCTGTGGGATGAGACAAGGAGGCTGATCAATCCGCAGAAAGTTTATGTGGATTTGTCAAATAAGCTTTATCAAATTAAGATCGCTTTATTGGATCAGATGAGTGAAAAAGGATAAGCGGGGACGCTTATCCTTTTTTGCCTGAAAGGATTGTTCCTTTCCATATATCTCCTATCTCCCTTTTACAGTTATTCCGTTATAAAGCCGGATGCTTTTTCCGCCTCCGAAAGCCTAATATCATATATGGTTATCACATCAAATTTATTCTCTTTTTTCCACTCCGAGACTTTGGAATAGCTGGTAGAACCACTCAGTTCCAGTACGATCGTATCGGTCGTAGTACCCTGACCGCTCGCCGAAGTTTTGCCGCCCATACCTTCCGCTGCCAACACAGGCACGCTTTCGACCGTTGCTCCTTTTTCGGAATATATGATCGGGCTTTCTATGCCTCCCTGTGCTGTGGTAAGGTATCTGCGGTTTCCATCGCTGATCTTTCCCTGTACATACAACTGCTTCCCTGTCGGTCCTGCTACATTCTCCGTTGCGATCTTAATCTGGTCTTCCGTTGTCTCGATACCATCATAATATAATTTGATTGCTCCGGTAAGGCCTACCGATAGAGCAGCATCACTTTTGTTTTCAAACTTGATCCTGGCCGGTGTCAGTGTCGTATTGGCATTCAGCCCCAGACTACTGTTTGTAAGGCCATAGGGATTCGCAATGATCCTGCCGGACTGTGTGATCGTAAGGGTAAGATGAACTGTCTCCACTTCTCCTTTAAAAACAATCTGATTGCTGCCTTCGGAAGGACGCAGTATTTCGTCATTCCCGCTGATCGTAGTCGTTATATTATTCCCGCTCACATCATTTCCGCTTACCGCCGGTGCTGCCCAGGCCGCCATGGACGCGCTAAACAGCATCACCATTGCAAACAATACGCTGATCAGTTTTTTCTTCATCTGAAGTTCCTCCTTGCTTTTATCTTTATTGTATGGTAGAAGATATATGTTGCCGCCTTTAATCCGTCACATAAATATCCACAATAACCGCATTATCGCCTACCAGTGCGCCTTCCTCATCCACGCAGGAATGTATCAGCGTGCCTCGATAGGTTCCCGGTTCCAGTTCCTTTTCTGCCGTAAAAGATTCAATGTGACTGCCGCGGGGAATGATCCGGGATACATAGATCTCCTCTGCCATCTGATCATTCTCATCATTTAAATAAATCTGGATATACATATCCTCATAATAATTTGCTTCACTGTTTCCTATGTAGCACGTGGCATTTTTTCCGCCCGTGATATGGATATCCCTGTCATACAGTGTTGTGAAAGAGAATGGCTCATTCAGTTCTATCCCATCTGCATCCTCCTCATTTGTGATGACGCCGGCTTCCATTCCTATTCTCTGCGTTGCTTCCGTCTCTTTTTCCCTGTGTTTTAATATGTAGGCTATGGCAATTGCCCCTGCAATAATAACAACCGAAAGCACAGCAATTACAACCGTCTGAAACGATATTTTTGTTTTTTTCTTTTCCTTCATCTTTTCCCTTAGCTCCTCATTTGTAATAAGGGGGCCTTAAAGCCCCCTGCCCCGAATTTACACATGCACCCTTACTGCTCCATCTGTCTCCCCAGAAATCCTGCCGCCGACAGGATCAGTTTCTGTTCCACTTCCCCCATCTTCCCCTTTTCGGCATTATTCAGTAAAATAACAGCGCCTATTGCATCCCCCTCACTGATGATGGGGCTGATCGCTTCCTGACGAAACTCCTCGGAATTATCCTGCGTCACAGGAATAAAATCACGCTCTCCCTTCATGCTGACAACGCTTTCCCGGTTATTTACCTTGCTTTCCAGCTCCCTGCTGACATATTTCCCCACGGAATTTTTCATACCCCCTGCGACCGCAATGATCTGATCCCTGTCCGCAATCATTGCCACATGTCCGGAAACCTGTGCCAGGCTCTCCGCATACTGTTTTGCGAAAGTGGACATTTCCCCTATCGGCGAATACTTTTTTAAAATAATCTCTCCTTCCCTGTCAGTAAAGATTTCCAACGGATCTGACTCTCTGATCCTCAGCGTCCGCCGTATTTCCTTAGGGATTACCACCCTGCCAAGATCATCTATTCTACGTACAATTCCAGTTGCTTTCATATAAAATTTCCTCCATTTACTGTACTAACCATTTCTGGAAATAGTATCTGCAAACAAAGAAATTCTATACTTTATTTCTTTCACCAATCCTCTCTTTCCGCTGTTTTTCTTCCGCACTGTTTCAGGCTTTCATATTTCTTTATATTTTTATCCTTGAAGGGGGGAATATGTAACAGAAAAATTATTGCTATGATGTGAATGTGCCGGAAGTTTCTCATCAGCCACTTTCGATGCGAAAAACTTCCGGCACTGCCAAAAGGATATGAACCGGTTATTTCATCATAACAGTTCAGCATATAAAAATGTGTGACGGGAAAATAGAATCCGCCCTTTCACCGTAGGTGAACTTAAAATAGGGCGGATTCAGTAACAGTGCAGCCGAAAGGCTGAACTGTTACATTTCATCTCACTTCCTGCTCAAAATCCGATGCGCCATGTTTACAGAGCGGGCAGATATAGTCTGCAGGCAGCTCTTCGCCCTCGTATACATAACCGCAGATCTTACATACCCAGACCTTCTTTCCTTCCCTCTGCTTTGGTGCTTCCGGTTTCGGTTTGATATGATCCTGATAGTAAGTATATGTGACGGACGGCACCTCAGAAAGCAACTCCGCGGCGGTCACATCCGCAATAAACTGAGTATGGGTTCCTAAATCAATCTCCTGTACCACTTTTCCAGAAAGATAAGAATTCGTCCCCTTCGTCACATAATACAATCCGTTATCACTCCGCTCTTTCGGACCATAATCTTCAAACTTGTCCACATTTTTACCGCTCTGAAAGCCAAAGTGCTTAAATGTATCGAAAGACGCATCCTCTGCCAGCACGGACACATTAAACACACCCGTCGCCTTCACCATATCATGCGTCTTATTCTGCTTATTCACCGTAATTGAAATCCGGTTCGGCGTGCTCGTCACCTGCATCACCGTATTGATAATACATCCGTTATCAAACCCGTTCTCCTGAGCCGTCAAAACAAACAGCCCGTAACTGAGCCGAAACATTGCTCTCTGATCCATATAAATTTCCTCCGTTTCTATTTATTTATAAGCTTTTCCCAAACCTGTTTCTTTATTCAATATATAGCACCGACATCAAAACGTCAAGCAAAATCAGTAATGATTCCTGTTTTTAATTTCATTATACTTTACAAACATTAAGGCGCCAGCTTCCCTTCTTTATAGTGCTTCCTGCAAAGCGCCACATACCTGTCATTTGCGCCGAGGCAGATCTGCTCCCCATCCCGGATGATCTCCCCCTTATCGTTCAGCCTTGTATTACAGGAAGCTCCCTGCCCGCACCAGCAGACTGTTTTCAGCTCTTCTATCACATCCGCCCATGCCAGCAGCCAGATAGAACCTTCAAAAGGCTCCCGCCTGAAATCTGTCCGCAGCCCGTAACAGACAACCGGTATATCCAGATCATCCACCACGTGCACAAAGAGTTCAATATCTGACTTTTTGCAAAACTGTGCTTCATCCACAATCACACAGTCATACTTCCTTATCTCTTCGTCATCCATCTCCACAAGCTCTTCCACAAAGCGGCACTCACTCTCAAGCCCCATACGGCTTCTGATCACTTTTTCACCGTCTCTGTTATCCAGTTTCGGTTTCAGCAGAAGCGCTCTTTTCCCTCTCTCATAATAATTGTACTCTACCATCAGGGCATTGGCGGTCTTAGAACTCCCCATAGCGCCATGCCTGAAATATAATTTTGCCATATCGGTCACGTATTCCTTTCATTTCCCACACTTGCAGCCGGTGTCTATTTCTTATGCCGCCCTTCCGTCTGCTTTTCTGCCATACAATGTTATCCTGCGTAACAATAAAAAGTACGTTTTGCAGCTTTCTATCATCATGAATGAAGAACCGATGCGATCTGCTTTCATGCATCGCATCGGTTCCCAAAATATATTTCACATGCAAATACGGCACGTCGCCGTTTTCTATTCGTCCGTCTTTTCCCTTACTTCGCTTTCTGGAACGGTTTGCCGTTCGCAGCCGGCACCCTCGCCGTACCGACAAACAGCACCAGCGCCAGAATTGTTACAATGTACGGGATCATGGATATCAGATTCGGTGATATACCGATGTTTGACGCCCCGGCCAACACCTGTACACCGCTGCAAAGGCCAAACAGCAGGCAGGCGAACAGCGCTCCCTGGGGTTTGAATTTGCCGAAAATAACCGCCGCGATTGCCATAAACCCTTGTCCTACGACAAGAATCGGCCTGAACTGGTTTACGGTCGCAAGCGTAATGTAAGCGCCGCCCAGTCCCGATAAAAATCCCGATAACATAACACAGATATATCTGATTCGATATACATTGATTCCCAGAGTATCACAGGCTTCCGGTGCCTCTCCTACCGCCCGCAGCCGCATACCGAATTTTGTCTTGTAGAAAACAAACCATACCACAGCTACCAGAATCAAAGACAGATATGCCACCGAATAATTGCTCAGTACATTATTCCAGAAAGATCCTATCGGAAAAATACCGTCAAATACTTTCGGCAGTTTACCGCTGATATCGATCGGCGGCGTATCCGAAGAACCGTCATAAATCGCCTTGGAAAGGAATACGGCAAGCCCCGGTGCCAGAAAGTTAATCGCCGTACCGGAAATGGTCTGATCCGCCTGAAAAGATACACATGCTATCGCGTGCAAAAGCCCGAAGAGAGCCCCCGCAATACCTCCCAATAAGAAAGCAAGCCAGGGATTTCCGCAGACAAGCGCCATGGAAGCCCCCACAAAGGCGCCTATTGTCATCATCCCCTCGATACCGATATTTATCACACCGCTTCGCTCGGAAAAACAGGAACCCAGCGCCGCCAGCAAAAGGGGCGGTGTATATGTCATTGTCGCATTGATGAGCAAACCCAGATTTCTCAAAAACATTACTTTGTACCTCCTTCGCTTTTTGTGCTTTTTCTTCCTGCATAACCAAGGATAATCCGCTTAAACACATGGGAGATCGCGATAAAGAAAATGATCGTACCCATAATAATATTTACAATTTCCGCAGGCGCATTCACCAGCGACAGTTTTGTGCCGCCGTATTTCATCGCTCCATAAAACAGCCCTGCAAAAATACAGCCTATCGGATTTGTCGAGCCGATCAGCGCCACCGTAATTCCCTGGAAACCAAAGCCTTCCTGCCCGGCAAACTGGCTGACACGTATACCCATTCCCATCAGCTGGCAGGCACCGCCCATTCCCGCAAGTGCGCCGGAAATTGACATTGCTGTCATTATTTCCTTATTGGCACTGATACCGCCGTACTCCGCCGCATGCCTGTTAAAGCCCACCGCTTTCAATTTATAACCCAATGTTGTCCGATTCAGAATAAAAGCAATTACCGCCGCCGCAAGCACCGCAACCAAAATATTGTAACTGGCACCGGAGCCCATCACTTTCGTAAGAGACTCGTTGGTAACCATCATCTTTGCCGAATCCAGAATATCCTTTGTTGCCTCTCCGCTTCCATCCGTGTGAACCGCCGGAATATTTACAACGTAATTGGACAGATAAAATGCAATCCAGTTAAACATAATAAAGGATAATACTTCGTTGATTCCTCTCTTAACCTTCAGCAGAGCAACAACCATGGACCAAAGGCCGCCGGCCGCAGCCGCCACGATCAGACAGAGGGGGACATGTATGATTGCCGGCGCTTTCACAAAAATACCGACAACACACGCCGCTAGCGATCCCACCACGTACTGTCCTTCGGCGCCGATATTAAATACTCCGGTCCGGAAGGAGAACGCCACGGAGAGTCCTGTCAGAATAATGGGTGTTGCGTACACAATGGACCATACGATAAACTTCGGTTTCCCGAAAACACCTGTAATCAGCTTTGCGTAAGCCTCACCCGCACTGATCCCTGCTATCTGCAAAAGTATGGCACCCACAAGAAAGCCCACTATAATGGAGATCAGAGTATAGAGCAGATTCCCATGGAGCACTTTTGTGCCGAAAGAATTTTTTGCATCTTTTTCTTTTATATTACTCATGCGCTCCACCTCCTGCCATCATCAGGCCAAGTTCATTTTCGTCCGCTTCTTTGCCCGGCACGCTTCCCACAATTTTCCCGTCAAAGATCACCTTGATCACGTCGGAAAGATTCATGATCTCATCCAGTTCAAAAGACACAAGCAGTACCGCTTTCCCTTTGTTCCGCTGATCCACCAGATATTTATGTACATACTCGATCGCACCTACATCCAGTCCTCTGGTAGGATTTACCGCGATTAACAACTCCGAGTCATTGGTAATCTCTCTGGCAATGATCACCTTCTGCTGATTACCGCCGGAAAGATGTCCGGCAGGTTTATTCTCACTCCCTCTGGGACGCACGTCAAATTTTTCAATCAGTTCCGTTGCCTTTTTCTGAATGGCATCCCGCTTCAGAATGCCGTGTTTCGAGAATTCTTCCTCCCCGAAATTCTGTAAAATCAGATTATCCGCCACGGAAAACTGTAATACCAGTCCGTGTTTTTGCCGATCTGCAGGAATACTGGTGATACCCGCCTCAAAAATCTCCCTCGGGGTAGCGCCGAACACCTCTTTTCCATGGATCTGAACGGAGCCTTCTGTACCTTTGCGAAGTCCCGTAATAATCTCCACCAGCTCTGTCTGTCCGTTGCCATCCACGCCGGCAAGCCCCACAATCTCACCTTTTCTGACCGTTATATCAAGCCCTTTCAGAATCTCCACGTTCCTGTAGTCCCTGCCGTGCAGCCCCTTCACCACAAGCGCCTCTTCGCCCGGCTCTAATTCTTTTTTATCCACCTTGAACGTAACGTCACGCCCGACCATCATTGCCGCAAGCTGGTCTTCATTTACTTTCGTCACATCCACAGTCTGAATATATTTTCCCTGACGGATAATGGTACAGTAATCCGCAGAAGCCTTGATCTCTTTCAGCTTATGCGTGATCAGAATAACACTTTTTCCGTCCTTTGTCAGATGGCCGATAATATCAATCAGCTCCTCGATTTCCTGTGGTGTCAAAGAGGCTGTCGGCTCATCCAGAATCAGAATATCCGCTCCCCGGTACAGCACTTTCAAAATTTCCACCCTCTGCTGCATCCCCACGGATATATCCTCTATCCTGGCATCCGGATCAACCTGTAATCCATAACGCTTTGATAATTCTACCACCTGTTCCCTCGCCGATTTCAGATCCACCGACAGACCTTTCACCGGCTCCATACCTAAAATGATATTTTCCGTCACCGTAAAAGGCTGTACCAGCATAAAGTGCTGATGCACCATACCGATTCCCAATTCTATGGCTTTCTCCGGCGAATCGATAGAAACCTTGCTTCCGTTTACCTCGATATGGCCTGATGTCGGATGATACAGTCCGTATAAAACGTTCATAAGCGTAGATTTACCCGCACCGTTTTCCCCCAGGATCGCATGTACTTCCCCTTTGTGGACAGTCAGATTAATGCCGTCATTTGCAACAAAATCGCCGAATTTTTTAACGATGTCATGCATGGCAATCACTGTCTTTGAAAGGTCAACATGGCTTTCTCTCCCCATGAAATTCTCCTCCTTCGTCTCATTGTATACAATGCACAAAATATTTTTGCCTTATTCTCTTATTCTATCATAAAAAAAAGGTGTAGAACATCTTTTTCTACACCTTTTTGTCACTTTTGGCATTATTTTTTTATAAAACCGGTTTATTCTTCATCCAATGTATAAACATCACCATATGCCGCTTTAAAATCATCCTTTGTCTCAGGCACAACGATTTCTCCGGAGATAATCTTTGCCTTTACTTCTTCTACGGCTTTCAGTGCATCTTCAGAAAGGTTGGTGGTTGTAGGAGCAATGTCCACACCGCCTGCTGCCAGGTCATAAGTGATAACGCCGCTCTGCAGTGTACCTTCACATACCGCCTTTGACGCTTCATAGCTGGCATTGTCAACTCTCTTCATCGCTGAAGTCAGAACTGTTTCAGGACCATCCGGGCTCTGATCTTTATCTACGCCGATCGCCCAGATCTTGTTTTCTTTACATCCTTCAATAACACCGTTGCCTGTACCGCCTGCCGCATGGAAAACGATATCGGCCCCATTGGAAACCATGCTCACTACCGCTGATTTACCCGTAGCCGGTTTGTCAAAAGCATTTGCGTTCTGCTGCAGAATAGTTGCCTCCGGATTTGCATCCAGAACACCTGCACAGTAACCGTAACCAAACTCATGCATTACCGGTGAACTCATACCAAGTACAAATCCAACCGTGTTGGTTTCCGTTGTCAGTCCTGCCACATAACCTACCAGGTAGGAAGCCTGTGCCTGTTTGAACATTAAGCATGTTACGTTAGGCAGATCAATGCTGGCATCATCGATAATCGCAAACTTCTGATCGGGATTGGCTTCTGCCGCTGCCTTTGTTGCTTCCGCAAGCTTGAAGCCCACGCTGATGATCAGATCATACTCTTCATCAATAAAAGTATCAAGATTTGTAGCATAATCAGAGTCAGCCTTGGATTCCAGATACTGAACCTGAATGCCGAGCTCGTCTGCCGCTCTCTGCAGTCCTTCCCAGGATGACTGGTTAAAGGAAGCGTCATGTACGCCGCCCGTATCAGTTACCATACCTACTTTAATCTCGGAATAATCCGCTGCCGGAGCTTCTGCTTCCGCTTCTTCCTCTGCGGGCGCTTCCGCCTCTTCTGCCGGAGCTTCCGCTTCCTCAGCAGGCGCCTCTTCCGTTGTTTCTTCCGCGGGTGCCGCAGGATCTTTCGCACCGCCGCATGCTACCAGCGCAAACGCCATTGTGCACGCAAGAAGAACTGAAACCAATTTCTTCTTCATAACTTACATTCCTCCTATTTTACATATTCCCGCCTGTTTCAGACGGAGACCTAACTTATAGTTCCTATACAGTATAAAAGATTCTTCCTTTTTTTTCAAGGACTACTTTTATTTTTCACAAATTTTAAATTATTTTGTCATTTTCTGTCAGCATTCGATGAAATATTCATTTTCATCAAAAGTCATTCCCTTCATGCAGAACAGCCGTCTTCGCCGTACCGGCCGTCTCTAAAATGTCACCTCGCCGTCGTGGGCCAGCAGGGACACCGCATGGATTCCTTCCAGTTCACTGACACCCCTCACCAGTTCCTTCTCTTCCTTCACTCGAAGTTCCACCACCATATCAAGCTGCTGCGCCGAAAGGCTTCTGGACTTCACTTTATAATACCCTGCATAGCGCGCTACAACTTCCAGCACCTTATCCTCCGCGTCCATGCCGTCCGCATTCACCACAAGAATCTTCGGCACCTTCGCCACCGGCATTTTATCCAGCACAAACAGCAGGACCGTCACAAATATGCAGACAATAACTCCGATCACATACAGTCTTGCGCCGCAGATAATCCCTATGCTGATCGCCCAGAACAGAAACACCAGATCCATCGGATCTTTGATCGCGGTCCTGAACCGCACGATGGAGAGCGCGCCCACCATACCCAGAGATACAACGATACTGGACTGGATCGTCAGGATAACGCCTGCCGTGATCAGCGCCAACGCAGCCAGTGCGATATTAAAGGATCTGTTGTAGAATGTTTTTCTGGTAAGCACTCTGTAAATGCAGAAAATATACAATGCAAGCACCGTCGTAATAAACAGTACCAGAAAGATCTCCTGAGGTGTTACATCGGAAGCCGCAATGGATTCCAAAAACGAATTTTTTAATATGTCCCTTGTACTCACAATAAATTCTCCTTTTCCGTTTATAATCCGGCAGTCCGCCGAAGGGATGGGCTTCTGCCGTTTTCAGTTTCTTCCATATTTCACAGATGAAACTTCCTGCACAGATAGTATTTGGAAAATGCACTCCTCTGCAGGTTTTCCAGCTCGATCCCCTTATAAATATAATCCGGTAGAAATTCATCGTATTTCACTTCCAGCACATGCATCCCCGCCGGCATGATGGGACGCTTTTTTATCGCCCGATCAAAAAAGTGCCCATAGTCCGCAGAGGAGGAGATATTCCGGTCAAAGGTCACCCGCACGTTTCCCATAGGACACACAAATACCGTCCTCTCGTAATCCACGATCACTTTTGCACGGAGCCGTCTCGTATTCCAGCCCAGCGCAAATTTATTCCAGACCGGAATTTCACATGCATCCAGCGCTTCCATCTCACCTGATATGAGCGCTTCGCACAGGTCCCTTTGTATCTCACAGGAGTCTTTGCTGGTCATACCGCATATCTTTTTCTTGTTCTCCAGTTCAATGCGGTCCGCGCTGTGATTATAAATCCGGATACGGAATTTCTCCCTCGGATCAGTCCCGTTCTCATTTTCATAGAATCCCGAATCCTGATGATCGTCAAAATATACGCTTCGGATACCGTATTTTCCTTCTTTGTCCGCATGGATATCATAGCGCATAAGCCCGGAAAGCCGCCCTTTTATGCGCGCAAGCTGCGTTTCGGAACAGATATATTTAAACTCATGGCGATACGTTTTTGACTCCAAAGCCCCTCCTCTTATTCCCACACCGGCAGAGCGCCTTACCGCAGAAAATGCTGTAATGAATACATGTTTAACATTGTAGTCTCACACTCAGAGGCTTGTCAATCGTCAAAATCAAAAAAATGTGTAATTTTTCCATCACGTTCCTAAATAATCCCGAAATTTTATAAACTTTTTATAATATCGACATTTTTCTTATTTTTACGCCTCCTCCATATATTCTCTGTAATCATATTCTGACGCGAATAAGATGTATCTGTCCTCCACCCAGCCCATGTAACCCGTAGATGTTGTAAATCCCTTCATAATTTATATGCCCTCCTGTCTCATACTTTTTTACTTTAATACTTTGATATGGAGAGCATAGCAAAAGAGGTGTCCCATAATCGGGACACCTGCACTTTTATTTCTTTTTATTTTGATGATTCCTTCCGTTGATTATCATCCGCCGATGACAGCCTCCCCCCTACAGCAGATACCTTTCCATCTCTTCCAACACACTTTCCGTCAACAGGAGCAGATTCTCCTCATCCCGCTCCACCATGCCGCCCTTTTTATAGCGGGTTTCAAAGTAAGGCGTTCCCTTTCCGGAAAATCTGAGCCCGGTCCTGCTGTTTATTACCAAATCTCCGATTCCTTCCACTTTGATTCCGGCATCCTGCTTCATTGTCAGTTTCAGGATTTCTCCCTTCCCCTTCACTTCGGTAACATAAAGCCTGTGCGCCTGCATTCTGATCATCGCCACTCTCAGAAGGTTATCCACCGACTTCGGGATCTCCCCAAAACGATCTAACAGCTCTTCTTTCATGTCCTCGCATTCCGCCTGTGTTTCGATTCCCGCCACTCTTTTATAAATATCCAGCTTCTGATATTCGTTCATAATATAGGAAGGCGGGATATAGGCATCCACATCCAGCTCCACCGCCGTATTAAAAGATTCTTCCGTCTTTTCCCCTTTCAGCCGGCGCACTGCCTCATTCAGCATTTTACAGTACAGATCATAACCCACTGCCGCCATATGCCCGTGCTGCTGCCTGCCGAGCAGATTTCCCGCCCCACGGATTTCAAGATCCCGCATGGCTATTTTAAAACCGCTGCCGAGGTCGGTGAACTCACGGATGGCCGTCAGCCGCTTTTCGGCCACTTCCCGCAATACCTTATCACGGCGGTACATCAAAAACGCATAGGCGTTGCGGTTGCTGCGCCCTACTCTGCCGCGAAGCTGATAAAGCTGGGACAACCCCATATTGTCAGAATCATGAATAATAATCGTATTGGCATTCGGAATATCAAGCCCTGTCTCGATGATCGTGGTGGAGATCAGCACATCGATCTCCCCACCTATAAAATCGAACATGATGCGCTCAAGTTCACTCTCCTTCATCTGGCCGTGGGCAAATGCCACCTCCGCCTCCGGCACAAGCGCCTGAATCTGCGCCGCCACATCCGCTATATTGTTCACTCTGTTATACAGATAATAAACCTGTCCGCCGCGGGATATCTCCCGCACGATAGCCTCCCGCACCATTTCTTCATTATATTCACACACAAAAGTCTGCACCGGCATCCGATCTCCGGGAGCCTCTTCCAGCACACTCATATCACGAATTCCGATCAGACTCATATGGAGCGTCCTCGGTATCGGTGTGGCTGTCAGTGTCAGCACATCCACAGAAGACCGCAGCTTCTTGATCTTCTCTTTATGGCTCACGCCAAAACGCTGCTCCTCATCTATGATCAAAAGTCCCAGATCCTGAAAGCCCACGTCAGCCGAGAGCATCCTGTGCGTGCCGATCACAATATCCACCATTCCCTTTTTCAGGTCCTTGAGCGTTTTCTTCTGCTCCGCCGCGCTCCGAAACCGTGACAGCAGAGCTATCTGCACCGGATAATCTTTCATCCGCTGTACAAATGTATTGTAGTGCTGCTGTGCCAGAATCGTAGTGGGCACCAGAAAAGCAACCTGCTTGTTTTCCTGGACCGCCTTAAAAGCCGCCCTGATGGCAATCTCGGTCTTGCCATAACCTACATCGCCGCAGATCAGCCTGTCCATGATCCTCTTACTTTCCATGTCCGCCTTTGCCGCAGTGATGGCCGCAAGCTGATCGTCCGTCTCCTCAAAGGGGAACAGCTCCTCAAACTCCTGCTGCCAGGGCGTATCCGGACCAAACTGATAGCCCGTCTGGTTCTGCCTTGCCGCATACAGTTCCACAAGATCCTGAGCGGTCTCCTCCACCGCCAGCTTTGTCTTTGTGCGGGTTTTATTCCATTCCTGGGTGCCCAGCTTATTCAGCTTTGGTTTTTTCGCATCCGCGGAGGCATACTTTTGAATGACTCCCAGGTTTGTAGCAAGCACGTACAGGTTCCCGCCGCCGGCATACTCGATCTTCATATAATCCTTCACCACATGATCCATTTCCACCTTCTCAATACCCTTGTAGATACCCATGCCGTGATTTTCGTGCACCACAAAATCGCCCACCTTAAGATCGGCAAAATCCTGTATCTTCTGCCCCTCGTATTTCTTTGTCCTCTTTTTCTTCTTTTTTTCCGCTCCAAAAATATCGCTCTCCGAAATCACAACAAATTTCAGGAACGGATATTCAAATCCTTTCAGCACCCGCCCGTAAAAAGTCATGATCTCGCCGGGCTGTATCTCCCGCTCCGGACTTTCCGTATAAAAAGCCGTCAGTCCGTATGCTCCCAAATCCTCCGCCAGCCTTTTCGCCCGGGTACGCGAACCCGATAAAAGCAGCACCCGGTATCCGCTTTTCTTATAATACCGCAAGTCCTTCACAAGAACCTCAAAACTGTTATGATAGGGAGAAACGCTCTTTGCCGAAAAATCGTATTTCCTGTCCGGCTTAATAAACGGATTTTTCATATCCAATGCCGCTATGGTTACCACCGGATAATCCGCCAGCTTTGCTGCCACTTCCCCTCTGCCATATAACAGTGTAAGCTGCCCGGGCAGAAGATATCCTTTCTCAAGCCTGTGAGACATACTTTCCCGAAACTCCAGTTCCACGGCTTCCGCATGTTCCCCGATCCGCACCGGCTCATCCAGAAAGATACAGCTCTCTTTTTTGTCAAAGCCGCCGAGAAACGATTCCAGATCCTGATAAAAATAGTGCATGTAGGACTCCAGATTGACATTCGCCTCCAGCTCCAGCACTTCTTCCCGCAGCTCTCCTATCTGCCTGTGGAGTCTTGCCGCCTCCTCTGCCTTCCCCTGCCTGCGCAGCATATCCTCCTGCTTTTTTGCCTCCAAACCAATCAGGTGCATCCCTCTTGCTCTCTGATCCTTTGTCAGGATCATTTCCGTTGCCGGATAGATATCGATGGAACTTAAGTTTTCAATGGAGCGCTGGCTGAGCACATCAAAGCTGCGGATAGAATCCACATCCTCACCCCAGAGTTCAATCCTGTAAGGATTTTCCTCCGTCAGGTCAAAAATATCCACTATACCGCCGCGAATGGAAAACTGCCCCGGCACCTCCACCTGGTAAGTCTTCTCGTATCCCAGCATCACCAGCCTCTCCGCCAGTTCCTTCTCCACCGCTTTTCCTGCCGTACTGATATGCAGGATATCCTTTTTCACCTGCGCAAGCGGGATCTGGGGTTCCATCAGAGCATCCAGCGTCGTCACGATGGTCATCGGGAGCCCTTCGAGCATTCGTCTGAGCACCTTCCACCTTTCGGTCACAAGCTGATTTCCATGAATATCCGCCTGGAAAAAGATCAGATCCTTTGCCGGATACATACTGACATTCCTGTCATAAAATTTATAATCCTCATAGATCTCCCGCATCCGCTGATCGCTGTAGGTAAGGATCAGTTTATATCTGAAACGCTCCCCCAGCCCGAATATCATGTGCAGTTTCTGAGAATCCACACAGCCGGACAGCCCCAGACAAAGCGGCTCCCTTTTTTTCAGCTTCTCCCGTATTTCTTCAAACTCCCCCAGTTCCCGCAGAGGCGCCCTCAGTGCTTCCATCCCTATCCTCCGTCTTCTTTTTTGCCTTTTTCTTCGCGTTAAAAGCGTTCATCGCTTTATCCGCACCCTCCGACACCATGATCCCGACTGCCTCCGCAGCCCTCCCGATACTCTCATCCACACTCTCCCGCTCTTCCTTCGGAAAATGTCCCAATACGTAATCTACCAGGTCCCACTCTTTCGGTTTTTCTCCGACACCCATCCTGATCCGCTGAAACCGGTCCGTCCCAAGATGTTGTATAATATTTTTCAGCCCGTTATGCCCGCCGGCGCTTCCCTTTTTCCTGATCCTGATTCCGCCAACTTCCAGTGAAATATCATCTGAGATAACAATAAGCTCTTCCCCGGCATCTATCTTATAATAGTCAATGACTTCCCGTACACTCTCCCCGCTCAAATTCATATATGTCTGCGGTTTTACGAGAATCACCCGCTGTCCTTCGATTATGCCCTTTCCAAACAGCGCCTTAAATCCTCTTTCCCTCACTGCTATACTATATTTCTCCGCAACCCTGTCTATCACATCAAAACCGATATTATGTCTTGTATTTTCATACTTTTTTTCCGGATTCCCGAGCCCGACAATACAATACACTTTTCCGTCTCCCCTTTCCCAGCCATCTTTTTTCTTTTTCCCAATCCCAAACATCCCCAAGATTTCCCCCGTTCATTTCCTATCCTCTGCAATCCTGGCATTTTCAAGGCGTGCTTGTCTCCAAAACAAGTCTTCCCCATTCTACCAAACCCGTACTCATTCCACAAGTAAATTCTTCCACGTAAAGAAAGCCGCAAAAATGCGGCCTCCTTTTCCAATTCATTTGTAGTGGATTTTTCTTATGTCATTTCCTCTTGGATCATTCTGTCATATCTTCAAAGTCCGGCTCCAGCTGTGCTTTCTCATATCCTTCTAAAATAATGGATTGGATCTTCTCTCTTGTGTCCGAGTTGATGGGATGTGCGATATCTCTATATTCGCCATCGGCTGATTTCTTGCTTGGCATAGCGATAAACAATCCCTTTTCGCCCTCGATAATCTTGATGTCATGAATCGCAAATTCGTTGTCCAGG
>OFEY01000639.1_pt1 | contig 28479 bp, 22 predicted proteins | sample 1521251 | NCBI WGS metagenome assembly OFEY01 (sample SAMEA3504100, study PRJEB24116) | mouse gut metagenome | biome: mouse gut; feature: mouse-associated habitat; material: faeces | place: Denmark | collected 2011
GCCGTAGTCGATATCCACAGAGCCCGTCACTTCCGAACCGGAGGATACTTCCTTCTCCGTATCGTCGGCCCTGATCGTCGGCACGTCGTCGACCACATCCACGTTGACGGTCACGTCGTAGGTGTTGCCCTGCGCGTCCTGAATGGTCACCGTGAAAGAGTCCTTTTCCTCGGCGGTGTTGGTTCCTTCGCCGGGGGCGTGCTCGATAGCACCCGAGAGCGTGTACTCGACCTGGTTTTCATTGAAGGTGATGGCACCCAGAGCACCATCCGTCACCCCAACGACGGTGTAGCCTGCGGGAGGCGTCCAGTTCACCGTCTCGGACGGATCATCCGCATCGCCCAAACCCTTTTCGTCAACCTTCACAGTACCCGTGAACGAGGGCGCGTCGGGCTTGGCAATCTCCACCGTTACCGTGGTTTGCGCCGTGTCTTCGTCGGCGTCCGTCACCTCAAAAGTGAGTTGCTGAGAATCCGTTACGTTGGCCTTGGCCGTGAACGTGTAGTCTCCGCTAGCCGGATCGAAGACCAGCGTCCCGTTATCCAGTTCGAAGCTGAGCTTCCCGTCATCCGTGAGCTGGCCTTCCTGCCCGTTCACGGTCAGCGACTTGCCCTCTCCATCCGCGCCGTAGTCGATATCCACAGAGCCCGTCACTTCCGAACCGGAGGATACTTCCTTCCCCGCAGCATCGGCGCTGATCGTCGGGACGTCGTCCTGAATGACGATGGTGATGGTGTTGGAACCGATAGAGCCATCGCTGTCCGTCACGACAACCGTGAGCTCATGGGAAATCGTGTCGGTTCCGGGCTGTGAATGCTCAGGGGTGGAAGTCACGAGCTGGTAGGTATAGGTGAGCTGGCCGGTTTGAGGGTTAAAACCATCCACTACCAGATAGCCCTCATCGGTAGGCACGGTTGCGCCCGGCACCACAGCACCGTTTTCGTAGACCGTTACACCGCCAATGACGATACTCGCGACGCCATCCGGCGCGGCAACGGTGAGGGAGCCTGAGGCCAAGTCCCTTTCTCCGCCGCGCAGGTGCGCCTCGTCCACTTCCACCTGGCCGCCCTCTACGGCCACCCCGTAATTCACGGCATCATCTTCAATAAGAGCCGCACCATACTCCCGCTCCTCCGCTTCAAAGGCACGGTTGGAGCTGAGGTCCAAGCCGCCAAGACGATCCACGCCATTCAGCAAGTCAGCATTGGCGTAGTCGTAATAGCGCCCGCCGGAAGCGGTGGAAGCCGCCGCAGGGCCCGCCGCAGGCATGAGATCGGGCTCGTTCAAGGCCGCAAAAAACTGTTGACCGGTGATTTCCGCTCCTTCGATCACGAAATCGGGCATCGTGTCGCGGGAATAAGCGGTATAAAAATCCTGAAGGACAATGCTCGACCCGTCCTCAAAACGGAAAACAAGGTCGTTGCCGCTGCGCTCCAGCAAGGCATCGCCAGTCGAGAAATCAAGCTGGATGCGCGCGTCCGCCGCACTCTGAACGACGGCCTGCGTCCCCGCCGCCGGCTTCATAATCATAATGTCTGCCATGACGTATTTCCCTTTGAGTCAAAAAATGAAGAGAATACAAAAGCGCCCTCTTTCCGTTTTCCGGAAAAAGGGCGTTAGGTGTCATCAATGGCAGTGAAGAGATCAGAAGCTACGGCGCGGCCAAAGCCGCCTCTCTTAGCTAAGAGAGAGAGAGAGAGAGAGAGAGAGAGAGGGAGAGAGAGAGAGAGAGAGAGAGAGAGAGAGAGAGAGAGAGAGCATCACAAAAAATTCCTGCCCAAACATAGAGTTACCCTACCTTTGGAGTACGATAGTTCACCAGCAGCCATGCCCCGGCTGCCCAGCTCCCCTTATATGATGGCAGGAGATGCTCTTATATAGGAAAAGAATTACTAATTACCCACGCTTCTGTCAAGCGAAAAGGGGATATTCCTCTTTTCAGGTGGCCGAACATAAGAAAGTGACGGTATACTGTTAAACAGAAAGAGAGCTTTTAACCAGCAATTTACCCTACCCTCAGCACAAAATACCCCCAAACACAGTGTTTCTACGGCGTCTTCATTCCTATGGCTATGGCCTGCGGGCCCCTTTTGCTCTGCTTCTGGGAATATCGCCCGTGGATGCGGGGTGAAACAGCCTTTCAACCTGACAGCCAGCACTTTTGTGGTGGTCCAATGAGGAATCCCTTCAACTCTAATGGACCTCAAAAGGCATGGCCCCGGCAGGCCACGAACAATCTCAACCCCACTATGCAGACACATGAGGCTCCTCGCGCAGGTTCAGGCTTCCCCGCTTCCGGCGAAGAGATGCCCCTGTGACCGGGATCACATCCTCATCGCGTAGCCCCGCCTAGGATAGGACTCCTCAACGTACCAGCAGGAGGAATCCCATGCGCCAGAGCCAGCGGGAATGCAACACACCAGAATTTTTCGACGAAGTCTTCAACCGAGGGGAAGTGCTTTTTCTTTCCCTCAACACCGAAGGTTTCCCCTATGGCGTGCCCGTCAATTTCGTCTTTCTTGAGGGTCGACTCTATTTCCATTGCGCCCTCGAAGGCGTCAAACTCGATCTGATCCGGCGCGACGGACGCGTGGGATTCGTGGTCGCCGCCGACATCGTCATCGCACGGGAAAAATCCACGACCTACTACAAGTCGGTCTGCGGTACGGGCAGGGCCTCCCTCGTAGAGAACATGGACGAAAAACGCCATGCCATCGACGCCCTCGCGGAACGTTACGGCGCGTCCTGCCCCCGTCCCACGCCGGACGGCGCCCTGCGCCATGTCGCCGTCGTGCGCATCGACATCGAGGCTATGACAGGCAAACGGCATGTGCCGAATCACTAACCTCCTCACTTCCGTCAGTCCCATTGCCTGTGAGAAGGCCCGGCTCCACCGTGGAACCGGGCCTTTTCACGCCGCAACGGATCATCCAAAAGCTATTGGGCGGCCATCTTCAAATAGGCGTCCGTCACAAACTTCAAGCGGTTGTCGCCGCCGTGAAAGTGCGCCAGATTCCGCAGCCACTCCATAAGATGCCCCTCGGGGCCGAACATAGCGAGCTGTTCGTCGAGCGTGTAGACCGGATGCTTGTCCAGCTCCCACGCCGCAGCCTCTGGGCTCAGCTCTCGGCCCGTCCATTCCCGATAGAAACGCTGGTAGTCCTTGATGAGCGTTTCGCGCGGGGCCGTGCGCAAGGCGTCGATGCCCCGGAAGTACATTTTCAAAAAGGCCGCCACCCGCTCGGGCCGCTTGGCCGCGAAGGGCTGGTTCGCGACGAGCAGGATGGGTTGGCTCGCCCCGCACTGGTTGGACATGACCACGGGCTTGCAGCCGAGCCGCTCGGCTTCGTGCGTGAAGGGAGCCCAGAAGGCGATGACGTCGCCCTCGCCCCGGGCGAAAGCCTCCAGCCCGGTTTTAGGGTTCACGTCCCGAATGACCACGTCGCTCACGGAAAGCCCAAGGCCGCGCAGCCATTGCGCCACGGTATAGAAAGCCGAGGAGCCCACCGGACAAAGGATCGTCTTCCCCTTCACCGTCTCGGGAGAGCCCGCCATTTCGGGAAAGGCGGGATTATGGCCGACCGCGTCCAGAATGGGACTGTCCGGCCTCGCGTATATCCCGGTGGAATACGATTCGTCATTGCCCACGCCCACGATTTCGAGGCGGCTTTCGAGCACGGCAGCCAAGGCGGGCAGAGCCCCGCACGCGCCGATGCTCCACTTGCTTTCCCCGATGCCCGCAATGAGCTCCCGTCCCGAGGGATAGCGCTCCATTTCCAGTACGAAACCCGCTTCACGGTCCCAGCCCCGCTCTTTGCCGTACCAGGCGGCAAAAGCCTCATGCTCGGCCAGCCACGCCGTTTTCAGGGTTTCCGGCTCCTGCGCCGCAGCGCACACGGCGACAGAGCCCATAAGGATGGCAAGGGCCGCCAAACCACTCCGCATTGCTGTCTTGAACATCGCAACCTCCCGAAAAAGAATATTTCTCATTCTTTGCAGATTTCATACCAGCCTTTCCCCTTCCCCCGGCACGGACTTTGCTTCCTTCCCGGCAACAGCCGCCTTGCCGGGCGGCTCACTCAGGAGGACAGCATGATCATAGGCTTCATCGGCGTAGGGGCGATGGGAGGGCCGCTGGCCCGCAATCTCATCCGGGCCGGAAAAACGGTCCATGTCTACAACCGCAGCCCGGAACGGGTCGAACGCACGCTGGCGGCGGGCACGACGGGCGTCCGCGCCGCCTCGTTCCGGGACATGGCGGGCTGCGAGACGGTCTTTACCTGTCTGGCCCTCCCGGAACACGTGCGGGAAGCGGCCCTTGACCCGAAGGGGTTCTACGCCGCCCTGCGGCCCGGTTCCATCCATGTGGAACTGAGCACCATCGATCCGGCCACGGCGCACGAGCTTGCGGAGGAGGCGCAGCGGCACGGTGTGGCCTACGTGCAGTGCACGCTCGGCAAAACGCCCGCGCACGCCGAAAGGGCGGAGGAGCCGCTCTTCATCGGAGGGGACGAAGCGGCCATCGAACGGCTGCGCGATCTTTTTCCGCTCATCGGCGTCCCCAACTACGTGGGCGGCATCGACGCGGCCTGCGCGGTCAAGCTGATCAGCAATCTTATTGGCATGACCAATCTGGCGGTGCTCGCGGAAGGGCTGCGCCTTGGAGAAAAGGCGGGCCTTGAGCGCACTACCCTCCTCCACCTGCTCGCGGACACGGGGGCGCGCAGCTTTCAGATGGACGTACGCGGGCCGTGGCTGGCCGAAGACGACTACGCCCCCCGCTTCGCGCTCGATCTCGCACTGAAGGACGTACGGCTCGGCTGCGCGATGGCCGAGGGCTGGGGCCTTTCCCCGCGCCTCATGGAAACGGCGCTCGGCCTCTATCGGCAGGCCAGCGAAGCCGGGCACGGCGGCGAAGACTGCGCGGCGGTCTTCAAGGCTGTGTGAAGACGCTTCCAGCGACAAGGGGGCTACCGTCCCCTTGCCGCTCCTGTCCGGAGGGAATCGCGTTGTGTGCGATGCCCGTAAGGCAAGTAAGCTTGACCAACGGTCATGGCTTCGCCGCCCTTCGGGTCGAATTCCCCCCGGCCCCCTCAGGGCAAAGACGGGGCTTCCGGTCGGCTTGCGCTGCCCGGAAGCCCCGTCTTCTCTCTGAAAGCGTCAGGCGTTTTCTCTTTCTTGAACGTGACGACACGTAGGAAAGCGCCTTCTAAAAAACTCTGTCATCGCAATCGGTTGATAATTTTCTCTGTGATTTCCAAACAATGCGGATGAGCGTTTGCGCCTTGTGGAGCCTGGTACCTCAACCACGTTGAAAACTTTGGAAATTCCTAGGGGCTAAAAAAAGTATCAATCATTTCCTATGACAAAGCCCCCAAAAAACAATCTCCCCTATCCTTGGATAAGAGAGAGGGAGGAAGACGAGGCAAAGGGAGCGTTCGTATGGCCGAAAACGGTTCCCCACGAAGGTGGGGAAGACCTCCATGAAATACGGCTATGATAATCAACAGAAGAAATACCCCCACGGGCGTGGGGAAACCGAACCCGGCATAACCATAGTGCCGTTTGAATTAGAAACACCCCCACGGGCGTGGGGAAACCCGCTGCGCAAAACTAGAAGCTAAACTCGATACGGAAACACCCCCACGGGCGTGGGGAAACCCTGAACGATTATTGACCTTTTTTCCATACATCAGTTTGCCGCAAAAACATAGCGCCGCGAGCGCGTCCTTGTGCGGCCGAGGGGCCACCCGGTCTCCTCGCGGCATGTTCCTGTCCGAGCAGCGGGACTCGGCCCTCCGGCCCTTTATCTTCCTTTGTTCCCCTTCATCCCCTGCCCGCCCTCCAGACGGACGCTTCACAAGAAACGAGCCCCCACGTTCTTCTGAGCTTCCAGACGAGACGGCTCTTCTGGAACCTCTCCTTTCGGGAGCCGGCCCTATCCGGGGAGAGGACCAAGGATGGACATATAACATTTTTGAGTGTTAGAAGGCCCCCCCCCGCGTTGGGCAAAGACCAAAGCGAACCGTGGGTATCGCAACCATATTCTTCAATGAAGGAAAGTGGATAGCCTCGAAGTTGGATGCACGCTCTCCCGGGAGGGTAGGCGTTGCTCCGCCGCTTTCCCCGGTTTCAAGGGCGACTCGTCGCCCATCAGGAGAGTTCCATGAAAAAGTGGCTTTTGGCGACGCGGCCCTGGTCGTTCACCGCGTCCGTGATTCCTCTGACGCTCGGGGCGGCGCTGGCGTGGGCCTCGGATGCCGCTCATGCCGGGCTGTTCCTGCTCACGCTTCTGGGCGGCGTCGCGATCCAGACGGGCACGAATATGCTGAACATATATGAGGACTACCGGAGCGGGGTGGATACTGAAGCTTCCGCCTACGGCGAGTCGCCCATCCTCCTCGGCCTCATCAGCCCCGAAGCCATGCGGCGGGGCGGCCTCATCGCCCTGTGCGCGGCCTTGGCCGTGGGCATTGTGCTCGGGTTCTCCTGCGGCTGGCCGATCCTCGCCTTCGGTCTCGTGGGCATTGCGGGCGGCTACGGCTACACCAGCGGCTTCTGGCCTTACAAATACCATGCGTGTGGCCCGATTATGGTGTTCCTGCTCATGGGGCCGCTCATGGCGCTTCCCGCCTACTACATTCAGGGAGGGTCCCTTGACTGGCGTCCCATCCTCGCCGCTTTGCCTGTCGCGTGCCTCGTCGCGAGCATCATGCACGCCAACGACATCCGCGACATCGCGCACGACCGCGAGGCCGGGATCACGACTCTCGCCATGCTGCTGGGCCGCAGGAAAGCCCTGTATCTGTACGCGGCCCTGTGCATAGGCGCATACGGCGTCCTGCCGCTTCTCGTCGCCTTCGGCATTGTGCCGCTGTCCGGGCTGCTGCCTTTCGTGCTCGCGCCGGGCCTGTACCGCACGCTGCGGGCACTCGACGTCCGGCCTTTCCCTGAATCCGAACTCGTATCACTGGACGGCGTATCCGCGCGGCATCATTTCCTGTTCGGGCTGCTGCTCATTGCGGGAATACTGCTGCCTCGCGTCCTTGAAGCGGGGCAGGACCTGATCAGGGGGATATTCGCATGACGCCGCGCATTCCCACAGCGGGACAGACGTACGGAACGCTGGCGCTGGCCGCGTTCTTCTGGTGGGTGAATTTCGGCCTGCATTGGGTCAATTTCTGGATCGGCATGGGCACGGCGGCCTCGACGCTGGCCCTGCTCTCCTTCTGGTTCGCGGGCGTTCCGATGGACCGGACGGAGTGGACCTGGCGGGCCGTGCGCATCGGCCTCATCTCGGCGGCGCTCCTCTATGCGATCTTCGCGCTCGGCAATACGCTTTCCGGCTGGCTGTTCCGGTTTGCGCCGCAGCAGGTATCGGCCATCTACGACATTCGCCATGAAGGTTCGCCGCTTGCCATGACGCTGGTGCTGTTTTTTATCACCAGTCCCGCTGAAGAATTTTTCTGGCGCGGCTTCATCCAGCGCCGATTCATGCACCGTTTCGGCGGAAAGGCCGGATGGCTCCTTGCCGTGTGCGTCTACGCGGGGGTCCACGTTTTTTCAGGCAATCTCATGCTGGTCATGGCCGCCCTGACGGCGGGGCTCTGCTGGGGCTGGCTCTACTGGAAAACCGGCAGCCTCGCCCCCTGCATCCTTTCCCATGCTTTCTGGACGGTCGCCGTATTCATCCTCTGGCCCCTGACGCCGGGCGTCTGAGTAGGACGAAGAGAGAGAGAGAGAGAGAGAGAGAGAGAGAACTCCCCATAAAAAACAAAATACAAGCAGCCATCTCCCGGCTCCTCTTCCCGCCGGAACGGACTTCCGCCGCGCAACCTCCCCACCAGTCAAACATCTTTGAAAGGAAAGGGGAGGGGGAAGGAAAACGTGGGGGTGCTCCCCCCTTTTACAGAAAGTTTTCCTTCCCCCTCCCCAATCTTCACTTCCCCGCCTTCTCCAATTCTTTGACCTTGCGGAAAATGGTGCTTCTGTCGACCTGAAAATGCTTGGCAACTTCGGTGATGCTGCCGTAGCGTTCCAGCGCGGCGCTGAGGACCTTGTTTTCAAGCTCCTTCATGATCTCCTTGTAGGTCTTGCCGTCCAGATCGATGGAACAGGACTCGTTCCGGGTGACCGCGACGGGCTTGCCCACGCCGGTGATGGGGATGTCCGAAGGCCGGATGACCGTACTCTTGCAGGTCACGGCCAGGCCTTGTGCAAGGTTCTCCAGCTCGCGCACGTTGCCCGGCCACTTGTAGTCGACGAGCACCTGTTCGGCCTCTTCGGAAAAGACCATCTTGCGGTGGTACTTGTTGGCGTAGAATTCAAGGAACATGCGCGCCAAGGGGAGGATGTCGGCCTGACGCTCGCGCAGGGGAGGAATGGAAATGACCGCCACCTTGAGCCGGTAGTAGAGATCACTGCGGAATTCGCCCCGGGCGATGGCCCGTTCCAGATTTTTGTTGGTGGCGGCGACGATGCGCACGTCGATCTGTTTGGGTGTGGTGGACCCCACGCGCATGATCTCCCAATCCTGCAAAAAGCGCAGCAACCGCGTCTGCATGGGCATGGGCAGTTCGCCTATCTCGTCCAGAAAGAGCGTCCCCCCGGCGGCCGCTTCGATGAGGCCGATCTTCCCGGCCTTGCTGCCGCCGGAAAAAGTGCCCGCCGCGTAGCCGAAGAGCTCGGTTTCAATGAGGTTTTCCGGGATGCTCCCGCAGTCAACCTTGATGAAGGCCCGGTTCTTGCGCGAGCTCAGGGAATGGATGCGCCGGGCGATGACGTCCTTGCCCACGCCCGTCTCGCCCAGAAGCAGGACCGTAGCGTCGGTTTCGGCAATGGTGTTCACCTCGCCGTAGAGCTTGAGCATGGCGTTGCTGGTGAAAATCTTGGGCGTCTTGCGTGAAAGTTCCTGCTCCCCGCCCACGTTGCTGAGCTGCTGGAAGGCCTCCAACAGCTCCTTCTGCACCGTAAGCTGCTCGCGCAGTTCCGCCAGCATGGTCACGTCGCGGATGAAGGTGATGCACAGGACCACCTTTCCGTGACGGTCGAAAACGGGGTTGCCCTCAAGGATGACCTGCCGCCCGTTGGAAACGCTCTGCACGCGCGTGACGGGCTTGCCCGACTTGATGACCTCGGGATTGAGGACGACATTCAGCACACCTCTGTGGACGAAGTCCATCGCCGAGCGGCCGATCATCTCCTCACGCGCAATGCCCGTGATTTCGCCATGCCGCTTGTTCAAATGGATGATGGTTCCATCCACGTCGGAAATGCAGATGCCTTCCTTGAAAGCGTCAAGGAGCTGATCGAGGTATTCCTGCAACATGCCCTGTTTGTCCCGCATGGTAAAACGTTTCCTTAGAATTTCTTTCTATGACGGAATGAAAGGGAAAAGGCAAGGAAGCCCCAACGCACTGACGTTGCCCGCAACACCGAAAAAAGTCCGCCCGGAGGCGATCCGGGCGGAATCCGAGGAGAAGAGCCGCGCTTCCTATTGTCCGTAACCCATGAGATCGGGCAGCCACGTACTGATGGCCGGGACAAAGGTGAACAACAGGATGCACAGCGTCAAGGCGACAAGGTAGGGAATGACCGCGACCGAAATGCGTTCCACGGAGATGCCTCCTATCCTCGACGCCACAAAGAGATTCACCCCGAGCGGCGGCGTCAGCATGGCCACGTTGTTGGTCACGACGAGGATGATGCCGAAATGGATGGGATCGATGCCGAGCTGGAGGATCATGGGCAGGAGCACCGGCACCAGAATGATGATCGTCGCCAGCGTTTCCATGAACATGCCGAGCACGTAGAGCACGCCGATGATCATGAGGAGTACGAGGTGCGGATCGTCGGAAATGCCGAGCACGATGGCGGTCAGGCGCTGCGGAGCTTCCTCGAAGGTCAGAATCTTTCCGAAGAGCGTGGACGCGCCCACGATGAGCAGCACCGCGCCGCAGGTCATCGCGCCTTCAAGAAGGGCCTTGTAGATATGAGCGGGCCGCAGGGAGCGGTTGATGACCACGCCCACGAAGAGGGCCCAGACGATGGCCACTACGGAGGCTTCCACGGGGGTGGCCCAGCCGGTGTAGATCGAACCAAGGATGATGAAGGGCGTAGCCAGCGCAAAGGCGCAGCGGCCGCAGCTTCTCAGGAAAAAGCGCAGGTTGAAGGGCGGAGTGCTCTCGTCGCCCTTGAAGCCGTTCTTCTTCGCCAGCAGATAGGCGGTCATGATCATGGCGAAGGCGACGATGAAGCCGGGGATGAAACCGGCCGTGAACATGGCCGTCACCGAGAGGTTGCCGAGGATGGCGTAAATGATCATGGGGTTGGACGGCGGAATCAGGATGCCGATGGTGCCGCCCGAGGAAGCGGCCGCCGCCGCGTAGTCCTTGGAATAGCCGTTTCTGACCATCGCGGGAATGAGGATGGTGCCCACGGCGGCCACGGTCCCCGGCCCGGAGCCGGAAATGGCCGCGAAGAAGGTGCAGGCGAGAATGGTGGTGATGCCGAGCCCGCCGTAGACGCGGCCCACAAGCTGCTTCACCACGTCGATGATCTGCTGCGTGATGTTGCCGAACTCCATGAGCGTGCCCGCGACCACGAAACAGGGGATGGCGAGCAGCGGGAAGAGGTTCAGGCCGTCGAAAAGCGAATTGTGGATGACCGAGAGCGGCAGGATGTCCCCGCCCGCGAGGATGGCCACCACCGAAGAGATGATGAGGGACATGAAAATGGGCAGGCCGAGCAGGAACATGGCCACCAGAACGATGAGCGCGATAGCCAGCGGGGTCATGATACGGCCTCCTCGTAACGCACCAGTTCATCAAGCGTCCCCTTTCTCCAGCGCACGAAGTACTCTTCCACGATGCGCCAGCTCACGAGGACGAAACTGAAGGGGATGATGCTCTCCACCCAGGCCTTGACAATGCCGAGCGTGGGGGAAACTTCAGGGTAATACAAGCCTTCTTCGATGCATTCGACGCCGATCCACGCCACGTAGAGGGAAAAGGCGATCCAGATGATGTCCCCCAAAACGCGGAAGACAAGACGCCATTTGGTGGAAAGGCACATGAACTGGGCGGTGATGCGCACATGCCCGCCGCGCTTGACGGCGAGGGCCGCGCCCACATAGACGGCCCACAGGAAGCTGTAGCGGGAAAGTTCCTCCGTCCACGCGATGGACGAGCCGACCGTGATGCGCATGAGCACCTGAAGGAAGAGGCAGATGACCATGACCGCCACGAAGAGCGCGCAGGCCCCTTCCTCGAAGTAGTCGTATATATTTCTCAGCCAAGACATAAAGCCTCCAAGGGATGGCGTCCCGGCGCGCGGCGGGGCGCGCGCCGGGACATGCGTTTACTGGATGATGGCGAGGGCTTCATCCACAACGGCCTTGCCGCCGACCTTGTCGTAGAACTGCGGCCATACCGAGCGGGCGGCTTCCATCCACGTGTCTTCATCGGTCACGTCGTTGGCCACCATACCGTGATCGAGGCATTCCTTGAGGGCGATCTGATCCTGCTCGGCGGACCACTTCCATTCGTAGGCGGCGGCTTCCCTGGCGGCCTTGTCCACCAGAGCCTTGGTCTGCGGATCAAGCTTGCGGTACCACGGATCGCTGACCAGCATGGGGCCTACCCAGAGCATGTAGTGAATGTTGGTGATGTACTTCTGCACTTCCCAGAACTTCTGGTCGCGGTTGATAGCGTGGGGGTTTTCCTGTCCGTCGGCCACGCCCTGCTGGAGCGCGTTGAAGGTTTCGGACCACGCCAGAGGATGCGGCTCGACGCCCCACGAGCGGAAGGCCGCAAGCTGGAGTTCCACGGCCGGGACGCGAATCTTGAGGCCCTTGAGATCAGCCATGGTGGTGACGGGCTTCTTGGAGTTGGTAACCACACGGTAACCGCCAGCCAGCCACGCCAGAGGCCGGGTGCGGCTCTGCTTGGCGATGGCGTCGGCGCTCTTCTTCATGAACGCCTCGTTGCCGAAGAGCTTTTCGGCGTCAGCGATGGTGGGGAACATGTACGGAAGGATGAAGACCCCGGCCTGCGGCGCGAAAGGCGTCAGGTTGCCGGCGGCGAGCACGGCCAGATGGATTTCGCCGTTGCGCAACTGCTTGACGTTGGCCTGTTCGTCCCCGAGCGAGCCGCCGTAAAAGGTCTGTACTGTGATGGCCCCGCCGGATTCCTGTTCCACGATTTCCTTGAACTTGTCGATGGCGACCACATGCAGGCTGCCTTGCGGGTTGGCGGTGGCGGCCCGGATGGTCATCTTCTTGTATTCGGCGGCATTGGCGGTCCCAAGCGACAGCATCAGCACGGCGGCGGCAAAAGCGGTCAAAAAGCGTCTCATCAGGTTTCTCCTCTGGTTTCCCATCCCCACGATGGTTGTTGTAAACGTTCCCTTCCGGGACCCCCTGGCCTCAGGCGCGGGGGAGAACCCCGCACGGCGGACAAGCCGCCTTCCGCTCTTAAAGCCCCAGCAATCGGGCGGCGTTGTTGTAAAAAATGTTTTCCAGCACCTGCGGGCTGAACGGCAGCTTCTTGTAAAGCGCGATCTGTCCCTTGAAATCGAGGAAGGGGTGGGCGCTGGCGAAGATCACCTTGTCCCCGATCATGGTGTTGGCGGCCTGAATGTAGCCCTCCGAGAAAGGCGACTGTTCGTATTCCGACAGTTCAAGGTAGACGTTGCGGTTGCGCTGCACAACCATGATGATGTCTCCGACCCACGGGTAGCAGCCGTGGCTGACCACGATCTTCAGGCGGGGGAAGTCCCGGGCTACCGCGTCAATGGTGCGGGGGTGGCAATGCTCGGGGTCCGCCCCATCCACCAGCGTAGCCATGCCCGTACTGACCACGATCGGAATGTCCAGTTCGCAGCACTTGGCGTAGATGGGGTAGTACTTGGCATGGTTGGCGGGAATCTTGGCAAGGAAGGGATCAATGGCCGCGCCGCGGAAGCCGTGGTTTTCGACCATGAGCTTCAACTCGTCGATGGCGTCCATGCCCTTGTGCGGATCAAGCCCGGCCATGCCGATGAAACGTTCCGGGTAGCGCTCAAGGAAGGGGATGACTCCCCTGTTGCCGGAAGCGATGCCGTAGGTGGTTTCGGCGTCGCGGCTGGTGATGACGCCCTTGACCACGCCCTGCGCTTCCATATCGCGCACGATGTCCTCGATGGGCTGGGCGTGGGCGCGCTCGTGGAACTTGAACAGTGCGTGCATTTCCCCGAAAACGGGGTGATCAATCATCCCCTGCACCGTGGCCGGGACGTTCGGGCGGAAGCGGAAATCGATAATGTTCACGGTCGTTCCCCTTTTGCAAAAGCGCCGGGCCTACGCCTCGGCAGCCGTCTTTGCCTTCCTTTTAAGCAAGAGGGGTGCCACTTGTGAAAGAAGAAACAAATAATAAGATTCCTTACTGCTTCCCGCAGAGGGTTATTACTCTATATTAGTATTTTCTTTTACTTTTTTATTTTCCTCTTTTTCCTGTGATCACCCTTGAAAAAGGCGAAAGAAGGCTTTCCCTACGGCGCGGCCTCCCTTCCCGGCTCGGCGGAAGAAGGGGCGGTAGCCGTCGAGAGCCTCCTGCGGGGCCTATGGACCTAAGCAGCCAGTCTTATTGGACTCTAACGAAGGCGCGCCATTGCAGAAATGCACAGGTAAAGGAGGAATTCTAACACCTCTAAACATTTTCCTTTTCTTTGGCGTCAGCACGGTTATATGCAATTCTGCATATCTCGGGGCGCACAGGGTATGCAAAAAAACACTTTTCCCCGTCGCCGCCAAACGCAAAAAGGCCCCCGGCCTTGGAAGAGGACGGGGGCCATAAATACGCAGGCTTAGGAAGTGCCGGATTACTGTTGGTAGGCTTTCAGCATGGCGTTGAGGCGCGTCATGAAGGCTTCGTCGGCCTTCACGCCTTCCAGCGGATAGGGACGCCCGAGATAGCCGTATTTCGGCTGGCCCATGCGGTGGTAGGTCAGGGCCTCGTAGCGGACAGTGGACCTTTTGGGCAACATTTCACGAATGGAGAGAATATCCTCCTCCGTATCGTTGAAGCCGGGGATGACCGGCGTGCGCACAAGCACGGGAAGATCGGGGAAATGCTCGAAAACGAAATGGAGATTCCTCAGGATCAACTCGTTCCCCACTCCGGTGGATGCTTTGTGGCGCTCCGAATCGAGGCATTTGACGTCGAAGATCAGGGCGTCCAGCAGGCGGCACGCCTCTTCGAGCACGTCGGTGGGGTAATGGCCGCAGGTCTCGATGGTGGCATGGATGCGCCGCGCCTTGGCCTCCCGCAGCAGGGCCAGCGCGAAGTCCGGCTGCGCCAGCGCCTCGCCGCCCGAAAGGGTCAGGCCGCCGCCGGATCGGGCATAGAAGACGTCGTCCTCCTCCACCCTTTTCAGAATGTGGTCCACGCTGACACTTTCCCCGTAGACGGTCTGCGCCCCCGTGGGGCAGGCCCGCACGCAGGCGTTGCAGCCCGTGCACATGGAACGGTCAAAACAGATGAGGCCGTTGACCACGCGCACCGCGCCCGTGGGACAGGCCCTGGCGCAGCGGCCACAGACCTCGGCGCTCAGGCAGCGCGTCGGGTTGTAAGCCCGTTCGGGCTCGCGGCGCTGCGACTCGGGGTTGCTGCACCACGGGCAATGCAGCGGACAGCCTTTCAAAAAGACCAGCGTCCTGATGCCTTCGCCGTCGTGGACGCTGAATTTCTGGATATTGAATACGATGCCCGTCTGATGCTTGTCGAGCATGGCGGCTCCTCCTCAAAGGAAAAAAACGGGGGGAAGGGGCCTTCCGGAAAGGCGGCCTTCCCCCTTCCCATCCCCGCGCGGCCGGGGAGTCCTGTGGCCCCCGCACGATTCCGCGCGAGCTTCCCATCCGTGCGCGACCGGGGAGGCGTCCCAAAGCCGCGCATCACGAGAAAGATTCCCGCCCGGCCCGACGCGGAGGCATACAGCGGCGGAGGCGGAAAAACTCCCGGGAAGGCCCCGCCCTGCGGCGGGGGCCCTCCCTCTTCAGACTCAGATGGCCGAATGTTCGGTACGGTCGATGATGTCGTTCTGCAGGTCGGGGGACATGTCGCAGAAGTAGGCGCTGTACCCGGCCACGCGGACGATGAGGTTACGGTAGCTGTTGGGGTCCTTCTGGGCGGCCACCAGCGTTTCGCGGTTGACGATGTTGAACTGGAGGTGCCACAGCTTGAGGTCGCACCACGTACGGATGATGTTCATGATCTTCCGCGTGCCTTCGTCTCCGACCACGCATTTGGGCGAGAGCTTGATGTTCAGCAGGCGGGAGGCCCGGTTGATCATGCCGTAGTTCTTGGAATGATAATTCGACAGCAGGACGGCGGTAGGCCCGTTCTGGTCCGCGCCGTGCGAGGCCGAGGAGCCGTCCGAAAGCGGGAAGCCGGCCACGCGGCCATTGGGCGTGGCGGCGATGATCTTGCCGAAGGGCACGTGCGACGTAATCGGCACGTAGCGGACATCCACATGAACGCCGCGATCCCGGCTGCTCTTCTCGGCTTCCACCTGCGTGAAACGGTCCACGTCCTTGGCGATGCTGTCGGCGTAGGGATCGTTGTTGCCGTAGCAGGGGGCGCTCTTCAGCATTTCCCGGATGGGCTCGTAGCCCACGAAGTTGGCCTTCATCGCTTCAAGGACTTCCTGCATGGTGAGGCGCTTTTCCTCATAGACCAGCTTCTTGATGGCCGCGAGGGAGTCCACCACCGTGCCGTAGCCGAGGAATTCAAAGTAGGAGTAGTCGACGCCTTCCTCGATCTTTTCGGAATGCAGGTCCTTGTAATACTTCATGCACAGGTCATGCAGGACGGAGGACAGGGGCGCGGCGAAGTGCTGCGGGCGCAGGCGGTCGACGACGTGCTGCTGCTGGAAGGCCTTGCGCAGCAGGTTGATGTGCTGGGCCTTGTAGGCGTCGTAGAATTCCTCCCACGTCTTGAAGCTGGTGGGATCGCCGGTTTCAAGGCCGATAAGCTCGTCGCCGTAGTGAAGCAGGCGACCATTGTACATGAGCATTTCAATGGCCGAGGCGAAGTTGATGTACACGCAGCCGGAGGTGTAGGTATCGCGGTTGGGCATCCGCGTTTCGGTGCAGCCGGAAATGGCGTAGTCGAGGGCCTCATTGATCGGGCAGCCCTTGATCGTGTTCAGGAAGACCACTTCCTCGTCGTTGATGAGCTTCGGGAAGCCGGAGCCGTCCTTGACGGTCAGCGCGATTTCGTGGAGGAAGCGCTCGGGCGTACGCGAGTGGATGCGGGTCGCGAGGTCGGGATAGTTCAGGGGGAACTCGCGCTTGGACTCAAGGAAGAGATAGGAAAGCTCGTTGGTGGCGTCCTCGCCTTCCGGCGTCTGGCCGCCGATGGTCACGGCTTCCCAGTGCGCATACCCCTCCTGGAACTCGTTACCCGTGGGGTTGATGTAGAGGTCGATGAACTGCGCCATGTCGACCCACATGCACTCAAGGAGTTCCTTCGCTTCCTCGCGGGTCAGCGTGCCTTCCTCAATGTCCTTCTTGTAGAGAGGATAGAGGTACTGGTCCATACGACCGTTGGAAATGATCGCGCTGGCCTTCTGCTCAAGGCGCGAGAACATCTGTACGAACCACTGGCACTGCATGGCTTCCCGGAAGTTACGGGCGGGATAGGCCGGGACGTGCTCGCAGATGTCGGCCATGCGCAGGAGTTCCTGCCTGCGGACCGGATCGGCGGTTTCGGCGGCGGTGTCGCGGGCAAGCTGCGCGTGGCGCCTGGCCCAGATCATGATCGCGTCGCAGACGATGATCATGGCTTCGAGGAAAGGCTTCTTTTCCCAGAGGTCCACGGAGTTGGTGAGATCGAGGGCGGCCAGTTTGGACTTGGCCTCGTTCTGGATGTCGATGAAGCCGCGCTGGATGACCTTGCCGTAATCCGGCACCCACTGGAGGGCGGAACGGTAGGAGGACGTCTCGCTGACCACGAACTTGGACTTCAGGCCGCGCTCGTCGTCGTAGGTCACGCCGCGGATTTCGGCGGGAAGGACCTTGTTCAGATGCTCATGGTAGGTCTTGCCTTCCCAATAGGGGGCGATCTCTTCCATCAGAATCTTCATGTCCTCGGGATCGATGAGGAAGGGGCTTTTTTCGCGGTTGGGCAGGTCCTGCATGACCTCAATATAGAAGTCGCCGTCGATTTCGGGATAGAGGATGCCGTAGCGCCCGAGCTGGCCCACGCGACCGGCCAGAAGCTGATCCGGGGTGATGTAGACGGTCATCTTTTCCGCCACGTTCTTGAGGGCCTTGGCCCAGCGCAGGGTCAGCAGCTCGCCTTCGGTCTGGCGCATGGACTCCGTAAAATACCGGGCACGCTCAATATCGACGTGGGGGACGGTGAACTGAATGCGATCCAGAATCTTGTAGACCCGTTCGCGGCCTTCACGGTTGACCTTTTTCTTGCCCTGAAGACGTTCTTCCTGCGGGGAAAGACAAGCGCACTGTGACATGGAGAGCCTCCTGAAAGGATGGTGTTTATCTTGACGTTCTCGTTGATGGCATCAAGTTTGTGCCTCTCTCCAAAGCATCATGCGTGCCAGATGGAATAATCCATTGAAAAGACAGAAGAAAAAAGCCGCCTTTTCCGAAGAGCGGCGGCGGTACGGGGCAAAGCTCACCTGTGCAATTTTGCAATAGTATTGTCCTAACTCTTTCAATTCATAGCTGTTTTATAAAATATGTGCATTTCTGCAATGCGAAAAAATGCACATGCGGCCCGTACCACTCACCTGCTCTGCCCGGCGAGGCGGCAAAAGAAAAACTTTTTCTTCCTCAGCCCCCGGCGGCTTGACAGGAAAGGCGATTCTGTCTAGACAGAAAAACGCACATTACGTCACCATCGTCTATCCGGTTAGGACGGCGGCCTCTCACGTCGCTAAGAGGGGTTCAAATCCCCTTGGTGACGCCAGCGCACGCACAGGGCCGCATCGCAAGATGCGGCCTTTTTGTGTGTCCGCCTCTCTTTCAGAAGAAGAAGAAGAAGAAGAAGAAGATAGCTCAGCCTATTGCACAAGGCTCTGTCCTAGCCATCAATTGCTAGAGCTCCTCTGTGATTTCAGAGGAATGCGGATAAGCGTTTTTGCCTTGTGGAGCCCGCTGCCTTAACAGGGTTGAAAACGTTTGAAATTCCGGTGGGCTCAGCAACCGTCAATCATTTCCTGTGACAGAGCCTTAGAGCCCGGCGGCGGGGAACTGTTCCGGGCTTTTGTCATGCACCAAGGGCGCTTCGGGGCCATCGTCCTCTGCGCCGGAATGCTCCTCAGCGGCAAGGGGGCAGGACCAAGGCGAAGCGGCAACGGCTCACAGACGCACGAAGGAAACCCGGTTTCCGTGCGCCCGGATCAGCGCTTCCAAATCCGCGAAGGCCAGAAAAACGGTGGCCCGGTTGTCCCCGGGATGGACGCCGAGAACGGGCTTTTCGGTCAGCCCGGCCTCAAAGAGGACCTCCACGGCGCGCTCCTCGTCGTTGAGCACGCCGAGCGGGGTGACCGCTCCCTTTTCCAGCTTGAGGAAACGCGCCAGCCGTTCCTCCGAAGCGAAAGACAGGGCCGACGTGCCGAGGAGCGCCCGCAAAGCCCGCAGGTCCACGGCGCAATCCTTGCCCGCCACGAGCAGGAAATGCCGCCGCCCTCTGGCGTCGCGGAGAAAAAGATTCTTCGGGATGGTGTCCCCGTCGTCCAGATGCAGCCTTTCCATCGCCTGAACGGTGTGGACGGCCTCGTGCTCAACCATCCGGTAAGGGATGCCCGCCGCGTCCAGCGCGCGGAGCATGGCCTCGCGGTTGCCTTCCGGCATAGCCTGCCTCCTGTCGCGGCCCCAAATACGAAAACCCCGCACTACGGAGTATTGCGGGGGAAAAACGGTCCGGTCGGCGGGCCTTACTTCATGCGGTAGGTGATGCGCCCACGGGTGAGGTCATAGGGAGAAAGCTCCACCTTGACCCGGTCGCCCGGAAGGATACGGATATAAAACTTGCGCATCTTGCCGGAAATATGCGCCAATACGGTATGCCCGTTTTCGAGCTCGACCTGAAACATCGCATTGGGCAACGCTTCCTGAACCACGCCGTCCACTTCAATGGCATCTTCTTTCGCCATGGAACCCCCTCACGAATGGAGAATGTATGTCCACGCCCTTCTTGCACAAGGCCGTTGGATTCAATATCTTTTTACCATGCCTTGAAAAATCTTCCTTGTCAACCCGCGTCTGCGGGCGAAAACCCCGCGCGAAGAGGGGGAAACGCGCTGATCGTGTGCCCCGTCTTCGGGCTGTTCAGAAAGCCGCACGCGAAACAGGGAAACGGCGATGGCCCGGAACCTTGGCGGCGAGCCCCCGCAAGGGCAGGTTTGCGAGCCTGAGGGCCTTTGCCGGCAACGCCGCCCTTTTCCTGGAAAGGCCCTCCCCCACCGCTCCTACGCCTTCACCGGCCTCCAGAGCAGCCACATCCCGACCGCCAGCAGGGGCACGCACAAAAGCTGGCCCATCGTCAACCAGCCGAACGCCAGATAACCGAGCTGCGGGTCGGGCTGGCGCACGAATTCCACGGCAAAGCGGAAGATGCCGTACAGCAGGGCGAAAAGGCCGGACACCCGGCCCGTCGGACGGATTTTCGACGAGTAGACCCACAGCACGGCAAAAAGCACGAGGCCCTCAAGCCCGGCCTCGTAAAGCTGGGAAGGATGGCGCGGCAGAGGGCCGCCCGTGGGAAAGACCATCCCCAGCGGACCATCCGTCACGCCGCCCCACAGTTCCCCGTTGATGAAATTGCCGATGCGCCCGAAAAAGAGCCCCGGCGGAACGAGGGGAGCTACGAAATCCACCACGTCGAAAAAGCGTTTCCCCTCCCGGCGACTCCACCACCAGATCATGGCCAGCACGCCGAGCAGTCCGCCGTGGAAGGACATGCCCCCATTCCATATTTTGAATATTTCCGTGGGCTGTTCCAGATAGGCGGGCAGATCATAAAAAAGCACATAGCCCAGACGCCCGCCCGCAACCACGCCGAGCATGATCCACGTGAGCAGATCGTCGGCCTTCTGCGCGTTCCAGCCCGCCGCGATCCACGCCGGGCGCGAGGCGCGCCAACGGGCCAGCCCCCACCCCGCAAGGAAGGCGAAAAGATACATGAGCCCGTACCAGTGCACCTGCACCGGGCCGAGGGAAAAGGCCACCGGACTGATGTTCGGATAGGTCAGCATGAAGTCTCCCCCGCGTCTTCGCGGCGGAAGGTCCCGGTACGGCCCCCGGATTTGTACACGAGGCGCACGTCGCGGATGATCATATCCTTCTGTACGGCCTTGCACATGTCGTAGATGGTGGCCGCTGCGGTCTGCGCCGCGATGATGGCCTCCATCTCTACGCCCGTGCGGTCGTTCGTGCGCGTTTCCGCCTCAATGAGCACGGCGGGCGGCTCGTCGCGCACTTCAAAGCGCACGTCGGCATAGGTCAGGGGCACGGGATGGCACAAGGGGATCAGCTCCGCCGTGCGCTTGGCCGCCATGATGCCCGCCACCTGCGCCGTCACCAGCACGTCGCCCTTGGGCAGCGCGTGCCGCTTGAGCAGATCAAGGGTATGCGCGTTCATCTCCACCGCGCCGCGCACGATGGCGACGCGCCGGGTCACGTTCTTCTCCCCCACGTCCACCATGCCGATGGCCCCGTCCGCGCCCATATGGGAAAAAGCGGCGTCGCGTTCCCCGGCCTTTGACGTTTGCGGACAGCGGACCTCTTCCAGAATGCGTTCCGCAGGCTGCGCTACGGCGTCCACCAGCACCCGGAGCACTCCCTCCACGTCAAGATCGGAGGTGTCGACGATGAGGGCGTCCGGTGCGGGCTTCAACGGCGCGACCGCCCGATTGCGGTCCATGTCGTCGCGCTGGCGGATCATCTCGGTGATCTGCGCGAGATCGGCCTTTTCACCCCGCGCCTCCAGTTCCCGGAAACGCCGCAGGCCCCGCACTTCGGGCCGCGCGTCGAGGAAAAACTTGAAGCGCGCCGCGGGAAAGACCACCGTGCCCATGTCCCGGCCCTCCGCCACCAGCGAGGTGGACTCGCCAAGCGCGCGCTGCGCCGACTTCAAGGCGTCGCGGACGATGGGGGAGGTGGCCAGCCGGGAGGCGAGCCGCCCGACCTCTTCCGTGCGGATTTCGTCGCCCACGGGCTCGCCGTTGCACAAAAGCACACTCTTCTCGCCCGCCCCTTCCAGACGGAACCGGAAGCCCCGGCAGCGTTCCCGCAGTTCCTCGTCGGGCAGCTTTGCCGCGTCCGGGCCAAGACGCAGGGCCAGCGTACGGAACATGGCCCCCGTGTCGAGATAGGCGATGTGGAGGATGGAGGCCACCTGCTTGGCGAGCGTCGACTTGCCGACCCCGGCGGGGCCGTCCAGCGTGATGATGGGCAGATATTTCATGATTACAGCAGTTCCCGCATGGCGTTGATCAAAAGGGTGTTTTCCTCCGCCGTCCCCACCGACACGCGCAGGTGGCGAGGCAGGCCATAGCTCGTGAGCGGGCGCAGGATGAAGCCGCGCCGCAAGAGGCCCTCGAAGAGCCCCGCCGCATCCGGCGCGCCCGCCGGAACCTCGAACATGAGGAAATTGGACTGGGAGGGATAGACACGGCAGCCGAGCCGTTCCAGTTCTCCGGCAAGGTAACCCCGGCCCTCGCGCACTACGCGCAGGGTTTCGTCATGAAAGGCCGTATCCTCAAGGGCGGCGATGCCCGCTTCCTCGGCCATGAGGTTGACCGAGAAAGGCAAACGCACGCGCCACATATGATCGGCGAGTTCCTCGGGCATGATCGCGTAGCCGAGGCGCAGCCCGGCCATGCCGAAGCTTTTGGAGAAGGTGCGCGAAACGATCAGGTTGGGGAATTCGTCCAGACGCGGCAGCAACGAATGGGCGCTCTCGTCGTCCGTAAAGTCCATATAGGCTTCGTCCACCACCAGCAGGCAGCCTTCCGGCAAAGCCCGGGCCAGCCGTTCCAGTTCCGCCGCCGACGCGGTATGTCCGGAGGGATTGTCCGGGGTGGTCACAAAAACGAGCGAGGTCTTGTCGTCCACCAGCTCAAGCAGGCGATCCCACGGGAAGGAAAAATCGGGATTCACGTCCGCCTGCCGCAACTCGACCCCGCACAGGGCCGCCTGCGTGGTGTAGATGCCGAAACAGGGCCGGAAGGCCACGGCGTTGTTGACGCCCGGTTCGGCACAGACGCGGAACAGGAGATCGATGACCTCGTCCGAGCCGTTCCCGACCACAATCCGGGACGGCGACACGCCATGGTAGGCGGCCAGCGCCTTCACCAGACGCGGATTGCCAGCCTGCGGATAGCGGAAGGCCAGCCCCGCATGGCTTTCCAGCACCCGGCGGACAAGCGGGGACGTGCCGAGGGGATTCTCGTTGCTCGCCATCTTGATGACGCGGGCAAGGCCGTATTTGTCGCGGATTTCGTCAATGGAAAGGCCGGCGGTGTAGGGTTTGAAGGCCCGGACCAGCGAACGCATGGGGATGGAAGACATGGCATGTTCCTTCTGAAGTGGCAAAGGACTCAAGTTTCCTTTTTTCCGCCCCCATCGTCAAGCGGACGCCTGCCCGGAAGAAAGAAGAAGCGGAACAAGGACAAAGAGCCCCTCTCTCCCCGCAGAAGGACGGCGGCACGCCATCCCTTCCCTTGCGGCGGACGGCGGGCTCACCGGGAATCCGGGAAAATGCGAACAAAAGGAAGGCGGAGCCTTTCCCTCACTCCCGGCCTTCGGGCTATTTCTCCTTCTTTTCCGGCCCATCCCGGAGAGGCAAAGGGTGGAGACGGCGATAGGAAAAGACCCGGGCCCGTTCCACATAGGGCCTTGCCTCCCGGACGGACCATACAAAAAAACCGGGAACGTCGGCGTTCCCGGTTTCTGTAAAAGGCCCCGGCACCCTGGAGGAAAGCGCCGGGGCAGGGCCGCAAGCATGACATCATATATTTTCCGGCTGGGGAAAGCTTCTGCCCTTTGCCGGGTAAAGGAGCCTGTACGCAAGGCCCCTGTCGCGGTTACTCGTTGTTGATCTCAATCTTGCGGGCAACGGGCTTTTCCGGTTCCTTGCGGGGAATTTCGATGCACAGGACGCCGTCCTTATGAGTAGCCTTGATCTTGTCCACTTCGGCGTCCTCCGGCAGGGACAGGGCCCGGCGGAAGGAACCATAGGAGCGCTCCATACGGTAATAGCCCTTCTTCTCGTCCTTGTCCTCGCTTTCGTCCTTCTTTTCGCCTTCGACGACGAGCATATTGTCGCGCACTTCGATGGAAACCTTATCCTGCGGCACACCGGGCAGCTCGACCGTGGCCTTGTACTCCGTATCGGTGACGGCCACGTCCATATGCGGGACCAGCATTTCCGGGCCCTTTTCCCCGGAACGGGGGCTTGCGCCCATAAAGGTGCTCCACGGCGAGAAGAAACCGCCGAAGAAGTCACCGAAAATTCTGTCGATTTCGTTATGAAGCTGATCAACCGGCGTAAACGCGGCGTGCTGCTGCGCGGGAGCGGCATTATGATGAGCGGGAGCGTTGTTGGCATTGGCGGAAGTACGATTGGTGTCCATAGAAAACCTCCTGTGGATAACTTTTGTAACACACAGATAATACGCATCTATTCAACGTCAATGTCTGTGTATAAAAATCATGAAAACTCCGCAAAAGTTCTCATGATTTTTCTCCCATGAAGGCGTTTGACAAGCGCCTGGCGTCTCTCTACAGTGTACGGCGTTCTCAGGGCGGGGTGAAATTCCCCACCGGCGGTATTCCGGGCGGCCGAAAACGGCTTTCAGCCCCGGAGAGCCCGCGAGCGCCCTTCACGCGAAGGGGTCAGCAGAGCCGGTGAGAAACCGGCGCCGACAGTAACAGTCTGGATGAAAGAGAACGGACCATCGCCACGGCACGTCCCGCGAACCACGGGCCGCGCCGTGCGTCCGCCTGCCGCCCTGATGCTGCACATCCAACCACTTGGAGACTCCCATGAGCCAGCATCAGTTCACCGCCTCCCCTTCCGAGCGCGTCCGCGCCGCCGTCGCCGCCGTCCGTCAGGGCCGGGGCGTCCTTGTCGTGGACGACGAGGACCGCGAAAACGAAGGCGACGTGATCTTCTCCGCCGCCTCCCTCACCCAGCAGCAAATGGCCCTGCTCATCCGCGAATGCAGCGGCATCGTCTGCCTCTGTCTGCCGGAGGAGAAACCCCGGCGTCTCGGCCTGCCCCAGATGGTCGAGCACAACACCAATACCCACGGCACGGCCTTCACCGTTTCCATTGAAGCGGCCCGGGGAGTAACCACCGGCGTTTCCGCTGCGGACCGCCTGACCACCATCCGGGCCGCCATCGCCCCGGACGCCGTCCCTAGCGATCTGCACCGCCCCGGCCACGTCTTCCCGCTCTGCGCGCGGCCCGGCGGCGTGCGCGAACGCCCCGGCCATACGGAAGCCAGCGTGGACCTCATGCGCCTTGCGGGCCTGCCGCCCTACGGCGTCCTGTGCGAACTGACCAACCCCGACGGCACCATGGCCCGCCTGCCCGAAATTCTCGCCTTCTCCGAGGCGCACGCGATGCCCGTCCTGCAAGTACGCGATCTGATCCGGCATCTGGAACACTAACACCCCTGCGGGGCGCGGCTCTGACCTGCGCCCCGCCCTTTGCCCCGCCTGCGCTTTCCACGCCCCTTGTGCCGCCTGCGCATCCCCGCCGCTCTGCCCCATACGAAATATTCCTCACGAGACGGGATGATGGGCCCTGCCGGTAACCAACGACAGGGCCTTCTCCATTGAAAAAACCTCTTTCACTCTCTCCAACAGGGAGAAGACGGACGCAGCCGCCGGGCCTAGAATCACGCCGCCCTTTCTCCAGCAAAGGGGGAGAAGGATTCACCACGGATAGAAGGAAGGGGACGCAACAGGCATCTTTCTCCAGCAGGCGGGAAGACGGCTGCCAAAAACGGCAGAGGTTCGGCATTCCAGCACCCTTTCTCCTGCAAACGGAGAAGCAAGTTCGCCGGGGGAAGAAGAAGGAAGAAGATGATGATGAGGAGGAGGAGGAGAAGAAGGACGCCATAGACCCCTTTCTCCCGCCAGCGAGCAGAGGGCTCCTTTGGAGGCTTCTCTTGAGTGGGATGCCATCCCTTTCTTCGGCAGTCGGGGAGGCGGCCATCCCCCGAAAACTTTTCCCCTCCCCACCCATAAGATACCTTCCGCCAGCGGGAGAAGCGGCCCCTCTTTTCCCTGACGGGAGACGGCGGGGTAGCCCCTTTTTTGCGGCTGGCGTTCCGGCGGCCGCAGCCCTCCCCTGCGGCGTCCCCGCACCAAAGTGACGGCAAGGTGAATTTCCCGTCACAATGACGTGATAACCTCGGCAAGCCCCTCTTGACCCCACTCCGGGTCAATGTCATTCACACGGGAAAGGCCACGTTATTGCTTTTCATAACGTGCCCGAACGGATATGCTCCGTTCATGTTGACAGTCTGCAACGCTCCGGGAGCCAACCCCGGAGATGAAACGGAAAAGGTGCGCGCAGCCGGACCCCTCCGCGCTTTCCCGCCGCCCTTCTTCCGGTATAAGGAGATGCTCAGTGAATACGCATGGCTTTACCCTCGTGCGCGAAGAACGGCTTTCCGAAGTGTCCGGTACCGTCAAGCTGTGGCGGCATGACGCGACCGGCGCGGAACTGCTCTCCGTGCTCAACAACGACGAAAACAAATGCTTCGGCGCGACCTTCCGCACCCCTCCGAAAGATTCCACGGGCGTTGCGCACATCCTTGAGCATTCCGTGCTCTGCGGCTCGGAAAAATACCCGGTGAAGGAGCCCTTCGTCGAGCTGCTCAAGGGCTCGCTCCAGACCTTCCTGAACGCCTTCACCTTCCCGGACAAGACCTGCTATCCAGTGGCCAGCGCCAACCTTCAGGACTTCTACAATCTGGTCGACGTCTACCTTGACGCTGTCTTCTTCCCCCGCATCGACGAAAACTGCTTCCAGCAGGAAGGCTGGCACATCGAGGCCGACAGCGCCGAAGGCCCCCTGCGCTACAAGGGCGTGGTCTACAACGAAATGAAGGGGGTCTACTCCTCCCCGGATTCCGTGCTGGCCGAACGTTCGCAGCAGTCGCTCTTTCCTGATATGACCTACGGCCTCGACTCCGGCGGCGATCCCGAAGTCATCCCGCACCTGACCTACCGGGCCTTCAAAGCCTTCCACGAGTCGCACTACCACCCCTCCAACACCCGTTTCTTCTTCTGGGGGGACGATCCCGAGGAAGGGCGCTTCGCCCTGCTCGATCCCTACCTTTCCCGCTTCACCGCCCGGGAAACCGACAGCGCCGTGCCGCTCCAGCCGCGCCTCGACATGCCGCGCCAGCTCGAATTCCCCTACGCGGCGGGCGAGGACGGCGACAAGGGGCATGTGGCCGTCAACTGGCTGACCTGCGAAACGGCCGATACCGGCGAACTCCTCGTTCTCGAAATGCTCGAACACATCCTGCTCGGCCTGCCCGGATCGCCCCTGCGTAAGGCCCTCATCGAATCCGGCCTCGGGGAAGACCTCACCGGGAGCGGGCTTGAAACCGATCTGCGCCAGACCTTCTTCTCCGTGGGCCTGCGCTCCATCGCGCCCGGCACCGCCGCCGACGTGGAACTGCTGATCATGGAAACGCTGGCCGACCTCGCGGAGGGCGGCGTGCCCGCGGCCGCCGTGGAAGCCGCGGTCAACAGCGTGGAATTCGATCTGCGCGAGAACAACTCGGGCCGCTTCCCGCGCGGCCTCGCCGCCATGATCCGCAGCCTCGCCACGTGGCTCTACGACGGCGACCCCATCGCGCCGCTGGCATGGGAAAAGCCGCTGGCCGATCTCAAGGCCCGCCTCGCTTCCGGGGAACCCGTCTTTGAAGAGGCCATCAAGCGCTGGTTCCTCGACAACGGCCACCGCTCGACGGTCATCCTCACGCCCGATCCCGGCCTCGCCGCGCGCCGCGAAGAAGCCGAAGCCGCCACGCTGCGCCGCATCTACGACGCGCTCTCCGACGACGACCACAAGGAACTCGTGGCCCGGACCGAGGCCCTGCGCGCCAGCCAGCAGGCCGCCGACAGCCCTGAGGCCCTCGCCGCCATCCCGAGCCTGACCGTGGCCGATCTGCCGCGCGAGAACGCCGTCATCCCCAAGGCCGAAGGCACGGCGGGCGATCTCGCGGTCCTCGCGCACGACATCGACACCTCGGGCATCCTTTACGCGGAAATCCTCTTCCCGCTCGACGCCGTGCCGGACGAACTCCTGCCGCTGGTGCCGCTTCTCGGGCGCAGCCTGACGGAAATGGGCACCTCCAAGCGCGATTTCGTGGAACTGGGCACCCTGCTCGCCTCCAAGACCGGCGGGCTCGACGCGGCCCCGCTCGTCGCCGCCATGCGCGGGACGCGCCAGCCCGTGGCCAAGCTCTGCCTTGGCGGGAAAGCCACGGCGGACAAGGCGCAGGACCTTTTCGCACTCATGGCCGAAGTGCTCACGGACGCCGCTCTCGGCAACCGCCAGCGTTTCACGCAAATGGTGCTCGAAGAGCGCGCCCGGCTTGAGCAGTCGCTCATCCCCGCCGGGCACGGCACGGTCATCACCCGCCTGCGGGCCGCCTACAGCCTTGCCGGACGGATCGGGGAGGCCATCGGCGGCGTCACCTACCTTGAGGCCATCCGCGCCCTGTCCGAGCGCGTGGTCAACGACTGGGATTCCGTGCGGGCCGATCTGGAAATCCTGCGCGGGCTCATCCTGAACCGGCAAAACGCCATCCTGAACCTCACCGCCGACGCCGCCACCCTCAAGGCCGCGCAGCCGCTGGCCGCCGCGCTGAGCCGCGCCCTGCCCTCGGCCTTCTCCGTGCCGCTCGAACACGCCCCCCTCACCCCGGCCGGCGACGAGGCCCTGCTCGTACCCGCGCAGGTCAACTACGTGGGCAAGGGCTGCAACATCTACGATCTGGGCTACGAATGGCACGGCTCGGCCCACGTCATCACGCGCCACCTGCGCATGGGCTGGCTGTGGGATCAGGTCCGCGTGCAGGGAGGGGCCTACGGCGCCTTCTGCGCGCTCGACCGCATGAGCGGCACTCTGGCGATGGTGTCCTACCGCGATCCCAACGTGGAGCGGACGCTCGGCGTCTACGACGCCACGGCGGACTATCTGCGCCGCCTCGATCTCTCGGAACGTGATCTGACGCTGGCCATCGTGGGAGCCATCGGCGATCTGGATACCTATCTCTTGCCGGACGCCCGGGGCGCTGCCTCCCTGTCCCGCTACCTGACCGACGACCGCGACGACCTGCGCCAGCAAATGCGCGAGGAAATCCTCGGCACCACGCGGCGGCACTTCACAGATCGGAAGAGCGTCGTGTAGGGAAAGAGTGTAGATCTCGGTGGTCGCC
>OFEY01000643.1_pt1 | contig 28275 bp, 22 predicted proteins | sample 1521251 | NCBI WGS metagenome assembly OFEY01 (sample SAMEA3504100, study PRJEB24116) | mouse gut metagenome | biome: mouse gut; feature: mouse-associated habitat; material: faeces | place: Denmark | collected 2011
CCCGCCGGGCCTGCGCAACGCTGGCCGCCATCGAAGTGGAACGGGGCCGGGGACAGGAGGCGCTGCCCCTCTTGCGCCGCGTGACCGAAGGCCGCGTCCTGCCCTCCCGCGAGGCCGTCCTGCACCTTCTGCGGGCGCGGGCGCTGTGGCAGCAGGAACGCCGCGAGGAAGCCCGGGCCGCCGTGGACGACTACCTCTACCTCGCGGGCGGCCGCGCGCTGCTCGCCGCTTCCGGCAAAGGCAACCCCGCATGAGCCTCTTCGCAACCGCCCGTTCCACCGTCGGCGTGGTCACGCGCCACAACGACATCAACATCGTCTTCCTGCTGGTCGTCGTCATCGCGCTGATGATCATTCCGCTGCCCACGCCCCTCGTGGACACGCTCATCGGCGCGAACATGGCTCTTTCCTTCATCATGCTCATGATGACCATGTACGTACGGACGGTGCTCGACTTTTCGGTCTTCCCGACCATGCTCCTGTTCACCACCCTCTTCCGGGTCGGCCTCAACATCACCACCACACGCCTCATCCTCCTGCAGGCGGACGCGGGCGAGATCATCTATACCTTCGGTGAGTTCGCGCTCGGCGGCAACTTCGTGGTCGGCGCGGTGGTCTTCCTCATCCTGACCATCGTCCAGTTCCTCGTCATCGCCAAGGGCGCGGAACGCGTGGCCGAAGTGGGCGCGCGCTTCACCCTCGACGCCATGCCCGGCAAGCAGATGTCCATCGACGCGGACATGCGCGCCGGGGTCATCGACATGGAGGAGGCGCAGCGACGCCGCGAGCGCATCAATCAGGAAAGCCAGATGTACGGGGCCATGGACGGCGCGATGAAGTTCGTCAAGGGCGACTCCATCGCCGGGATGATCATCGCCGTGGTCAACATCGTGGGCGGGACCATCATCGGCGTGACCCAGAACGGCATGACCGCCGGGGAAGCCCTGCACACCTACGGCATCCTGACCATCGGCGACGGCCTCGTCTCACAGATTCCCTCCCTGCTGGTCTCCATTTCGGCGGGCATCCTGATCACCCGGGGCGGCGACTCGGACGACAACATCGGCGCGCAGATCGGCTTTCAGATTTTCAACCAGCCCAAGGCCCTGCTCATGGCGGGCGGGCTGGTCTTCCTCTTCGCGCTCATCCCTGGCTTCCCCAAGCCGCAGCTCTTCACGCTGGCCGCCCTGCTCGGCGGGCTCGGCTACATGCTCAAGCGCATCAAGGAAACGCCCGAGGCCCCGGACGCCAAGGAGGAGCTGGCCAAGTCGCTGACGCCCACGGCCCGGCCCAAGCCGCGGCCCGGCGCGGCGGGCGCGCGCGACGAGTTTGCGCCCACGGTGCCGATCATCCTCGACATCTCCGAGGACATGGGCGCGTCCCTCGACTACCATTCGCTCAACGACGAGCTGGCGAACCTGCGCCGCGCCCTCTATTTCGATCTCGGCGTGCCCTTCCCCGGCATCAACATCCGGCCCCATCCCGGCCTCCCCGAACTAAGCTACGTGCTCAACGTCAATGAAATCCCCATATCCCGGGGCAAGCTGGAAAAAGACATGGTGCTCGCCCGCGACAGCGGCGACAACCTCGCCCTGCTCGGCGTGGAGTTCAAAAAGGGCGAACGCTTCCTGCCCGACGTAGACCCCCTGTGGGTGCCCGGAACCAAAGCCGCCATGCTGGAGCGGGCGGGCATCAGCGTGATGAGCCACCCGCGCATCCTCGCCTATCACCTCTCGCTCGTGCTGGCCCGGCACGCCTCTTCCTTCCTCGGGATGCAGGAAACCAAGTACCTGCTCGACAAGATGGAGGAGCGCGCCCCCGACCTCGTGCGCGAGGCCACCCGGCTGCTGCCCACGCAGCGCATCGCGGAAATCTTCCAGCGGCTGGTGCAGGAACAGGTATCCATCCGCGATCTGCGCAGCATCCTCGAAGCGCTCATCGAGTGGAGCCCCAAGGAAAAGGACACAGTCATGCTCACGGAGTACGTGCGCAGCGCCCTCAAGCGCCAGATCAGCTACATGTACTCCAAGGGGCAGAACATGCTGCCCGCCATCCTCATGGACCCCTCGGTGGAGGAAACCATCCGCAAGGCCATCCGGCAGACCTCGGCGGGCGCGTTTCTGGCCCTCGATCCCGACACCACGCAACGTTTTCTGCGCGGCGTCACGCAGGCCGCCGGGGACTACCAGTCCAACACGCAGAGGCCCGTGCTCATGGCCTCCATGGACATCCGCCGCTACGTGCGCCGGCTCATCGAGGCCGAGCACTACGGCCTCCCCGTCGTGTCCTATCAGGAAGTCACGCCGGAAATCTCCATCCAGCCCGTCAGCCGGATCAGGCTCTAGGCGCGCCTCGCGGACGTTTCCGAAGCGGAAGGCGGACGCGAGACGGGGAGAAGGCACATGTTTCCGGGATGCTCTGATCCGCCCGCAACCTTTTTTCCCTGAAGGGACGTATGGAATCAGCCGCCGTCGATTATGCCATGAAAGCCCTGTATCTGGTGCTGATGCTGTCCATGCCGCCCATCGTGGTGGCCTCGCTCATCGGCATCCTGCTCAGCCTCATTCAGGCCATCACCCAGTTGCAGGAGCAGACGCTCACCTTCGGGGTCAAGCTCATCGCCGTGGTCCTGACCCTGTTTCTCATGGGCGGCTGGCTCAGCGGGGAAATCCTCCGCTATTCAAACGAAATCTTCAGCCGCTTTTACATGATCTAGGTTCCCGCCCGCACCCTCCGCCCAAAACGGCCCTCACCGCCGCAGGAGGATGCGAACCCCTTCCGCACCGCCAAGGAGCCGCCCCGTGGAATATCAGGCCCTCTTTCAGGAACTGCACGTCTACCAGCACCTGCTCGCGCTGCTCGTGGGGATGCCCCGGCTGTTCATGCTGGTGCAGGTCGCGCCGTTCATGGGCGGCAACATTCTCACGGGCCAGTTGCGGACCACCGTCGTCTTCGCCTGTTACCTCGTGCTCCATCCCGCCGTCGTCGCCACGCTGCCCGAGGTGCGGGAGGTCACGGCTTCCGGGGTGGCCCTCTACGGCCTCATCCTCGTCAAGGAAACCTTCATCGGCTTTGTGCTCGGCTATCTGGCGGGCCTGCTCTTCTGGACCATCCAGTGCGCGGGCTTCTTCATCGACAACCAGCGCGGCGCGTCCATGGCTACGGAAAACGATCCGCTCTCCGGCGAACAGACCTCGCCCCTCGGCTCCTTCTTTTTCCAAAGCGCGGTCTACCTCTTCTTCTCCACGGGCGCGTTCCTCTCCCTGCTTGGCGTGGTCTACGCCACCTATGAAATCTGGCCGATCACGAAGCTCCTCCCCCTCAACGTCTTCGCGGACATTGACCTCCCCCTTTTCTTCGCCGGGAAGGTGGGCTGGCTCATGCTCATGATGCTTCTGCTCTCCGGGCCCATCGTCGTGGCCTGCCTGCTGACCGACGTCTCGCTCGGGCTCATCAACAGGTTCGCCTCCCAACTCAACGTCTACGTGCTGGCCATGCCCATCAAGAGCGGTGTGGCCGCCTTCCTGATGCTCTTCTACTTCATGATGCTGCTGTCGAACGCCGCCGGGCTCTTCGACGGCTTCAAGGCCGATCTGCGCGAACTGGGGCGGCTGCTGCCATGAGTGACAAAACCGAACAACCGACACCCAAACGCCTGCGCGAGTCCCGCGAAAAAGGGGACGTCTGCAAAAGTCAGGACATCCCCTCGGCCCTGACCGTCTTCGCGCTTTCCGTCTACATCATGGTCATGGGACGGCAGCTTCTGGAAACGCTCCTCGCCATGATGGAAATCCCCATGCGCCTCATGGCCGTCCCTTACGCCGAGGCCGCCCCCCGCGCCGCCGCAGCCACCTTCGATATGGCCTTCTCCCTAGTCGCCCCGGCGGTGGGGCTGGTCATGGCCGTGGCGCTCGTCGCCAATCTGGGGCAGGTAGGCGTGCTCTTCGCCTTCAAGGGGGCCGTGCCCAAGCTGGAAAACGTCAGCCCGGCCAAATGGTTCCAGAAAGTCTTCTCCCTCAAGAACCTCGTCGAGTTTCTCAAGAACATCATCAAGGTAGTGGTCCTCGGGGCTACGGTGTGGGTGGTCATGCGCGATCATCTCCCCACCCTCTTCGCCATCCAGAACGGGACCATCTGGACCATGTGGGACGTGCTCGGGCTGGCGGTCAAGGATTTGCTGATCATGGCGGGGGGCGTTTTCTGCATCATTGCCGCGGTGGACTATCTGTTTCAGAAATGGCAGTACACCAAGAACCATATGATGTCGAAAGACGAAGTGAAACGCGAATACAAGGAGATGGAGGGCGACCCGCAGGTCAAGGGCAAGCGCAAGCAGCTCCATCAGGAAATGATCAACCAGAACTCTCTCGGCAACGTCCGCAAGGCGAAGGTGCTCGTGACCAACCCCACCCATTATGCCGTGGCGCTCGACTACGAAAAGGACCGTACCCCCCTGCCGATCATCCTCGCCAAAGGAGAAGGTTTTCTGGCGCAGCGCATGATCAAAACGGCGGAGGAGGAAGGCATCCCCATCATGCGCAACGTGCCGCTGGCGCGCAGCCTTTTTGAAAACGGGACGGAAAACGCCTACATCCCCAAGGACCTCATCGGCCCGGTGGCTGAAGTGCTGCGCTGGGTCCAGTCCCTGCAACGCCCCTGAACGAAAGACGGAAAACGAAGTGAAGCAAGAGCCTGTTTCCGAAGAAACGTTTCTGGATACGCTGATCGATTTGTGCGATGATCTGGCGTGGGGCCGCCCCGCCAACGAGGACGCCCTCTTCGCCCTCACCCGTGAGGGCTGCGGCCCGGAACGTTACGTCCGGCTGGCCGAAGCCTTCGGCATGATGCTCGTCAAGGTGGAAAGCCGCGAATACCACCGCACGCAGCTCATCGCGGACCTCAAGGCCCGCAACGCCGAACTGCAAGAGGCCCATCGCCTGCTCGCGGAGCGCAACAGCCACCTCATGCGCACGCTTCAGGAAAACTACCAGGCGAAAAAAATCGTCGGTCAGTGCGAGGCCATGCGCAAGATCATTCAACTGGCCCTGACTATCGCCCGCCGCCCCATCAATACGCTCATCCTCGGCCCTACGGGATCGGGCAAGGAAGTCATCGCCAAGCTCATCCATTTCAATTCCCCCCGCTGCCAAGGCCCTTTTATCGCCGTGAACTGCACGGCCATCCCCGACTCGCTTTTCGAGAGCGAGATGTTCGGCATCGAAAAAGGAGTGGCCACCGGCGTCAGCGCCCGCAAGGGGCTCATCGAAGAAGCCTCGGGCGGCACGCTCTTCCTCGACGAACTGGCCGATATGACCTTGCCCAATCAGGCCAAACTCCTGCGCGTCCTTGAAGAACGCGAGGTCATGCGGGTAGGAAGCTCCAAGCCCATCAGCGTGGACATCAAAATCATCGCGGCCACCAACGTGAATCTTGAGGAGGCAGTGCGCAAGGGGACCTTCCGGCAGGATTTGTATTACCGCATCAACGTCGCGGAAATACGCCTCCCGCCCCTGAAAGAGCGCGGCGACGACATCCTGCTCTTGGCGCAGCTCTTTCTGGAACGGCATTGCGCCTACATGGGACGCCCCCGGCTGACGCTCTCCCCGGGGGCCTGCCGCCATCTGCTCGACTACGAGTGGCCGGGTAACGTACGTGAACTGAACAACGAAATGGAACGCGCCGCCTCGTTGACGGCAGGAAATCTCGTCGAAGTAAACGATCTGTCCACACGACTCGTGCCCGAAGAAGCCCGCCGCCCAGAAAGTCCGGCCCCTCTGGACAGAAACACCCCGGCCGACGGCGAAACGCCGCCGTTCCCACCCAGCGGCGACGCCCGCTACAACCTGCAGGAAATGGAGCGGCGCCTTATCCTTCACGTCCTGAACATGACGGAAGGCAACAAGAGCCGAGCCGCGGACCTGCTCGGCATTACCCGGGAGGGACTGCGCAAGAAGCTCCTGCGCATGGAGACGGAAGAAAAAGAGCCCACCCGTCCCCTCTGAGCACCCGGGACTTGACATCTTCGGGCCGAACCCCCTAAAAGAACACGTCCACACGCGCTCGTAGCTCAGTCGGATAGAGCGACAGCCTCCTAAGCTGTAGGCCACAAGTTCGATTCTTGTCGGGCGCACCAGAAAATAAAAAGGGGCACATCATGAGATGTGGCCCTTTTTTTGGGTTCATACTACTGCTCTGTTACCCCCTCCCAAATCTCCCCGTTTGTACTGGACTACTATAGTCGCTTAAGCAACTTTCCCTTCCTGCTTTCTTTTTCTTCCTTCTTATTATAGAGCTGAACATCTTGTTCTCCTCTTTCTACCGTTAGTCCTTACAAAACAGTAACGCGCCCAAAAAGGTATTAGTTATTTACTGAACTATTTCAAAAACATATTGATGAATAATAAATATATAAATATGATGATTTTTAATCTTGTTATAACCACTAAGATTATCAAATTTCCATAATACGATCATTCGAAAACATCCTGAGGCACAGGCTTCCCCCTCCATGAAACCAGCCCCATCAGGCGCAGACAGTCAAATTTTTCCTCACACTCCACGCCTTCCAGACAAACATTGATGTTCACATGATGGCAGAGCGCCGCCATAAAATGGATGAATGCGACGTCCAAAGGGCTGATCAACATGTCCAGAACAAAAATTCTAAGCTCTTGTCGTATCATTCGTTGCCGTGCTTGAAGCCATCCAGAACGAGGGCGAACAGGTGGGATGCTTGAGGCGCTTCTCCAGCATAAATTCAATGTCATCTTATAGGTGAGAGCGCCGGTGTCGTCCGTATCACGGTCCGTAGGGTTGAGTATGTTCCTCACCCGAGAGTCCGCCTCAACAGGGCGTTGCCATCGTCGCCACGCTCTCGACGCCTGTTCCTTGACGATGCCGTTCCAGCCTTCCACTTTGTAGCGGGGAATATCCCGTGCCCGCTATGGTCACGTTGACGGGGTGCGTAGTTGATCTTGAACGTGCCGCCGTACTGAGCGCTCGGCAATCACCGTCTGGTGGCTGTCGGTACCCGCCCTGTTTTCGAACTTGGCGACTGAACGGTGCTCATTGAGCTGTTCGGCCAGTCTGTAGACAAGCCCATCCTCATCCTTGTTGTGGTTATCCCCATCCGCCGCACCCATCCGGCCAAACGCCGTGATGAGGCCATCGGCCTTGCCGTTCAGCTTGAAGGTTATAGGTGCCAGTGGGGGATCAATTCACTTCATCGACGAGAAACAAGCAAAGCCCCGCCCGCTTCCGGGTAAGCAAGGACATGTCTCTAAGAAGCCCGCAAGTCGGGACCGCTCGCCCGAAGCGCCCCGCCCGAGGCCGCCCCTTTTCGCACCCGCTGAAGATTCCTTGTGCCTGAGCAGGACCAGGCGGCCTTCCCTCTCCCCTGCACCTCGGGAAATCGTCGTCCCCTCACCAAAGCGAAAACCGGGCCGGATCGCACGATCCGGCCCGGTTTTGAGTGTCGCTTCAAACGCCCCTGCCTCCGGACCTGCCCGGAAAAGCGGACGGGTGGAAGAGGCGCGCCCTACCCTCACCCTTCCGTAAGAATGCGGGCCAGCCGTTCGGCCAACGCCCCGTCTTCCTCGGGCTTTCGCCCGCTGATGCCGAGGCCGCCGATGCAGCGGCCGCCGTGGTCAAAAAGCGGTACGCCTCCTTCCAGAGAGGTGAAGGTGGAATCGCAAAAGTCGGCGAGGCTCAGGCTCTCGCGCAGCAGCCGCTCGTGGAAGCTCCGGGTCGGGCACTCCATGCGCATGGCCGTGTACGCCTTGCGTTGGGCGAGGGAGACGGCCCGCTCGGGCGTGCCGTCCAGACTCACCAGCGCAGCGAGGACACCGCTGCGGCGGACCACGGCGAGGCAGACGGGAGGCCCGCCCGCGGCTTCGGCTTCCAGCCGGTTCAGGAGATGGAACAGATCGCGACAGGGGATGCTTTCAGTCATAGGGAACCCTCCGGCTTATAAAAGGAACAGAGAAAGCTGCGGCACAAAGGTCACGAAGGCAAGCACCGTCAGCATGGCTGCGAGGAAAGGCAGGGCCGCGCGGGAAACCTGCTCGATCTTGACGTTGGTGATGCCGCTGGCCACAAAGAGGTTTACGCCCACCGGCGGGGTCACAAAGCCGATGGCGAGGTTGACCACCATGATCACGCCGAAGTGGATGGGGTCCACCCCCACCTTCAGGACGAGCGGCAACAGGATCGGCGTCAGAATGACGATGGCGGCAAGGGCCTCCATAAAGGTGCCTACCCACAGCAGCAGGAGGTTGATGAGCAGCAGGATGGCGATCCTGTTTTCCGTAAAGCTGAGGATGGCCCCCGCGATCCTTTCCGGCACCTGCTCAAGCGTCATCACGTTGCCGAAGAGGGTCGCCATAGCCATCAGCATGATGATGATCGCCGAAGTGCGGGCGGATTCGACGCAGCAGGTCCAGAGGGAGCGCCACGTCAGTTCCCGGTAGACGAAAAGGCCCACCAGCAGGCCATAGAGCGCGGCAACGGCGGCCGCCTCCGTGGGGGTCATGATGCCGCCGTAGATGCCTCCCAGCACGATGACCGGGACCAGCAGCGCGCCCTTGGCCGTCCATACCGCCTTGCCGAAGGTTTTGAGGGTACGCTCACGCGGCGCGCCGCGCCAGCCCTTTTTCCTGGCGATGCCGTAGGCGACCAGCATGAGCGCCAGCCCGGTGATGATCCCGGGCGTGATGCCCGCCAGAAAGAGCTTGCCCACCGAAGCCTGACCAGCCACGCCGTAAACCACAAAAGGATTGCTCGGCGGGATCATCACCCCAATGGCCCCGGCGCTCGCCACCACAGCGGCGGCGAACAGGCGGTCATAGCCCCGCTCCGTCATGGCCGGGATGGTCAGCGTGCCGATGGCCGCCACCGTCGCCGGTCCCGATCCGCTTATCGCGGCAAAAAACATGCAGGTGGCGATGCTTGCCAGGGCGATGCCTCCCGAAAGGCCGCCCACGATTTCATCAGCCAGAGCGAGCAGGCGGTGGGAAAGCCCCCCCGCCCCCATGAAAATGCCCGCGGCGATGAAAAAGGGAATGGCCATGATCGGGAAACTGTCGATGGACGTAAAAGCCACCGTTGCGAGATAATCGACCGGCAGCGTGTTGGCACCGAGCACGGTCATGAGCGCCGCGATGCCCAGACTGAAGGCAATGGGAACCCCCACGAACAGCAGCACGACGAAATAGCCGAACAGGAGCCAGATGGCGTTGAGCTGTTCAAAGAGAAAGACCGGGGAAAACAGCAAGGCCGTAAACGCCAAGGCCAGCACGGTATCCAGCAAGGGGATGCGGGCCATCTGCGCCGCCACGTCCTCAAGCGCCCGCACGACCATCAGCCCGAAGCCCACCGGCAGGATCAGGTAGGGGATAAAGTAGGGAATCTGCAAGGCCGCCGTGGTCTGCGGCATTTCGATCTGCATCCCCACGTGCTCAAGACCCTTCAGCAGCATGAAACAGCTCAAAAGGAGCAGACAGGCGTCCACGACGACCCAACTGGCGGCCTGTACCCGCGCGGGGAGCCTGTCGTAAACGATATCCACCCGAATGTTGCTGCGTTCCCGGATAGCCAGCGGAATGGCCAGATACGATATCCAGATGAACACGTACCGGGCCGTTTCTTCGGACCAGACCGAAAGGCCGACATACCGCGAAATCATCTCCTTGAGCGCGGCGGGCTCGAAAAAAGGCGCGATCAGCCAGGCATGGGAAGGGTCCCCCACCCATTGGATCAGGGAAGTAATCGTATATCTATACAAGGTCTGGTAGCAGATGATCAGGATCATCGCCACCAACCCCACCACCAGAAAAGGTTTCTCAAAGTGCGCATCAAGAAATGCGGCCAATGCTTTCAGCTTGGGCATGGTCCCTCCGTTGTCCTCAGCGCGCCGGGCTCACCGGCCAAAAAGGGCGCGGCCCTTCCGGGACCACGCCCCTACTCTCATTCCCGGTTTCCGGAACGCCCCTATTTCTGGGTTTCCAGAACCATTTCCACAAGCTCCGGAGGGAACTGGCTGACGAACTTGTCCCACACGGGACGGGTCGCCACCCGGAATTCCTCAATTTGTTCAGGCGTCAGGTCGACAATACGGATGCCGGCCTTGAGGAAGCCCTCGCGCGCCCGGGCCTCGTTTTCGGGATAAAGGGTCGTACGCTGGTAGGCGAGCGCCTCCGCAGCGGCTTCGCGGATGACCTGCTGCGCCCGGGGGTCGAGCTTGTCCCACCACTTCTTGTTCGCCATCATCACCTGCATCCCGTAGTTGTGCACGGAGGTGATCGCGTACTTCAGCACTTCATGGTGCTTGGCGCCGTACAGATGAGGAAAGGTATTGCCCTCCCCGTCCACGGTCCCCTGCTGAAGGGCGGTATACGTTTCGCCCCACGCCACCGGGGTGGGATTCATGCCAAGTGCCTTGGCCACTTCCACTTCGACCGGGGAATCGGTCGTACGTATCTTGAGCCCCGCCAGATCGCCCACGCTGGAAACGGGCTTCTTGATGGTCACGAAGTTGCGGTAGCCGTATTCGGCGTACATGATGGGTTCAAGACCGATGCCGTGGGCCACGCCGGAGAAAAATCTTCCGAGTTCCCCGGAATCAATGGCCTTGTACAACTTTTCCTGATGTTCCGGGCTGGTGATGTAGGGCAAGTCGAAGACCTGATAGAGGGGGGAGAAATTGGCCATGTTGGGCGTGGAGCTCACCGCCATTTCCAGACTGCCCTTCTGCGCCCCTTCCATCAAAACCCGGTCGCTGCCGAGCATGGCGTTGGGAAAAACCTGTACGGTGATCTGGCGGCCGCTCTTTTGCTCCACCAGTTCCTTGAACTTTTCAAAAGCCAGCGTGATGTGGTTGCCCGGAGGCGTGGTGTGCGCCACCCGAAAGCTGAATTTCGGGCCGTCGTAGGCCGCTACGGAAGGGGAAGCCCAAACAAGCCCGGCAAGGCACATTCCCATGCACGCGGTCAGGCGGCGAATCATCCTTTTCATGGTCTCTCCTCGGTTGAAATGATGAAGCACCTGTGTTCTCTTGGCTCAAGACGGGTCTTAAGACGGCGGCCGGCCTCCGTTTTGAGAAAAAAGCAACAACGTCGCTGCTTGTATTTTTAAAGAAAAGTACGCTAAAAAAGCAATAGAGATTGCCTTTCACGGCCACCTTTCCTCTGAAAATCAGGGATTCCAGTACGCGTCCGCGCCCTACCGAAAAGAGGTATATTCATAAATAGAATGTAATTCCGCATAATTATAAAAATCCATGCACGCCTAAGCCTCATGCGAAAAACGTCGATGCCAGACACGAGCGCCACCCTCCGAATCTCCCCTCCCCGCTTTTCCGCCTTTACCCATTGGCGGGAATTGTGCGGGATTGGGCTTTTCATCGTCTGGCACTGGCAGATGCTGAACGTTTTTCGCTACGCCAAAGAGGAGGCTTTCCCCGGCGAGGTGGGGGACGCCGTCCATCTTTTTTTCTTCGCCAGCCTTCTGTTTACGGCCTTTTTCCTGTCCGGGAGGCGGGCGGGGGCGGCGACGACGCGCAACGGGCACGGCTGGCTGGCCTCGGCCGCGACTTTGTGTATTCTTTCACTTCTTTTCACCCTTTTCCCTTCCCCACCCCCCGGGACAGAGAAGGCAGGGCTCATTGCGCTGGCCGTTTCGGGAGCCGGTTCAGCGATCCTCTGCCTGCTGTGGCTGCGCAGCCTTGCGAAGGCCCCCTATCGCGACACCATCACCGTGATCGGAGGGGGCTTCGTGCTCGCGACGGCCCTCACGAGCCTTGCCTCCCCCTATCCCGACGCCGCCATCGCCATTTCGGTCTTCTCCATCATTTTAAGCCGCTTCCTGCTGCCCTACCCTCAGACCCCCGACGAGGGCGGTGAGGAGGAGAAAAAACGGGTGCGGCTTCCCGCCTCGGAACAGGTCGACCCGAGGGAGGAGCCGTCCGTCCTCCTGACGGCGGCGTGCGGGAGCAGCTTCGGCGCGGGGGCCTTCTACAGCCTCGTGATCTTCCTGCGGCCCATGGGAGAGCCGTCTCCCCTGACCCTCTCCCTGCTTTTCGGGGCCGGGGCCCTGCTCGCCGTGGTCTTTCTCAAGCTCTCCCTTGAAAAGGACATTTATCAGGCCCTGCTGCTCATGGTGCCCTTCCTGCTCTGCGGGTACGCGGCATGGCCCATCCTGCACGGCGAATCCCCGGGCCTGTCACTGGTGGGGATGCGCCTTGGCTACGGCCTGCTGGCGGTCTACCTTTTCGTATCCGTCTCCGCTCTGGCTGCGCAGACGGAAAGGAAGGGGCGGGATGTCCTGTGCGCCTGCCTCGGCGCGATGTGCTTCTCGTTCTGGCTGGGCACGCATCTCTCGTCCCTGCACCTCTTCAACGCCTACGACGCACAGGAACTCGATCTCGTCTTCATCGCCCTGCTCGTCGTCCTTCTGGGAAGCTGCGGCGCGTGCGTGTACTGGCTCCATCAGGTGCGCCATGCCACCCAGTCCCGAGAAAAGGCCGCGCAGGAAGATGCCCTCCTGCTGGACTACCTCATGGATCAAGGACTCACGCAGCAGCAGGCCGTGATCGCGGCCCTCATTTCCAAAAAAATCTCGGAGGAAAGGATATGCGCCCTGCTCGACATCACGCCGCTGACGCTGGAAACGCATATCCGCAACATCCATAAACGGATGGGCATCAACAGCCGACACGAACTGCTGTGGATATCGAGGATTTCGCGGCGACGGGGCGCAAAGGCGGGGGAAAGCCCATCCGGGCCATCCCTCACCCCCGAGGAGACGGCGAAGCCGGATCGCTGAGATCGGGAAAAGGCCGTCTCCCCTCCCGCGCCAGTGAGAAGGCGCACAGGCGGCACACCGTCCCTCGGGCATCCTGAACGGACCTGCCGCCAAGCCGAGGGGCCGCCTTCCCCCAAAACATCGGGAAGAAAACCATCCGGGGGCAGGCCCGCTCTCCGCATTCTGCCTTGAGGGGGAAGCGGCCTACCGTGTGCGGCGATGGGATGAAAAGGCCATTCTTTGCGTTCCGGCTCAATGGCCTTCTTTCGCTGCCCCATGCCTCACTGGGCCCTCATCCCGGGGCTCGTGTCCGGTGGAAGGAAACAAGGCGTCGGCATTGGTACAGTACCGCTCCAGTGCGGCATCGCTCAGCCCGGCGGCGGCTTGCAGCCGTTTGAGCGCGTCGGCGGGATCGAAGAGAGGATAGTCGCTGCCGAAAAGGATGCGATCGGGCGGGTGTTTCCGCAGCAGCGCCTTGAGCAGCGCGGGTTCGAGTAAGGGCAGGCAACTTGACGTGTCCAGCCACAGGTCCCGCCCCACCAGTGCCTCCAGCGCGTGGCTCCACTGACGGTAGCCGCCCAGATGCGCGGCCACGCAGCGCAGATGCGGGAAGCGGTCCAGCAAAGCCGCCAGCTTATACGGGCAGGAAGGGCTCTTCTCCGGCGGGAGGGCGTCCCCGATGTGGAAGAGAAAGCAAAAATCGTCCTGCGCGGCTTCCAGCAGCGGCAGCAAGCGCGGATCGTCCAGGCGGAAATGTTGAAAATCGGGATGGACCTTGAGCCCCCGGATGCCCCCGGCCTTGAGGCGTTCCAGTTCCCTTTCCCATGCCGGGAATGCCGGATGGATGGTCCCGAAGGCCGCCACCTGCGGAGAATGCCCTTGCAGGGACAGGGCGAAGTCGTTGACCGCCACCACCTGCCCGGGCGTAGCCGCGGCGCAGAGAATCACGCAGCGCTCCATCCCTGCGGCGCGCTCCCTTTCCAGCAGGTCTTCGAGCGTGCCCTTTCCGGCGCAGTCAACCCCGTAACGCGCCCCCAGAGAGGCGACGGCGTGCCGGGCCGTACGCGGCGGGAAAACATGGGCGTGGCAGTCCGTACGCATGGGAGAAATCCGGCTGCGGTTTCCGAAGCGGGGCAATCCCGTACCGGGCTCCACACTAGCTCGCGTGACCGCCGCCGTCCATCCCCCTGAACCCGGCCTTCCCCTGCCGTGCGGCACGCTACGTCCTGCCGTCCCTTTTGGCCATCCCGGAAAAAGCGGCGCGGCCTCTCTTCAGCCTTCTTGAAAGGAACGTATGGAGGTGCCCGACGAAGCTACGGCCAAGGCGCAGCGGCGCTCTCCGGAATACCTCTTCCCCGCAACGCGGCTACGGGAGAAAGGCGGCGATGCTCACCGGGGTTTTCCCGCCGGAAGGCGCCTTCTGCCCTGCACTATTTATAAGGAAGTCCCTAGAGGCCGAAAAGCCGCCGCACCTCCGCCGCCTGTGCGGGAGTGAGTTCTCCCCCGCAACTGCGCGAGACGGGCTCAAGGCCCCCGAACTTCGCGGCCACCGCCGTCTTGATGGCGGCCACGAAATCGTCCCCGATGGTATAGATGGCCGACAGCCTGCCTATTTCCCGTTGTGCGGCGCACAGTTGCGGCACATCACCCTGGAGAAGGGCCGCCTTCGCCCGGACAAAAAGTTCCGGCACCACATTATTGAGCCCGGAAAGCACGCCGTCTCCGCCATTCATCAGATGGGGGATGAAATATTCGTCGAAGCCGCAGAGCACCGAGAAATCCTTCCTCACGGCCTCCACCGCGCGCACGACGGCGCGGGTATGCGAGGCGCAGTCCACGGTATCCTTGACGCCCATGAGCCTCGGGAAACGGGCGGCCAGCCGCGCGAGCAGGGCCCCGTCCACGTCGCAGCCCGTGCGGGCCGGGAAATTGTAGATGAGCCACTCGCCCCCAAAGCGGGCGTCAAGCGCCGTAAAATACGCCTCAAGCTGGCGGGGCGTCTGCCCGAAATAATAATGGGGCAGCGCCATGACCGCTTCGTAGCCCTCCGAATAGGCGGCATCCGCCAGCCGTGCCATATCCTCCATGCACGTGGCGGAAACGTTGGCGATCATGGGCAAGGCGCTCATGTCCCGGGCCGCATGAAGAAGGCTGAGGCGCTCATCGAGGCTCAAAGCCGTGAATTCCCCGATGCTGCCCATCAGCAAGACGCCGTCGGCTCCGGCCCCGGCCAGACGGGAGAAATGCCTTTCCAGCGCGCGCAGATCGACCTTGCCGTCCGTGCCGAAGGGCGTGATCGAAGGACACCAGACGCCCGCGTACTTTTTCCCTGTTTCAGCCATCGTTCCTTCCTTTTCCCTTATCCGGGTTCCGTTGTGCGCCGCAGGGTTCCTGTCCCGGGCTGCTCGACTGATGGGGAAGCGAATCCGCTTCGGAAGAGGGGGACGCCACGGCGCGCTTTCCCATGCTCAAGCGGCCGTCCCGTACCCTCACGCCCGAACGGGCGCGCCACCTCCCCATCAGGCGGGCAACCCGGGCCTAGTCCCGGGCCAGCCTTTCATACAGCGCCCCGTACAGGGCCACGCAGACGAAACAGATCAATGGCAGGACGTAGGCCGCCGCCGTATGCGAATGGTCCGCGATGAGCCCCATGAAATAGGGCATGATCGCCCCGCCCACGATAGCCATGATCATGTACGAACTGCCCAGCTTCTTGTGCGCACCGAGGTTCTTGGTCCCCATGGCGAAAATGGTGGGGAACATGATGGATATGAAGAAAAACAAGGCCATGAGCGCGATGACCGAAACATAGTCCAGCGCTGCGAAGACCACCCCGGAGAGGACGACGCAGATGACGCCGTAGATCGTGAGCAGTTTGGAGGGGGTGACTCGTGTCATGATGCCCGTGCTCACGAAACGGCCAATCATGAGGCACAGCATGGCCACGGACAGGAAATAGGCCCCCTGCTGCGCCGTGCCGCCGGGCCAGCACTCGATGCTCAGGTTGATGAAGAAGGCCCCCACCCCCACCTGCGCGGCGACGTAGGCGAACTGCGCCAGCACGCCGAAGATGAATTCCCGGTGTTCCAGCATGGCGTGGCGGGAGCCCCCCGCCTGCGCCTCCTCATGGCTGCGCAGATCGGGCAGGTCGACCACGGCAAAGAGGATCGCCAGCACGATGACCACGCAGGCGATGCCCACATAGGTCCAGCGCACCGCCTCCAGATCACCGTCCCCGCCGCCCCCGAAAAAGAGCAGGCCGCCAAGGAGCGGGCCCGTGAACTGCCCCAGCCCGTTGAAGGACTGGGAAAGGTTGAGGCGCGTCTCGGCGGTGTCGGAAGAACCGAGGGCGGACGAATAGGAATTGGCCGCCGTTTCGAGGCAGCCGAGCCCGAGGGCGATGACGAAAAGCGCAAAGAGGAAGAAATGGAAGCTGGCCGCGCTCGCCGCCGGAACAAAGAGCAAAGCCCCGAGCGCATAGAGGCTGAGGCCCGACAGGATGCCCGCCTTGTAGCCTTTCCATTCCATGAACAGCCCGGCGGGGATGGCGATGACGAAATAGGCTCCGAAATAGGCCGCCTGAATGAGCCCGGACTGCGCCTTGGAGACGCTGAGCGTTTCCTGAAAATGCTTGTTCAGGACATCGATGAGGCCGTAGGACAGGCCCCACATGAAAAAAAGCGTGGTGACGAGGATGAAGGCCTTGCGATACTGCGGACTGGTGATGCGACCCACGCGGCACCTCCTCACGCCGTCAGCGTGCGGTCGAGATGGACATAGCCGCCGTCCACCACGACCCACTGGCCCGTGGTGTGCGAAGACAGGGGGGAAAGCAGAAAGACCGCCGTGTCGCCCATTTCCTCCACCGTGGTCATACGGCGGCCCAGCGGGATGTTGCGGACGATGGTTTCCAGCTTCTCGTGAGGCTCGGGAAACGTGTTGATCCACCGTTCATAGAGCGGCGTCCAGACCTCGGCGGGCACCAGCGCGTTGACGCGCACCCCGTCCTCAAGGTAGGAGGCCGCCCACTCCCGGGTGAGCGACAGGATGGCTCCCTTGGCGGCGGTATAGCCGCTGGTGCCGCCCTGCCCCGTCAGCGCGGTCTTTGAGCTGACGTTCAGGATGACGCCCCCCCTGCGCTTAAGCTCACCGATGCAGGCGTGGGCCATCGTGTAGTAATGGACGAGATTGCGCTCCAGCGACTGCCGGAAGGCGTCCACGCCGCTTTCAAGGCCGACGTTGTCGTTGCCCCCGGCGCAGTTCACAAGGCCGTCGATGCGGTCGAACATGGCCATGACCTCAGCGACGGCGTCCGCGCAGGCCCTTTCGTCGGTCAGTTCCACCCGGATAAAGTAGGCGCGGGGCTGCAAGGCCCGCAGTTCGGCCCGGAACGTGTCGTCAAGCGGGCTCCTGCCGAAAATGACGGGAACGGCCCCTTCCCGTGCCAGCGCCAGCGAGATGCCGCCGCCGATGCCCGAGCCGCCGCCCGTGACGATGTAGACCTTATCCCTGATCCGCAAATCCATAGCGTACCCCCTTAACGGTCAAGGCCGTAGACGCGCCGCGCCGTTTCGCCCCATACGGCGTCTCGTTCCGGCCCGGAAAGCGACGCGGTGGCCGCCCGCGCCAGCGCGCAGACCTGCGCGTAATCGCCCGAGAGCCGGCATACCGGCCAGTCCGATCCAAAGAGCAGGCGTTCCGGGCCGAAGCAATCGAGAGCGGCGGCAAAATAGGGCGTCAACGCCTCGGCCCGCCACGCCCGCCACGGGGCCTCGGTGATCAGGCCGGACACCTTGCAGGCCACATGACTCATGTCCCGGAAGGGCCGCAGCCGCGCCGCCCACGCTTGAACGCTCTCCCCCCGCACGTCGGGCTTGCCGAAATGATCGAGCACTATCCATCCCGTATCGTGCCGGGCGCAGAAGCGGGCGGCGGTATCCAGATCGTGCGCGCGGACGAGCAGATCATAGACTTTGCCGCGCCGCAGCACGGCGTCCACGCCCCGGTTGAATGGCCCGTCCTCCAGAAAGGCGGCGGGCGAGGGCTCGTCCTCCACCTGATGGCGGTAGCCCTTGAGCGCCCTTTCGCCGTCCCGCCTCTCAAGAGCCGCCTCAAGATCGGCGGCGCGCAGATCGATCCAGCCAACGACCCCCAAAATCCACGGATGCGCGGCGGCCAGCTCAAGCAGGAAATCGGTATCCGCCTCGGACGCCCTCGACTGCACCGCCACAGTGCCGCCGATCTTCTCGCGGTCGAGGAGGAGCCGCAGCTCGGGCGGCAGAAAATCCCGCCGCAGCTCGGCCATATTCGCGCCCATCCAGTCGAATTCGCCGAGCACGTAGCGCCAGAAATGCTGGTGCGCGTCCACGCGGCGCAGGCTCTCGTTCATTGAACCGCCTCCAGCGGCTTACAAGCAAGTCCGTCAGGGAAAAAGGTTCCCCGCCCTTCATCCGCCATGCCGCCCGCTCCCGGGAAAGGACCGCGCTCGGCCTTTCTCTGCACACCTGCCATACCGCCGCTTCCAAAGGTTGGCGGCTTCCCCTTCCTTCCGGGAGCGCGCTCCCGCCATGTGCCCCCTTCCCTACTAAAAGACGCCGGGGGCTCCTGCGGCAAAAACTCTTTTAGAGCGAGACCTCGCGCTTCCAGAAAAGGAAATCGTGCTGATCCAGCCGATCCGCCTTGGGGATATAGTGCCCTCCGGCGGTTTCGATGACCTTCTCAAGGAGCCTGTCACCGACCGTGCCGATGGATTCCCCGTCGATGACCGGGCCGCAATCGAAATCCACGAGATCGTCAAGACGCCGGGCCACCGCCGTATTGGTGGCGATTTTGAGCACGGGCACGATGGGGTTTCCGGTAGGCGTGCCCATGCCCGTGGAAAAAAGGATGACGTTGGCACCCGAGGCCACCAGCCCGGTAACCGCCTCCACGTCGTTGCCGGGCGTGCAGACGAGGGAAAGGCCCGCATCGGGCATAGGATCGCCGTAATCGAGCACCGCGCTGATCGGGGCCTTGCCGCCCTTCTTGGCCGCGCCCGCCGATTTGATGGCGTCGGTGATGAGCCCGTCGTGGATGTTGCCGGGGCTGGGGTTGTCGGAAATGGACGCGCCGCAGGCGTTGGCCGCCGCCTCGTAACGGCGCATGAGTTCAAGAAAGCGCCCCTTGTCTTCCTTGCGCAGGCAGCGAGAAATGATGTTGCCTTCCATGCCGCACAGCTCCGGGAATTCCCCAAGCACGGACGCGCCGCCGAGCGTCACCACGCGATCCGAAACGTCCCCGATGACGGGGTTGGCCGAAATGCCGGAAAAACCGTCCGAAGCCCCGCACTTCACGCCGAGCCGCAAACGACAGAGGGGCACGGGCCGCCGCTCGATCCGGTCGGCGGCTTCGAGGTGAGCCAGCGTCTTGCGGACCGCCTCCTCCATCATTTTCGTCTCGCTCGACCAGTCCTGCTGCCGGAAAAGGAGGCAGGGCTTGTCGAAGCCCAGATTCCGCTCGCGCAACGCTTCCTGAAAAAGGCCGATCTGCGCCTTCTCGCACCCGAGGCTGAACACGGTCAGGCCGGCGACGTTGGGGTGATCCGCATAGGCCGCGAGTATCCGGCACAGGGACCACGCGTCCTGCGCCGTGCCGCCGCAGCCGCCGTTGTGGACGATGGCCCGCACGCCGTCGAGCCTTGCAAAAGGCCGTTTGGGGGACGGACAGGCCGCCGCGCCCACAAGGGAACGGGCAAAGGCCGTCAGGCCGTCCTCCGCGTAGCCGAGCGCCCGTTCGAGCGCGTCCCGCAGCTTGAGGACATTGCGGTTCTCGCAAAAGACGAGGGGGAGGATGAGCCAGTAATTGGCCGTGCCCACGCGCCCGTCTTCGCGGATCACGCCGTCGAAGGTGCGATCCGCCCAGCGCGATACGTCCGGCGCTTCCCACGCGTAGGGCGTGGCGTCCTCCACATCTACCTCGGCCGCGTAGTGGACCACGTTGTCCACGGTGATGCGCTCGCCCGCGCTCAAGGGGGCCAGCGCCTTGCCCACGGGCACGCCGTAGAGGGTGACGATGCCCCCGAGGGGAACGGGCTCGCTCGTGAACTTGTGCTTGGCGGGTACGTCTTCCACCAACTCAATGCGTCGCCCGCCAATGTCGACGGTATCGCCCTTCGCAAGATCGCGCAGGGCCACAATCAGGTTGTCGTTGGGATCGATACGGAGGATCGTCGGCATGGCGCGTATCCTTGAGGGCTGTTCGGTTCCCGCGCGGGGCGGGGAGAAGGGCGTCATCGCGGGCGGCGGGCAATCCCGCCGTGCGGCGCGGGCCGCAAAAAAAACGGAAAGCCGGGGCAACACACCCGACTTTCCGTTTATAATCTATTGGAATTAAAGGTAAATGATTATATGGACCGACTAAGGCGCAACGATCTGAGAAAAGAGGATACCCCCTTCCCGCCGCCCTGCGCGGACCCATACCGCAGGGAAGAAGCCGCCCTCCGAGACGCTGCAAGCCGACCCGTTCCCGTCGTCCACCACCTTGGAGAGGGCTACACCCGAGGGATGCAAGATTTCACCTCTGGAAGGGGAAAACGGAAACGTCGCGGGCCATCCACACGCCTGAACCTCACGCCGGGGCACCTTCGCACCGGGCGAAAAAAGCCTGTCCGGGGCACGTCCCGGCAGGAGGGACTTTCTCCGCACCCCGTCAAAGAAATGCACAGGTAAGGGATGCGCGGGCGAGCGTAGCGGCCTCAGGCCCGGCCTTCATAAAAGCGTCCGCTTCCCAGCCGCCTTTTTCCAATGAGCTGCGTTACAAGGGAAAAAGGACGGCTCGACGCAGCGAGGGCTTCGCCGTCCTTTTCCCCCTGCCCTTTGGAAAAAATCGGCTTTCGCGGACAACACAGGCATACGGAGACTAGAGGGAACAGGCCCCGCCGCTGAACAGCGTAGGGAGACGTTCCGTGTATATCCGGAAACTTCCGGTAGGATCGCTGTCGATGAACACGGAACCGATCTGATCAAGCAGCTTCTTTTCGATACAGAAATGGAATTCCCCCACATCCTCGGTCACGTCGCCTTCTTCCGGCTCGTCCAGAGCCAGTTCAAACGTCGTGCCGTGTCAGCCGCCGGAACTTGTTTCAATACGGATCGAACGTTCGGTCTTGCGTCCCCGAAACGTCCTCAAATCCTCGATAACGGAATCGGACAAGGTAATCATGCTCTTCGCCTCTCTGTTGAACAGGCCGAAAATCCGGCCATAACGCCCTTTGGCTCATCAGCATATACCAAAAGGCCCCACCTTGAAAAGACGGGCTCTAGCGGCCTTTGATTCCGCCTCCAAGTGGTGTAGTCCTGATGTACCCTTCCCCTCGGGAACCACTGTGATGAAACAGGAGCCAAAGCGATGAAGCAGCACGTCACCAAACTCGCGCTGGGCGACTGCGCCCCGACGGACGGCAAACGCACCGACGGCAGCGCGGAAGAGGAGCTTCTCTGGCTTGATCTGGAAGGGACCGACGAGGAACTGACCCATTACCTGCGCGAGCGGCGCATCCCCGGCTTCATGCGCCGCCGGGTGCTCTCCGCCCATTTTCCCGCCGTCTTCTCCGGTTCCGACTACCTGCTCGTCAGCCTTTCCGGACGCCAGACGTGGGAACAGAAACGGGCCGTCTCGATTTCGTTCCTCCTCTTCGCTCATGAGGTGATCACGCTTTCCCCCATCGACGGCTACAGCTTCGAGGAGGACCGCAGGCAAATCGCCAGCGGCGAGGTGGCGGGCATCGGCTGCGCGCCCGAACTCTTCGCCTATCTGCTCGACAGCCTTGTGGAAAGGAATATCTGCATCTACATCGACGCCCGCTCGCAGACGGAAACCCTCTCCCTCCAGGTGGACAACGCCGGACGCCAGATTTCCGAGCGCCTCATCCTCGACACGCGGCGGCAGGTCAACCACCTCGTCAACCAGTTCGAGGACTGCTTCTACGGGCTGGCCGATTTGCAGGCCCTCACGCCCCACCCCATGCTCACCGACGCCGTGCGCGAGCGCCTGCGCGACATCCGCGACGCCCAGAACCATCTGGCCAAGGGCACGCTGCGCCTCGTCACCCGCCTGACCGAACTGCTCCAGCACTGCCAGTTTCTCCTTCAGCAGCAGACGGACCAGCGCGTCCGCCAGCTCACCGTGCTGTCGGCCATATTCATGCCCCTCACGCTGATCACGGGCATCTACGGGATGAATTTCGCGGACATGCCCGTCATCAACTGGAAGTACGGCTACTACGCGACCCTCGCCAGCATGGGCTGGCTGGCCGTTTTCCTGTGGATACTGCTCAAACGCAAGGGCTGGTTCCAATAGGAAAAAGGAAGAAAAGAAAGGGAAAGGGCCGCACGGGAGGCGGTGCGGGCAGGAGGACGGCTACGGCCAGGCCGAAACCCTACCCGCAGACCGGGGCAACGCTGGCGTATCCTCCCGCACCCGACCAACCCAAAAGGATGCCCGCTCCCCTTGTGCGGGAACGGCAGGCCCCATCAGGAGGCGGGAGTGGCCGTGGCGGAGGAAAGGAAATCGCGCCCGAAGATGTCGGCGGCAACGGGACGCCCGAAGAAGAAACCCTGAATATAATCAAGCCGCATGGGGCGCACGCAGTCGAATTCTTCCTCGCACTCCACGCCTTCCAGACAGACCTTGATGTCCACGTCGTGGCAAAGCGCGACCACGAAACGGATAAAGGTCGCGTCAAAGCGGCTTTTCAGAATATCGCGCACAAAGGTGCGGTCGATCTTGACGATGTCGGCGGGGGACTTTTTGAGCATCCCCAGCGAGGAGTAGCCGGTCCCGAAATCGTCCATCGCAATACGGATGCCCAGACCGCGGATGCCGTCAAAAATCTCGTGGATACGGCGGTTTTCCTGAATCATGCAGCTTTCCGTAAACTCCACCACCAGATTGGACGGGGACAGCCCCGCCTTTTCCAGCGTATCCCGCATGAAGGGCACGATGTCGCCGGATGTGACCTGCAGATAGGACAGGTTGACGCTCACGGTGAAATCAGGGCGCAGGCGCACCCATTCGCGGCATTGCGCCACGGCCTGCCGGAACACCCACTTGCCGAAGGGCACGATGAGCCCGCTCTGCTCCAGAAGGGGGATGAACTCGCCCGGCGAAACGCCGCCGTACTTGGCGCAGGTCCACCGCGCCAGCGCTTCCGCGCCGATGACCCGTTGCGTGGCGGCGTCGATCTGAGGCTGATACACGACCTCGAAGCCCTCGTACTGCCGCTCTATGCTCTCGCGCAAAAGCTCCACAAGCTCCAGCGAGCGGAGCTGACAGTCGAGGATGTCCGAACTGAAGGCGACCATCCGGTTGCGGCCCTGCTGTTTGGCCTGCTTGAGGGAATAGCTCGCGTACTGCACCATCTCCGCGTAGGCCGAGGCGTCCGCCGGATAGCTGACGCTACCAGCCGACACAGTGCAGAAAAACTTTTTGCCGTCGTATTCCTGCTGGTAGCGGAAACTTTCAGCGATGGAACGGTAGATTTCCGCCGCCTCCTGCGGCAGGCCGCTGACCACAAGCGCGAACTCGTCCCCGTCCAGCCGGTAGACGGAGCCGTAGGCGGGCAGCAGCCCCTGAATGCGCTGGGCCATGACGCGCAGCACCTCATCGCCAAAGCTCTTGTTGTGCAGTTCGTTGATGTGCTTGAAACCGTCCAGCCCGAGGACCATGAACTGAAGCGGATGGCCGGGGCGACTCCGCAGCAGCGCCTCGACGTCCTCCGCGCATTTGATCTTGTTGAAAAGGCCGGTGACGTGATCGATCTTGTTCTTCTGGCCGAGGTTGGTGATGAATCCGGCAAAAAGCGCAGGCTCGCCCCGCTCGTCACGCTCCAGATACCCGCGGCAGCGCACCCATACCCACTCGCCCTTGCGGTTTTTCGCCCGGTATTCGACGCAGTGGGAATCGGAACGGCCATCCGCGATGATCTGGTTGGCCTCCAGAAAAGCCGCCTGATCGTCCGGGTGCACCTTGCTGCCCCAGACCGCCGCAGCGTTTTCCACAATTTCCCCGGGCAGGCCGAACTCCTCGACCATTGAGGGCGAATAACGGAAAATACCCGTCTTTACGTTGGAAACAAAAACATAGGCGTCCGTGCTTTTCGTCAGCGCCCTGTACAGGCGCAACGCGTCGTAGTCCAGAGCACCCGGCGGCACGGGAAGCCGTACCCCCTCCTTCAGGCGGCGGGCGGCCTCGCGGATATGATAACGCTTTTTCTGCTCGTACATGATCTCATCGGCCTTGGAAAGCACTTCCGAAATCGTAAACGCATGATCAGGAGCCACCTCAAAGCAGCCGAAGCAAAAGGACACGGGGCACGGCACGCCCACGGCGTCGGCGCGCCGGGCCACCGTCCGGGACAGCCGCTCCAAAAGCTCGTCGACGGCGTAACGGCCGCTGCTGTGGAAAACGGCGACGAACTCGTCCCCGCTGAGCCGGAAGATGAAATCGGGTTCCCGCACCTCTTCCCGCAAGGCCTGCGCGATGAGGCGCAGTACCCGGTCCCCTTCCAGATGGCCGAATCTGTCGTTGATGCCTTTAAGATGGTTGACGTCGAGAAGGGCCACCACAAGGGGCCTGCCCTCGGCGGTCAGCCTGTTCAGGGAGCGGCCCAAGGCCGCCTTGCCCGCCTGCCGGATCAGAAGGCCCGTCAGATCGTCACGGCTGGCCCCCTCGTCGAGATACAGGGCGTGGGTGACGTCCAACGAATGCTGCAAATGTGCCACCGAGCCGTCAACCCAGCGCATGAGGCTGTCGCTGTTCTCAAAAATCTTTCCGGTCAGCCGGTTATTCTCTTCCCAGCGGTAGACCTGCCCGAGTCCGCCCTTTTCAAACAGACGGTTGACCGGGCAAAAACCGCAGCGGCCATCCATGCCCTTTTGCAGCACTTTCCAGCAGATTTCCCCCTCGGGATGCTCAAGCCCGAAAAGGTCCTTCATGGCCTGATTCATATACAGGATGCGATCCGTCCGGGGATCGGTCACATAGAGGCATTCCCGCACCTGCGCCATAGCCGCGTTGATGACGCTGTTATGGAACTCCAGCAAAGCACAGCGGTCCTTCTCCTCCCAGTAAAGGGCGAGCATGGCGGCCATGCAATGGGCGAAAGCCTTTTCGTTGGCCGTCCACGCGGCCCCTTCCTCTTTCAGGACAAAGAGGAGCCCGGCGGCCCGTTGCCCCTGCCCAACGGGAAAGAGCGCCGCTTCCGCCGGGAGCGCCGCCTCTTCCCGGAAGGAGACGGCTTCGGCGGATGCGCCATCCGGCACGGCAGCGCCGGACAAGAAGGCGCGCAGACCTTCCGCCGGGAAGCGGTCGTCTTCACTCCAGACGCCCGTTTCCCGCACCTCGCCCTGTCCGCCGAAACGGGCAAGCCCGAGGGCGCTCACGCTCATCTCGGCGCGAAACGCGCTGATCAGCAGGGACATACGTTCATCAAGCGGCTTCTCGGGTTGTCCCAAAGTCCATGCGGCGAGAGGGTCCTCCGGTACGGCAACCTCTTTCATCTCGTCCATCGTTTTCCCCGCTTTCGCGCGGTCCATCTCTTTTCCTCTCAGGGAAGCTGGCGCCTGCGGCTTTTTTTAACATAATATTGGAATGTCCTTGTTTATTTTACGGCGTCAACTGCCAATAGTCCAGCCCCGCGCTCCTGTAATTCCTTCGGTGCAGAAAAAAAGGGCCTCCGCCGCCCTCCGAAGCCCTTTTTCTCTCCCACAAACCCCGTCCGCCGCCTTTGCCGCAGGACACGGCCCCGGACGTTTCCCGGGGAAATCGGTCCGCCCTTTTCCTTGCGCCGACCTTTTCCCGCCTTTTCCCCGTCTGTGATGCCGCAAGACGAAAAGAGGCGGCTCCACGGCCTGGCGCAGGCAGACGCGCTGTCGGGGGCGGAGCTTTTCCACTGGAACAGACCAGCCTTTTCACCCAACCACAGTCTCCTTGTACGCCCTCATCAACTCTTATGTGAGAGCTTTCGACCGTTAAAAACCTCTCCTGACATTACGGAAAAACGGACTTCAACAGAAAGGCCCCGCGCAACGGAATGTTACGCGGGGCCTCAAATGCGGGAAGAAACTGTTAGTCGTTATATTTCACGGTGCCATAAATCCCGGTACCGATGGAAGCGAGCAAGCAGAAACTGCAAATGACGATGATGGAAACAGCGGACATGGCGCACTCCTTGGTGGTTACAGGATTACGGGACTCGTTCCTTGACGTGTTTTTTGTCTACGCCTTTTCCGATGTGAGAAGCAAACGGGAAATGCTGAAGCGTTTGACAACCAAAAGCAATCGATGCCGTCTCCTTCTCCCACGAGGACGGGCCGCAACCGGGATCATGTCTCCGGGGCGGGAGAACGCCTGCGCGGGCTTGAGATAGAGGGAATTCGAGTTTAGAATACGGTGATGCTTGGGCGCGTTTCCTCCGCCGGCCTCAAGGCTACGGGTATCGACAGCACTCCGGCGGGAGCCCCGGTTACGCGGTTATCCCGGCAGAAGAAGAAGAAGAAGAAGAAGAAGAAGAAGAAGAAGAAGAAAGGCTTTCCGCCTCCTTCCGCCAGAACAACGCTCTTTCAGGCCGTGTTCCGGGGAAACCTTTTCCGGCGCGTTTCCGCCTCGGGGAAGAGAGCGCGGGGAGCGGGGGATGCAGGGGGAACCGGGCGCATCCCGTTCCAAGCCCGGAACGGTTTCCCGTCCAGCCGGATCAGCGGTTTCCGGTACGGGCGCATCCGGGCAAAGGCGCGCCCCGGAAGGGAAACTCTGCCCGCCGTCATCGCAAGCGAGGGAAATATGGAAAAGACAGGTTCGGGCTACGGCCCGCTGCTGGTGCTGCTGGGCGCACTGTGCTTCAGCACCACTGGAACGGTGCAGGCGCTGGCTCCGGCGGGCGCGACGCCCTACGTCATCGGTGCGCTGCGGATGCTCGGGGGCGGCCTCGCCCTGCTCCTGTGGTGCGCGTGGAAAGGCACGCTGCCGCAAAAGGGATGGTGGCCGCTGCGCTACGTCCTTCCGGGCATGCTGGCCCTGCTCGGCTTCCAGTTCCTTTTCTTCAAGGGCGTCATGGCGGCGGGCGTGGCCGTGGGAACGGTGGTGGCCATCGGCTTCTCGCCCATCGTCGTGGCCGTGCTCGGTTTCGCCCTGCTGCGGGAAAGGCCGCCTCTGCTCTGGTATCCGGCTACCGCACTGGCCCTGACGGGGCTTGTGCTGCTCAATACCGGGAACGCCGGAAACACCGACCTTTCCAGTATCCTCCTGCCTCTTGGGGCAGGCTTTTCCTACGCCTGCTATTTCGTGTCCAGCAAGCCGCTGGTCCGGCACAATCCGCCCGAAACCGTCATGATGGTCCTCTGCCTCGGCAGCGGCATCTGCATGTTGCCCGTCTTCTGGCTCTACCCCACGGCGTGGCTCGCCTCGGGTACCGGCGTGCTGGTAGCTCTGCACCTTGGCGTCATCACCACGGCGATGGCCTTTTCGCTGACATTAGCCGGGCTGAAGGTGACGCCCGCGGCTACCGCGTCCACCCTGAGCCTCGGGGAGCCGCTTGATGCGGCCTGCCTCGGCCTTTTTTTCCTCAACGAGACGCTGACCTTCTCCGCCGGGGTGGGCATCGCCCTCATTTTCCTCAGCGTGCTCCTGCTCGTCGCCTTCGACCGCCGCTGATCCGCGCGGATACCCAGACGTTTCCGCGCAAGACGTGAAACCGCCTTCCGGCTTCTTCGAGAGGATGGCTCGGGAAGGCGCACGCCGCGTGAAACCAAGGCCGCCCTCCCCAAACGAAAAGACGGGGGAGCAGACGGGGCAAAACGCCTTCCGCGATTGATCCGGGGCATTGATGGTTCCATCCGGGGACCATCACACCGCACGGAAGGGGGCCCCGGGGACAGGACAGAGGGAACGCAGGGGCCACATGCCGTCCATCCCCCTCGACGTGCTCAGGGAGAGCGAGGAAGCACCTTTGGAGCCGTACCGACCGGAACTCGCCTCGACGCGGCGACCTATGTCCGGACGGAGGCCGCCCCTCGTCGACTTGTGCGGGCCGTCATCTTGGTCGCGCCCGCCCCCCAAAGAGGCTACTCTTTCAGATTGGTCATGTAACGGTTCCACAGGCGCACGGCAGCCGTTCGGGAAACCGACCACTGCGTGGGAGCCTGTTCGCAGGGGCATTCCACGCGCCATAAATCCGTTATCCTCCCCTCCGGCCTGCACGAAACCAGATGGGGCTTCTCGTTCTTGCAATGGGAACAAGGAAGCATTTCCAGCAGTTCGTTGTGATCAGCCATCCAAAAACTCCTCACCTGTACGTTGGCGGGCCCCGTCAGGAATGCCCGAAAGCCACGCTCCGCAAAAGGATTCCGAGCGGGACAAGCCGCACAGAGCCGCTCAGCTCTTCCCATACTTCTCCAAAGCGCAGCGCGGGGCACGCCGCCCTTCCCCGCGTCTCCCTTAGGTCCGC
>OFEY01000648.1_pt1 | contig 28016 bp, 11 predicted proteins | sample 1521251 | NCBI WGS metagenome assembly OFEY01 (sample SAMEA3504100, study PRJEB24116) | mouse gut metagenome | biome: mouse gut; feature: mouse-associated habitat; material: faeces | place: Denmark | collected 2011
CCATCGCCATCACAATGTCCTCCCGGACGGTGTACTCATAGGCATGGTTTAAGACCTCCTCCGGGGACTGGCTTTTCAGCCAATCCCGGAAGGTATCCTGTTCAGCGGCCATCTTCTCATAAAGGGCCGTATTCTTTTCGTTGCTGTTCATATTATCTTGCCTCCTGTTCCTGTTGTCTGGGTTTCTTTTCCATGCTGCGGGGCGGGATGGGGCGTTTCAGCCCTTCCAGCACCGAGGGCCTTTCGCGCTTGGCAATCGCCGCTTCTGGACGGGACTGCCCCTTGCTGTCCATGTTCAGCTCCATATCCAGCTCCACCAGACGGGCGTTCTTGACCCGCAATTCCTCCTCATAGGGGAAGGCTTTGCCCACTTCCTCCTTCGCGGCGGCCTGCTGCTGGTAAAGGTTATCCAGCTGGACTTTGACGCTTTCCAACCGCTGGGGCATCTGGGAAAGCGCGTTGTCAATCCGGGTCAGGTTGCCGCGCGGGTCCGCGCCCAGGGCGGTACGGTGGGTCATGCGGCCTTTCAGTTGGAGCATATATTCCTTCTGAAAAGCGTCAAAGGTTACAAACATAGCAAATCCCCGGTAGCTGCCGACCTGCACCGGCTCGGAGCCTTTAACCTCCTTGCAGGCGTCCAGAAGGGCGGCTCCGGCGTTCTCTTTGTCGGTGAGCGTATCGCCCCGGACTTCCATGCCGGTAAATCCGTCTGTCGGGTGGGGGTGCGCCGCCAGGGTTTCCATATCCGTTTCCAGTCCCTGGATAAAGCCTTTGTGTTTCTCGATCTCCTCCGGGAAGTGCTTTAACAGCTGATCTTCCAGCCGGTACTGCTTGCTCTGGTGGTCGGCCTTCATCAGCTTTAAGCGGGATACCTCCACATCCAAATCCATACGCTCCTTGATGCGGGGGTCCCCGGCACACAGGGCCTTGATCTCCGCAAAGGACAGGGCGGTTTCGTCCACATCGTCACAGCTGCGGACCGGTGATTTTGAGGTCATGATCTGGGAGATGAATTTCTGCTTGTTCTCCACCGTCTGCCAGAGGTATGCGTCGAAGGTCCCTTCGGTCACATAGCGGTAAACATGGACCAGCGGGTTCTGGTTGCCCTGGCGCTCGATCCGCCCTTTTCGCTGTGCCAGATCTCCGGGCCTCCAGGGGCAGTCCAGATCGTGAAGGGCCACCAGCAAATCCTGCACGTTGGTCCCGGCCCCCATCTTCTGGGTGGAGCCTAACAGGACGCGCACCTGGCCGGAGCGGACTTTGGAGAACAGCTCCTTTTTGCGGACTTCGGTATTGGCTTCATGGATAAAAGCGATCTGGCTGGCGGGCATACCCTGTGCGATGAGTTTCTGCCGGATGTCCTCATAGACCGTAAAGGCCAGCGGTTTCTCCGGCTCTGGAACTGCCTGTTCCAAAGCGTGAAGTATCGGGTTATCCAGCGTTTTAGCCACCTTTTTGGAGCCAGCCGCCTGGGGTGTGGAAATGTCGCAAAACACCAGCTGGGTCAGCTTTTCCGGCTGTCCGTCCCGCCAGATTTGCAGGATATTGTCCACGCACTGGTTGACTTTTGTGCCGGGTTCGTCCGGCAGCATGGGGTTGATGATTCGCTGGTCCAGCCCCAGCTTGCGGCCATCCGAGGTGATTTTCAGCATATTGTCGGTTGATGGGTCAACGGTCCCCGAATGGACTTTGGCGGCGCGCTCGGAGAGGGCCTTCACCATATCCTGCTGGTGTCCGGTGGGCTTTGCCACGATGTTGTGGTATTCCACCTCCGGGGTGGGCAGGTCCAGCTGGTCGGCGGTCTTGATGTCCGCCACCTCTTTGAACAGGTTCATCAGCTCCGGCAGGTTAAAGAACTTGGAAAATCTTGTCCGCGCCCGGTAGCCCGTCCCCTCCGGGGCCAGTTCCAGGGCTGTCACCGTTTCCCCGAAGCGGCTGGCCCAGCAGTCGAAATGGGTCATGTTCAATTCCTGGAGCCGCTCATACTGGAGGTAGCGTTGGATGGTATAAAGTTCGGTCATACTGTTGCTGACCGGCGTTCCGGTGGCGAACACAACGCCCCTGCTGCCGGTGATCTCGTCCATGTAGCGGCATTTGGCAAACATATCGGAGGATTTCTGCGCGTCTGTGGTGGAAAGTCCCGCCACATTCCGCATTTTGGTGTATAAAAAGAGGTTCTTATAATTGTGGCTCTCGTCCACAAACAGCCGGTCCACGCCCAGCTGCTCAAAGGTAATCACATCGTCCTTGCGGCCCTCGGCCTGCAATTTTTCCAGCCTTGCCTCCAACGATTTTTTGGTGCGTTCCAGCTGCTTGACGGTAAAGCGTTCCCCGCCGCTGGCCTCCACCTCGGCAATCCCGTCGGTGATCTCGTTGATCTGCTCCCGCAGCAGGCGCTCCTGCCGTTCCCGGCTGATGGGAATACGCTCAAACTGGGAGTGTCCGATAATCACCGCGTCATAGTCCCCGGTGGCGATTCTGGCGCAGAATTTCTTGCGGTTGTGGCTTTCAAAATCCTTTTTGGTGGTGACAAGGATATTCGCGGAAGGGTAGAGCCGTAAAAACTCGGAGGCCCACTGCTCGGTCAGGTGGTTCGGCACCACAAAGAGGGATTTCTGGCACAGGCCCAGCCGCTTGGATTCCATCGCGGCGGCTACCATTTCAAAGGTCTTGCCCGCGCCCACCTCATGGGCCAGCAGGGTATTCCCGCCGTACAGCACATGGGCGATGGCGTTTTTCTGGTGTTCCCGTAACGTAATTTCCGGGTTCATGCCCGCAAACCGGATATGCTGCCCGTCATACTCGCGGGGGCGGATGCTGTTCATTTCCTCGTTGTACTGGCGCACCAGCGTCTGCCGCCGCTGTGGGTCCTTCCAAATCCAGTCCCGGAAGGCTTCCCGGATCGCCATCTGCTTCTGGGCGGCAAGGGTGGTTTCTTTGGCGTTGAGTACCCGGCGCTCCCGCCCCTCGGCGTCCTCAACGGTGTCATAGATGCGGACATCCCGCAGGTTTAAGCTGTCCTCCAGAATCTTGTAGGCGTTGGCCCGGTCGGTTCCGTAGGTGGTGTTGGCGGCTACATCGCCGTACCCAACGGCGTTTTTGCTGGTGATCTGCCACTCGGCGGTGTAGGGGACATACTTGACCTCAATCTTCCCTTGCAGATAGTACGGGGTGTGGAAGGTTTCGTACATGAATTGCTGGATGTAGTCTTTGTCAATCCAGGTAGCACCCAGGCGCACCTCGATTTCCGATGCGTCCAAATCCTTGGGCTGGGCGGCGGTCAGCGCCTCCACATTGACAGAAAAGGCGGGGTCTTTGTCCACCGCCCGCTGTGCCTGCCGCAGTTTCCGGCGCACGTTGCCGGAGAGGTATTCATCCGCTGTCACATAACGGGGCGTTTCCCCCTCCGCCAATAGTCCGGGCAGACGGAAGATCACGCCCCGCAGCTCCTGCGCCAATTCCTCCTGGGTTTTGCCGCTCAGTTCGGCCATGTACGCCATATCCACCTCGGCCTTTTCCGCGATGGAAACAGCCAGGGCTTCACTGGCGGTGTCCACCGCAGTAACAGCCTGATGGGGCTTGATGGTGCGCTTGGTGAACATATCCGCCTTTTGCTTCAGATGTCCGTCATCGTCAATGACTTCCAGCGCGCAGAGCAGATAATAGCTGGAATCATCGGCAAAGGCCAGCCGGTTCCCCCGGTCATTGATAAGCCCGTACTTTGCGGAAAATGCGTCATAGAGCCGGTTCAATTCGGCCTGGGTTTCACGGATTGCCGCATCCGAAACAAAGCTGTCCATCTGCTGTGCGATGAGCTTCTGCACACAGTCCCGCAGTTCCACCAGCCCTTTTACGCGGGCCTCGGCGGTGGCGTTTAAGTCAGGGCGCACCATGCGGCTGTTTTCCCGATAGTACACCGCACCGTCCACAACGGTATAGGAATAGTTTTTTACATCAGGGTCAGCGGGGATAGAAGTATCAATTTCTTCCCCCTCGCCCAGCTCCGGCAGTTCGGCCTCCTGGTAGGTCCCGCGAATATATTTTATGGCGTCGTGCAGCTGGTCGGAAAGTTCCAATCCCTCAATGGGATTTACGGTGTAATCCATGCCATGAGCGGTGCTTTCCGGCTCCTGCCTGCCCAGCACCATTTCCGGGTGGTCCAGGAAATAGCGGTTGATGGTAAAATCATCTTCGGTCTGTCCGGTCTGCGTCCAGTCCGGGGCAATGTCAATCGGGCGGTCACGTTTTTGCAGGAAAATGATGTCGGATACCACCTCTGTCCCGGCATTGGCCTTAAACGCATTGTTGGGCAGACGGATCGCGCCTAACAGCTCCGCCCGCTGCGCCAGATACCGGCGCACCGTAGAATCCTTGGAATCCATCGTGTAGCGGCTGGTGACAAAGGCTACGACGCCGCCTGGACGCACCTGGTCCAGCGATTTTGCAAAAAAGTAGTTGTGGATGTTGAAGTTCAGCTTGTTATAGGCCCGGTCATTGACGGAATACTGGCCAAACGGCACGTTTCCTACGGCTAAATCATAAAAATCCCGCCGGTCAGTGGTTTGAAAGCCCGCGATGGTGATGTCTGCTTTTGGATAGAGCTGTTTTGCGATGCGTCCGGTGATGGAATCCAGTTCCACGCCGTACAGTTTGCTGCCCCGCATTTCCTCCGGCAGCATACCGAAGAAATTGCCCACGCCGCAGGAGGGTTCCAGGATGTTGCCGGTCTGGAATCCCATTTTCCCCACCGCCTCATAAATGGCCTGGATTACGGTAGGGCTGGTGTAATGGGCGTTTAAGGTGGTCCCCTTGGCAGCTTCATATTCCTCCGGGGACAGCGTGGCATAGAGTTCCGCAAACTCCTTTGCCCAGGCGGGCTTGCTCTCGTCAAAAGCGTCTGACAGACCGCCCCAGCCCACATACCGGGAAAGGGTTTCCTGTTCCTCCGGCGTGGCCTGCCGGTTTTCAAATTCCAGTTCTTTTAAGAGGCTGATAGCGTCCATATTGGCCCGGAATTTTGCTTTCGGCCCTCCTTCGCCCAGGTGAATGTCGGTGATACGGAAGTTCCCGGCAGTCGGCTGGGGAGGGGTGGGTTCCGGTTCATCAAAGTGCAGCGTATGAATTTCTATATCGTAGGGCAGATGGTTCTGTTCGCCCGGATAACGGGTGACGGGGGTAATGGTGATCTGCGGCTCCGGCTCTGGTGCAGGGGGATTCCCAAAATCCGGCTGTTCCTCTGCCAGCTGTTTACTTGGCTGTGCCGGTTCGTGGGAGAATCCGTCCAGCTCCTGCTGGTAGAGGGCGCGCAGGGCAGCGGCAAGCGGCTCCCAGCTTTCATACAGTGCCGCCAGCACCGTTTCATCCTCCCGCAGAATCTCCACTTCCATGCCGTTTGCGGAGGCCCGGTAATCCGCCGTATCTCCGGTTTCCAGCTGCATGGTTTCCACTGTACCGGAAAACCGCTGGGAAAGATGCTGGGCGACAGCCGGATTGCCTGCGCCGCTTCGGAGCAGCGCCGCTATATCCTCCTTTGCCAACCCATCCAGTAAACCGCCATCCCCGGTCAGAGCCTCCCGTAAATCCGGGGAAAACTGGTCCAGATCGGCGGGGAGATAGTCGGTGATGGCGCTGTTGCGCGGGTCCTGCCGGATGGCGCGTTCAAACTGTTCTTTGCTTTCCGTCCGGTAAATGGGGTAGGCCAGCGCGGGGTCATTCAGCTGGACATAGCCCTGCTGCAAATCGGTGATGCGGTACTCGGTATCTTCCAGAAAAACAAAATCCCCTACGCCATAGGCCGATGCCAGCGGGTCGCGGGGAAGTGTTCCCAGTTCGTCCGCAGCGGGTGCGGCTGTTTCCTGTGCCGGTTCCTCTTGCCGGTCCGCCTTTATCTCTTGTGGTTCCAGCCCGGCCAGGAATTGCTCCGCAGCTTCTTCTCTTGAAAATGTCCGTACCGTTCCATCAGAGGCGGTATAGTAATCATTGGTCTGATTATCCCAGACAGCAAACGCATCTTCCGGGTCGGGAAACGCATCGCTGGTCATAACAACGGAAAAGCGCGGTTCTGCTTCATCGGCGGCAATCTGCTCCACATCAGCCATGACCTGCTGGATAAAGGGGGCATTGTCCAGCTTCTCCGGTTCTGTTACCTGCCCGTTTACAATGCCGCGCTGGGCCAGATTTTCCCGGATTGCGATAGGGTCTATATCGTCCAGATTATCCCGTTCTGCCTCTGTAAAAAAGCGGTCCTCTTTGATAAGCTGGGCGATCCGGCGCTGTACCTTGGGCCAGGGCAGTTCCATTTCTTCGGGGCTTCCGGCGCGGACAATGAACAGGTTTGTATGTTCAGGACCGCCGTACTCCCTGGACAGCCATGCGGCGGTATCTTTTTCCCGCCCATGCTCCTTCATATAGCGGACTACGGCCCGTTTGCTGTCCATATCGCCGTTCCATGCACAGAGGGCTTCGTCAATATCGTCCTGGGAGAGAGGGCGCAGAAGCTCATGGAGCTTTGGATAGGTTTCGGCAATCACCTCTTGATGCAGGCGGTGGCGGAACTCCGGCACATCCGAATACTGTTTGAGAAGCTGCATATTACCGGAGCCAAGAACCGCGCGGCGCACAGCGGCGTTGCCCTCAATCACAGCGTTTTCATGGTCAGTATGGCCGCAGGCGTTGCGGTATGCCGTATCCTCCATGATGGCGGCGGTCACAACCGGCTTGTACTGTTCCAGCACATCTTCCAGCGCGGGCTGGGGCGGTTCTGTTTCGGTTTCATGGACAGGAGCAGGCTGGCTCTGTGATTCTACAATGCCCGCCTCTGCCAGTTCCTTTTCTGCCTGGATTTTCTCATACTGTTCCCGTTCTGCTTCGGTCAGATAACGATCCTTTTGGATCAGGCCGGCAACCAGCTTCACGACCTTATCCCAGGTCAGGCGTACATCGTCACAGCCGTTTTTCTGGTAGCGCAGGCCCTTTCCATCGTGATCTTCGCCACTGTGCGTTGCACCGGACAGTGCGTGGGAGCGTCCGCCGGTTCCGTATTCCTGCCGGAGAAACGCGGTTTTTTCCTTGTCGGTATGGGGCTGCTGGAAAAAGGCATAAATGCGCCCTTTGCCCCCGGCAAAACCGCTGCCGCCAGAAAGGGCCGCGCCGATCTCATCCTCCGTAATAAACTGCTTAACCGCAGGAACCTCTGCCATTTCAGATGAAAAGGCTTTGCGGGGCAGTGACAGGTCTTTCAGGTTTTCCCAAATCTCCTTTGGCTTGTGGTAATGGAAACGCAGCAAGTTACGGTCTTGCGTATAGGCAGTCCAAAAGGCGGCGTATTCTTCTGTGAGGGGCTGGCGGAAAGCCGGGTCACGCAGCTGCTCAGTGAGCCATGCGGATTCTTCTGGAAACCCGTTGCCCTTGATTTCTGACAGACTGGGTAAATATCCGGCTTCTCTGGCTTCATCGCTCAAATCGTGATACAGGTTCCAGAGCTTGTTGGCAAGGAGGGAGCGTTCATAACCCTCCGCCTCGGCAAGCTCCACATTGGAAGCAAATTGACCGGATTCCAACAGCTCGCCAATACGCTCCGCCGCGCCCTCCCAGGAAATAACCTGTGCGGATTTATCATATCGGGCGGATTTTCCATGAGAGAGATGGATTCCGTCCTCGCCGTACCAGACTGTGATACGGCCTGCATCGGTGGTAAAACCGTTGCCGCCATGATAGAGGGATTGCAGGGCGGCGGCTATTTCCGGGACAGGCTTCTGCTTTTCAAATTCAGCTGTCACGCGCTCCCGCAGACGGTCGGTATTGCCGCCCAGCCGCAGTACATGGTCAATGTCCTTTTGGGCAAAAGAAAAAGCAGAGGACGCTTTCACATTCTCTGCTTCATCAATATTCTGAATCTGTTCCGTTTCGGAAAGAAACAGGTTTAAGGTCAGCTGTTGATAAGTTCCGCCAGCAGAATCTCCTCCGCCTGGGCCTTGCAGCTGTTCATCAGGCCCACCCACTGCATCATGTCGCGGGCTTTCAGTTCCTCGGTCACGCCCGCCGCCTGCGCCAGTTTTGGCATCAGCTGCTCCAATCGGCTGTTCGCGGTCCGGTCGATCTCCAACAGGTGCGGGTACAGCTTCTCGCTCATCAGCAGACGGTTGTAAAGGATGGGCCGGTGATCCTTCAAGTAGGTTTTCCGCATCCTGCCGTACTTGCCCAGGGGCGTTTCGGGCTGTTCTGTCAGTTGCAGGTTGGGAATCAGATAATCCCCGTTCTGAATGTAAGTTAAGGTGTTGTTCATTTTGCTGGCTCCTTTCTTTGTTGGCCTCTCGTTCCGCGTTTAGAATGGTTACGCCGATCTGCCGCAGCACCTGCTGGTTGATCTGGCTGACCGCCGTTCCCAGCGCCCCAACGGTGGCCGGTGTGTTGAAATCGAAAACCGGCATGAAATCCTCGTGGGTGAAATACTGCTCCGGGGCCAGCCCGCAGCGGGACATCAGGGAATAGGCGATGCTGACGGTGGCGGCGGCTTTGAATTGGACTTCGATGTTAAGTTCATCGTACTCCTCCAAAAAGGAATCGTCAACGATGTAAAGGAAGTCCCGCCCGTTGTCCGCCCAGTATTCCCCGGCCAGCCTGCGGGCGATCTCGGTCAGCTGCCCGCCTAAATCATCGCCGCCCACCCCATACCGGTTTTCCAGCATGGCGGAGATGGAATCTATATGCCGTTCCTCCATCTTCCAGAGCCAGGGAGTGCGGGAGTGCGGGCGGGTTCCGGTGTCGGAGATGTCAAAGACATACCGCAGCCGGGTCCGGTCCCCGGAATCGTCCACCAGGGCGATGCCCTTGGAGCCGCGCCGGACATAGCGGCCCATCTTGTCATTCCACAGGTCATACTCCGCGCAGGCGGTAGCGTCCGGGCGCTGGGCGTAGATCATCAGCTGGTCGTGGAAGGGGTATTTCTAAAGATGTTGTCAAGGGGAAATGTGAGATTTATTCTTATTGAAGCATGTAGCTTAAGTTTTCCACTTTTGGTGAGCCGACTGTCCTGCCGCGCCCAGGGTACCGCAACGGTCACAGTCCTGATTCTCATTCTCCAGGTAGGCACCATCCAGCCACTTGAATACTTGTACCTCCAGCAGGTTACGGCTGGGCCGGACGGCTTCGGCATTTTATTTCCACTTAAGACATCAGGTTTTTCGTTCTGACAACTTCCGCTCAAATCGATCTTTCCGGTTATCAGCAGGGACTGGCGTAGGATAACTTCCAGTAAAGCAGGCATCACAGCAACCGTCAAATCCCGTCAGCTGCCTCAGGGCGGAAACCGGCAGATATCCCAGGGAATCCACATTGATGATTTTAGCTATTTCCTCTGTGGTGTGATGGCAGGCAATCAGATTGCTGCGGGAATCAATATCTGTGCCATAGTAGCAAGGATTCAGAAATGGCGGTGCAGACACCCGCAGATGGATTTCCTTTGCTCCAGCATCCCTTAGAAGCCCAACGATCCGCCCACTGGTGGTACCCCGGACGATAGAGTCGTCCACCAGAACCACCCGCTTCCCACAGATGCTGTCCCGGACAGCGCTGAGCTTCAGCTTCACCTGGTCCAGCCGGTACTCCTGGCCAGGAGCGATAAAAGTACGGCCAATATATTTATTTTTGATAAGGCCAATGCCATAGGGGATGCCGGAGGCCCGGCTGTAGCCCAGGGCCGCATCCAGGCCGGAATCAGGTACGCCAATAACCAGGTCCGCCTCCACAGGATGGGTCCGCGCAAGAATTTCTCCTGCCCGCAGACGGGCGGCGTGTACGGATACACCGTCAATGACCGAATCCGGACGGGCGAAGTAGATATACTCAAAAATACAGGGAGTCCGGCAGGATTTTCCACAGTGTTCCTGACGTGAGATAATACCGTCCCGCTGAAAAACCAGGATCTCTCCTGGCTCCAGGTCGCGGATGAACTCCGCCCCCACAGCGGCCAGGGCGCAGCTCTCTGACGCGGCCACATAGGCCCCGTCGGGCATTTTACCGTAACACAATGGCCGGAACCCGTGAGGGTCCCGGGCACAGATGAGCTTCTGGGGCGACATGAGGATCAGGGAATAGGCTCCCTCCAGTTTATCCATAGCGGCGCTGAGGGCATCTTCAATGGACGGAGAGGTCAGCCTCTCACGGGTGACAATATAGGCAATCGTCTCTGTGTCGCTGGTAGTATGGAAAATCGCCCCGGACAACTCAAGCCGGTTGCGAAGTTCATATGCGTTGCTCAGATTGCCATTGTGGGCAATCGCCATACGCCCCTTTTGGTGGTTGACCTCAATAGGCTGGCAGTTGCGGCGGCTGGAGGCCCCTGTCGTACCGTAGCGGACATGACCCACTGCCATGCTTCCCCGGGGCAGACGGGAAAGGGCGTCCTCCGAAAACACCTCTCCTACCAGCCCCAGGTCCTTGCGGGAGGCAAAAACGCCGTCATCGTTGACCACAATGCCGCAGCTTTCCTGCCCCCGGTGCTGGAGGGCATAAAGCCCGTAATAGACCAGCTGTGCTGCGTTCGTGGGGTGAGGACTGATTACACCAAACACACCGCATTCCTCATGAATAGACATATCGTACCTCGCAAAATATTCTAAAAATAAAAAGACTATAGCATCTCCCGGGCAGACCAGTCCGCCCGGGAAGACACCGTTGTCTTCGGTGAAAAATTGTACTCCCGGCGGCAGAAAATGTCAATTTCCGTTTTTGACAAAAGTGAATGTACGCATCTGGTGTGCGTCTGTGCGCCGCATAGAAATGCACAAAGGATGCTTTGACGGAAAGGACGCTTTTGGCGTAGTCACTGAAATCTGACATTCGGAAACGCATTTTCACCCAAAAACGTTGACAACGCAGGGTTTCCGCTCGTATAATTAAAAATAGAGAGAGCAAGGGCGCCCCCTCAAGGGGTGTTCCGTGCTCTTTTTTTGATAAAACTTTAGGCTAGAAGGAGATAACGATGGGAACCTACAACAGAGCGGACATCCTCCGGCTGGTGGAGGACGAGAACGTCCAGTTTATTCGGATGCAGTTCACCGACATTTTTGGACAACTGAAAAATGTGGCAGTCACAGCCTCCCAGATTGGGCGAGCGCTGGATGGGGAGATCATGCTGGACGGCAGCTCCATCCAGGATTCTGCTCGGGTAGAGGAGTCGGATCAGTATCTGCACCCGGAGCTTGACACGTTCGCCATCCTGCCCTGGAGACCGCAGTACGGTAAGGTAGCCCGCCTGATTTGTGATGTCTACAATCCTGACGGTACGCCCTTTGACGGAGACCCCCGAAATATTCTGAAACGAACCCTGAAAAGAGCGGAAAATCTGGGATATCGCTTCCATGTAGGACCGGAGTTGGAATTCTTCCTGTTCCAGACCGATGAGGAGGGACGGCCCACGGTCAAAACCTCTGATGAAGCGGGATACTTTGATTTAGGTCCCCTGGACCATGGCGAAAGTACCCGCCGTGAGGTAGCTCTGGCGCTGGAAAAAATGGGGGTGGCAGTAGAGGCCAGCCATCATGAGGCTGCTGCCGGCCAGCATGAGATCGACCTCAAATACACCGATGCCCTCGCCGCCGCTGACAACATCATGACCTTCAAACTGGCAGTAAAGACTCTGGCACAGAAGAACGGCCTTCATGCTACCTTCATGCCTAAGCCCATTCAGGGGGCAGCCGGAAACGGGATGCACGTAAATATGTCATTGTTCCGTGATGGCCGCAACCTGTTCTATGATGAGGGTGGGGAGCAGAAGTTGTCCCTTCTGGCCCGGCAGTTCATCGCAGGACTTTTGGACCATGCCAGAGGCTTCTGCGCTCTGACGAATCCGGTAGTGAATTCCTATAAGCGGCTGGTACCGGGATATGAAGCCCCATGCTATCTGGCCTGGTCCGAGGCCAACCGCTCTGCCCTGATCCGCATTCCGGACCCCAGGGGCCGGGGGACTCGAGTGGAATTGCGCAGTCCGGATCCGGCAAGCAACCCCTACCTAGTATTTGCGGCCTGTCTGGCTGCCGGTCTGGATGGCGTGGCGCGGGAACTGACGCCGCCACCGGCGGTGGCGGGGAATCTGTATGCCATGACATCGGCGGAACTGGCAGAGCGGGGCATCCGATGTCTGCCCGTCTCGCTGGACGCCGCCGTCCAAGCTATGGAGGCGGACAGGGTGGTCATGGAGGCCCTGGGGCCCTATGCCGTCCGCTATGCCGCCAGGAAGCGGCAGGAGTGGGAGGAGTATCGGACTCAGATTTCCCAGTGGGAGCTGGACAAATATCTGACAAACTGCTGAGCGCTCTGTCCCGGGAGGGGAGGTGAAACCGTTGGAGCGCATTGTGGTAGCTTTTATTGGAGAGGAACTGCGGCGGAAAACTCTGCACTTTCTGGCGGCAGAGGGGATGGAAGCTGCGGCAGTCTGTACCTCCGGCGCGGAGGTGATCCGTATGGTCCGACAAATGGGCAGTGCCGTTGTGATCTGCGGGTTCTATCTCCGGGATATGACGGCAGACACTCTGGCGGCAGACCTCCGAGGAGTTGCAGCAGTTATGGCAGTGGCGAAGGCATCCCATCTGGAGCTTTGCGGCGGGGAGAATCTGTTCAAATTACCGGTACCCGCCTCCCGGTCCGAGTTTTTCGCTACCCTGGGCCTGATGCTGGACTTTGAATCAGCCCATCTGCGCCATCCGGCTTCCCAAAGGCGGGAGGAGGACCAGCGGATGATCCGCCGGGCCAAGGAACTGCTGATGGATGTCAACCGCATGACCGAGGAAGAGGCCCACCGGTTTCTGCAAAAGCGCAGTATGGAGCGGGGCATCAGAATGGCGGAGGCTGCCCAGCGGGTAATTGATTCCTATACCTTATGAAATTTTCGACAGAAACGGAGTGTTTCTTATGACATATCTCTCGCCGCTATACCGTTCCCAGTTCGAGCACGACGCCTGCGGCATCGGCGCGGTGGTGGACATCAAGGGCCGCAAATCCTATGACACCGTGGACAAGGCCCTGAAAATCGTGGAAAAGTTGGAGCATCGGGCGGGCAAGGATGCCGCCGGAGAGACCGGCGACGGCGTTGGCCTGCTGCTCCAGATCCCCCATAAGCTGATGAGACGCGCAGCAGAGGATTTGGATATTTCCCTGGGGGAGGACCAGGACTATGGCGTGGGCATGTTCTTTTTCCCACAGGATAAGCTCAAACGGGCCCAGGCGAAGAAAATGCTGGAAATCATCGTGGCCAAGGAGGGTATGGAGTTTCTTGGCTGGCGGGATGTGCCGGTGCATCCCGAGGTGCTGAGGCAAAAGGCCCTGGACTGTATGCCCCGGATCTGCCAGTGCTTCGTGAAGCGTCCGGCGGACTGCGCGCAGGGCCTGGACTTCGACCGGAAGCTTTATGTGGCCCGGCGGACCTTTGAACAATCCAACATCAACACCTACATCCCCTCCTTCTCCAGCCGGACCATCGTTTACAAAGGCATGTTCCTGGTGGGCCAGCTGCGGCAGTTCTACGCCGATCTCACTGACCCGGACTGTGAGAGCGCCATTGCTCTGGTCCATTCCCGGTTTTCTACCAACACCACTCCCTCCTGGGAGCGGGCCCACCCTAACCGCTACATTCTCCATAACGGCGAGATCAATACCATCCGTGGGAACGTGGACCGGATGCTGGCCCGTGAGGAGACAATCTCCTCACCCTTGATGGACGACGATATGGACAAGATCCTGCCCGTGGTGGACCAGCGGGGCAGTGACAGCGCTATGTTGGACAATACCCTGGAGTTCCTCATGATGAACGGCGTGGAACTGCCCAAGGCTGTTATGATGTGTATTCCCGAGCCATGGGCCAACGATAAGCGGATGGACCGGGAGAAGCGGGACTTCTACCACTACTATGCCACCATGATGGAGCCCTGGGACGGCCCTGCCGCCATTGTGTTCTCCGATGGTGACAGCGTGGGCGCGGTATTGGACCGGAACGGCCTGCGGCCCTGCCGGTGGTATCTCACGGATGATGAGCAGCTGATTTTGTCCTCCGAGGTAGGCGTACTGGATGTCCCTCCGGAGAAGATCGTAAAGAAATCCCGGCTCCAGCCGGGGCGGATGCTGCTTGCGGACCTGCGCCAGGGACGTCTGGTGGATGACAGCGAACTGAAGCAGTCTTACGCCGTCCGGCAGCCCTACGGCGAGTGGCTGGATTCTCATCTGGTCCACCTGCGGGAGCTTCCCATTCCGAACCGCCGGGTAGAGACCCATTCGCAAGCTCTGCGGGACCGGTTGTACAAAGCGTTCGGATATACCTACGAAGAAGTCAAGGACGCCGTTCTGCCTATGGCAAGGGATGGTATGGAGCCTACTTCTGCAATGGGCGTGGATACGCCTTTGGCGGTTCTCAGCGAACGGCACCAGCCTCTGTTCAACTATTTCAAACAGCTTTTCGCCCAAGTCACCAATCCCCCCATTGACGCCATCCGGGAGGAGATCGTTACCGACACCACCGTCTACGTAGGTCCCAGCGGCAATCTGCTGGAGGAGAAATCATCCAACTGTACCGTTTTGCAGATTCCCAATCCCATCCTTACCAGTGTAGAATTGATGAAGATCCGTTACATGGAACGTCCCAGCTTCCATGTGGAGACAGTATCCCTACTATATTACAAAGGCTCACCCTTGGGAAACGCCTTGGACCGGCTGCTGGTGAATGTGGACCGGGCCTACAAAAAAGGAGCTAATATCCTCATTCTATCCGACCGGGGTGTGGATGAGAACCATGTTGCGATTCCCTCCTTGCTGGCGGTCAGCGCTCTGGAGCAGTATCTGGTTCGTACCAAGAAGCGTACGGCCATCTCTGTGATCCTGGAGAGCGCAGAACCAAGAGATGTGCATCACTTTGCCACCCTCTTGGGCTACGGCGCCCAGGCCATTAACCCTTATCTGGCCCAGGAGTGCGTGGAAGAGATGGTGGAGCGGGGCATGTTGGACAAGGACAAGGGTGCAGCTATCAGCGATTACAACAGCGCTATTCTTCACGGCATTGTGAAGATTGCCTCTAAAATGGGCATTTCCACCATTCAGTCCTATCAGTCCGCCCAGATTTTTGAGTGTGTGGGCATCAACAAGGCGGTAGTGGACAAGTATTTCACCAATACCATCAGCCGTGTTGAGGGCGTGGGCCTGGAGGAAATAGGCGAAGGTGTAGAATGGAACCATAGTCAGGCATTCGATCCCCTGGGGCTGGGCTTTGATGACACGTTGGATTCCATGGGGGCATACCGTCTCCGCTCCGGTCCGGACAAAGAGGACCATATGTACAATCCACGGACCATCCTCCTGCTGCAAAAAGCCGTCCGGGAAGGCAGCTATGAAACCTTCAAGGAATATACGGCCCTGGTAGACTTTGCCGACAAGCCACACACACTCCGGGGACTGCTGGACTTCCGTATGCCGGAGGATGGCGGCATCCCGGTGGACGAGGTGGAGCCGGTAGAAAGCATTGTCAAACGCTTCAAAACCGGGGCCATGAGCTACGGTTCCATCTCCCAGGAGGCCCACGAGTGTATGGCTGTTGCCATGAACCGCATCGGCGGCAAGTCAAATTCCGGCGAGGGCGGCGAATCCCGGGAACGTCTGAAAGGGGAACGCTGTTCCGCTATCAAGCAGGTAGCCTCCGGACGCTTCGGCGTAACGGGGGAGTACCTGGGCAGCGCGAAGGAAATCCAGATTAAAATGGCGCAGGGGGCCAAGCCCGGTGAGGGTGGCCATTTGCCGGGGAAAAAGGTCTATCCCTGGATTGCTAAGACCCGCTGCTCCACCCCCGGCGTAACGCTGATCTCACCGCCGCCCCACCACGACATCTATTCGATTGAAGATCTGGCCCAACTCATTTATGATATGAAGAACGTCAACCGCCGTGCGCGGATTAGCGTCAAACTGGTCAGCGAAGCCGGTGTAGGCACCATCGCGGCGGGCGTGGCCAAGGCGGGAGCGCAGGTGGTGCTGATCTCCGGCCATGACGGCGGCACTGGCGCGGCTCCCCGCAGCTCCATTACCGGAGCGGGCCTGCCCTGGGAGCTGGGTGTGGCGGAGGCCCACCAGACGCTGATCCAGAACGGATTGCGCAGTCAGGTGGTTATTGAGGCCGACGGCAAGCTGATGACCGGGCGGGATGTGGCCATTGCCTGTATGCTGGGAGCGGAAGAATTCGGCTTCGCCACAGCGCCCCTGGTAGCAATGGGATGCTGTATGATGCGGGTATGCAGCCTGGATACCTGTCCGGCGGGCATTGCCACACAGGACCCGGAATTGCGAAAACGATTTTCCGGGAAGCCGGAGTATATTGTCAACTTCATGTACTTCGTGGCCCAGGAGCTGCGGGAGTACATGGCAAAGCTGGGCATCCCCACGGTAGACCGGCTGGTGGGCCGGGGCGACCTGCTGCAAGTCCGGGAAAAGCTGGTGACCCACCGGGCAGAGACGCTGGACCTCAGCGGCCTGCTACAAAATCCTTACGGGGAGAATGTGCCCCACTTTGATCCCGCTGCTGTTTACGACTTCCATCTGGAGAAAACGGCGGATATGGGCATATTGATGGAGAAGCTGGGGAAAAGCCTGAAGAGTAAGAAGTCTGGGCGGCTGGAGGTGCAGGTATCCTCCACGGACCGCGCTTTCGGAACGCTCTTCGGGTCCGAGATTATCCGGCAGTGCGGGAATGAACTGCCAGAGGACAGTTACATCATCACCTGTCACGGCGGCGGCGGACAGTCCTTCGGGGCTTTCATTCCCAAGGGCCTGACCCTGGCACTGGAAGGGGACAGCAATGATGGCTTTGGCAAGGGCCTCTCCGGCGGTAAACTGATTTTATATCCCACCAGAGGCTGCCCTTTCAAGCCGGGAGAAAACATCATTGCAGGCAACGTAGCTCTATACGGGGCAACCTCAGGAAAAGCGTTTATCAACGGCATGGCCGGGGAGCGGTTTTGTGTGCGTAATTCCGGCGCGGTGGCTGTTGTGGAAGGCGTAGGGGATCATGGCTGCGAATACATGACCGGGGGCCGGGTGGTGATACTGGGGCCCACCGGAAAGAACTTCGCGGCGGGCATGTCCGGCGGCGTAGCCTATGTGCTGGACGAAAAGCACGATTTGTATCTGCGGTTAAACAAGGAGCAGGTGCAGGCTTCCGAACTGACAGAGACGCACGACATCGCTGAGCTGCGTTCTATCATCGAAGAGCATGTTGTAGCTACCGGTTCGCCCAGAGGGAAGAAGATCCTGGCAGCGTTCCAGTCCTACATTTCCTGCTTCAAAAAAATCATGCCCAGGGATTACGATGCGATGCTGCGGGCTATTGCCCAGCGGGAGGAAAAGGGCATGAGCCGGGAGCAGGCAGAAATTGAGGCGTTTTACGCTGTAAGTAAGGGGTGAGCGCATTATGGGAAAGATTACAGGATTTTTAGAATATGTCCGGCAGGAGGTTCCGGACCGCGCTCCGGCAGAGCGGGTTCACGACTGGGAGCCTTTCCGCCTTCCGCTGCCAAAGCAGGTCCGGCAGGAGCAGGGAGGACGGTGCATGAACTGCGGCGTACCCTACTGCCAATCCGGCATTGACTGGGAAGGGCGTACCTTCGGCTGTCCGCTGCATAACCTGATCCCGGAGTGGAACGATATGATTTACGCCGGAAACCCCAGCCATGCTCTCAGCCGCCTGCTGAAAACCAACAATTTCCCGGAGTTCACGGGCCGGGTGTGCCCTGCCCCCTGCGAGCGGGCCTGCATCTGCGGCATGTACGGCGACAGCGTGACCATACGGGACAATGAACTGAGCATCATTGAGGATGCCTACGCCCAAAAGGCTGTGAAACGCCGCCGCCCACCCCAGTGGTCCGGGAAGAAGGTGGCTGTGGTAGGCTCCGGCCCGGCGGGGCTGGCCGCCGCAGACCAACTCAACCACCGTGGCCACTCCGTCACTGTCATTGAGCGGGAGGAGCGGGCTGGAGGGTTATTGACTTACGGCATTCCCAATATGAAGCTGCCCAAGGATGTGGTTCAGCGGCGTATTGAGCTGATGGTTGACGAGGGCGTCAGTTTCGTCACTGGGCTGGATGCCTCCGTTCCGGCGGTGGCGCAGCGGCTGTTGGCGGACTATGACGCGGTGATCCTTTGCTGCGGCGCGGAGCGGTCCAGGGTGCTGGATGTAAATATGGAGGGCATTTCCTCCGGAATCTATTATGGAACAGAGTTCCTGAAAGCCGCCGTGGAGCGGCAGCATTTTGGCAAAACCCCAGTGGTACCCACAGCGGAGGGTCGGGACGTGGTTATCATCGGCACCGGCGATACTGCTAGTGACTGCGTGGCCACCGTTCTTCGTCAGGGGGGCAAATCTGTGACACAGTTGGTGCGCCGTCCGGAAAAAGACTATCTGCGTAATGGCGTTCTCCCGGCAGACTACGCCCACCAGGAGGCTCAGGCGGTAACAGGCCGGGACCCCCGGCGGTTTGGCGTCCAGGTGAAGGAACTGTTGGCGGAGAACGGCGTTCTGACCGCTGTGATTACCACGGACGGGGATGTCCTCCCCTGCGGACTGCTGATTGCCGCAACGGGCTTTGCCGGGTGCGCGGAGGAGGTATGCAGGGCGTTTGGCGTGGAGCATGATAAAACCGTCCGGACAGCGGAGGGAGGCTTTGCTACCAGTGTGGAAAAAGTTTTCGCGGCCGGCGATATGCGGCGGGGGCAGTCATTGGTAGTGTGGGCCATCGCTGAGGGCAGAACCGTGGCGGCGGAGGTAGATGAGTACCTGATGGGATACACCCCTCTTGTGCGAAACATATAATTATTGTAGAAATTTTTGTGCATCTTCAACATCTTCTCGTGAATTGCATCCATTGACGATTCCCGCATTTTCGTGGTACAGTTTTACCATCGCAAGGGCAAAGGCGCCTGAGAGATCGTATCTCTTGGGTGCCTTTGCCTATTTTTATTTCAGGAGGGATCTTTAAAATGTACTCATCTGTCAACACCATTTGGGTTTTGCTGGGGGCCGCGCTGGTCTTTTTGATGCAGGCGGGCTTTGCTATGTGCGAGGCGGGCTTTACCAGGGCCAAGAATACCGGCAACATTCTGATGAAGAATCTGATGGACTTCTGCATCGGTACGCCTACCTACTGGATACTGGGTTTCGGCCTGATGTTCGCCGGAAGCGGGGCGTTAATCGGGGGCCTGGACCCCTTCGTCCGGGGGGACTACAGCGCCGTCCTGCCCGATGGAGTGCCGCTGTTTGCCTATCTGATCTTTCAGACTGTGTTCTGCGCCACGGCGGCTACCATCGTCTCCGGCTCTATGGCCGAACGGACGAAATATATTTCCTACTGCATCTATTCCTTCTGCATTTCCGCATTTATCTACCCGGTATCCGGCCACTGGATCTGGGGCGGCGGTTGGCTGAGCCAGTTGGGCTTCCATGATTTTGCCGGGTCTACGGCAGTCCATATGGTCGGTGGCGTATGTGCTTGTATCGGCGCGGCCATTCTGGGGCCCCGGCTGGGTAAGTATGACCGGGAGGGCAAACCCCGGGCGATCCTGGGCCACAGTCTTTCGCTGGGAGCGCTTGGCGTATTCATCCTTTGGTTCTGCTGGTTTGGGTTCAACGGTTGCTCTACCGTCAGTATGGAAGGCGACGATGTGATCGCCAACGCGGGCCTCATTTTCGTCACGACCAATATGGCCCCCGCTGTAGCCAGCCTGGTCACCATGATCTATACCTGGCTCCGGTACAAAAAGCCCGACGTAGGCATGACCCTCAACGCGGCCCTGGCGGGTCTGGTGGCAATTACCGCCGGCTGCGACGTCGTCTCTCCCGCTGGCGCTGCCGCAATCGGTATTGCAGCCGGACTGATGCTCCCGCTTTCTATCAATTTCTTTGATTCTGTTCTGAAAATCGATGATCCTGTAGGCGCGGTTTCCGTTCACGGTGTCTGCGGCGCAATGGGTACGATTTTGACCGGATTTTTCTCCACCAGCGAGGGGCTGCTATACGGCCACGGCGCGAAATTCCTCGGTATTCAGTGCCTGGGCGTCCTGTCCACAGCAGCCTGGGCCGCTGTTATGATCACCATCGTGTTCCAGGTTATTAAGCACACGATTGGCCTGCGAGTATCTCCGGAGGAGGAACTGAAGGGCCTGGACATCACCGAGCATGGCCTTCCTTCGGCATACGGCGGCTTTGCATTCGTGTACGACGATACGCCTGATGGTCTGCCTGTCACTGTTTCCGGCGGTGTGCCTATACAGGAAGCGGTGCCTGTTGAGGTCGTCTCGCCCTCTGTTCCGCAGCCGGTGCTGAAAGACGGCGTAAAGTTGACAAAGGTAGATATTCTCTGCAAAATGGAGCGGTTTGATGCTCTGAAACGCGCTATGTTCGATATCGGCATCACCGGCATGACTGCGGCAAATGTTATGGGCTGCGGCGAGCAGCGCGGCAAGACGGAAGGGTATTTCCGCGGCGCGAAAGTCGAGGCCACTATGCTGCCGATCATTCAGGTGTCCATCGTAGTCAGTAAGGTCCCGGTTTCGCAGGTGGTCCATACCGCGCGCAAAGTTCTGTATACCGGCGAGATTGGTGACGGAAAGATCTTTATCTACAACGTAGAAAACGTAGTCAAAGTCCGTACCGGTGAGCAGGGATATGATGCCTTGCAGGATGAAGATACCAAGGAACGCAAATAAGCATGAAAGGATATTTATTATGTTAGATACGATTACCAGCATCAACAGTGCCATCAACAATGTTGTCTGGGGCTGGCCCGCGCTGATCCTGCTGTCCTTTGCGGGAATCCTCATGACCTGCCTGACGAAGTTTCTTCAGGTCACACACATTGGGCACTGGATGAAAGAAACCATTGGCGCGATTTTTCGAGACAAAAACGTAACAGGACACACCAAAGATAAGTCCATTTCCCAGTTTCAATCTCTGTGCACCGCTTTGGCGGCCACAGTGGGTACGGGCAATATCGTAGGTGTGGCGGGAGCCATTATGGTCGGCGGTCCCGGCGCGGTATTCTGGATGTGGATCATCGCCTTTTTCGGTATGATGACCAATTACTCTGAAAATGTCCTGGGAATCTATTACCGCGAAAAAAGTCCTTCCGGAGAATGGCACGGCGGCGCGATGTATTATCTCGAAAACGGTCTGGGTGCGAAACCGGGCTGCAAAATTCTTGGAATGGTACTGGCTATTCTGTTTTCTATATTCTGCTTCCTGGCATCCTTTGGCATCGGCAATATGACCCAGGTCAACTCAATTTCCGGCAACATGGAAGCTGTTTTTGGCGTCCCCACATGGTTGACCGGTATTGTAGTATTGATTCTGGCCGGTCTGGTGATCCTGGGCGGGCTGAAACGAATCGCCTCTGTTACAGAGAAGATCGTTCCGTTTATGGTTATTCTATACATGATCGGCACAGTCGTTATTTTGATTCTGAACTTCTCTATGATCGGGCCTGTGTTCTCCGCCATTTTCCGCGGTGCCTTTGCTATGAAGTCCGCTGGCGGCGGAATCGTGGGTTACGGAACAAAGCTGGCCATTGAACAGGGCATGAAGCGCGGCGTGTTCTCCAACGAGGCAGGGCTTGGCTCCTCTGTTATGGTTCACTCCAGTTCCAATGTCAAAGAGCCTGTATGCCAGGGAATGTGGGGCATTTTTGAAGTCTTTGCCGACACCATCATCGTATGTACGCTCACTGCGTTCTCCGTCCTTTCCTCCGGCCTGGTCGATTTGGAAACCGGCGCCGCGGCGGAAACCTACCAGGGCATTGCCCTGACAAAGGCAAACATGGTCAGCACGGTGTTCTCCATCCACTTCGGTATGGCAGGCGCAGCCTTTGTAGCCATCGCCGTGATGTTGTTCGCCTTCTCAACTGTGCTGGGCTGGAGCCACTATGGCAGTACGGCCTGCGCATATCTCTTCGGAGAGAAAAGCACTATCGTTTACCGCATAATCTTTGTTGCAGCCATTTTCGGCGGTGCAGTAATGGGTGACAATCTGGCCTGGGATATTGCGGACACGCTCAATGGCTTAATGATGCTGCCAAATCTTATTGGCGTCCTGGTACTCTCGCCTGTGGTATATCACTGTACACAGAACTATGTGGAACGTACGCTCAAAGGGAAAGATATTGAGCCGCTCCTCAGTAATTCGCGGGAAATTCAAAATGAGCATATGGCGGCCAGTCAGCACGAAGCGCGCTGATTTTCAGCTTTGTATTTCTATATGGGCAAATCTGTATACCTCACAACATATTTTGTGCAGGCTTTGAATTTGCGCATTCAGAGTTTACATGTAAGGCCTTCTTCTTTTAGACAGCAGCGGGAAAACGCCTGGCGGGGGCGTTTTCCCGGCTGTCCCATTACCCCCCCCACATATCAAACAGCAGCAAGACATAAACTAACCAGCGTACAGCACTGAATAATGAAAAAGGAGCGATTGGCAATGTGCAAGGAAAAAGTAACAGAAATGTTCGGCAGTATGGTATTCAATGAAAACGTGATGAAGCAGCGCCTCTCCACCACCTGCTACAAAGCATGGAAAAAATGCGTGGACGAGGGTACGCCCCTCACCCTGGAGACCGCCCACGAAATGGCGGCGGAAATGAAGAACTGGGCCATGGATCGGGGCGCAACCCACTTTACACACTGGTTCCAGCCTATGACTGGCGTCACCGCCGAAAAGCACGACAGTTTCATTACCCCCGAGGGTACCAGCCAGGTGCTCATGGGATTTTCCGGCAAAGAATTGGTCCGTGGTGAGCCGGATGCCTCCTCCTTCCCCTCCGGCGGTCTGCGGGCCACCTTCGAGGCCCGGGGTTATACCGCCTGGGACCCCACCTCCTTTGCATTTATCAAAGACGGAAGCCTCTGCATCCCCACGATTTTCTGCTCCTATAGCGGCCAGGCCCTGGATAAAAAGACCCCTCTGCTGCGCTCTATGGAAGAGCTCTCCCGGCAGGCGGTCCGGGTGCTGCGTCTCTTTGGCGACACGGACGTGAAGAAGGTAGTCAGCCAGGTGGGACCCGAGCAGGAATACTTCCTGATTGATAAAGATGTGTATGACAAGCGTGAGGACCTGATCCTTACGGGACGCACCCTCTTTGGCGCTCAACCTCCCAAGGGTCAGGAATTGGAGGACCACTATTTCGGTACGATCAAGCCCCGTGTCGCCGCCTACATGAAGGAACTGGACGAAGAACTGTGGAAACTGGGCATTCTGTCCAAGACCAAGCACAACGAGGTGGCCCCTGCCCAGCATGAGCAGGCCCCCATTTATAGCGAAGCGAACACCGCCTGCGACCACAATCAGTTGACTATGGAGGTTATGAAGAAGGTTGCCGGACGGCACAACATGGTCTGTCTCCTCCACGAAAAGCCCTTTGCCGGAGTCAATGGTTCCGGCAAGCACAACAACTGGTCCATCTCCACCGACACTGGCATGAACCTCTTCCGTCCCGGCTCCACGCCCAGTCAGAACGCCCGGTTCCTGCTGTTCCTGTCGGCGTTTATCAAAGGTGTGGACGAGTATCAGGACTTGCTGCGATGCTCCGTGGCTACCCCCGGCAACGATCACCGGCTGGGCGCACAGGAGGCGCCGCCCGCTATTATCTCTATTTTCCTGGGTGACGAACTGACCGCCATCGTGGACTCCATCATCAATGACACCAGCTATGTGGAGCAGGGTAAAAAAACGCTGTCCATCGGTGTGGATTCCCTGCCCGCCATCCCCCAGGATACCACCGACCGCAACCGCACCTCACCTCTGGCCTTCACCGGCAACAAGTTCGAGTTCCGTATGCTGGGTTCCAGCCAGTCGGTCTCCGGTCCCAACACCGCTCTGAACACCATCATGGCTGAGGAACTGAGCCAGTTCGCCGATGAGTTGGAGGGCGCAGAGGATTTTACCACCGCCCTTCACGCACTGGTGAAGAAGGCCCTCACTGACCATCAGCGGATCATCTTCAACGGCAATGGTTATGAGGATGCCTGGGTGCAGGAGGCTGAGAAGCGGGGCCTGAGTAACCTGACCTGCACCGCCGACGCACTGAAGGCCTATCTCCAGCCTAAGCATGTGGAGCTGTTCAGCAAGCACCGCGTTTTCACCGAAGAGGAACTGACTGCCCGGAACGAGATTCATCTGGAAAACTACTGCGAGGTCATTGGTATTGAGGCCCGTACCATGATCGACATGGTGAAGAGAGACATCTTCCCCGCCGTCAGCCGGTTCTCCGGAGCTACTGCCTCCAGTGTGGCAGCAAAGAAGTCGGTGCTGGCTGATCTGGACTGCTCCGATGAGGAGAATTTGCTCAAAGACCTCTCCCGGCTCACTGCCAGGATGATGAAAGAGGTCCGCGCCTTGGAGGACGCCCTGGCCGCGCCCAAGGGCAAAGATGCCTATGAGGCCGCTCATTACTACCGCTATACTGTGTTTGACATCATGGGAAAGCTCCGCGCCATAGTGGATGAACTGGAAACCATGACTGCCGCCGAGGCCTGGCCTTATCCCAGTTATACGGATCTGCTGTTCTCTGTGAAGTGATTCCATTCAAGAGAAGCTGCAATGTTGATATTTTATCGATGGTCAATTAGCATCCATCGAACAACGGCCAGTGGGCAAGGTCTTCCCTTGCCCACTGGTTCGCGCTTATATAAAATCTACATGAAATTTCTCGATCCAGGCATCCAGCATGACGAGCCATGCAAATATCTGCGGTGTCCGCATGAGCTGACCATACCACGGTTCCGTAAGTTCATCCGGATTGGCTGCCAGCAAGTCAAGGGACTCCCTGTTCACCAACTGTGGCAGCATTCCGTTTGGCCGCTCCATTCTCTGGTGGAACAATTCCATCACCCGCCGGAAATAAGCGGGGTGGAACGTCTTGGGATAGGGACTCTTTTTCCGCCAGGCCACCTCCGGCGTCAGGATATCTTCAAACGCTGCCCGCAGTATGCCCTTCTCCCTGCCGTCCAGGCTCTTCAGTTCCCAAGGAAGATTGTAAGCGTATTCTACAATCCGCTCGTCGGCAAAGGGAACCCGCATTTCCAGACTGCACGCCATGCTCATGGTATCCTTTCGCGCCAGAAGCGTCTGCATGAACCAGTCAAAATTAAGTCGGAACATCTGCCGCATACGCACGGCGTAAGGGTCCTCTTCCGGCAGAAAATCGGTCCGTGCTATCGCCGCCCGGTAGGTTTCCCGCAGCCAGTCTTCTCCGTCTGTACCCACCGCCGCCGGACTAAGCAGGCGCTCCCGCACCGCCGTGCTGCGGCTCCAGGGGAAGCACTCCTCAAACAGAATTTCTTTCCGGTGATACCAGGGATAACCGCCAAACAGCTCGTCTGCGCACTCGCCGCTCAATCCTACAGTAAATGCCTTCCGGATGGCCCGGCAAAACAGCAGCAGACTGCTGTCTACATCCGCCATACCCGGCAGTCCCCGCTCTGCCGCAGCCAGCGGCAGGGCGTTTGCCAATTCCACATTATCAATGGTCACGGTGTGATGATTACTGCCGATATGTTCTGCCATTTGCACGACAAATGGGGCGTCTTCGCTGGGAACAAACCGCCCCGCATGAAAGTACCGGCTGCTTTCCGCATAGTCCACACTCCATGTGTGCAGAATCTCTCCACGTTTCCGGTACTCTGACGCGGCTAAGGCAGATAAGATGCTGCTGTCGAGTCCGCCGGACAACATGGTGCAGAGCGGCACATCGCTGACCAATTGCCGCCGTACAGCATCCTCCACCAAAAAGTGGACGTGATCGATCGTCTCACGGCGTCCCTCCATGTGGGGCCGGGCCTGTAAATCCCAGTACCGCCGGACCGACAGGCCGTCTGCACGATACCGCAGGCACTGTCCCGGCTCTAACTCCCGGTAACCCTTCAATACGCCGCTACCGGGTTTCCTTCCCGGCCCCAAAAGGAACAGCTCCCGCCGTCCATCCGCATCCAGCCGTGGCCGCAGGCCATCGCACCAGGGCGCGGCTGCAGCCAATGCGGGGATGACGCTGCTAAATAGGAACCGGTGTCCGTCTTCATAAAAGAAAAATGGTTTTACACCTACCCGGTCCCGGGCGGCAAACAGCTGACGCCTTGTTTCGTCCCAAACAGCAAACGCATAAATGCCGCTAAGCCGTTCCAGACAGCCTTCCCCCCACTGGACAAATGCTGCGAGCAGTACTTCTGTATCAGAGTGCCCCCGGAATGTCCAACCCAGACTGGACAAGTCCTGGCGGAGTTCGTCCGTGTTATACAACTCCCCATTATAAACAAGAACATGGGATCCTATCCGCATAGGCTGATGTCCTCCGGCGATGTCTACTACCGACAGCCTCCGGTGAGCCAAGCCAACCGATGGCGCAAGGTACATTCCCTGATCGTCCGGGCCTCTCCGGGATAAGACTGCACTCATAACCTCCAGAGCATCCCGTTTTTCCCGCACATCTTCCTCAAAACTCACCCATCCTGCAATGCCGCACATAAACCTTCCTCCTCATTCAGATTTCTTATCAGTCTATGCAGAAATAAGCAGAATGTCCCTTCCCCATTTGCGGGGGCGGTGTCAAATGCCTGCGGGGGCGAACTCCCGTGGGGCGGCGGCTTTTTGCTTGTTCTATTTGTTTGGCTGCTGATGATGGGTAAAGCTGTTTGTATAGGGAAATATCGGGGATTGCAACTCAAACTGGAATGTCTCTCGGTCTACGATACCAAGGGCGCAGTCGCTGTCGTATAGCCGCGACAGAGATCCGGCCATCTGCGGGCTAGTGTGATAAGTACCAAAAGCCCTATCATAATCATACTGCTCCACGTTATTTGCCTTTTTACCGGACTCCAAAAACAGCGGAAATAGAAACTGTAACAAAGGAACGATGTTGGTAGTAGCAGAAAGCGATCCTGGTAGCAGCAGCAAGCAATGCGCCGGTATATACCCGGCGCGTGCTTGTTGGTGGCTGACCGCCCCCAAACCCCTGTAAATCCGGGCGCAAGTGCGCCCGGATTTTTAAGCCGCCTTCGGCGTCTGCTGTTACCCGCAGGGAGAGAAAAATCATCACCGCGCCCCCTGCTGGCGGTCACGATTTTTCTCTTTTCCCGTCACGCCTAAAATCCGCTCCACGTTGTTTTTGGCGGTGAGCAGTTCTATCATTTTTGCCTTTGCCTGCTTGTACTCTGGATACCGTTGTTTGTTCTCGGCCTGCAACATGGCATACTCCTGTTTCAGCGATTGCATAGACGGCAGCTTTTTCAAACCGAGAGAATTGAAGTACCGCTTCGCCGCTTGACAACCTTCAATCTCGCTGGTATGCTGTTCATAAAACTTGGCCTGTTTCCTGCCTGTCAGTTTCCGATATTGGGCGTAAACCTCACGGTTCTTGGAGTACGTTCCAATATCTTTTTGCGGCACATCAAAATATTCGCATCCATTGTATTTGTTAATTAAACGCAAATATTTAACCTTATCTGTATACGACAAAGAGGAAAAAAGTTCTTTTATTGCGTCTGGGATACCAGATAAATCCCAATCCTTTGTTACAATGCCAAGTTCAAGTGCTAGTTTATACATATGCTTGCAGGGTAACTTCCGCTGTTGAAAGTCTGGGCAGGTACATTCTGTAAGCGAAACGGAATAGACTGTATCAGTCTTGCAAGAACTGCGGATTTGAGCGCAAAGTTTCTTTTTATTGACAGATTCAACCTTTCCAATAGATTCACCGAAACGGACACGATCAAAACGTATAAACTGTTCATCTGTACAATGGAAATCTTCACCATAGCCATTGATGAAATTGTTTGCCGCAACGTCAAACGCTTCTCTTTCACGGGCGACCTTTTCGGCCTGCATCTGTTGCCCCTCTTCAACTAAGCGCCCTAATGTGGATTTGATGCCATCGAAAAGCCCCATAAATAGAACCACCTTCTTTCAGCCCGGCGGAGCCACGAAGCCCGCCGGGCTTCCTTTAGATCGGAAGAGC
>OFEY01000649.1_pt1 | contig 27942 bp, 14 predicted proteins | sample 1521251 | NCBI WGS metagenome assembly OFEY01 (sample SAMEA3504100, study PRJEB24116) | mouse gut metagenome | biome: mouse gut; feature: mouse-associated habitat; material: faeces | place: Denmark | collected 2011
CTCAAAATATATGAGGCTATGCAGGTGGAAATTGCATTTCGACTTTGACTTTAGGATTCAACGGACGAACTTATTGTTTACAAGCTGACTGTTGGGAAGGTGTTGCAAAACCAATGTCGGCGACTGCATGATGTAGGGCTGCTCCCCGGAGCAGCCGATAATAGGAGTTGGTTATCAGTTGTTTGACGGCTGCACCGAGGTGCAGCCCTACACTGGTAATGAATGCTTTAGGTTGGATATGTCCGCTAACAGTTACTGCTTGGGGCGCCGGCTGACGGGTGGAATACGGTTCATGCCGTGGCGGGATAGAGCATGTCGAGCATGGTCTCCACGCGCGGGTAGACAGGAGCGAAGTGGTTGCCGGGCCCTGATACGAGCCGCGCGTTGATGCCGGCCTGCCCGAGAGTGCTGACTACATGGCGGGTGTCTTCCTGTATATTGGCGAAACGGGCATTGCCGTTGTTTCCGCCTTCGAGCATTCCTACCGAGAAAAAGGCGTTGCCGTCCTTGTGGCATACGTTGCGGTCGACCCAGCTGACGAGGCCGTCGTACCAGAACGAACCCGAGATGCTGCCGATATTGGAGAAATGGTTGTCGACGAGCCATGCCCACAGTGCGAAAAGTCCTGAGAGGGATATGCCGCCCAGCGTGCGCTCCACGGTGCAGTCAAGCCCGAGCACATATTCCGAGGCGGGAACGATGGCCTGAGTCAGGATATGGAGGAACGATGCGGCGTTGCCCATGAATGGCGGGCGTGACGATGAGATGTTGGGGGCGCTCCAGGGGGTCATGTCATTGTCCCAGTCGAAGCCTGACACTGCTACTATATTGCAGCCGTAGCGAGCCGACCACTGCTGCAGGGTACGCAGATGCATCGTGACCGGCATAAGCATATAAAGTACTTTTGACGAACCTTTGTGGGGTGACGCGAGCACCATGAGGTCATCGAAGTCCATGCGCCCGAGGGTGGCGTTGACTTCGTCGTTTACGTTATTGACGATTGATGTATTCATGCCGGAGAGATTTTAAAATAAGACAACACGGCCGACGGTACACCGTACCGGAAGAATGCCGGCGGCCAAAGTGATTATAGGTGTAACACAAAAATAATTCAATCTGTTTGATTTTCATAATAAAATAGTAACAAAATAAGGTGTGCGGACTCTTTAACCGATTATCATCACATTTCCTATCTTACTATCAGTCTATCCGGCAACGGCGACAAGCCGGAGTTAAAAAAGAAAAGAGGCCGCCTCACGGAAGCCTCAGTGCTTTAAACCAATCATTATCACATTTCTTGCAATGGAAAAAGTAATTCTGCTATATCACTAAAACGCGGTTCGCCGCAATTGGTTCAATATCGCCATAATTTTAACATCACTTAACAAAGTCATCCCCATGTCTATACACAGAAAAGAGTGTCCGTGGCGGACACTCTTTTCTGCTTAGAAAAATATTTCAAGATTGATATGCTTCGGGGAAATACCCCTCTGCGGTTTTTTTCATGCGTCCGACTCACGTCGCACACAATCTTCTACCTTAAATCATGAGGTCAATAAAATTGACTAAATTGAAAAGCTGACTCACGTCGCCCTATTCGTTTGTTTCAACCGATAATCTCACGACACATTCGGCTGGTGTTGTAAAACCTTGATTTATATTATAACTTTAACCTGATTTGTTAAAAGCAATCGAGATTATGGAACACTTATCTCGAAATTTTCATTGCATGAAATGCGTTTTGCGGATTAATATTTTTACAGAGGCAAAATTACATCCTGACGTTTTTAATTCATATCAATTTTGTGTCATTTTTTTGCCAATCTATTCCGAGATTTTCTTTTTGTGTCTATATGGCGAATTTGTTCTATTTTTTTGACGCAAAATTTGCATCACCGCATGATATAAATTTCTTTATGGTACAAAATCCCCATGATTACTGTCAAAACAATATTTTGTAAAACTCTGCTTCCCGCCCCGGAAATTCCGTTAAAATATACGCGACACAATCCATAAGAAAAAGAAAGAGGCCGCCTCACGGAAGCCTCAATGCTTTAAACCAATCATTATCACATTTCTTGCAATGGAAAAAGTAATTCTGCTATGTACATGTAAAACATACAGTAGTAAGAATGGTTCATTGACTCAGATATTTTAACTTATCTTAACGGTTATCCTACGATATATTTTCCGAACGGCAGTCGGGAAATCACCGTGGTGATGGCGTAGCACACTATGTATGTCGTCACCGCCGTCGCTATAATCACCCCGTATACAGGCATCGTGCCGGCATACATCGTGAACACTGCGGGCAGCAGCATCATGTGCATCAGATATATGCCGTAGCTCATCGCCGATATATGGCGGACGGCACTGTACACGGGCCCCGATGATACCCTGATAAGACGTATCAGCAGAAACGCGCCGAAACTCATCACGGCAGGCGCGAACGACGACGGCTGCCAGCTCAGTTCAAGCACGCGCACCTCCTCGGCCACCCCCGACTGATGGTAGAACCACCCCACGCAGAACGCATACCCGGCCACGAGGCACGGCACGCCGACCATAAGCGTTTTCTTCACGCCCCAGTCGACATATTTCCTTATATAATGCGCCAGCAGCACGAGACCGAACGAGCCCGACACGTAATAGAACGTCGGGTATGGATTCCACCAGCACTCGCCGGCGACATCGCCCACATATTCGTGCAGATGCCACGAAAACGTTGTCAGGAACCAAATGCCGAGATAGAATTCCTCCTGACGGCGCGACACGTTTTTGAGCCACGGTGAGATTATCGGGGCAATCAGATAGATACCTAAGAGCATATAGATGAACCACAGATGCGACCCGCGCGGATTGAAATTAATCCACACGGTCGACAGATTGTCGAGCGACTGCGACCAGCTCCATTCGCCCCACGCGGCAGGCAGCACGGCATACAGCACGAGCCATACCGCAAACGGAATCGCCACCCTCGTGAACCTGCGACGGAAGAATGTCGACACGTCACCCTTAAGCGGCAGAAGCAGAAACGACGACGCCATCAGAAACAGCGGCACCGCCGGACGCATAAGCCCGCTGATAAGGGCCACGCTCCACAGGCTTTCGGAGTCGGTGAAACTGAATGAATAGTCATTGGAATATACACACTCGCACGCGTGCACCATTATCACCATAAGGCATGCTATGGCACGCAGCCAGTCAAGCCATGTTATGCGCGCGGCACTCATGCTCCGTGTCAATGGGGAAACTATCCCTGCGCTCCCACCCGTTGCAATCTGATTTTCCATGGTAATTTCACTTAATTGTACAATACAAAATTAGCAAATCTTACTATTTTTACATATAATCAATAAATCGAAAAATAGCACATTCGCTCACATACACCGCCAAAAAACGACCCGAATGCGTCAAAAACATGAATGGAGCGTGTTGCAGAACTAAACTTTCCGCGGTTAAAACCCGCGGCTACTATGCGAAGTCTTCTGACAATCAGCCGCGTAGTAGCCGCGGTTTTCAACCGCGGTCAGCTAAAATCGAGTTCTGCAATACCCTCTGGTATTATTTTGTTACAGAAAGTTACCACGGGGGCGAGACGCCCCCGCCCCATTTTTTACCGCCCGGGATTATTCCGCGGGCGACATTGACATCTGCACGCGGTTGGCCGGGATGATGATTTCCTTTGCGAACGCGGCTACGTCGGCCGGAGTGAGATTCTCCACCAGTTCGGTATAGCCGTTGTGCATGTCGCGGCCAAACTTGTCATACATGTGGAGCACCGTGAGCCAGTAGCTGTTGTTCTCCATATTCTGCGAGTATGATTTGAGCATGTACTGCTTGATTTTGAGCAGGTCGTCGTCGGAGATATTGGCAGGGTCGGCAAGCATTTCGGCTGTACGGGCCACGATGTCGAATGTCGAGTCGGCATTCTCGGGAGCCACACGGATATACACCGGCATGATGAAGTTAGACGGGTCATTGCCGTTCATGCCCGCTCCGACACCGCCGTGGGCCTTGATTGAGTAGGTCCAGCCGCGGTTCTCGCGCAGGTCTTTCAGCAGAGCCGACTGCACCAGTGAGCCTAACGCATGCCCTTTCACCACGTTGGGAAGGTTGTAGTCGCAGGGATAGTTGTAGAATGTATATGCGATTGTCTGCGGGGTCTCCATCGGAGTGGTGAAGCTCATGCGCTCGCGACCCTTGATGTAGTGATAGCCTATGTCGGCCGGCTGCTCGCGGCGTCCGGCAGCGGGGAGCGATGCTATGTAGCGCTCGGTGAGCATGCGGAGCGTGTCGGTATCGAAATCGCCGAGGATATAGAAATCGAAATCGGTCATGTCGCCGAAGCGGTCGCGGTGCATCCCGATGATACGGTCGTAGCTCACCTTGTCGAGGTCATCCTTGCTGAGCTTCGCGCCGAGCGGATGGCGGTCGTAGACATAATAGTGGATTGAGTCGGCCATGGTGAACGTCGGGTTGCTGTTCTGCGACGACAGCTTCATGCGGTGGTTCTCGATGATGGAGGTGAATGCCTGGTCGTCGCGCGTGGGTTGCGTCGCCTTGAGATACATCAGCTGCAATGCCGTTTCCAGATCGGAAGTGGCGGCTGAAGCGAGCAGACGTTCCTTCATGTTGTCGATTGACACGTCGACACGCACATCCTTTCCGGCGGTCATGCGTCGCAGGTCGGTCGCGGTGTGGCCGCCGTATGCTCCGGCAGCAAGCACGTCGTTGACAAGATGGTATTCCGGAGCGAGGGCGGGATTATATCCGGCCGAGAAGCCGCCGGGCGAATATCCGGCAATAACGACATGGTCGGGATTGTAGTCGGTCTTTTTCAGATGCACGCGTATGCCGTTTGACAGTGTCCACACGGTCGAGTCGAAGAGGCTGTCGGCCTTCTCCGACACTATTTTGCCGGCGACAGGCATCTCGGCGAGCAGCGGTTTGTCAAGGTCGTGCACCACGTATGGAGCAAGCGCAGCCTCGTCGACCGAAGCGTATGCGTCGGCAAGGGTGGCATCGGTCAGCGCGATGTCATTGTTGCCCGGCAGATATGCCACCAGTACTACATTACGGCAGTCGGGGCTTACAACAGAACGCACGTAGTCGTTGACCTGCTCAAGGCCGACCTGTCCGAGCACCCCTTTCATCATCTTATAATACTGCTCCTGCGAGGGAAGCGCGCCGCCGTCAAGGTAGTGGCGCACGTATGTGCGGGCATATTCCGTATTTGTCGTCTTGGTTCGGGCGGTGAACTGACGGTCGAGTCTGGCGCGCTCGTCGAGCTTTGCGCGCTGCAGTTCCACGTCGGTAAATCCGTGGCGCGCCGCACGGCGCAGTTCGGCGGCGATTGCGTTGACGCATTCCGCCTCACGGCCAGGCGACGTGCCGGCTCGTACCATAAGCGCGTCGCGCGTACGCGACAGCAGGAACTGACGGTCGCCGATACCGACGTTCGACATCAGCGTGCCGGTCGATGTCTCGAGGTCGGTAAGACGCTCGGCGAGCATGTCCACCACGAGGTCGCGGGCAAGTTCGCGGCGCAGCTCGTTGATTGTGTTGACATCGCTGTCGGGAAGATTGTCATGCTTGAGATAGATCTGCACGAACGGAGTCACCTGCTCGGGGTCGGACTGCACGGTAGCTATGATTCGGTCGTTGTCGGGCACCTCGACCTTTGCGGGGGTCACATTGAATGCCGGACGCTCCACGTCGGCCCATAGTTCCTTGATTTTGGCCTCTATGACATCGGGATTGACATTGCCCACCACAATCACGCACTGGTTTTCGGGATAGTACCACCGCTTGTAGTAATCGCGGAGCGCGTCGTAGGGAAAATTCTCCACCACCGACATCAGGCCGATGGGCATACGCTGTCCGTAGAGCGAGTTGCCGTAGATTACGGGAGCGGCTTTCTCGAGCATGCGGTTGGCGGCAGTGCCCTGACGCTGGCGCCACTCACCTTTGATGACACCGCGCTCGGCGTCGATGTCGGCGTCGGCAAGCGTAAGGTCATGACTCCAGTCGCGCAGTATCAGAAGGCAAGAGTCGAGGCTCGACTGTCGCTTGGTCGGCACGTCGCAGATGTTGTAGACAGTCTCGTCGGTTGAAGTGTAGGCATTGAGATTGGTGCCGAATTTCACGCCGATTGACTCCAGGTATTCAATCAGGGAGTTGCCGGGGAAATGTTTGGTGCCGTTGAAGCATAGATGCTCGAGGAAATGGGCAAGTCCGCGCTGGTTTTCCTCCTCGTTGACCGAGCCGACACGCTGCGCGATGAAGAAATCGGCGCAGTTGGCCGGAGTCTCGTTGGCACGTATGTAATAGGTCAGTCCGTTGGGGAGAGTGCCGATGCGCACATCGGCATCGACCGGCAGTTTATTGAGTTTTGAAGCGCCCGCTGCAAGAAATACCAGGGCAAAGAGCGCAAGAAATGTAGTCAGTCTTTTCATTTTTTGTCCTTGTCAAAGAAAATTAAAAAATAAACGAAACGGCGATGTCGGCCAGGTCGGAATGTATGCCGGCCGTATAGCTGCGCCGTGAATATGAGGCCGTGAGGCCGAAGTCATAACGGTCGTTGACCGCGCGTGTCAGATTGAGTCGCACGCCGGCCAACGAATTTGATTTTGAGAGTATGTCGTAGCGGTCGGTGTCGACAGCCTGCATCCCCGCGGGTATACTGTTGTTGACAGGCAGCTCGCAGATATTGTCGACAGGTATCGCGCAGGCGAATGTCGCCGAAAGCGACACATGCCACAATGAGCCGAAGGTGCGCGCCCCCCTGACGGTGACGGAAGGGGTGACCGACGACAGCAGCAGCCTGCGGCGCGGGTCGGCATACATCTCGTCGCTGCGGTTCCACTCCACGCCGGGATTGACCGACAGGAGTGTCTGCCGCGACGCATGCCACTGCCACAGCATGTTGAGCCGGGCTTCGGTAAGCGTGTGGCGGTACAGTTCGAGCGCACCTATCTGGGGATAGACGCTCCCGGCCGGGTCGCCGAAGATATTCTCCGTACCCGTACGTTTGCCGTAAGATAATTCGGCCATAGCCGCGAAATCGTGCACGGCACCCGGCGCGAGCCACCCCGCCGTAGCCGACAGCCGGTTGTCGGTCGCCGACTCGAGCGGCAGTTTGTTCAGCCCCGTCAATATATGGTCGAAGCTGAACGAAGTGAACTCCACCGACGCAACCGCACCGCGCAGAGTCGAGGGAAACAGGTTGGCCGTAGCGCCCCATCGGTGGCCGTTGTAGTAATGGCTGTAACCGTTGCCGGCAAAACGCTCGTAGTGCGTGCCCAGACCGGTCAGATGCCAGATGCTGTTGTCGCTTAGTTCGTTGACAAACTCGATGTCGCACGACTGCTTGTATTTGCGGAAATTGGCCGAAACGCCGGCATGATAGTCGGATGCACCGATGCGTACCGCGCCTCCGGCCGATATGTCAAGCCGCCCGGTGGTGTTGCGCGGTCGCGGGTCGACATTGCGGTAGTAGAGACCTGCATTGTAGCTCAGCGTGGCGCCCCACGCCCATCGGTCGGTATGGTCGGCATATCCTCCGGCAAAGCTGTAGGTCTCCGTATGCATGTCCCCTCCGATGGAGTCGGCGGTGAAATAGGGATAAATCAGTGCGGCGTCCGAACTCTCGTTCCAGCGTATGTCGTGCAACATGCCGTTGCGGTAGGAAGCGCTTCCCCACAGCGTCGACGACTTGTGCTTGATATAGCTGTCGGCTGAGAGTCCCCACGTCGATTCGCCCGTGCCCGACTGCACGTCGATGGCACGGCTGTCGGCCTCACGACGGTAGCCGGCCGAGAGCGAACTGTAGCCGTATGCCTGCTCCCACTGCTTCAGGGCAGGATTGGCATACGACTGCGCCGCCAGGCCCCGCATCATCTCCTCATGCAGGGCAATCCGCTCCGTCACTGTCGTGCCGACAGCGGCAGTGTCCGCCTCCAACCCGTAGGCCGGGGCGCTCACTGCTGACGCTATAAATAATATGAGAGGGAATCTCGTCATTTCACCGGTATGACGCCATCATAGGTGCGGGTGGTGCAGAGTGTTCCCGAAGCATCTGTGGCCGTACCCTGAAGCTCGATTTCCGAGGGAGTCACGCGGGGATTGAAGTCCTCGGTGGAGTTGTTGGTATCCTTGAACACGGGGTTGCCTGCCTCATTGAGGTAGAGCATCTTGCGACGCATGCCCTTGAAGAAGCGGGTCTTGTCGGAAGAGTTGAACGCCACATAGCTCCAGCCGCAGTCGAGCGCGGGCGAGGTGACGTTCCATGCATAGTTGTCCTGAGGCGACACGTTCACTACATCGAGCACCCACTCGTTGGGTACCATGTAGCAGCCGTCCTTCGTGCGGTCGAATGTACCGGCGGCGGTGACAAGCTGGTAGGTTGCGGTATAGGCGTAGTCCTCGAGGAACTTGTCGGCGGGTACCTGCAGACGGGCTATGCCGAACGCACGCTGCGACTGGTCGAGGATGGTGATGGAGCGGCTGTAGCTGAACACCTTGTCCATGTTGGGTACGTCGGGGTTGTCGGTATCCTGCTGCGAGGCCACCTGCGACTCGTCGTACCACTCCACGTCGGCGTGGGTGAGGTCAAACGAATTTTCCGACGCCCGGTTGGCACGGTCGCAAATCAGGAAATACTCGCCCGGCTGCACGGGGAAACGGGTACCGTCGCCCGGCACGGTGAAAAGCGTGCGCACTACCACGTGCGTAGGCATCACATCGGGATTGTATTCATATTTCTGTACGGTCGAGAAGTCGGATTCAAACATCGTGATACCGTCGGCATAGATTACCTTGTCGGTATTGTTGTAGAGCTTGATGTAGGAGTCGCGGTTCTGTCCGCCGGTAGAGTTGGTGGTTCCGCTGTTGAACACCTCGACGATGATGAGGTCATCGGCGTCGATGGTATTGTAGGCGGTCAGGTCGATGGTGTTCTCGCCGGCCGTGATTCTGACACTCTGCTGCATGGCGCGCATGGTTGTGGCTACGCCGTTGGGCATTGTCACGTGAGCTGTATATGTCACGTCGTAAAGTCCTTCGGTAAGCTCGATTTCGGTTGCAGACGTGAATGTCTTGACCTCGTTGGTCGATACGTTTTTAAACTGATACTCCTCGCTGTTGACTGTTGCCGAGGCTATCTCTTCGGGAAGATTGACGGTAACGCTCACGGGATAGTATGCCACGGGGTTGTCATCGTCGGAACATGATGTCAGCTGCACTGACATTCCGTCGAGCAGTGCGGCGGCAAGGATAAATTTTGCAATTTTCATCTGTCGGTTATTTATTGGTTTATATTTATTGTTCTGTTTCATTCAATTGTAATAATGTCGCCTTACGCTATATCGTCACCGTCGCCTCCATGCCGAAGTAGGCCTCCGACGTGCGGCGCACTTTAAGTCCGCTGTTGGTGTAGTAGTCGGGCAGATAGTCTATGATGCGGTTGACGAACGCTGAAATCCTCAGCCAACGGCCTATCTGCTTTGTGGCCTTTAGATTGACATACATGGCCATCGGCACACGCTGTGTCTCGAACACTCCCGGACTGTACGTATTGACGAGATGCTGAAGCATCGGGTCGCGGGTATCGGCATCGGTGAACGGATGCAGTTGGCCGTCGGCGGCCGAAAGGTAGCTTACAGGCATCGGATTCTCCTCGAGGCGGCGCTGTTTTGTCCACCAGACGGTCTGTATCGTAGTGGTGAAAATAAGCCCCCACCGCGGTATCTGGGTATCGAACATGAAACCGGTCGAGAACCTGTCGTTGGCGCGTCCGTCGATCGTGTCGTAAAGTCCGACATAAAGGTCGCTGACCGCAGTGTTGCCGATGACGGTGTTGACCGGCTTATACAGCATCTGCGAGTTGGAATACAGGGTGTGGAACCATGCGCCGGTCACTGTCAGCGCCGTGCGCAGCGGTTGCCAGCGTGCGGTGGTCAGCTGCAGCTCGATGCCCTGCTTGTTGATGCGTGTGCCGTTGGTCACACGGCTGTAGCCGTCGAGGATGGTGCGGTCGGTGTAAGGCAGGTCGTCAAGCGACGGAGGCCCCGTCAGCGTCGACGGATTTATGGCCGAGGCGTCATAACGTCGGTAGGTGTATGTGTCGTAGACCGTAGAGTATCGGAATCCCGAGCTCAGGCGCTCGTCGAAATATGTCACCGACAGGCGGTTGTCGCCCCAGGTCATTCCCAGACGTATCTCCCACTTGCGGTTGCGCGCCGCACGGAGCTCATAGTTCGTGGGGTCGGTGATATAGGTGCGCAGATTCACTCTGGAATATTCCTCGGGATGGCGCACGTCGTAGTAGCCTAACTGCACGAAATCGGAGTAATGCACCTGCGGGAAGAGGTAGTCGATTGTCGGCATACGTGTGGTCATGCCGTATCCGCCCCCTATCGACACCGTCATCGGAAGCCGTCCGGCAGTGAACGACTGAAATGTCCATTCGGCATTTATACGGGGGTCGATATACGGGCGTCCCGACAGATAATAGCGGCTGTCGAGTCCGGTCAGCGCTATCAGTCGCGCTCCGAGCTGTGCCTCCAGTTTGCCGGCTCCCGCAAGCACAGTGATGCCGTCCTCGACGTAGGCCGATACAGTGTTGAGTGCGGGAATGTCGCTGAATGCGCGCGGACGCGTGGTCCATCCCCCCGAGAGGGGACGCAGCAGGTCGTATATCTGTCCTTTGCCATAGTTTTTGACAAATGTATATTCGGCGCCCGCTTTATATTTATGGAGCCATACACCCATTGCCGCGGAGCCTGCGGCACGGAGCCGCGCCGTGATGTCGACCGGACGGCCGTCGCTGACAAAATCGGCGATATAGGGCGACAGCAGATAGCGGCCGTCGTGCACCCCCTCCTCCATCGAAGTCGGCGCAAGGGGCGTGCCGTTGGGTGTCACCTGCTTCCGGCGCGTAAGCCTGTCGGAAGTGTAGTTGGCCGACACGCTCAGGCCTGCCGACTCTATCCATGCGGCGCGCGGAAACGTGACATTGAGGTCTGACGCCACGCCGAAACGGTTATACCTGCTTTCGTACAGGTCGATTTTGCGCTGGTTGAGGTCGGGGTCGGCCTTGGCGTTGTCAAACGAACCGGTATAGTCAGCCGAAAGATTCCAATGGTACACGGCTGAAGGCCGCTCCCGACGCAGGCGAGCACGCACCGACGCGTTGACGCGCTTATAGTTCTCAAGATTGTCGCGCGGGTCGATTTTGGAGTCGAGATACCCTAAGTCCACGTTGATTACATTGCCCGCTCCGCCCACGGCGAAACCTTTGCCGAGCGAGAACAGTTTGCCGTATTCGTCGGCTTTGAAACGCGCGGTCCAGGGTGTCGCACGGCGTATGCGGCGTATGTTGACCACGCCAGACGTCAGGTTGCCGTACTCGGCTGAAGGTATGCCGCGCATCACCTCCACGCTCTCGATATTGTCGGTCGGGATGGTACGCATGTCGACGCCGCGGTTCACCGTATTGCGCACGTATGCGGCATCGCCCGACGATGCACCCGGCACCTCGGTCAGCGAAGCGTCGGTATTGATGGCGACGCCGTCGACCACAAACGATGTCCCGAGCGCCGATATGGCATAGTCGGCCGATGCCGTCGTCGAACCTGACGGCGACGAGAAGCCCGTTTCGCGGAGCGCAATCGAGTTGACCTGTCCCATCGACGGTGTCTTGCTTATATTGCCGGGGAGCAGTTCGAGCAGGTCGGTGAAACTTGTAGGCTGGATATGTGCCATCGCGTCGCGGTCTATACGTGAGCCCGATGTGAGCGATCTGTTCTCGCTCGCGGTCACCACGACCTCGCCGAGCGAATTTCCCCCCGCTGAAAGTGCCGTATTCAATGTCCTGTCGGAATTGAGGTCGACATTCTCCTTCACGTCGGCATAGCCTATGTAACTTATTGTGACCGTATATCTTCCCTCGGGAAGTCGGATTGCCCAGCGGCCGTCGCCGTCGGCATGCGTACCTTCCTTTCCGTCTCCCACCTTAACCGTGGCAAACGGCAACGGCTCGCCGTCACCCTTGTCGGTGACAGTGCCTGAAAGCACAAAATCACCTCCGGCCGCATCTGCCGCCACAGAAATAATCACGAGTATAGTCAGAAAAATTTTACTCATCGGTCACAGAAATGTATCTTCTTGGATACTGCAAAATTACCCCATAACCGATATTCGGGAAATACCCGAAATTGAGTAAATTCACCCTCCTAACCACCCGTCAACTACCTAAATTTAGTTATCCCGCGCCTTTGGAGGATAGGCTCAAGAAGCATAATAGGCCCAATAAGCTTTAGGCCCGATAAGCCCAATAAGCCCTATTGGGCCTATTGGCCCTATTCCTCCTATCCCCCCATTATCTCCTTCTCCCCAATCTCCCATAAAAAAAGCCCCTCGGCTATATGCTTCGGGGCTTTCCCTATCATGAGAAAAAATTATTGTTATTTCACTACGAATTTGGTCACTTTGTTGCCCTGCACGCGGAAATAGACACCGGTTGCGGTCGGATTTTCCACGCGCACACCCTGCAGGTTGTAGTAGACTGTCTCGCCATTCTCCATATCGGCGAGCACGTCCTCTACTCCGGTCACTATGGCGTCGTTTTTATCCATGTATGTGGCGCCTTTCACCGCGATATAACCGTTGTAGCCCGTAGTCTCGTCGGCCTTACTCAGGTCAAGCACTTTGCCATCAGGCGCTTCCCAGTAATTGGGCATATTCCCGGCGCCGTTGAGGGCGAAGTCATTATCCGTTATCTTGTTCGGCACGCGGGCGGGAGCATTGGTCGCTTTTGTCGTCACTGTCTCGTTATCGTTGACTTTGAGCGATTCTATCTCAAGATCGTCGAAGTCGGTAGATGTGGCGCCGGTTATCGGACGTTCGAATATGTAGATTGCGGTGGCATATATCTTGGGCGTGGCATCATTGATGAAGTCCTGCGCGATATATGTGCCGATCAGCGGGTCGTTGTCGTTGGTGATGAGGCCATGATGGTCGGTGTCGAACGTATCTCCCGTATGGTGACCTTCGACGTGGGGTACAAGATACGGGTATGTGGCGCAGTCGCCCATTCCGTTATTCAGCTCGATGAGGTAGTATACCGGCTTGATGGGAGTGTAATTTGCACTGTTCGGATCGTATGTCGACGGGTCTTCATACTTATTGTCATCGTGCTTCTCCAGTGTCGGATTATTGTCCTTGAAGTCCTCGTGGCCTTTGTACATCCAGTCCCATTTGCCGTCCTCGCGTTGGATGTAGCCGAGATGTGCGTTAGTGATTCCATCGTTGTTGGTAGCCTGCATCGTGCGTTCCGCCTTGATGGTGAGCATCTTGCCGAAGTTGCCGGTCTGCGGTTTGTATTGAGCGTCGGCTGCGGTGTTAGGCACGTATTCGGTCTTCACGAATTCCACTGTGGGATAGACATCGTTGCGCGGGTGCATTCCCTTGAATTCCATGCGGTAGCGGTTGGGCGTCAGATTGTGGTTGTCTTCCCTGTCCACATCGTGGAGCACGGCCTCGACTTTCAATGGCACCTGAATCGTTTTGTCAATTTCCGTATCGGTATTGGTCATGTTGACATAATACTTTATGTCGTAATAACTGTATATTTCCTTGTCGACGTTGGGCCGGTAGAAATCGACCTGAAGCGTGAAGTTGCGGGTGTCAAACTTGCCGTCGTCGAGGCGTACGTACACTTCAGCCATGTCGCCGGCCAGGATTGCATCGCCGGTCGAAGCGTGCCATTTCCAGTTGTTCACGGGCACTTTGATTTTACCCCACTTATACTCGGTGCCGACTTCGTTGGTCTTACGCTCGTACACATAGCGGTACAGGGGCCAGAACGGACGCGGTGTCACCGGGTCGATTTCTGCTGCCGAGTGTGTCGTGACCGGTTGTTCGCCTCCTTCCGTAGTAGGATGGTAAGTAGGGTGGTAGATATAATTGAGCGTCACGTCGAATATGGCATCGGCAAGGTTGCCGCCGCGTTTCACTATCGCCGAGTAGTATGTCTGTCCGCCGAATTCAAACTTGCTCGCTGTACCGTGGTTCAGTTCCGCTATCGTCTCGCCGGCGTCTGACTTGATTACTTCCTTTATTTCAAGTGTAGGCACGGGTATCGACTCGTCGGTTATCGTGCCGTTGTCTTTATAACCCTGGAGTATGGCGGCATATCTGTTGTAGTCGAGGCAACGCACGTAGTAGTTTGATGTCCACCAGTATTTGTCGGGGTTGTTGTTGAGGAACTCCCGTGCTATCTTCGAGTCGATGATTTCAACTCCTACCGGTATGTTCTTGCCGCTGCCGTCAACGATATTTTCCATTATGTAGAATTTGTCGCCGTCGTTCACGCGGTAGGTCATATACTTCTTGCCGGCTACGGTTGCTTCGGGGGCGCCGGCTTTCTTCAGTACTTCCGCCGCGCTGTCATGCCGGGTGCCGAACTTGTCTTCGTATCCGTCGCGAAGCTCCACAAGCTGCATCGGCACGATATTGGGCGTCACGGTTTCATCCTCGTAGATGGCTACGCGGTTGGATACCGCCTTCTTGCGGCCACCGAATTCGTCGGTCACGTATATCTCATATTCGTAGAGACCGGGAGCGAAACCGTTTTCGTCAAGGATACCCTTGTCAAGGAATCTCGTGACATCAAGATGCTTTGCAGCCTCACCATCATAGAGCATTCCTACGGTCAGATTCTTGTCCTTGACATCGATCTTTTGTCCCTGCGGGTAACCGGTGAACTGCGGCTTGCCGTCGACAATGCGGTAGCGGATTATCTCGTAGGATACCACTTTGGCGTCACTGCCCGTCTCGTTCTGAGCCTTGTTGAGGTACCAGTCGTATCTGATATGGTTCTTCTTGTCACCGTTCTGTACGGTCTGCGCGAAGATGGCGGGGCCGGCGGATTCCTGTATGAACTGTATGTAAGAATTGTTCACGCCGGCAGTATTGTTGAACCACAGTATCACGCGGTTGAAGTATGCGGGCTTGCCGTCCTCCGAAATCCGGTAGTCGGTGGAACCTCGGCGTGCCACATTCTTGTAGAGCACCGCGTCGAGGCCGCCGGCATTGATGTCGAAGCCTTTCACCTGATATTTCCATCCTTCGTTTATGTCAGGGCCGCCGTTCGGGCCGTGCCATACGGCAAGGTGGTTGTAGCCGCCGTTGGTGGCGTCTTCGTTGCCGCCCCAGCCCGACCAGAACTTGATGTCGCCGCCGATCCACATGTCGCGTACCACATAGCAGTTCCAGCCGTCAGCAAGGGTAGTGGTGCGGTTGTCCTCAGTGTCAGTCTTGCACTCTACGTGCAGTCTGAAGTCATATCCGTCATCGAATATATGCTCTCCGTTGTCGCTGATTGTCGTGCGCTTACCGAATGACTCATAGTAACTCTTGTACGGGTCGCTGTCGAGGTTGGGCAGGTTGTTCCACTCCACAAACTTGATATTGTTTGACGTGTAGGCGAATTCGTTGCCGTCGGCAAGACGCAGATTGAACTGCACGGGGCTTGCCGCGAGATAGTCGGGCGTGAACGACGTGTGGTACAGGTATTCGCCGTTGCCGTCGACGTATGGTTTGTTCGTGGCCTGGTCGTATTGTATCCAGCTGTCAAACCAGCCGTCATATCCGCGGTTGTGCATCGTAGTGTTGCCGATGCCAGAGTCGTTGTTGAAGTTCTGGTTGATGATTTGGTTGCCCACGAGGGTGAACACGCGCTGCTTTGCAGCTTCTTCCGTCGAACCTTTGGTGAACGTTATCTCCGTAGGCAGCTTGTCGTTGTTGAGCGATACCTTGATTTCGCTCATGAATGTGCCGCGGCCGGTGAAATAGTCCCCGGTTTTGTCAAAATTTGCATAAAATACATCCGAGGGATTGAAACGTGTCGCGCCCTTTGCCTGGTCGTACACTCTTCCCTTGCCCGGTATGGCGATGGCGTTCGTTAAGTCGTCGGGTTCAAACGTCCGGTTATTGCAATAATATGTGAATTTATGATGTATATAGTCATTGTAATTGTCAACGACGCCTACTGCGAATGCCCCTATGTAGATGAACCGGTTGTTGAGCACGAGCTCGCCGTTCACCTCCTTGAATTCCCATTCGGGCTGCAGGTGCCATTCGCCCATGCGTTCGCCCACCAGGAAGTAGTGCTTCTTGCCATCGGCAAAGTCGGTCGACGACAGCGGCATGTGCACTGCCACTGTAAACGCCTTGAATGTCTTGTTCATCCAGTCTACTTCGATGCAGTATTTTCCAGCCTTCGCAGCATACCATGCACCCTCTTTGTTATAGCTGAATGACGTGGTCTCGTTCTGCTTGATTTCCTTGTCATTGCCTGAATCATCCTTCGGAGTCCATTTTTCCTCCCAGCTGTGGAAGTTATCACCGTCTTTTTCCGACAATGCGATATATTCGCCCTCCTTTAGGTCGACGGTAAAGGTGTATTTGCCGTATATGTTGGGAGTGGCCTTGCATTTTGGCGCCTTCCAGCCATCATCGCCGGTATATATATACAAGTCGTTGACGGCGGTGAGAGTCCTGTTGGGCCAGTCTACCGTGACAGTGTATCGTCCGGCAAAGGGTGCGACCCATGAACCGGAGTCGCCCGATGTGAACTGGGTGTTCCATGCCGGCAATGTTATGTCTTTTATGTCGGGATTGTCGGAATTGACGACAGGATTGAAGCGCCAGCCGTTATCTTTGATTGCATCCCATTTCTCTGCGCCTCCGTTGCCTGACAGAAACAGGTATTCGCCCTGTTTCATGTCAATATGGAATGTGTATTTGCCGTCTTTGTTGCTTGCCGTGCCTATGCAGTCTACCTCTCTACCGTCTGTGCCATGCGTATAGAGATACATGTTATTGGTAGCGGTGAGGGTCCTTTGAGGCCAGTCTACCGTGATGGTATATAGGCCGTCACTGGTAGTCTTCCATGCTCCGCCTTGATAGTTGCATACAAAATTGGTGCTTCCGGGCAGGTCTTGGTCGTCTTTATTCGGATTGTAACGCCCGAAGTTGGCTTCTATCTCACCCCATGTCGTACCATAATTCTTTGAAAGGAACAGATACGTACCTGCCGACAACTCATTATGGAATGTGAATTTGCCATCTTTAATCGTCTCCGCACCTATGCAGACTACGTCTTTTTTATCATTATTTTTTTCTTCTTCGGTAGAGTTCCTGTAGAGATAAAGAGTCTCAATCCCCTCCGGTATCTCCACGACGCGGAACTGGACATCGTTGCCGTTTCCGTCTGTATCCCGAATCTCAAGACGGTATTTCCATCCCACGGCGAGTCCCGACATCCTGTACCAGTTGTCGTTCTCACTACTGAAATCTTTTACGGTCTTATCGATGCCGTCGGCATATACAGAGTAATCGCGGTTGCCGATAGTGTAACAGCCATAACTATCTTGGTTGCCGTTATACAGATCCGTTTGAAACTTTAACTCTGAAAATTTTGCGATAAATATCTCTGAACGCCAGACGTGTTCGTCCCAATCGAATGTCATTTCCGTTTCCGATTGACCGTTGTTATCCAGTCTCAGTACTATTTTCCAGGGATCTGAGCCACCGCTGTAATCCCATGCTTTTACCTTGTCGGGGAGCGCGAAGGCTATCACTAACAGGGCTAAAAAAGAAGTAAACTTTCTCATGATTTTTATAATTATTATATTTTACTATGCTTTTTAGGAGAGAGTGTTGCAGGACAATGGGATCCTGCAACACTTGCTTTCGGTTACCAAATCTTTACGAAAAGATTTGTTCATGTAATGATTAAGGATTGGTTAGAGGAATTAGGATTTGTTCTATGTGTTCCGATTAAAATTTTATATTTTGTTTTATTGCGTGAATACATTTGCAAATATATGCAACATATCCCGCGCAGCCAATGTGATATGTTGAAAAAGTAGTGGATGATGGTAAATAATCACCATATTTACAGTATATTAACTACATTATTATCTCTCGATAATGTAGCCGTTGTAAAGAATCTGTTTTTCTAAATATACCGTTTCCCGACGATAGCGGATGTCTATATATCCGGATATATCACCGCTCTTACACCCGACTTTTATAAGGCATTCTAATTATTTGGCAATCTTATGCTTATATCCTCATAAACTTAAAATATACATATTGATTACATTTTAATTATCGGGTGCGGAAAGATAAAAAATATAAAAACGCGACGACAGCGAAAAAAAATATCGCAATCGTCGCGTTTTGAGTGGAGCGGGGGCGTCTCGCCCCCGTGGTATTCTACCGCGTTACTCCATCTTACTCCCCGATAAATATATAATACTCGCCCGGAGCCAGTTTCGTGGGCAGCTTGGCTTTAGCGCCCTTCATGTAGTCGAAATTGTAGGTGCTTGCTGCCGGAGCCTCGCCGGTGTAGACCACGTCGGCGCCTTTGTTGCCGATATTGGCCATTACAAGCACGTTCGACCCGTCGACCGAGCGAGAGAAGATATAAAGGTCGGGCGACGTGGTGGCGTAGCGGTGCATCTTGCCCCCCTTCACGCCTGCCTGCAGAGCCTTCTCGGCATGCTTGAGCGCGTTCAGCTTCTGATAGAATGTGAAATATTCGTTGCGCGGCTCGAAAGTGGGAGGCACGTCCTTTACAAAAAATTCAAACGCGCGGTCCATTCCCGCTTCCTGTCCCGTATATATCAGCGGCATGCCGGGAAGCGTGTACGACAGCACGGCGAATGCATTCGTAAGGTTGCCTAAGCGCTGGAACTCCGTGCCCTCCCATGAGTTGAGGTCATGGTTGGTAATCATGTTCATAAGGTAGGAATCCTGTGCGAACTCCTTCTCCTGCTTGTCGAGCAGCCGGTCAATGGCGTCGGCATGTGCCGTGTTGAGCTTGTTGTCGTCGTATGTGCGCTGTCCGGCCGTTGCGGCGATGTCGTTGAACACATCCTTCATCGGCCAGTTGTAGGCCATGTTGAACGCATGCTCCACTAAGTCGGGCTCCGATGCCTCGGCGAGCATGAATATGCCCCCCTCTTTGGCCGCGTCGAGCTGCGGGCGCGCCTCGTTCCAGAAATCGGTAGGCACCTGCATGGCCACGTCGCAGCGGAATCCGTCGATGTCGGCTTCGGTCAGCCAGAATTTCATCGCGTCGATCATTCCTGCGCGCATTGCCGGGTTGGAGTAGTCGAATTTATACACGTCGGTCCAGTCAAACGGGCCGAACATCTTGCCGTTCTCGTCGAGCGCGTACCAGTCGGGATGCTCTTTCACCCAGGCGTTGTCGCAGCCCGAATGGTTGGGCACCCAGTCGATTATCACCTTGAAGCCCTGCTCGTGAGCCTTCTTTACGAACTCCTTGAACTGCTCCATCGTGCCTAACTCGGGGTTGACGGCCTTGTAGTCCTTCACTGCGTAATAGCTGCCTAAACCACCCTTGCGGTTTAGCTCCGATATCGGGTGTATCGGCATCAGCCACAGCACGTCCACGCCCAGATCCTTCAGTCGCGGCAGCTGGTCGGTAAGTTCCGGGAGCGTGCCTCCGGGTGTCATCTGGCGCCAGTTCACCTCATAGATGACGGCATTGCGGCTCCAGTCGGGTTGTTGCAGAGTGGTAGGCGCGGCGGCCTGCGTGGTGAACAGCGATCCGAACAGTCCCGCTATCACCGAAAAAATCGAAAATCGTTTCATTTTGTTTCAAGTTCTATGATATAATCAGTTTCTTGTGGTATCTGTCCCAGATGCAAAGTCACCTTTCCGCCCTTGCGGTCGCTGGTGAATTTCACAGGTTCGCGGCTGTCGTAGGCCACGGCTTTCTTTACTTTGCATGTCAGTGGAAGCTCGATGTCGGCGGTGTCGGCGGTCATGACATGCACATACAGCTTGTCGCCTTTGCGTGTCGATGTCCCCCATGCCTGTGCCGGGAAGTCGCCCGCTGTCGTGCCGTAGATGGTCTCCCCGTAGCGGTTCATCCACTCTCCGATGCCGGCGAGGCGGTCGAGTGCGGCGTCGGGAAGCGCTCCGCTCGGTTGCGGCCCGATGTTGAGCAGAAGGTTGGCGCCCATTCCCGATGCTTTTACTATGTAGCGCACCAGTTCGGTCACGCTCTTGTAGTCGGTGTCGATAGCTTTGTACCCCCAGTTGCCGTTGACGGTATTGCAGGTCTCGAGTGGTAGCGGGCTTATCTCCTGGCCCCCCGAAAATCCGGCCGTGTTCTCTCCCGGAAGGTCACGCTCGAATATCTGGAAATCCTCGCCCGGGTACGCCGCCTTGTGGTGGTTGTTTCCTATCAGGCAGGCGGGCTGGAGCGAGTGTATGAGCGCGTACTGCTCGCTGAGATTCCAGTCAAACTGCTCTTTGTCGGGGTCATGGTCCCACATACCGTCAAACCATATCGCCCCGATGGGGCCGTAGCCGGTCAGCAGTTCGGTCAGCTGGTCGTTCATGAATTTGTAGTATGTCGGCCAGTCGTAGAGCTTGGGGTCGCGGCCGGTGCGCTCGCCTGTCCACCCGCGGGGATAGGCCGGGTGGCTCCAGTCGAGATGCGAATAGTAGAGATTGAGCGTGATGCCCTGGCGCCCGCATTCGTCGGCAAGCTCCTTGATGATGTCGCGGCCGAAGGGCGTCCCGTCCACAATGTTGAATTTCGACTGGTGAGTGCCCCACATCGCGAAACCGTCGTGGTGACGGCTCGTGATAGTTATATATTTTGCCCCCGAATTCTTTATGGCGGTCACCCATTCGGCGGCATTGAAATCGGCCGGATAGAATCCGCGGGCGGCTTTGGCATATTCGGCCGAGGTGATACCGTCGTTGAGATACCATTCACCCTGACCGAACATGCTGTATATGCCCCAGTGTATGAATATGCCGAAACGGCTGTCGCTGAATCGCTTCCGCGCCTCGATGTTTTCGGGCGACGGAGTGTACGCGTTTTCCGCTCCTGCGGTCAGCGACGCGCCGAGCATCAGTCCCGCCGCAATGGCTTTGATATATTTCTTCATGATATTATGTCTGTGTCAGTGCATTGTCGTTGGCCGTGCGTTGGCACTTTGTCATTTACGTTCCTTCACGAGGAAAATCTCGGTGGGGTAGTGGTCGGAGTATCCGTCGAGCCATACACCGGCCGAGAACGTGCGGCGAGGATAGCCCTGGCGCTGTCCCTCGGTGTCGCGGAGGAAGTCGAAATTGTTGACCTTCGCGTTGTTGTAGTACACAGCGGCGCCGTTGCGCTTGAGCAGCGTGCCGCTTACTATTATCTGGTCGAACAGGTTCCATTGCCCCTTGTAGGCGAGTGTGCCGATACCCTTGTCGAGAATCTTCCACCAGGGATTGTAGAATCCGTGGGGTGCCACATCGTCAATATCTTTCTTGGCGCCGAGTGCTACCGCGCACGATTTGTCATGCGGGTCGTCGTTGAGGTCGCCCATCACGATGACACCCTGGTTGGGACGTATGCGCCACAGCGAGTCGGCAATCTCTTTCGAAAGAGCGCCGGCCGCTTCGCGAAGGTACGACGACTGCTCCTGACCGCCGATACGTGAGGGCCAGTGGTTGACAATCACCGATACGGTGTCGCCGCCAAGAATACCCGTAACGCACATCTGGTCGCGCGTGCGGAACGACTCATAGTTCGGTATGCGCAGCGTCGTGTTCGTCACGTCGAGCATACGGAACTGGCGCGGATTGTACAGACAGGCTACATCGACACCGCGGCGGTCGGGCGAGTCATGATGCACGACCTGAAGGTTCCAGGTGGCGCGCCCTTCGGCCTGTAGCTTATCATCGACTGCTTTCACCAGGTCGTCGAGCACCGATTTGTTCTCGATTTCCGAAACGCCTATGACAGCCGGGCCGTTGGGAGTGGTGGGCGATGTCATGTGCGTGATTACATCAGCGAGATTGTTGATTTTCGACCAATATTTCTTGCCGTCCCACTGGCGTGCGCCGGCAGGTGAGAATTCAAGGTCATACTTACCGTTGTTGTTGATGGTGTCAAACAGATTTTCAAGGTTATAGAAAGCCACACCATACACTTGTACCTGGCGTTTGCCCGAACTCTTCTTCTCTTTTGCGCCCATTGTCACAAGACACAACAGAGCTATCACAGGAATTAAAAAAAGGCGTTTCATCATATTTTATTGTTATTGTTAGTTTCTCCGGATATTGAATTAAAAGTCATTAAGCAAAAAAATAATTAGTAGGGACGCGATTCATCGCGTCCGCGCCATCTCCATCTCCACCTCCACCAACCGCGTCTACCATAGCTATGATAGCTACTATAGCTACTATAGCTAAAATAGCTACCCCCATTTCGTAAAGATAGCAATACTTTTAATATCCCCCAAAAAATCCCCGCAAAAAAATATCCATGCCCCTCCATTCCCCATGCATCCGCCACTCCGGGCTTATGCTTTTTTATAAAAATCGACAATATGCATGCGGCATTCTGAGGTAAGCGAAGCAATATTGTTTGCCATGTCGTTCATGGAATGAAATTCGGTATAGCCTGCTGCGACGCGGCATACCGTATTGCCGGGCCATGCCGATAAAAGCAACAATCTCCCCGCCGCACAAAGTGTGAAATCCTCACCTTTCGGTTTGAATCGTGCCTCAAACCCTTCGTGGCGCAGATGTATTACGCTTGCCCCCATATTTAATGCTTTGGCGCGTATTGCTTTTTCAGCCGGGTGAATAAAAGGTGAGACGGCAATGGCGCCTTTCGCTATCTCCGACAGACACTCATCTTCGTATGCCTCAAATTCTCGTTTGCTCCAGCGGCGGTGTATGCGTACCGGCATGAGGCAGTCATGACGCAGAAGAAAGATGTTTCCGTAAGCGGCATATTCTCTTCCTGCGATATTCAGATGCATGTATCGTTGGAAGAAATCCGGATGCAGCCGTTTGATAAGTAACCGGCGCGGATTGTCACGGATATAATTGCGTACGCAGCCGATTTGACCGATTTTCGTCATGGCACGGTCGTGATAATTCTTTTCAAAGACCGATGCTTCGTCCGTAATTATTCCCGCTTTCCTCGCTCCGACGGTACACCCGCCCATGAATCCCCCGATTACTTTCCCTAAATGTCTCGGAAGCCGTACTGCTACCTCAAGAAGAATATGTATATGGTCGGGCATTACTACATATTCAATGACATTAAGTTGCGGCGTATATGACGGTATGGACTCTATTTTATCCCGTATGACAGCCCCCAGCCTGCTGTATGATACGATAGGCGCCTCCGGAGTACCGGATATGGCGGAAAAAGCAGGTATTCCGGGGGCTGAGGTTATAGTAATCATGAAAAAGCCCGGATCAAGATAATTACAAAAAGCCGCGCGGCGTGTGTTCCGGTGCTTCAGTTCTTTATTAAACGGATATTCCGGCTTTTCTATGGTCATACAGATATAAAATTAATTATGGCAATTTTTCATGCAATTTCTCTCTTTATTCCGCTTACGCGTCATCACGGAGCTATAATGCCATTTCTTCCGGTGTATCAACATTGGTAATTCAGCCAAGTGATGACGCGTAAGCGGAATAAACGCCCTCGCTCGCCTCACCCCCGGTACGTCTGGCCCCAGTTCGAGCGGTCGAGGTTGCGGTAGCTTATCGCCTCCGCGATGTGCCGGCTCTTTACCTCGCTGCTCTTGTCGAGGTCGGCTATGGTGCGCGCCACTTTCAGTATGCGGTCGTAGGCGCGGGCCGACATGTTGAATCTGTCCATCGCCGTGCGCAGCATCTCGAGTCCCTCGCGGTCGGGGCGCCCGTATTCCGTAAGCATCTTCGACGTCATCTGCGCGTTGCAGAATACCCCCGGATGCCCCGCGTATCTCACTGACTGTATATGTCTTGCCTCGACCACGCGCCGGCGTATCGCCTCCGAGCTTTCCCCCTGTCGGAGTGACGACAGCTCGTCAAACGGCACCGGCATTATTTCCACCTGAATGTCTATGCGGTCGAGCAGCGGCCCCGATATGCGCCCTAAATACCGCTGCACCGCACCGGGGGCGCAGGTGCATTCCTTGGTCGGGTGGTTGTAGTATCCGCACGGACACGGATTCATCGACGCCACAAGCATGAACCCCGCCGGATAGTCGATGGCATAGCGTGCGCGGCTTATCGATATATGCCTGTCCTCAAGCGGCTGGCGCATCACCTCAAGCACCGACCGACTGAACTCCGGAAATTCATCGAGAAAAAGCACCCCGTTGTGTGCGAGCGAAATCTCTCCCGGCATCGGACTTGCCCCGCCACCTACGAGAGCCACCGGCGAGATGGTGTGGTGCGGTGCGCGGAACGGTCGCGACGTCATCAGCATCGACCCGCGTCCCAGTTTTCCGGCCACGGAGTGTATCTTCGTCGTCTCAAGCGCCTCGGCCAGCGTCAGCGGCGGCATGATTGACGGCAGCCGCTTAGCCATCATTGATTTTCCTGACCCCGGAGGTCCCACAAGCAGTATGTTGTGCCCTCCCGCGCAAGCCACCTCAAACGCCCGCTTCACATTCTCCTGCCCCTTGACATCACTGAAATCGAGGTCGCTGATGTCGGAACCTTTGGCAAACTCCTCACGGGTGTTCACCACCGTAGGCTCTATGTTGAGTGTCCCGTTGAAGAAATCAACCACCTCCCTGAGGCTTTCCACGCCGTAGATGTCAATGTCGTTGACTACCGCCGCTTCCGTCTCGTTGGCCTTCGGCACTATCATCCCCTTGAACCCCGCCTTGCGGGCCATTATCGCCATCGGGAGCACTCCCTTCACCGGAAGCACCGTCCCGTCAAGCGACAGTTCGCCTATCATCACGAAATCGGATAGCTGTCCGGCCGGTATCTTCTCGTCGGCTGCAAGTATCCCGATAGCCATCGGAAGGTCGTAGGCGGCGCCCTCTTTGCGCACGTCGGCGGGGGAGAGGTTGACCACCGTGTGGCGCCGCGGCCATTCCTGTCCCGACTGCGACAGCGCCGTCTGTATGCGCTCGCCCGCCTCCTTGACAGCCGTGTCGGGAAGCCCGACGATGGTATAGCCTATACCCTTGTCCACGACCACTTCTACGGTCACTGTGATGGCATCTATACCCTGGAGGGCGGCGGCGTAAGTTTTGGCAAGCATGGTATGGGATTTGTACGGTTGATTGATATTTCGGGAGGAAGTCGGTTACTTGGAAATCACCGGAAGCGTCGTGCCGCGGTATGTCAGGCGTGAGGCGGTGTCGGCGACAACGAAATAGGGCAGCCTCGGTATGTTGAGCACCCGAAGCACGGCATTGTTTACACCCCCGAGCGCCCACAGATGTTCCACCTTCTTGGAGAAGCGGCGGCAATCGTTGTGCCACCCGAACGAGTCAATCGACATCCTGACCGATGCCACCCGTATGTCGCGCGCAAGCGAGTCGGCGAAGTCCACAATCGAGTCGGGCATCCTGTGAGCGTCGGTGAAGATATAGAGCGTAGCGGTTTTCTTCGACGGCTCGAATCTCACCACAGTGTCGTTCCATGAATACAGTTCGAGCACCGGTACCGAATCGGGCGTTTCGGCCATACGTGCGGCTATCTCCGCTTTGGAGCGCAGCATGGCGTTTGACATTACCGCATTGTTGTCAATAAGCGACAGTATGGAGTCGGCACGCACGGCGTCTTCATTGATGTCATAGTAATATCCCGCTAAGAGTGCCGAGAGTTCGGCCGATGGAGCCGTAGCTATCTGACGCTCTATCGCGTTATTGAGTCCCTTGGCATTCTTTTTGAGAAATTCGCCGAGCGCTGCCGACAGCTCGTCGCCCGTCGCCTCCATGAAAGAGCGGTCGGCAGCCTTGAATTTCACCTTTATCTCCTCGCCGTTTCTGGCCGCTACGCAGCCTATGCGTTGACGCTGGTTGTCATACAGCTCGATGATGACGGGCTGTTCCGAACTACCCTCGATGTGGAACGCCGAATTGACGGCGTTGGTAGTCATTGTCCTGAGTGACGTACCGTCATGGTATATGGCCGTGATGTTCTGTGTGCCCAGTCCCTCTACCGTACCGTCGATTCTGTAAGGTTTTTTCCCGCCGCAGCTTGTGGCGAGCGATGCGATGCACAGTGCCGTAAGTGGCACTATGATATTCAAATATATTGATTTGTATAGCTTCATGCCGCAAAATTAAGTAAAAAATTCTACTAAAAGGACACAAAATCATACAAAGTTGATTGGCTAAATATAAAATAGATATTTATCTTTGCAATGAATATGAAAAGGATAATCTGTAATCTGTTTATTGCAGTCATGGTCGCCATGTTGGCCTCACCGCAGGCAGGCGCTCAGATTGTGACTGTCGACGGACAGCGGCTCAACACCGACTCCGTGCGGCACGAATTTGACAAAGGCCCCTATTTCGGCCTCTACAAAGACAATTATTTCATTTTCGGCCCCGCAATCGGCCAAAAAATCACCCGCGAGAACACAAACGCCAAGTTTCAGGTGTCAATCGCCCAGAAACTCACCAAAAGCACCCTCCCCTGGAACACATACCTCTACCTCTTCTACACACAGAAAGTATTCTGGAACGTCCTCGAGGAATCATTGCCGATGACCGACCTCAACTTCAACCCCGGTATCGGCCTTTGCAAACCGCTGTTCGTCAAAAACCGCTTCATCGGAAAACTCACATTCCAGATTGAGCACGAAAGCAACGGACGCGACAGCATCCAGTCGCGCTCGTGGAACCGTATCACCTTCGGAGCCAATATCATTGTCGACGCCAACCTCAGCGTCCACGGCAAAGTATGGATACCCATTATCGACGGCGAAAACAACAAGGACATCCTCGACTACTGCGGCATCTACCAGGTAGGCACATCCTATATCTCCAACAACAAGCGCTGGAACGCCTCCGTAGTCCTCGTCAAGCGCCGCGGCTGGAACCTCAACTACAACACCATCTTCGAGCTCGCCTGGAAACTGAGCAACAACCAGAACCAGTACCTCTTCCTCCAATACTACAACGGCTACGGCGAAGGCCTCCTCGACTACAACAAATTCCACTCCCAGCTCCGCGTAGGCATAGTAATCAAACCCACCCTCTTCTCCGACTACTGATTCCCCGCCGTAGCAACGCACGGTCTGTGCAATGCGGTTCAAATAGCGGAGGGCTTTCAGCCCTCTATATTCCCTATTTGAACCGCATTGCACCGTCTGTGCGTCCGTAAATACATTTATAGCCAAGTGATGACGCGTAAGCGGAATCCACCCCAATCCCTCCCAATCTCCACACAAAAAAGCCGCGGAAAAAACGATTTCCCGCGGCTTCCATATCTTCTGATTGTCTGTCTATCCTCACTTCACCTCCACCGGCTTCTTGCAGGCATCGGTCCTGGCGCCCTCCTTGCCGGTGGCAGTGATTGAATGTGCGCCATCGATAATAGTGCGCTCGAAATCCGTGGGATTTGTCAGAGAATTGCCTATTTCCGTGCCCGGCTGCCGGCGCTCCTTGTCAAGTACCTCATACACCGAATGCTGGCTGCGGAATTCCGGCACAAGACGTTTCATTCGCCGCACAATCGACATGTTGTCCTCTCCAAGCGATGAATTGTACAGCTCGTCAAATACCGGGACAATCGAACTGTAGTCATATTCCCGCACCTTGGCTATCATGATTTTCGGGTGAACCGTCGGAAGCGTTATCTCCTTCTCGTTGAGCACCTCCTCATAGAGTTTCTCGCCGTCGCGCAGTCCCGTGAACTTGATTTGCACGTCGGCACCGCTCAGCTTGATCATTCGTTTCGCCAGGTCAACTATCTTGACCGGTTCCCCCATGTCGAATACGAATATCTCGCCCCCTTGGCCTATCGTTCCCGCCTCAAGCACGAGCTTGCACGCCTCGGGTATAAGCATGAAATATCTTATTAACGCGAATTCGGGATAAGAAAGGCTTAAGAAAGATGAATCGGCAGCTTGAAAAA
>OFEY01000650.1_pt1 | contig 27899 bp, 23 predicted proteins | sample 1521251 | NCBI WGS metagenome assembly OFEY01 (sample SAMEA3504100, study PRJEB24116) | mouse gut metagenome | biome: mouse gut; feature: mouse-associated habitat; material: faeces | place: Denmark | collected 2011
AGGCGGAATGAAGTATCAGGAAGCGTTGGAGTATATAGATTCTTTAAAAAAATATGGCATTGTACCGGGGCTTGACTCCATCCGGGAATTGTGCCGGCGCCTGGGAGATCCCCAGGAGCGGCTGCAATTTGTCCATATCGCAGGCACCAACGGCAAAGGCTCGGTATTGGCATATGTGTCCACGGTGCTGCGCTGTGCCGGATACCGGGTGGGGCGGTATATTTCCCCCACCGTCCGGGATTACCGGGAACGGATTCAGGTAAACGGGAGGAATATCACCCAGAAAGCTCTGTGCGGTCTGGTGGAGGAACTGCGGCAGGTCTGCGACAGTATGGTGGAAGACGGCCTGCCTCATCCCACGCCTTTCGAGGTGGAGACGGTCATGGGATTCCTCTATTTCCTCCGGGAAAACTGTGATTTGGTGGTACTGGAAACCGGTATGGGCGGCAGAGAGGATGCCACCAATGTGATCCGCAATACCCGGGTGGCGGTGCTGGCCTCCGTCAGCATGGATCATATGCAGTACCTGGGAAACAGCCTGGCGGCCATCGCGGAGGAGAAAGCCGGTATCCTGAAGCCGGGCTGCCTGGCGGTGTCCATGTTCCAGGAGCAGGAGGCCATGGAGGTAATCCGTGAAAAGGCCCGGCGGCTGCAGATTCCCCTTACCGTGGCGGACGGAAGAGAGGCTAAGAGGGTACGCTATGGTCTGGAGAGGCAGCGTTTTGACTATGATTCCCTGAAAGATCTGGAGATTGGCCTGGCAGGGCAGTTTCAGGTCCATAATGCGGTGCTGGCTGTGGAGGTGTGCCGCGCTCTGTCCGATTGCGGTTATGCCATTTCAGAGGAGGCGCTGCGGCAGGGGCTTCGGGAGACCCGTTGGCCGGGGCGATTCACCGTTTTGGGTAAAAAGCCTCTTTTTGTGGCGGACGGTGCTCATAACGAGGACGCCGCGAAAAAGTTGGCGGCGTCCATGGAATTCTATTTTACAAAAAGACGGATTATCTTTATAATGGGGATATTGAAAGATAAGGCTTATGAAAAGATCATAGAGCTTACCGCAGGTTATGCGGACCAGATACTCACGGTGACCCCTCCGGACAATCCCAGGGCCATGAGCAGTTATGAACTGGCCCGGGAGGTGGCCAGAGTACATCCCCGGGTGACGGCTGTGGACAGTCTGGAGGAAGCGGTGGAAATCAGCCATCTGCTGGCGGACAGGGAGGATGTGATTCTGGCGTTTGGCTCCCTGTCCTATCTGGGAAGGCTGATGGAGATCATGGAGCGGCGCAGCGGTAAGCGGTAAGTGTCTGCCGCGCAGTGGATTGTGTGATCGGAAAGGGCTGATGGTATGATAGATCAGGAGAAAATAAAGCAGGGCGTGAGGCTGTTGCTGGAGGGGATTGGCGAGGACCCTTCCAGGGAAGGTCTGGCAGACACCCCCGACCGGGTGGCCAGGATGTATGAGGAGATTTTCGCCGGGATGGAAGAGACGGCAGGGGAACATCTGACCAGGGTATTTACCGCAGAGAATGCAGGTATTGTACTGGAGCGGGATATCACCTTTTTTTCCACTTGCGAGCACCATCTGATGCCCTTTTACGGCAGGGCGCATATAGCCTATCTGCCCAAGGACAGGGTGGTGGGTCTGAGCAAGCTGGCCCGGACAGTGGAAGTATATGCACGCAGGCTCCAGATTCAGGAGCAGATGACGGGGCAGATCGCGGACGCCGTCATGGAATATTTGCAGCCCGGAGGCGTAATGGTGGTTCTGGAGGCGGAGCATATGTGCATGACCATGCGGGGAGTCAGGAAACCCGGCAGCAGCACCGTAACCCTGGCAGTGAGAGGCGCGTTTGAGGATGCCGCATTACAGGAACAGGTGTACCGCATGCTGCGGCTGTAGGAGCTGCAGTCCCGTGATATTTCAGAAAAGAGGGATTGGGATGGAGCGGATAAACAGAATCCTGAGGAATCAGAGATTTCAGGAACATTTGCGGAAAAACCAGGCGGCGGAGACAGACCGGATTTTTTGTCATCATGACATGGGGCATTTTTTGGATGTGGCCCGGATCGGCATGATCCTTAACCTGCAGGAGGGGTTGGGGATACCGGCGGAGCTGCTATATGGGGCGGCGCTGCTGCATGATATCGGGCGGCATGAGCAATATGGGACGGGAATACCCCACGAAGAGGCCGGAGCCCGGATCGCGCCGGGGATTTTGGCGGAGTGCGGTTATACTGCGGAAGAAATCCGGGAGATAGAGGAGGCCATTGCTCTGCACCGGGACAGCGGGACAGAGAAAAGAGCGGACCTGGCGGGCGTTCTGTACCGGGCGGATAAGGCCAGCAGAGCCTGTTTTGCCTGCCAGGCCAGCAGTCAGTGTAATTGGAAGGCAGTCAAGAAGAATCAGGAAATTCAATGGTAGAGTGAAGAGGAAAGGATAAAATCATATGAGGATCGGCAACAGGGAATTTGACGTAGAAAACAGAACTTATGTGATGGGCATACTGAATGTGACCCCGGACTCGTTTTCCGATGGGGGAAAGTGGAACAGCATGGACAGGGCCCTTGGACATGTGGAGGAGATGCTGGCAGAAGGCATGGATATCCTGGATATCGGAGGGGAATCCACCAGACCGGGATCGGACTACAGCATGTCTCCCCAGGAGGAGTTGGAGCGGGTAATGCCCTATATCCAGGCTGTAAAGGCCCGTTTTGACGTGCCCCTCTCTCTGGATACCTACAAAAGCCAGGTGGCGGAGGCGGGAATTGCCGCAGGTGTGGATCTGATCAATGATATCTGGGGCCTGAAGTGGGATGAAGAGATGGCCCGGGTCATCGGGGAGCACGACGTGGCCTGCTGCCTGATGCACAACCGCCGGAAGGCAGGTCATCCAACCTCCCAGACGCAGGCGGGAGAAGTTACCAATGAATTTGGCTACGGAAATTTTCAGGAGGATGTGGCGGCAGACTTGGCTGAGTCGGTGGAACTGGCCCTGCGGGCGGGAATCGGCAGGGATCGGATTATCCTGGATCCCGGTGTGGGCTTTGCCAAATCCTATGAGCAGAATCTGCAGGTGGTCCATCGTCTGGAATCCCTGCGGGCTCTTGGGTATCCGCTGCTGCTGGGGACCAGCCGCAAGTCGGTGGTGGGGCTGACCCTGGACCTGCCGGTGACGGAGCGGCTGGAAGGTACATTGGTAACCACTGTGATGGGGGTGCTGAAGGGATGTGCCTTCGTGCGGGTGCACGATGTGAAAGAGAATGTGCGGGCCATCCGTATGGCCAGGGCCATTCTGGAGGAGAGAAAGCCGGATTCGGATTAACGGAATGTGCGGTCTGGGGAATAAGACGGAAAGAAGGCGATGAAATGTGCATGGGGAAGAAATGGGATGAGATACGCATTGACAATCTGGAGGTCTACGCCCACCATGGGGTTTTCCCGGAGGAGAAGGAGAAGGGACAGCCTTTTTTTGTGAATATGGTGCTGTACACCGATACCCGAAAGGCAGGGCAGCGGGATGATTTGACGCTGTCCACCCACTATGGGGAGGTATGCCATCTGGTGACGGAATGGATGCAGCAACATATCTGTGATCTGATTGAGACGGTGGCCGAGAACTTGGCTGCGGAGGTATTGGGATGCTTTCCTCTGGTAAGAGCCCTGGACGTGGAGATCCGTAAGCCCCAGGCTCCCATCGGCCTTCCCTTTGAAAGTGTGTCGGTAAAAATCCACAGGGGCTGGCACCGGGTGTATGTGGCCCTGGGTTCCAATATGGGGGACCGGAAAAAGTATTTGCAGATGGGAGTGGACGCTATGGAGGCGCGGCAGGACATCCGCCTGGAAAAAGTGTCTTCCTGGCGGCAGACCGCACCTTACGGCGGGGTGGAACAGGCGGATTTTTTAAACGGGGTTATGGAAATACGGACTTTGCTGACGCCCCAGGAACTGCTGGAGTATCTGCATGAGGTGGAACAGGGAGCGGACCGGAAGCGGGAAGTGCACTGGGGGCCCCGCACCCTGGATCTGGATATTCTGTTATATGACGATTTGGTGATGGAGTCGGAGGAACTGATCATTCCCCATGTGGATATGCAGAACAGGGATTTCGTACTGGGACCCATGGCAGAGATTGCTCCCTGGGTGAGACATCCGGTGCTGGGGCTGACCATGGGACAAATGTATGCGCGGCTGGCATCCGGCAGACAGGGAGATTCATAGGATCCGGCTCAGATACCGCAGCGCAAAACGGGCGCACAGACCGTTGAAAAGCCCTGTAAGGATACCGCTGATCAGCAGGTAGGGCAGATAGGCCAGAACCCCCGGCACGGAGGTGAGCAGCAGGGCGATGAGAAGCTGCCCTATATTGTGGAAAATACCGCCCAGAATGCTGGTCAGTTCGGGAAAATGCCGGTGCAGCATCCGGCTGGCAAGGGTCATGGCCACGAAGCAGAGCAGTCCTCCGCAGAGGCTGTAAAGCAGGCTCATGGCCTGTCCGAAGAGCAGACCGGCCAGCAGCACCCGGGCCAGCAGCACCATGGCGGCATCCCTGGCGCGGTAGAGGTGCAGCACCAGCAGCGTGATGATATTGGCCAGCCCCAGCTTGATGCCCGGAAGAGGAATCGGGGGTGGCAGCAGGCTTTCCGCAGAGTAGATGGCCAGGGCCAGTGCGGCAAACAGGGCCAGAACGGTAAGTTTGCGGGTAGACATGGGATTTTTCTCCTTATCTTGGTTTGGTCAGTATGCAACGGCGTCAGGGGAGGCGCCGGAAGCCGCCGGAGAATCGGGCTTTAACTCGATTACCAGTCTGTGGGGCAGACAGGTAATGGGCAGCAGGGAGTCCGTGATCCGGCCCTGTTTGACGCAGATCTGATCCGGACAGTCCGCTTCCGCGATGGCGATGCCGCCGGGGGAGATTTCTACGATGTTGTAACCTCCGTCGGCAGCGTCCACGGTAAAGCGGCGGGTTTCCGCCACCTGGTCCAGAGGGATGGACTGCAGAAGCCTGCCGTCCAGATAGACACAGGCGGTGTAAGCTGCCGCCTTTCCGGCGTTTTGCCGCAGCACCAGGGTCAGGACACAGAATGCCAATATAAGCAGAATGCCGACAGTTGTCAGGCAGGCTCTCTTGGTTAAATGATTCATGGTTTTTCCCTTCCGATTGTTGTTCCCCTTCGGAGTTCCAAGGGAGAACCCCAGGAGGACTTATGGATATCAGTATAGCAGAAAGCGCAGGGAAAATGAAGCAGGAGATTCATAGAAAAAAGAATAGGGGGATGCCCGTAAGGGGCGCTGCATGGGGGCTGGCCATTGCGCTGACAGGCTGCGGCGCCGCTCCCATCCGTCAGCAGACCAGCGTGGATACGGCCATGGGTACCATAGTGTCCCAGACGCTGTATGTACAGGAGACGGAGTGGCCGGCATCGGAAGAGGATTGGGAGGAATTGCCGGAATCCCCGTGCGCTTCCGTCATGGGGATTCTGAAGGAACTGGAAGAGCAGGAATTGTCCTGGCGAATAGAAGGTTCGGAAGTGGCTCGGATCAATGCCCTGGCGGACCAGGGGGAGGCCGGGGAGGATTTGTCCCTTGGACAGGGAGAGCAGGGGATCTTTGCTTCTCTGTCTGCGGCCATGGGGGAGACGCTGGCCCGGATCTGGCAAGTTTCCATGGACAGCGGCGGTGCGCTGGATGTAACTTTGGGCAGACTGAGCCGCCTGTGGAACCTGGACGGGACGGACTTTTCCCGGATTCCGGAGGAGGGACAGGTGCGGGATGCTCTGAAAGATACCGGCTTTGGCCGGGTGCAGTTCCCGGAGAATGGGATCTGGTTGCCTCCGGGGATGCAGTTGGATCTGGGGGCAGTTGGCAAGGGCATTGCCTGCGACCGAGTCCGTGCATACTTAAACAGCCGGCCTCAAATCACCGGGGCCGTGGTGGCGGTGGGAGGCAGTGTGGTGACATATGGGCAGAAACCGGACGGCAGCCCCTGGAAAGTGGCCATTGTGCATCCCCGGGAAGAGGGGAGCTATCTGGGAGTATTGTCTCTGACGGGGGAACAATTTGTTTCCACCTCCGGGGACTATGAGCGCTATGTGACGGTGGACGGAGTGCGTTACCATCATATCCTTGATCCGGCCACCGGCTATCCGGCCCGCAGCGGCCTGTGCAGCGTTACCATTGTCTGCGGCAGCGGCCTGCTGGCGGATGCTCTCTCCACCGCCTGTTTTGTCCTGGGTTCGGAGCAGGGACTGGATCTGGCAAAAAGCTACGGTGCGGAAGCTCTGCTGGTGGAGGAGGACGGCACGCTTAGAATGACGGAGGGAATGAGAGAAATTTTTTCTGCCCAGGAATGATGGGAGCGATACTATACGCGTGTCATTGTGCACATTGTATACTCCAACGTAGGCACGCTCTCGCTCCGTTCTCACCGTAGCGGTACGTAAGATGCCAAAATACGGCATCTAAGTACCGACGGTTCGATAGGGCCTACTTATGGAATATACAATATGCACAACTCGGTACTGACAAAATAACAGTTTCGCAATTGACTAGCAAGGATATGCAGGAAAGGAGAAAATGATGAAAGAGGCTTTTTACACGGTGGATGAGGAGTACAGGCAGAAACAGTATCCCAGGGGCTATTTTGCCGCCATAGCCAAGTCGGGACGGCAGGGCGGTATTGCGCTGGTGATTCTGGGACTGGTGATTATGCTGATGGGGGCCGGACTGGGTTTTATAACCTTTGTGATTTTTATGGACTCCGTGAAGGAGGGAGATACCGAGGGAATGGTGGGGCCTGCCGTATTTATGTGGATCGTGGCTCTGCTGTTTGCTCTGGGGGGGATTCTGCTGATCAGAATGGGAATTCGCCGGAGAAAAATGGGAGCGGAGGAGTGGATCCAGAAGAGTGCGAAAGCCAGCGGCTACCCGGAGAGCGTGATCCGGGATTTTGCGGAACAGGCGGTGGAATCGGATTGCATCCGGGCCAGGCTTAAGACAGCCCAGATAGAGTGCGTGCTGACCAGAGACTACATACTGTATGAGAATCTGATGGATCTGTGTGTGATGAAGATGAGCGATATTGCGGGCGTCTACTGGGTCAGTGTCTCTGACATGGTGAATGCGGGAGGCAAGATGAAAACCGTTTACACTCTGTCCGTGGGGATCCTCTCCAAGAAAGGAACCTACCACATCATACCTGCCGCGCAGAAGAATGGGGAGCATCTGATTTCCCTGCTGATGCAGCGTAATCCTGCCATAGACAGGGCGGAGGGCAAGGTACTTTCGGAGAGTGAGTTTGATCGAATCAAAAAAGGGCTGGCGGGTTGATCCGCCGGCCCCCTTTTTTGGGTCTGAGTGACGCCCGGAACTGTCGGTCAGAAGGAACTGTAACTGCTGCTTCCCAGAGGGCTGTGGTACAGGGAACTCTCCTCGCCGAACTCCTGGAAGTACACATACCGGGAGGTTATATTGATGTTGGTGTAGTTACCCTCTGCCAATACCATGGGATTGGAACCGTCCGTGCCCATTACCTTCAGTGCGGGAGAAGTGGAAGAACTGTGCTGATAGTAGATATAGCCGCCTCCCACGTTGAAGCAGTCCACCCGGTCGTTGGTCAGCACTTCCACCACTTTCTGATTCATGTCATATCGGCACAGCCGGTAATCATTGGCCACATCCATATAATAGATATAGCTGCCGTCCAGGCAGGGATACCAGAGGTTACCCGCCCACACTTCTGAAACCGTGTCTCCGTTGGTATTCAGGGCATAGAGATAATGATTATTCTGGGTTCCGTTGTAATAGATGATGCCGTCCCGGGCACAGGCGGGATTGACCTGGTATTCGGCCAGCACCTGCTTGTCGGATCTGTCGATCTTAATCTTGTAAAAAACAGGAGTGGGATCTCCGGCGGTGAGCAGATACAGGTAATTGTCCACCAACTGACCGGAAACCACCACATCTGTGACCAGGGAGACGGCGTCTTTGCCGGATTTCAGACAGCGGTTGAAGGCATTGCGGCTGAGCACATAGCCCAGGCCGGTATTACCGGAGTCCACAGTCTGGAAATAATACAGATATTTTCCGCCGGCCAGAATATTGCGCACGGGGGAACTGCCCAGCTTGGTGATGTCCTGTTCGTCCGCGGTCATGGAGTAGAGGCTGCCGCCGTCCAGGGGATTGGAGAAATAAACCATGCCCTCAGACTCGCAGAACAGACCGGCATTGTTGATATTGCCCGGGGTATTGCCCACCGTGCCGGGCGGATTTGCAGGTATGCGGCCAAAGAACCAGTTGGCCAGCAGTGATGCGGCAAATACTGCGATAAGCAGTGTGATAATCAGGATATATTTTATTTTTTTCGACATGGAACAGGGGCCTCCTTGGAATAAAATCTTTCTTTTATGAATATATCACATAGTTGGTCTTGCGATCAAGTGGGTTTTGGAGTAAACTAAATTTGGTTTAATATGGGAGCCGTGTTCCCTGCGGCGGAGAAAATACGCCTTGGGACGTGGGGACAGACAGTTGGATATAAACGGAGGAATTCTCATGGATTTATTGGAACTGAGGGAACAGATTGACGCCATAGACCGGCAGATCGTCAGTCTGTATGAGCAGCGGATGGAGATATGCGGCCGGGTGGCGGAATACAAGATCGAGACGGGCAAGAAGGTGTTTGACAGGCAGCGGGAGATGGAAAAGCTGGACAAGGTCAGGTCACTGACCCACAATGACTTCAACAGCCATGGGGTGGAGGAGTTGTTCGAGCAGATCATGTCCATGAGCCGCAAACTTCAATATCAGCTGCTGGCGCAGCATGGCGACATGGGCAGGCTTCCCTTTATCCGGGTGGAAGAACTGGAAACCCGGGGAGCCAGGGTGGTGTTCCAGGGGGCGGAAGGCGCTTATTCCCAGGCGGCCATGACCCGGTATTTTGGAGAGGAGATCCAAAGCCTCCATGTGGATACTTTCAGGGACGCCATGAGCGCCATCGACGAGGGAAGCGCCGATTTTGCCGTGCTGCCCATTGAAAACAGTACGGCAGGTATAGTCAGTGAAATATACGATCTGCTGGTGGAATTCGAGAATTATATTGTGGGGGAACAGATTCTGCAGATCAATCATTGCCTGCTGGGGGTGCCGGGGACAAAGCTGGAGGATATCCGCATGGTGTACAGCCATCCCCAGTCCCTGATGCAGAGCAGCCGTTTCCTGTCCGGCCATGACTGGCGGCAGATCAGTATGCAGAACAATGCTTTCGCGGCCAAGAAGGTGGCGGAGGAGCAGGACAGGTCCCAGGCCGTCGTGGCCAGCGAGTACGCGGCCAAAGTGTACGGGCTGGAGGTGCTGCGGCAGTGCGTCAACCAGGAGAAAGACAATTCCACCCGATTTATCATCGTGACCAACCAGAAAATTTTCCGAAAGGACGCAGCCAAGATCAGCATCTGCTTTGAACTGCCTCACCACAGCGGATCCCTGTACCATATGCTGTCCCATTTCATATACAATAACTTGAATCTGTGCAAAATCGAGAGCAGGCCCATCGAGGACCGCAGTTGGGAATACCGTTTCTTTATCGACTTTGAAGGGAATCTGGCAGACAGCGCCGTGAAGAACGCGCTGCGGGGACTGCGGGACGAGGCCCGGAATATGAAGATATTGGGGAATTACTAGTCTGCCCTGCAGGCTGAATCTTAGCAGTCCGGCTGCCGGTGGGTGAGTACACCGAAGGAAAAATGGGGAAACCGGGACTAAAACAGGAGTATACGAATATGAGAGAACAGGAACTGATCGTTTATCGGAATCTGGAAAGAGAAAAGCTGCTCTATGATGTGGCCTGGCTCATGAAACACTATGATGATGCATATTATAACCGGGAGGATCTATCGGCGCTGCTCTATCAGTGCATCCACAGGCTGATTGACCAGGCGGGCAGCTATGGCTTTCACGGCAATCTGTGGCATTGCTATCTGGCCAATCTGCTGGTGAACGATGAGAACAGCTATAGCTGCGGCTGTGAGATCCGGGGAGCCATAGAGGGCACCATCAATCAGGCGGCCCTGCATGATATCGGTATTTTTAAGGAATTCTATGATTATGATTTTGAGCCAATGGTCCGGACTCTGCAGGCGCCGGAATGGGCTCTGGTGGAGGAATATATCAGCAGCAGCCGGGAGAGCAGAGTGTACAATACCCGCATCTGCGCCCGGATCTGCGAACTGGCCCAGGCATTTTGCCGGGACGCCACGGCCCAGGAGATGAAAGACACCCTGACGCAGTTTTACAGGGAGTACGGCGTGGGAAAATTCGGTCTGCACAAGTCTTTCCGGGTCTGTCGTGATCAAGAGGGCCATGTGGAGATCCGTCCCATCCTGAATATTGCCCATGTGCGGCTGGATGATCTGGTGGGCTATGAGATTCCCAAACAGAAACTGGTGGATAATACGGAGGCTTTTGTGGCGGGACGGGCGGCCAACAACTGTCTGCTCTTTGGGGATGCGGGCACAGGCAAGTCCTCCTGCATCAAGGCCATTGCCAATGCCTATTATGACCGGGGTCTGCGGATCATCGAGATTTACAAACACCAGTTTCAGGATTTGCAGGAGTGCATCAGCCAGATCAAGAATCGGAATTACAAATTTATCATATACATGGACGATCTCAGCTTTGAAGAACATGAGACGGAGTACAAATACCTGAAGGCTGTCATTGAGGGCGGACTGGAGAAAAAGCCGGAGAATATTCTGATCTATGCCACTTCCAATCGGCGTCATCTGATTCGGGAGAATTTCAGCGACAAAGAGGAGATTCGGCAGGACATGCACACCAGCGATACCGTGCAGGAAAAACTGTCTCTGGTGTACCGCTTTGGCGTGACCATCTATTTCGGCTCTCCCACTCCCAGGGAGTTTCAGGAGATTGTGATGGCGCTGGCCCGGCGCCATGGCCTGGAACTTGGCCGGGAAGAACTGCTGGCCGAGGCCAACAAGTGGGAACTGGCCCACAGCGGCCTGTCCGGCAGAAGTGCCCAGCAGTTTGTGGATTATCTGTTGGGACAGCGCGGGAAGTGAGACCTGCGGCAGAGCTTGGGTAATATATACATTGCAGCAGAAAGGATAGAATAACAGTGGCCGTAAAAACATTCGCAGCGATTGACCTGGGGAGTTTTGAACTCTCTCTGAAGATTTTTGAATTTTCCGGAAAAAGCCAGGGCCGGGTGATTGAGCATATCCGGCAGCGGGTGGACCTGGGGAGCGACACATATGGCAGCGGCAAAATCAGCCATGACAAGATGGACGAACTGTGCCGGGTGCTGTCGGAGTTTGCCCATGTGATGGATTCCTATAAGGTGACAAATTACCGGGCCTATGGCACCAGTGCCATTCGGGAGACCGAGAATACGGGCATTGTGCTGGATCAGATCCGCCAGCGCACCGGCATCCGGGTGGAAGTTCTGAGCAATTCCGAACAGCGCTTCCTGGACTATAAGGCCATCGCTTTCAGAGGGGAAATTTTTCATTCCCTGATCGGGGAAGGGACTGCCATTGTGGATATCGGTGGGGGCAGCATCCAGATTTCCCTCTTTGACAATGACACGCTGGTATCCACGCAAAATCTGCGCATCGGCGTGCTGCGGCTCCAGGAATTGCTGCATCATATGAACACCCGGAGCAGCCAGAGGGAGGAGCTGATCGACGAGATTGTCGGCGCCCAGCTGGCCACCTACAAAAAGCTGTATCTGAAGGACCGGGAGATCAAGACCATCGTTGTGGTGGACGATTATCTGTCTGTGTGGGTGGGCAGAAAGGCCGCCGGCGCAGGCCGGAAAAATGAACTGGTGAGTCTGGGGGATTATGAGCAGTTTATCCAGAAGCTGCGCACCCGGCCCATGACGGAACTTGTACGGATGCTGGATATTCCCGAGGAGGCGGTAAACCTGACCTTCATCAGTGCCTGTATCATGAAGCGGATCATGAAACTCACCGGGGCCCAGCAGATCTGGGCGCCGGGAATCACGCTGAGCGACGGCATGGCTTATGAGTATGCCCAGCAGAACCGGCTGCTGCAGAGCGAGCATGATTTTAATCAGGATATTCTGGCCTGCGCCATGAACATCAGCAAGCGCTACCAGGGCAGCCGCAAACGGGCCGAGACGCTGGAGAACATCACACTGACCATTTTTGACAGCATGAAAAAAGTACATGGTCTGGGAAAGAGGGAAAGACTGTATCTGCAGCTTGCGGCGCTGCTCCACGACTGCGGAAAATATATCAGCATGGTAAACATCGGGGAGACTTCGTATCAGATTATCATGGCCACGGAGATGATCGGTCTCTCCCATATGGAACGGGAGATAGTGGCCAGCGTGGTGCGTTTTAACCATTCTCCTTTTATTTATTATGACCGGATCAAGACCCAGGGGACGGCCCTCACCGAGGGGGCGTACCTGACGGTGGCTAAACTTACGGCCATCCTGCGGATTGCAAATGCGCTGGACCGGAGCCACAAACAGAAACTGAAAGGCGTCAAAGCGACCCTGAAGGAAGAGCAGTTGGTGCTGATGGTGGAGACCCCGGAGGACATTACCCTGGAGAGGGGAATCTTTGATGCCCGGGCCGACTTTTTTCAGGAAGTGTTCAGTGTGCAGCCTGTGATTAAGCAGAAGAAACCCATGTAGCGAGCGGCATGAAACAATGCAAAAAGGAATTGGAGAGAACTATGGCAGAGACAGACTTTACCAACCCCAAATATTACAACAACCGGGAACTGAGTTGGATCCTGTTTAACCACAGGGTGCTCAGCGAGGCCAGGGACAAGGGAAATCCCCTGTTTGAAAGACTGAAATTTCTGAGTATCACCGCATCCAATCTGGATGAGTTTTTTATGGTGCGGGTAGCATCGCTGAAGGACATGGTGAACGCGGGATACAACAAGAAGGACATTGCGGGCACGACGCCCCAGGAGCAGCTGGAAAAAATAGACGCGGCCATCCACGAACTGGCCGGGCTCCAATATTCCACTTATAATCGGAGCCTGCTTCCGCTGCTGGAAAAGAACGGACTGCGGGTGATCCGCCAGCATGAGCATTTGTCCAGGGAGGAAGCGTCTTATATCGACCGATATTTTGAAGAGAATGTATACCCGGTGCTGACGCCTATGGCTGTGGATTCCTCCAGGCCCTTCCCGCTGATCCGCAACAAGTCTCTGAACATCGGGGCCCTGGTGGAAAAAAAGCACAAGCCGGAGGAACTGGAATTTGCCACGGTGCAGGTGCCCAGTGTGCTGCCCCGGATCGTGCAGCTTCCTAGGGAGATGGAAGAGGGTGGGGAAGGCCCTTTGAAGGTGATCCTGCTGGAGGAGGTTATAGAGCGGAATATTCACAAGCTGTTCCTGAACTATAATGTGATCTGTGCCCATCCTTTCCGAATTATGCGCAATGCGGATCTGAGTATTGAGGAAGACGAGGCGGCCGATCTGCTCAAGGAGATTGAGAAGCAGTTAAAAAAGCGGCAGTGGGGCGAGGTAATCCGCCTGGAGGTGGAGAGCGATATTGACAAGCGGCTGCTGAAGATTATCCGCAAGGAACTTCACATGGGGGAACAGAATCTGTATTTCATTGACGGTCCCCTGGATTTGACCTTTCTGATGAAAATGTATGGTCTGGAAGGCTTTGAAAAGCTGAAAACCCCCGGGTATGAACCCCAGCCCGTACCCCAACTTCCCTCCGGCTGTGATATTTTTGCCCAGATCAGAAAAGGGGATGTGCTGCTGCACCATCCCTACCAGACTTTTACGCCAGTGGTGGAATTTATTCACCAGGCGGCCCGGGATCCCCAGGTGCTGGCAATCAAGCAGACCCTGTACCGGGTCAGCGGCCATTCCCCCATCATAGCAGCGCTGGCCCAGGCGGCGGAAAACGGCAAGCAGGTCTCGGTGCTGGTGGAACTGAAAGCCCGTTTCGACGAGGAAAACAATATCGTATGGGCCAAAATGCTGGAAAAGGCGGGATGCCATGTGATCTACGGCCTGGTGGGATTGAAAACCCACAGCAAGATTACACTGGTGGTGCGCAGGGAGGAGGACGGCATTCGGCGGTATGTGCATCTGGGCACCGGCAATTATAATGACGCCACCGCCAAGCTGTACACGGATGTGGGCCTGCTGACCTGCAGTGAGATGATCGGCGAGGATGCCACAGCCGTATTCAATATGCTCAGCGGCTATTCGGAGCCTCTGGGCTGGAACAAGCTGTCCCTGGCCCCCCTGTGGCTCAAAGACAGGTTCCTGCATCTGATTGACAGAGAGGCGGGTTACGCCCGGGCGGGCAAGGGGGCCCATATTATCGCGAAAATGAACTCCCTGTGCGACAGGGATGTGATTGCCGCGCTGTATAAGGCCAGCTGCGCCGGTGTAAAGATCGAACTGATCGTTCGGGGGATCTGCTGTCTGCAGACCGGCATCCCGGGAGTCAGCGAGAATATCACGGTGCGGTCCATTGTGGGCAATTTCCTGGAACACAGCCGGATCTTCTATTTCCTGAATGGGGAGAACGAGGAGATTTACTGCGGCAGCGCGGATTGGATGCCCCGGAATCTGGAGCGCCGGGTGGAAATCCTGTTCCCGGTGGAGGAACCGGCGTTAAAGGAGAAATTGTATGATATTTTGAAGGCCCAGCTTAAGGACAATGTGAAGGCCCATGTGCTGCAGTCTGACGGCGTCTATGCCAAGGTGGATAAGAGGGGGAAGGAACGCTTCGTGTCTCAGGAATATTTTTGCGGAGAGGCCCGACGGGAGGCCAGGGAAGCGGTTCAAGATCCGGCGGGTGAGAGCCGTAGATTTGTGCCCGAGGTACATCGTTAAAATACTGAGGAATTCGGGAGTGACAGGGGAAGACTTTCAGGGAGACGCATTCAGGAGGATGCGTCTGGGAGGAGATTTTCAGGGGGACGCAATCGGGAGGATGTGTCCGGGAGGAGATTTTCAGGGGGACGCAATCGGGAGGATGTGTTCAGGAGGAGGTTTTCAGGGGGACACATTCAGGAGGATACGTCTGGAAGGAGACCTTCGAGGGACGCATACAGGGAGATGTGCCTGGGAGGAGACTTTCGGGCAGATACATTCCGGGCCATGGCAGAGTATATCTGTTATGGCTCTGTTTTATGAATTTTTTATATTTATTTATCAAAAAATCCATTGACAAAGCATATTATATGTCGTATAGTATATTCAAGCCAATACTATATGACATATAATATTATACAAAAGTATAGAGATTGGTTGGAGAACAAGGACTGTGGCGTCAGTGCAGTTTACTGAAGCGACAGAACATTTGATCTTAGGAAGGACTCTTATGAAAATTGTGTTGGCATCTGGATCTCCCAGGCGGCGGGAACTTCTGACAGGGTTGGGGTTAGACTATAGTGTGTTGGTCAGCGGCGTGGAGGAACGCGTCACGGAGACGGAGCCTGCAAAGGTGGTGGAACAATTATCGGCCCAGAAAGCTTGGGATGTACTGCGGAAGCTGCGGCCGGATATTTCCCGGGAGTGCACAGGGGCCTGTGTTGGAGAAGCTGTTGGAGAGCAGACACTGGTCAGTACGGAAGCAGTTTCCGAAGGGCATTCAGGTGCCAATGGAAATGAGGAGGAACTTTTGGTGATCGGGGCGGATACCCTGGTGGCGGTGGACGGACAGATTCTGGGAAAACCCGCCGACCCAAAGGACGCGGCAGAGATGCTGAGACGGCTGTCGGGCAGGCGGCATCAGGTATACACCGGCGTGACATTGTACCATCACAGCCAGGGCAGAACCCGGCAGCATACATTCCACGAGTGTACGCAGGTATGGTTTTATTCCATGACAGAGGAGGAAATCAGCTGGTATATATCCACAGGGGAGCCTATGGATAAGGCGGGAGCCTACGGGATCCAGGGACTGGGAAGCCGTTTTGTGAAGGCCATTGAGGGAGACTACAGCAATGTGGTGGGCCTGCCCGTGGCCAGGCTGTATCAGGAGTTAAAGGCCATGGGAGCCATGGGTAATATTTCCCGGTAAATACTTGACGGTGGACATCAAAGGCGATATGATAAGGGCAAGAAGCAAACTTCTTATATTTACTTAGGTTGATCAATAGGAGGATTTAGACGATGCATGAGTACGATGATGCAGTACTGCAGTGCTTCCTGGATAATCAGCTGCAGTTGTTTCCCGAGAAGGTGGCGGAAAGCCTGGAAGAAGCCGAAGATTTCCTGGAGGAATGCATGGCTGTCGTAGTGGGCAGCAAGAACGAGGTATTGGATTTTTTTGAAGAGGAGGGGTTAGATCTGGAAGGCGCCGACGAGGACGGGATTCTGGAAGCAGATGAAGTTTTCGATATCGGTGACGGAAGATACCTGATCATAGAGGGATAGCGTGTGACGGTGTGACAGCCGCCGCACCGGTACCCTGACACGGCATCCGATTCGGATGCAGAACTCAAAACAGCATATGCCCGTACAGCGCACTGCTGTAAGTGGGGACGCGAAGCGGCCATACTTACAGCAAAGGAAAGGTGTGCTGGGAGGGGATATGCGGAACTCAAATAGGAGGAGAAAAGTATGGATTTTTTTAACAAGGTAGGCAGCACCATCAGCAGCAAAAGCAAGGATGTAACCAAGAAGGCGAAGGAACTCGCAGAGATCGCCAAGCTGACCGGCCAGATCGCCGAGAAAGAGGAGTCTGTGAAGGGCGCCTACATTGAACTGGGCAAGTATGTGTATGATACCCAGAAGGAGGACGCACCGGAGGAGGTGGCTGAAAAGTTTGCGGTGATTGATGCCACTGTGGAAGAGATCGACCACCTGAAAAAGGAAATCCGCAGGCTGAAGGGCCGTCAGGAATGCCCGGACTGCGGCAAAGAAGTGAGCTATTCCGCAGCGTTCTGTTCTTACTGCGGCGCAAAGCTGCCTGAGCCCGAGCCGGAAGAGGTGGTGGAAGAAGGGGACGTCACGGAAGTGACCGAGGAGGCTGCCGCCCCGGAGACAGCGCCTGCAGAAGAGGCTGCCCCTGCAGAGGAAACCGTTAAGACAGAGGAAATCTAAGGTTTTCGCTAAAAGAATGTCTTTAAAATTGAGAGAGGAACTTGCCGTTTTATGGAGCGGCAGGGTCCTCTTTTGTCATTGTACAGCTTTCGCAGCAAATCAAATGTCAGGCAGGAGAGACGAAGCGGATATGGGCCTGTCTGATCTGATCCAATACTTCCTCCGGCACATACAGTTTTCCATAGCCTGTGCCCAGATCAGTGCCGGGCTTATTGTCCCCATGAAAATCGGACCCGCCGCTGGCCAGCAGGCCATATTTTTCCGCCAGCCCCCGGATTTGGCGTTCATCGCAGGCATGGTAGGTGGTGTAAAGGGCCTCGATGCCCAACAGGCCAGCCTCCTTTAATTCTCCCACCAGGCGGTCCAGCCTGGCATCGCTCATATGGTAGAGGATTGGATGGGCCAGAATGGGAATGCCGTCTGCATGCAAAATCAGTTCCACAGCCTGGGCGGGAGTCACTTTTTCCCTGGGCACGAAATAGGGGCAACGGTCTCCCACATAGCGTTCAAAGGCTTCCGCCATGCTTTTGACGTAGCCGTGGGCCAGCATGTACTTGGCATAATGGGCTCTGGTGATTACGGAACCGGGGAAGGCGTTCAGCAGCCTTTCGTAGGAGATATCCATACCCGTTTCCTGCAGAAGAGCGCACATCTTATGGTTGCGGGTATCCCTGGAGGCCACAAAGTTATGCAGGTATTCCAGAAAGCGCTCATTGTGGTGGTCGATGAACAGCCCCAGTATATGCACGTCTTTTCCCTGATATTCGGTGGAGAGTTCCACGCCGGGCACCACTTCCGGAATCAGGGCGGAACTTTTGACGGCGGTTTCAGGGGATGTGGCTTCGGAACTTGTGGTTTTCGTGCCCGGGACCATATGTCTGAAACCTTGGGGATGGGATTCCGGGACAGGCACTGCAGGCTGCCCGGCATCTCTCTGATGGGGAAAAACATTTATGCCTTCGGCCTGGGCCCGCAGCCCGGCGGCATATTGCATGGCCTCGTCCAGGCCGTCCACCGTGTCATGATCTGTCAACGCAAAGGCGGAAAGTCCTTTTTTTACCGCATAGTCCACCAATTCTGTGGGGGTGAAGGTTCCGTCGGAACGGGTGGAGTGTACATGTAAATCAACCATGAATCTGCTCCTTTTCGAATACCAAGACCCGTCCGTGATGCGGGCGGGTCTTGCGGCCTAGTCCGGCGCAGGCCGAACCTCTGTTATTCTTCGTCTTCTTCACGGTTGGCCGTGAATACAGTGCGTTTTCTGGCCATTTCATCGCTGGCCAGATATTCGTCATAGGTGGTGATCTTGTCGATCAGCTGACCGCCGGGTAAAATCTCCATGATGCGATTGGCCGTGGTCTGCACGAACTGGTGGTCATGGCAGGAGAACAGCACCACACCGGGGAACTTGATCACGCCATTATTCAGGGCGGTGATAGATTCCATATCCAGATGGTTGGTGGGCTCGTCAAAGAGCAGGCAGTTGGCTCCGCTGATCATCATTTTTGACAAAAGGCAGCGCACCTTCTCACCGCCGGAGAGTACTTTGACTTTCTTTACACCGTCCTCACCGGCGAAAAGCATACGGCCCAAAAAGCCTCTCACATAGGTTACGTCCTTCACCGGGGAGTAGCCTGTGAGCCAGTCCGCGATGGTCAGGTCATTGTCAAACTCTTCCGTGTTGTCCTTGGGGAAATAAGCCTGGGATGTGGTAACGCCCCACTTGTAGCTGCCCTCGTCCGGTTCCATCTCCCCTGCCAGAATCTGGAACAGGGTGGTCTTTGCGATCTCGTTGCTGCCCACCAGGGCGATTTTGTCCTCATGTCCCATGATGAAAGAGATATCGTCCAGCACTTTTTCTCCGTTTATGGTCTTGGACAGGTGTTCCACGGTGAGCACTTCGTTGCCGATCTCCCTGTCAGGGCGGAAGTCAATATAGGGGTACTTCCTGCTGGAGGGCTTGATCTCATCCAGTTCGATTTTTTCCAGAGCCCTTTTGCGGGAGGTGGCCTGCTTGGATTTGCTGGCATTGGCGGAGAAGCGGGAGATGAATTCCTGCAGTTCCTTGATTTTTTCCTCCTTCTTTTTGTTGGCCTCTTTCATCTGTTTGATCAGAAGCTGGCTGGACTCATACCAGAAATCGTAGTTACCTGCGTACAACTGGATTTTGCCGTAGTCGATGTCGGCGGTGTGGGTGCAGACCTTGTTCAGGAAATAACGGTCGTGGGACACCACAATAACGGTATTGTCAAAATTGATTAAAAATTCTTCCAGCCAGGCGATGGCATCCAAATCCAAATGGTTGGTGGGCTCGTCCAGCAACAGAATGTCCGGGTTGCCGAAAAGGGCTTTTGCCAGCAGTACCTTGACCTTGATATTACTTTCCAGGTCCTTCATCAGAGAGTAGTGATGCTCCGCGCCGATCCCCAGTCCGTTTAACAGCATGGCGGCGTTGGATTCCGCCTCCCAACCGTCCATCTCCGCGAATTCCGCCTCCAGTTCACTGGCCCGGATGCCGTCTTCATCGGAGAAGTCCTCCTTGGCATAGATGGCGTCTTTTTCCTTCATAATCTGGTACAGGCGCTGATTGCCCATGATAACGGTGTCCATGACCATATATTCGTCATACTTGAAATGATCCTGCTCCAGCACTGACAGACGTTGGCCTGGGGTGATGACGATGTCCCCATTGGTGGTGTCCAGAGCCCCGGAAAGGATTTTTAAAAAAGTGGACTTGCCTGCGCCGTTGGCGCCGATGAGGCCGTAGCAGTTGCCCTCCGTAAACTTGATGTTCACATCCTCGAACAGGGCCTTCTTGCCTACGCGGTAAGTTACATTGTTTGCACTGATCATACTTAAACCTTTCTGAAATTAAGAGTTCCGCATATCCCCTGTTTTGTGCATTGTGACGGTGCTCCCGGTCCGGACGCTTTGCCGTTTCCGCATGGAGCAGCGTATCGTGCGGGAATATGCTGATTAAATGTTCCCCAGTTGCGCTCCTTCTTATTTTACTGAAATTCCCGGAAATTGCAAGTATTAATCCTGCTTTTTGCCGGGAAAAGGGTAAAAAGAAATGTAAATGCTTACATTTTTGTATATTTTTGCCAAAACAGCCAATGATTTAACGGGTGGTTTAAGTACAATAGACGAAAGTGAGTGGCGAAAAAAAGAATTATTTTAAATACCTTGATATTTTTTTGTCAAATTGATAAAATGTAAGATGCGAGTTCGGGAAGATGATATTTCCGAACACAAATGTAGATCAATTAATCTTTAGAAAGAGGGAGAAAGACAAACATGAAGAAATGGGTTTATTCGTTTGCAGAAGGCGACATGACCATGCGTAATCTTCTCGGCGGCAAAGGTGCTAACCTGGCTGAGATGACCAGCATTGGGCTTCCCGTTCCGCAGGGTTTCACCATTACCACAGAGGCCTGTACGCAATACTATGAGGATGGCCGCAAGATCAATGACGAGATCATGGCACAGGCCATGGACGGCGTTGCGGAGATGGAGAAGATCAACGGCAAGAAGTTTGGTGATCTGAAGAATCCCCTGCTGGTGTCTGTTCGTTCCGGCGCGAGAGCATCCATGCCCGGTATGATGGATACCATCCTGAACCTTGGCTTGAATGACGAAGTGGTTGCCGCCATGATCGCAGGCAACTCCGATCCTGCCTTTGAGCGTTTTGTATATGATTCTTACAGGCGTTTTATCCAGATGTTCTCCGATGTCGTAATGGAAGTCGGTAAGAAGTATTTCGAGCAGTTAATCGACAAGATGAAAGAGGAGAAGGGCGTTCAGTTTGACGTGGATCTGACGGCTGCCGACTTAAAGACTCTGGCAGAACAGTTCAAGGCAGAGTACAAGAACCAGTTGGGCAAGGATTTCCCCTCCGATCCCGTAGAACAGCTGAAGCTGGCCATCGAGGCCGTTTTCCGCTCCTGGGACAACCCCCGCGCAAATGTGTACCGTCGTGACAATGATATCCCTTATTCCTGGGGTACCGCGGTAAACGTTATGCCCATGGTGTTCGGAAACCTGAACGATCAGTCCGGCACAGGCGTTGCTTTCACCCGTGACCCGGCCACCGGCGAGAAGAAGCTGATGGGTGAGTTCCTGAAGAATGCTCAGGGTGAGGACGTTGTTGCAGGCGTGCGTACTCCCATGCCTATCGCACAGATGGAGCAGGAGTTCCCCGAGGCATATGAAGAGTTCATCAAGGTATGTGAGATTTTGGAGAACCACTACCATGATATGCAGGATATGGAGTTCACCGTTGAGAACAAGAAGCTGTACATGCTGCAGTGCCGTAACGGTAAGAGAACTGCCCAGGCTGCTCTGCAGATTGCCTGTGACCTGGTAGATGAGGGCCACAAGACAGAGGCAGAGGCGGTGGCCATGATCGACCCCCGCAACCTGGATACGCTGCTGCATCCCCAGTTTGACACCGCAGCCCTGAAGGCTGCCACTCCTCTGGGCAAGGGTCTGGGCGCATCTCCCGGCGCTGCCTGCGGCAAGGTGGTATTTACCGCTGAGGATGCCGAGGCTTGGAACGCAAGAGGCGAGAAGGTGGTTCTGGTTCGTCTGGAGACTTCTCCCGAGGATATTACCGGCATGAAGGCCGCTCAGGGTATCCTGACCGTGCGCGGCGGCATGACCTCTCACGCTGCAGTGGTTGCCCGCGGCATGGGAACCTGCTGTGTATCCGGCTGCGGCGATATCGCCATGGACGAGGAGAATAAGAAGTTCACACTGGCAGGTCAGGAGTTCCACGAGGGAGACTATATCTCCATCGACGGTACCACCGGTAACATCTATGCCGGCCAGATCGCAACGGTAGACGCTACCATCGCAGGTACTTTCGGCCGTGTAATGGCTTGGGCTGACAAGTTCAGAACCCTGAAGGTCCGCACCAACGCTGATACTCCCGAAGATGCCAGAAAGGCTCGTGAACTGGGTGCTGAAGGTATCGGCCTGTGCCGTACCGAGCATATGTTCTTCGAGGAAGACAGAATCGCAGCGTTCCGTGAGATGATCTGCTCCGATACCGCGGAGGAGAGAGAGGCGGCACTGGAGAAGATCCTGCCTTATCAGCAGGGCGACTTCGAGGCGCTGTATGAGGCTCTGGAGGGCAACCCGGTTACCATCCGTTTCCTGGATCCTCCTCTGCATGAGTTTGTTCCCACTGAGGAAGCTGATATCGAGAAATTGGCTAACGCACAGGGCAGGTCTGTGGAGGACATCAAGAACTTCATCGCTTCCCTGCATGAGTTCAACCCGATGATGGGCCACAGAGGCTGCCGTCTGGCTGTAACCTATCCTGAGATTGCCAGGATGCAGACCAAGGCTGTTATCCGTGCTGCTATTAATGTGAAGAAGGCTCATCCCGACTGGAATGTGAAGCCTGAGATCATGATTCCTCTGATCTGTGAGGTTAAGGAACTTAAGTTTGTCAAGAAGCTGGTAGTGGACACTGCCGATGCTGAGATCGCGGCTGCAGGCGTTTCTCTGGAGTACGAAGTAGGTACGATGATCGAGATTCCCCGTGCGGCGCTGACCGCTGATGAGATCGCCAAGGAGGCTGATTTCTTCTGCTTCGGCACCAATGACCTGACCCAGATGACCTTCGGTTTCTCCCGGGACGATGCTGGTAAGTTCCTGAACGCTTACTATGACACCAAGATTCTGGAGAATGATCCTTTTGCAAAATTGGATCAGAACGGTGTCGGCAAGCTGATGGAAATGTCCATTAAACTGGGCAAGCCCGTTAATCCCCAGATGCATGTGGGTATCTGCGGCGAGCACGGCGGAGATCCTTCTTCTGTGGAATTCTGCCACAAGATTGGGCTGGATTATGTTTCCTGCTCACCTTTCCGTGTGCCTATTGCGAGACTGGCAGCAGCACAGGCGGCAATTTCCAATTAATGCCATATGCGCGTAGACAATGAGCCATGCGGGGACTGGCAGAAACAGCCGTTGGGAGCTTGTTCACAAAAGGATGTTTTTGACTGGGCTCATGGGGCGAAGCCCGTGATCGACATGAAGTGAACTGTCGAAGACAGTTTGCGGAATGGAGGGGAGCATGGTGTAGTTAGGTACTCGTTCAGGCGAAAATATTGAAGAATGGCTTAAAATAAATAGAAAGCGTAGCTTTCTATTGGGATTATTGAGGCTTGGTGGGGTTCATCACAGTGGGTGGTGGATCCCGCTTTTTCGTATTTTTTTTACTGCTGATAACATGGCGATTGGGGCAGAATTATACTATCAGGCAAAAGTCGGCAGTTTCCGTGATAGTATCCGAGTTTTGCGTGAAAGTATAGGAGTTTCCGTGTTTGTTTGGAGTTTCGCCTGTTTGTAGAAAAATGCTGTTGAAATTTGGAAAATATTATCGAATCCTGTCAGGGTGTCTCAGTTTCCGGTGGATAAAATTGCGGAAAGCCCACAAAGCCCGAAAATACGGCATTCTTGGCAGTACATAGGTCTGAAATTTACATTTTTATCTTGTGTTTTTAGGGGCAATTTTACATTCGGGAGTGGGCGAACTTGTGTTCTGGGGTTCTTTTGCCAAATAGTATAAACGATTTGGCGAAAGTCGGATACAATTTGGCGAAAGTGAAACAATTTGGCAAAACCCGGTAGTTTCACCAAATTGTATAGGGTTTTGCTAAATAGTGTATGAGTAAAGCGGTAAAAAGATAGTGGAAAAATGATAAGACAAGGGAAAAGGGCTGTTTCGATAGTCCTTTTTTCATGTTCTAAGATATCACAATTCATTTCTTTATATTTCAAAATTCACAGATATTTTTATAGTGGTTCAGAAAATAATAAGTTGGAAAGCGGGGAAATCAGAGTTAATATGCTTACATGGCGGTTGCCGGTTCCCTGTATCGACTATGTACTGTCTTGTGTGAATATTCTATTCTTGCACCAAGAAACCATGGTTCCGGTAATATGGAAACCGATATTCCGGAGCGGAAACCGCCATTGATTGGCTTGATTACAATTCATAAGAAAATTGAGCGAATGTCAAGCCCAGAGCCGCTTTGCGGGGCGTAAGCCCGCTTTACATCGGTCAAATTTCTTATATCCTGCATAATTGCCAATCGGTTTCCTTATTACCGAACAGTATGGACTTCGAAACCGGAATATTCATTGTGGGCTGCTAAGTACTGATAGTACTTGTTTCGCAACGGCTGAAACAGGCTGAAGAGCGGAGTGTAAAACTCAGCCCCTATTTTTGAATGATAAGTATAGTTTTAGCTGACGAATCGGTAGGATTGCCGGGAAAATATTTTTCACAACAAAACAAGGTCTGTTCACAATTTACCGTATCAGACAAAAACAGTTTTTACGATATAATATAAGCAATGTTGTTTTTTGTCATCTGGAATTGATTGCAGAAAATTTACATAAAGGAGATGTGAACCTATGGAAAACTTTATTGGTTGGACAGATGCTAATGCACAATCCATAAGAGATGCCATTTGTGTGGCAATCTGCGATGATGAGGCATTTATGCTTGAACTGTTGGAGGAAAAAATAAAGAATATGCTCCCTTCTGCGGTAATAGAACAGTTTTCTTCTGGTAGGGAGCTGTTGGAAGGCAATACGCAGGCGGACATTTTATTTCTGGACATACAGATGCCAGAGATGGATGGTATGGAGACGGCAAGGCTTTTTCGCAGGCAGCAGAAGGATACACTCATCATATTTATTACAGCGGCTCCGGAATATGTCTTTCAGGCATTTGACGTAGGGGCGTTTCATTATCTGGTCAAGCCTTTATCTGATGATAAATTCGATGAGGTTTTTGGAAATGCGCTGTTGGGAATCGGACGCAGGAATAAGGGCAGAGATGGGGATGATGGAGACTACATGATGATACAGGCAGGGGGAGTCCATACAAAAATATTGTTTAAGGATATTATCTATGCGGAAGTGTTCAACCGTAAAGTCATCATTCATACCATAAACGGCGATACAGAATATTATGGGAAACTGTCCGATTTGGAGAAAAAAGTTGGAGAGGATTTTTTCAGACCACACAGGTCGTATCTGATTCATTTTAAGTATGTGCTGAGGTATGATGCTGTGTCTGCTGTTATGGAAAACGGGACAGCGTTGATTGCAAAGCAGAATTATCCGAAATTTGTGAAGCAGTATCTGAAATATAACCAGAGGAAAGGAAGGGAGATTAGGTGAGTCTGGTAGAATTATGTTGGAATATTACGTCTTATGTATCAATTATTGTGCAGCTTGGTGTTGCGGGCATATGCTTTGGAATATTTGTATCGCCTTATATGCTGGGCAGAAGCAAAGCGATTAAGGCAGGTACAGTGTATGGTGTGGTGATGATGGTCTTATATATCATGCCGCCCCGGATAGACAATATCCTTGCATATTTCATTGGTACATTAGCGGCATTTGCCGTGATGTGCGTAGAGGACAGGCGCAATATCAACCAAAAGATATTCTTGTCTGTTAATTTTTTTTCACTGCGTTGGCTGTCCGCTTCTATAGCAGGAATTATAGACCATTTTTTTGATATTGTTCTTTTAAACTCGCAGATAGCAGCGAGGTTATGGTTGCATTACGGATTGTATGTGGCAGTAAGAATTCTGGGCATACTGTTTAGTTTTCTGCTTCTGCTGTTATCTATCCAGGCAGTCAACAGGGCGTATGAAAGCAAGGACAGATATATGGAAAGAAGGGAACTTGTGATGCTGACTGTGCCGTCCTTGTCAGGGATAGCCGGTTATGCAATATTCCATTTTTACCAGATTAAATCCGAAATGACGGGATTTTATGATGTACTTTGTTTTTTATACTATCTGATATCCGTAATGGCAATCCTTGTGACAATTATTATCTTCCAGCATTGGAAAACTTCACAGGAAGAACAGTCCGAACATGAACTTTTGGAAAGCCAGATAAACAATATAAAAATGCATATTGAGGGGATTGAAAAGCTGTATGGAGATATCCGTTCCCTGCGCCATGACATGGGAAACCATATCCAGATGATAGAACGTTTGACGGGAACGGAAAACACCGCCGAGGCTTCGGCATATCTTAAGAGACTGAAAATAGAATGGCAGGAACTTACACCCGAGATTAGGACAGGAAATCCGGTTACGGATATGATTCTTTTAGAAAAGAAGAAAGAGGCTCAGATGCGTGGAATCCGATTTGAAAGCGACTTCCGTTATCCAGAAAATACAAAACTGGATGCCTTTGATGTCAGCGTCATTTTGTATAATGCTTTGAATAACTGCATGGAGTCGGTAAATGGGGAAAATCCGTATATCAGGATTCAGGCATTCCGCAAGAACAGTATTTTTATGCTGATTATCAGCAACAGCTTTGAAGGGAAACTTCCCATCAATCCAACAGACGGATTTCCATACACGACAAAAAAAAGCGGCGGGCATGGAATCGGTTTAAAGAATATGCTCAGGGTGGCTAAGAAGTATATGGGGGATTTGTCATTTGAACAAAATAAGAATGAGGTTACGGTAGGGATTATGCTTCAGATTGCGTAAGGGGTTTACAACGGAATGAGGGTGACTCACAACATGGTGCTTTATCCGTACAAATGATATCCCGATAAAATTGATAGAGAGCAGGAGTTTTTTATATGTGAAATGGCTTTCAAAATATTTTTTAAGGAGGACAGATACAATGAAAATTAATGGTATCAGTGGATCAAACGCACAAATGGGGCAGATGGGAATGAATCAGGCAACAGACTCATACAGCCGGAATATCCAGAACCAGATTGCCAACGCACAGAAGCAGTTGCAGGAACTTTCTTCTAATGAGGAAATGACATTAGAAGAAAAGATGAAAAAACGGCAGGAGATACAGCAGCAGATTAGTGACCTGAATATGCAGTTAAGGCAGCATCAGATGGAACAGCGAAAAGAAAAACAGCAGGAGAGAGCTTCCTCGAAGGACAATCTGCCCGGCGGGGTGAAAACAAAAGCAGGAGAAAAAGCCGCAGGACTGTCACAGGCGAGCATGACAGCAATGCTTTCTGCGGATACATCTATCAAGCAGGCAAGAGTGCAGGGTGGCGTGGCAACAAAACTGGAAGGCAGGGCGAATGTCCTGAAAGCAGAAGTCAAGCAGGGTGGAGGAAATGTGGAAGCCAAGAAAGAGGAAATTGCGGAACTGGAGCAGAAAGCGGAGAATGCAACAGTTTCACAAATGAATACGCTCGCAGAGGCAAATAAAGTTATGGAAGAAGCTGCCGTGGCAGAGCGCAATGAAAATAAGACTTCTGGTACAAAAGAGGAAAAAACATATCGGGCAGAAAATACAACCGAAAAGGCAGAGGAAAGCAGTACAAACGGAGAAAATGCACAGGATAGTGTATCTGGCATCGGATTACAGACAGGAAATGCGGAGGATGTACAGCGGGATGACAGCACACGGACGGAAAACATACAACCTGTTGAAACAGTCGTTCCAGAAGCTGCAACAGCACAGGCGGCAGTTTATACCCATGTTGATGTCCGCTTATAAGGGAGGAAAAGCGTATGTCAGAAATTAACAGTTTTAGCGACTATGCAAGCAGATATAACACCAATATGGATTTTTCAACGTTGTTTGGCGGCGGCGCTCCCTATATAGACAGCGGCATGGGCGGAGTCAACGTATCTGATTATGTGTTGTCCTGCAAATTAGATGCACCAGTTCCATGCAGATTAGATGCGCCTGATTTTGGCTTTGTGTGCCACGTATTAGCAGATTGCCTGCACCAACATCAGCAAGTTATCTGATCGTTATAAAAATTGAAGCAAATTCACA
>OFEY01000663.1_pt1 | contig 27331 bp, 24 predicted proteins | sample 1521251 | NCBI WGS metagenome assembly OFEY01 (sample SAMEA3504100, study PRJEB24116) | mouse gut metagenome | biome: mouse gut; feature: mouse-associated habitat; material: faeces | place: Denmark | collected 2011
ACCATGCCACTGTGAAGCTCGGTTCCGCCCTGACGCACTGGTTCACGCGCTATCGTCGTTCCGTGGGAGTAGGTGGTCAACATGGTGAGCCGAGTACGGGAAAAATTTTTCCATTGAGCCCCACACATGAAAACACCTCCCGCCCCTGAACCCGGGTGGGAGGCGTTTTCACGCTTGTGTAACGGGAAAGAGGCTGTCCGCATTGCGTTTCTGTTGCCGTTTCACCCGGTTCCGGGTAAAAATGCCGGAAAGCCGGGTGAAACGGAATCGCCGCATCCCAAAGCCCTCTGCGGAAACGCCGCAAAAGCCTTCTTCCCATGTCTTCGGAGGATTACTTGAGCCCCTTGAGGAAGCGGTCCGAGACGGCCTCGGGCGTGGCGTGCCGATGCGCCGTGTCGGGATTCATCTTCTCGGAAAAGGCCGCGATCTCGGCCAGCCATGCCTTCAGCGGGCTTTCCCCACCTTCCCCGAACAGGGCAAGCTGCTCTTCCAGAGAAAAAACGGGATGCTCCCGCAGTTCGGCAACGGCGTCGGCCTCGGAAAATTTTTTGCCCATCCACGCCTCCGCGAAGCGGACATAGGCTGGAGCCAGTGCTTCCGGGCCCTGCGCCTTGATCTCGTCCACAACGCGCAGGTAAACCCTTAAAAACGCACGTACGGCGTCCGGATTCTTTTCCGTGAACGCACGATCCGCGACAAGGAGCACGGGCTGTGTTGCACCGCAATCCTGCGAATGCGCCGCAACTTTGAACCCGAACGTTTCGGCTTCGCGGATGAACGGCGACCAGACGGCGAGGATATCGCCGTACCCGTTCTTGAACGCGCCGAGGGCGGGTGTCGGTTCCAGTTCCTCGATCTTGACGTCCTTCTCCTCAAGCCCGAGCGCGGCGAGCCATTTGTCGAGCAGATAGCGGGCCGATGTTTTTTTGGGGCACAGGATGAGCTTGCCCTTGACGGATTCGGGCGTCCCGAAGACATTCGGGAAATCGGGATTGAATCCCTTTTCCGCAAGGATCGGGCTGTCGGGGCGGGTCAGGATCATGTTGGCCGAAGATTCGTCGTTGGCGATGGCAATCACTTCCACCTGATCGCTCATGGTGGCCTGCATGGCTGGAACCGCCCCGCAACCGGCGATGGCCCAATCGTAGGCCCTGACGTTTTCGATGAGGCTCTTGCCGGAATCGAACCGGAGCATGATGATGTCCAATCCGGCTTCCTTGTCCCAGCCTTTTTCCTTTGCGTACCATGTCAAAAACGCCTCGTGCTCGCCAAGCCATGCCGTACGAAGGGTTTGGGACAGGGAGGGCGACGACTGAAACAGGCTGCCGAAAAGCGCGCATACTGCAAACAGTGTCTTGAATCGCATAACAGGTTCCTTTGTGTTGAATGTTGTAAACCGGGCTCAGGCCCGGATGCCACCCGTCCATAAGCAAAAAGCGTTCCTACCCCTCACATCCCGGCGCCGGGGAACGAGGCAGGGCGCACAGGGAAAAGAGATGTTCCCGCAGTACGAATTTCAAATGACCCTCATCGCGCCCTACAAGGGCCTCGATGCCCGGATTTTCAGACAAGTCGCCAAAAATCTGCGCTGCCGCATCAAATTCATGGATATGGCCTTCGACGAGGCCATCGAAGCGGCGAAACGCCTCTCCCCGGATACCTGCGACGTCGTCCTCAGCCGCGGCGTCACCGTGGACGTCGTCAAACAGAATTCCTCCATACCCGTCGTGCCCATCGACTTCTCCGCATGGGATCTCCTGCAGGCGCTCCAGCCCTATGCGGGGCATGTCCGGAACGTCGCGTTCTTTCGGTACTCCACCCCGCTGCCCGGTCTCTCCAGCGTGGAAAAAGCCCTTGGCATGAGAATCAAGGAACACCTTTACGGCTCCAAAAACGAGATGCACCTCCGGCTCATCCAGCTGAATCCCGCCGACGTGGAGCTCTTCGTCGCACGCGGGACGCTCGTATGCCAATGGGCCACTGCAGCGGGGTTCCCCACGCTTGAGATCATCGACGGCGAAATATCCGCCAAGCGGACGCTCCTTGAGGCGGTCAACGTCGCCCGCGCCCGTCGGTCCGAACGCCAGCGCACCGCGCGCTTCGGAGCCATCCTCGACGCTATCGATGAGGGCATCGTGGTGTACAACGCACAGGGCAAAGTGAACCTCATCACCCCCTCGGCGGAATCCCTCCTCAACTGCGCGAAAAAAGAAGCCCTCGGAGAGCACATCCGGACCGTTATGCCCGGCGTCTTCTCTCCCGGCAGGCTGGCGGGCGACAAGGCGGAACATGGGCGCGTCCACGACATCCGGGGTACCACCCTCGTCATCAACCGCGTGCCCATCCTTTTCCAAGGGCAGAACGTGGGGACGGTCTGCTCCATATCCGACGCCCGGCGCATCTACAAAGCGGAGGCAAAGCTCCGCAACAAACTAAAATCAAAAGGTTTTACCACGCGCTACTCGTTTGGGGACATCCGTACCCGCTCCCCGCACGTGCGGCATCTCAAAGAGCTTGGCGTACTCTACGCCTCCACGGACGCCAACCTGCTCATCTGCGGGGAATCCGGCACGGGCAAGGAACTGTTCGCCCAAAGCATCCACGCCGCCAGCCTGCGCAAAGACAGGCCGTTCGTGGCCGTGAACTGTGCCGCCATCCCCGAAGGGCTGCTGGAAAGCGAGCTTTTCGGCTATGAGGAAGGCGCGTTTACCGGCGCGAGGCGGCAGGGCAAGGCGGGCATGTTCGAGCTGGCCCACACCGGAACCCTGTTCCTCGACGAAATCGGGGACTTGCCGCTTACCCTTCAGGGGCGGCTGCTGCGCGTGCTTCAGGAACGGGAATTGGTACGCGTGGGCGGGACGCAGGTGATCCCCCTCGACGTACGCATCCTGTGCGCCACGCATCAGGATCTCCGCCAGCTTGTGGCAAAGGAACGGTTCCGGGCGGACCTTTTTTACCGCCTCAACGTGCTCTCTTTGCGCCTCCCACCGCTCAGGGAGAGGCTTGAGGATATTGTGGATCTCGCCGTTTCCCATCTGAGGGAACATCTCGACGAGCCTCCGGCGGAAAGCCTGCTCGTCTCCCAGCTTGAGCGGCCCCTGCTGCGCCATCCGTGGCCCGGCAACATCCGCGAACTGCTCAGCCTCATGGAACGCATGGCGATCGTAGCCAACCACATGGCCGAAGTGACGGACTGGGAACAATTGCTTTTGTCCCTATGGGAAGATCCGCCTCTGGAGGAGTCCCCCATAACGCCGAGCCTCCCCCAAGAGCCCGAGGATTTGCCGCCTCTTACCCTCAGGAGCCACATGGCGCGGGAAGAGGCCCGGTTCATCCGGCAAGCCGTCGCCCGGTGCGAAGGGGATATGGGCAAGGCCGCCCACCTTCTCGGCATCAGCCGGATGACGTTGTGGCGCAAGCTTCAAGGGCTTGCGGAAACAAATGCGGAACATTCCGAGTAACAATATTGATACAAAAATTAACAAATATGGTATGATGTAACATTTTTGTTACAGCCAATGCCGCCTTTTTCCCTTTCCATATACCAATAAACGGCGATTTCCCTTCAAATGGGCTGGCATATTTTTTGATATAATGTCTCTCAAGAGCCTTTCGGCACAATGCCGTCGGCGCGCTGGAAGGGGCAGTCCCCTGCCCATGTCCCCCACACAATCAGAAGGATGGAGTTGCCATGAAGAAAAGCATCATCGCCTCGTTGCTCATCGCCTGTTCCCTGTTTATCGGCGGCAACACGGATGCCCGGGCGGAATACCCCTACGACAAGCCCATCAACATCATCGTGCCCTTCGGCCCCGGAGGCGGCGTCGACATCGCGGCGCGCATCCTCGCCGACTACTTCCAGCAGAACTACAACATCACCATCAACGTCGTGAACAAGCCCGGCGGCGCACAGGCCATCGGCATCAATGAAATGCTCCGCGCCCGTCCAGACGGCTATACCCTCGCCTTCCCCGGCTTCAGCGCCCTCGCTACCACCCCCAAGCTCACCAACGTGGGGTATACCCTCAAGAACATCAAGCCCGTCGCCCACATCGCCAGCATGGAATGCGTGCTGAGCACCAACAAGAGCTCCGGCATCGACACGTGGGAAAAGTTCCTCCAGACCGCCGAAAAGGACCCCGACGGGACCGTCTACGGGACCACAGGCTCCATCTCCACGCAGCGTCTGTATATGACCAAGCTGACCGACCGCTTCCACGGCGATTTCAAGATCCGCCATACCGCCTATACCAGCGGCCATGAAGTGAGCACCGCCCTGCTCGGCAAGCACATCACCGCCGGTTTCCAGGTCCCGGCCAACATCCTGCCCTATGCCAACTCCGGCGACTTCAACGTCATCGCCATCTCCCGCAAGGAACGCCGCGCCGATCTACCCAATACGCCAACCTTCCGCGAGCTGTACGCCGACAAGATGACCCCCGCGGACGAGAAGTGGATCGATCTCGGCGCGTGGCACGGCCTCGTCGTGTCCAGCAAGGTCAAGGACGATCGCATCGCCGCGCTCGAACCCCTCATCGAAAAGGCCATGAAGGACCCCGAAGTCATCGAAAAATTCAACAAAATCGGCCTTGATACCGGGTATCTCCCCGCCAAGGAATTCGGAGAGCTTATCCAGTCGTCCTCGGACCTCGCCGACGAAGTGCTGGCCGGGCGCAAGTCGCTTGACTAACGAATACCGGGGCGGAGCGCGGGTGCGCCCCGCCCTTCCTTTTCACGACGAGGGGTCGCTTCATGAAAAATAAGACGGATTTCTTTATCGGCTTGGCGCTGCTCGCCTTCTGCTGCGTCATGGGATACCAGATACACTTGATCCCGGAACCCGCAGCGCTCGACTTCTTCTCGGCGGGTTCGTTCCCGATGGGCGTCACGATCGCCTTGGCCCTGCTCTCGCTTGTCCTCGTGGCAAGGGCCGTCTTGGGCAGGGATGAAAGCGCAGCCTGCTGGCCTGAAAGGAAGCTCGCCGTCAAAATCGGACTGATGGCCGCGTGGATTCTCATCTATGTCATCGGGTTCATTTTCCTCGGGGAATACGCCTACGACGCCGAGTGGCCCGAAGGCACGGGCTTCGTCATCTCCACGCTGGTTTTCCTCTCTGGGGCGCAGGTGCTGACCGGATACCGCAATCCCTTCTACATCTCTCTTATTTCCGCCGGGATATCAGCCTTCCTGTATGCCGTGTTCGCCATCTTCTTCAAAGTCCCTCTTCCCTAAAAAGGCGGTACTCCATGTTCGATATGTTCATGACAGCCTTCAGTTCGGCCTGTAGTCTGGAAGCCCTCATCGCCAACTTCATCGGCGTGGCGCTCGGCACCGTCTTCGGCGCGCTGCCAGGCCTCACCGCCGTCATGGGCGTGGCCCTGCTCATTCCCTTGACCTTCGGCTTCCCCGCCGTCATCGCCTTTTCCTCCCTGCTCGGCATGTACTGCGGCGCAATCTACGCGGGCAGCATCACCGCCATCCTCGTCGGCACTCCGGGCACGGCGGCCGCCGCCGCGACCATGCTCGAAGGGCCGCAGTTCACCGCCCGCGGGGAATCGCTCAAGGCGCTCGAAATGACCACCATCGCCTCCTTCATCGGCGGCATCTTCTCCTGCCTTGTGCTGGCCACGGTCGCCCCCCAGCTCGCACACTTCGCCCTCGACTTCAGCGCCCCGGAATATTTCTCCCTCGGCATCTTCGGCCTGACCATTGTAGCGACGCTGTCCGAAGGCGCGCTACTTAAGGGCTGCATCGCGGCGCTGCTCGGCATGCTCATCTCCATGATCGGCATGGACCCGCTTTCCGGCAACCTGCGCATGACCTTCGACTCGCCCAACCTCATCAACGGCGTATCCCTCGTCCCGGCGCTCGTCGGCCTGTACGCCCTGTCGCAGGTGCTGATCACGGTTGAAGACGTGTTCATGGGCCGCAAGCTCTCCACTGCCGAAATCTCGCGCAAGCGCATGCCCCTTTCCGAAATCTGGACAAACCGGGCCGCCCTGCTCCGCGGCTCGATCATCGGCACGTTCATCGGCATCGTCCCGGCCACGGGCTCGGGCACGGCCTCATTCGCGGCCTACAGCGAAACCAAGCGCCATTCAAAGCATCCCGAACTTTTCGGCAAGGGCTCCATTGAAGGCATCGCGGCCACGGAATCCGCCAACAACGCCGTCACCGGCGGCGCGCTCATCCCCTTGCTGACCCTCGGCGTGCCCGGCGACGTGGTCACGGCGATCATGCTCGGCGCGCTTATGATCCAGGGCATGACTCCCGGTCCGCTGCTGTTCCAGGAACAGGGCACGCTCGTCTACAGCATTTTCATCGCCCTGTTCGTTTCCAACGTCTTCATGCTGCTTCTGGGCTACTACGCGGTGCGCCTGTTCGCCAAGGTCGTGCTCATTCCCGGCGGCATCCTCATGCCCCTCGTCACCACCCTGTGCGTGGTGGGCGGCTACGCCCTGAACAACTCCAACTTCGACCTCGCCGTCATGGCCGGTTTCGGGTTGCTCGGCTACATCATGACCAAGGCGCGCTTCCCGCTCGCCCCCCTGCTCCTCGCCATGATCCTCTCCGGAATCATCGAAACCAACTTCCGCAGGGCGCTCAGCATCTCCAATCAGGATTTCTCCGTATTCTTCACCCGTCCGGTCTGCGCGGCGTTCCTCGCCATCAGCCTCTTCATCCTGTTCAACCTGCTCTGGAAGGAATGGAAGAAGTACCGCGCCGCCAGCGCCGCCTGATCCCGCACCCCTTATGAGGCCAGCCATGCAACAAGCGACTCACATCTACCGGAACGGCACCATCCTGACGATGGATTCCCGCTGCTCCATCGTTTCCTGCCTTGCCGTATCCGGCGAAACCATCCTTGCCGTGGGCTCGGAAGCCGAAGTGGCCCCGTTCCAGGGCCCCGAAACTCATATCGTCGATCTCGGCGGACGGTTCATGATGCCGGGCTTCTACGACTGCCACAGCCATTTCATGCGCGCGGGCATGTACAACAAATACTATCTCGACGTGAATTCCCATCCCATCGGGGACGTGAGGACGCACAGCGACATCCGCCGCAAGGTACGCGAAGCCCTTTCGGGTATGCCCGCCGGGGAATGGCTGCTCTGCGCGGGGTATGACGATACCGCCGTTGCCGAAGAGCGGCATTTCACGCTTGCCGAACTGGACGCGATGGCCCCGGATCACCCGCTGTTCCTGCGCCACATCTCCGGGCATCTGGCCCTGTGCAACAGCAAGGCGTTTGAAGCAGCCGGGATCACGGATGAAACCCTGAATCCGTCGGGCGGCGTGTTCCGGCATGACGGCAACGGCCGCCTCACCGGATTGGTGGAGGAACCCGCCGCAATGGAGATGGTCCTGGCGGCCTCCCCGCAGATGACCGAGGAAAAATGGCTCGGCGCGGTGGAACGGGCTACCGACGACTATGTCGCCAAGGGCGTGACGACCGCCCACGACGGCGGCGTCACCACGGCCATGTGGAAAAACTACATGACCGCCCACAAACGGGGGATGCTCAAAAACCGCGTCCAGCTTCTGCCCAAGCACGGCTGGTTCGACTTCTCGCTGGCCCCCACCGTGCAATGCGGCACGCCCCTGACCAAGGACGGCCTGCTCAGCATGGGCGCTGTGAAACTGTTTCAGGACGGGAGCCTCCAAGGGTACACCGGCTATCTGAGCAATCCCTACCATTCGCTGCCGGACGCCATCTCCGACGGGTCATGGCGCGGATACCCCATCTACAATCCCCGTGAACTCGTCAACATCGTTACCCGCTACCACGAAGAGGGCTGGCAGGTCGCCATCCACGGCAACGGCGACGCGGGCATCGAAGACATCCTCAACGCCTTTGAGGAAGCGCAAAAGGCGTACCCCCGGGCCAACGCGCGGCACATCATCATCCATTGCCAGACCGTCCGCGAGGATCAGCTCGACCGCATCAAACGGCTCGGCGTGGTTCCATCCTTCTTCACCGTACACACCTATTACTGGGGCGACCGCCATCGGGACATCTTCCTCGGGAAAGCCCGCGCATCCCGGATCGATCCGCTGCGGAGCGCCCTGAAACGCGGCATCCCCTTCACTTCCCACAACGACACCTCCGTCACGCCTATGGATCCGCTGCTCTCCGTCTGGTCGGCGGTCAACCGCCTCACCGGCAGCGGCAAGGTGCTCGGCGAGGATCAGACCGTCTCTGTGCTGGATGCCCTGAAAAGCGTCACCATATGGGGCGCCTACCAGTTCCATGAGGAACGCATGAAGGGCAACCTCGAGCCCGGCAAGCTCGCTGATATGGTCATCCTCGGCGAGAACCCGCTTGAAATCGCGCCCGAACGCATCAGGGACATCCCGATTCTGGCAACCCTGGTGGGCAACCGGCTCGTCTACGGTTCCCTGTAATTTCCCCGTCCCCAACGCACCGGGCAAAGGATGATCCCCCTTCCCCGCCCGGTGCGGTTTGGGGTTCCCCCGGCAGCACACTCGCCCATTCCTCCGGGCAGCCGCCGGGGGAACCAACCTCCATATAAGAACACCCCCTCAGTCAATCCGAGTGGGTATTCTTATCGTATGAAGGATAAGGGAGATTCTCCATTCAGCCGCCGTCCAGCCGTAACCCGGACGCCACACAGAATCGGCATACCGGAACTTATGCGTGCCGCCCCATTTCGTATGCCTCATTCAGAACTGGGCTTTCCTTGATGTCGCCTTTTTTCCATGCGCCCGATCCGTAAACGATGCCCTTTTCCCGCGCGCGCCTTCCAGACAGTACAGGAACCCGCGGAACCCTTGGAGGGTCCTCTCCAGTGACCGCTTTTCGCCGTCGGCGACGGTGGCGATAAAGTAATTTCCCTATTTATAATCCTTTCTATAACTTTTGGGGCTGGTTTCTCTAATTTGACTATATAGGCATTCAATGCCGATAAAAATTCGCTGATAGGTTGTTCTGATACAGGATGAGAATGTTCTTCACAGGGATACACATCTGCAAGCGACGTGACTTTTCTTGAAACGTGCTTGAGATCACAGCCTCCATAAGGAATGAATCTGGCACGATAGAGCCCTTCCAACAGGACTCTTAGAGTATCGGGTTGAGACCCCTCTACCACTTCCAATATCTTGGCGACAGCACCAATTTCAAAAAGTTCACTTCGCGAACGGATATCCCATGCAACGGGATTACGTTGAGTCACCATGAAAATTTTTCGGCTATGATAGCTGACCGCGCGTCCTATTGCCCTGATGGTAAATTCACGGCCAACAAGAAGTGCTATGCTCCCTCTGGGAAACAGAACAACTTCCCGCAAAGGCATAATGGGAATTTTAGATAAGGGAATATTCATTATTTTCGGTACAATTCACACTATTTTGCTGTAGGGACTTTCGTTTTGCAGTTGTGTGCCGTGCGCCCCACCCTGCCACACCTCAACCACAGCTTTTCTCAGCATCTGGTATGTGCATGGCCCTCTGCCGCATAACTCGGCAACCCGTGCCAGGCAAATCGTTTTTTGCCCTTTCACAGTCTCATTCAGGATAGCTGTGGAGACGGGATAGAAATCCCATTGCTCCAAATCGAGCGGATTGATGGTATCCTGTTCCTTATGCTTGAGCACGCAAAACACGTAAACATCCGCCTGGCGCTTTTTCTCCTTGGCATAGGCAACGCCATCCCAGTACAGGCTTTCGGCAATGCTGAACCCTATCTGGGAAAAACCTTTTTGTTCCCATGACTGGATGTAGGCCGATGTCTTGACCTCGATTTTGATGCCTTCAGGCGAAAGGAGATCAAAGCTTCCCCATGTGGGACTGGTTCCCTCGTCACAACCCATTGCCGTCGCGACGATGTATTCCGCCAGCTTGCCGCGCTCCGTATTGCTGACCAAATCTGAAAAGGCCCAGGCCCAAAAATCCTTGAGGGTGCGCTCCCCTTCCATCCCTTGAAAGCATTCTTTGCCGCTCTTTCGCGTCACCTTGATAGCCGGAAGCCGTGTTGCCATATTTCCCCTCTGATTTCAGTCAATCGAAAATTCGAGCACATGGTTTTGCCAGGAGCGACAGACATTCTCCCCGACACACCTTTACCTGCTGGAATGTTGTCTACACCGCCTGCTCAAATCCGAAAATATCTCCCCCCTTGCTCCCCTTGTCCGTCGTGTTTCTGGAAGGAGGATTGCCCGCACTTCAAAGGCTCCTTGCATCCAGAATGGGAGGCTGCGCTCGCACAGCTTATCAATCTGAAAACACAGAAAAAAGCCATTGAAGAGGAGATAGGAGAACTGGAATCCCGTTTGAAAGTCGCCTACCAGCTTTCCCATACGGTGAGGGGAGAATGGATCAACACGGGAAAATACACGTTTCGGGTGATTCCCCAGAATGGCAGGGTAACGCTGGATCGAAAACGTCTGAATGAGGAATCCCTGCCTGTATACTCGAAGTCATCCGTGAGGAATCGGATTAAACGAAAAACGAGGAGCACCCGATGTATTCGGGTGTTCCTCTTCATGTTCCTCAGAAGTTTTTTTGAGCTCGCAGTGCTGTTGGGAAGGCTTGCCAAGCCTCCGTTTCATGGATACGGTCTGTGCAACGAACACAGCCATGCAGGTATAAAGTTTAATGAGTTAGTGTGGTTAAACCTGAATTCCACCCTCTCCGCCACTTGGAAGCCTCAAGACATCCGATAAAATCCGAAAAGCCCTTGAACCTGATAGTTTAAGATGGTATATTATGAGTATTGAACAAGCACAACGTACTGTTAATCAAATTGATAAAGATATTGCAGACTTAGAGAAGAAAATGGCGGACTTAGTAAAAAAAGAAGCTGAAAAAACAAAGAAAATTGGAGAGGTACAACGTAGTATTACAAAAAGCACATTATCAAGTACATACCAATCAAAAATGCGGCAGATTGAAAATTATCAAAAGGATATTTCCAGAATAGTTTCTGATAAAGCAAGTATCAATCAAAAATTAGCAGATAAGAGAAAAAAGAGGATTGTCGCCGTTGATAAATTGCAGAAGGAAGAAATTGCACAAACGAAAAAGTCAGCTAAACAGCAACAAAATATTTTTACAGCGTATGAACGACAAATAGCAGAACTAACTAAGCAAATCAAAATACAGGAAACAGCTTCTGTAGAAGAACCGCACATATCTGAAAGTAATTCTATAGAGGAATATGATGTTTTGGTTTCACATGCTACAGAAGATAAGGAAAGTTTTGCAGACGAATTTGTTCAGTTATTGCAAAACGATTTTAATCTCAAAGTCTGGTATGATGCTATATCTATTAAATGGGGAGATAGTATTCGTACAGAGATTGATAAAGGATTAAAAAAATCAAAATTTGGTGTCGTCATATTGTCACGTAGTTATATTGGTAAATACTGGACAAACTATGAATTAGAAGGTCTTTTTCAAAGAGAATCAAATAGTGGGAAATTAATTCTGCCAATATGGCACAATATTACAAAACAAGAAGTACAAAATTTTAGTCCGTCTCTGGCAGGAAAGATGGCAATGAATACAGCATTTATGACACCCAAAGAGATTGCAGAAAAGTTGTATGAATTACTATATTCAAAAAATTAGGATAATAAATATTAATGTTACGCAGTAGAGGGAAAAATTCTGTTGATTTATGCTGCTTTCAGAGCATGAAAATCACTTAAACAGTATTTTATACTCATGCCCTCAAAAATGGTGTTCTACTGCGTAACAGAAAAGAGAAAACGCGTATACTTTTTTTGTGGCATACGCTGTTTTCATTGCATCCTGTTTGTCAGCCGTTAAGTTAGTTTTCTTGTAATACTTCCTTATCGCTGTAAGACCAACGGTTTGAGGGCCTTTTTGCGTCCCGTGTCGTCCGAGAAAGAACGGGAGATATCAATTTTGAACTCAGAGCACGGCACATTTTCGCTACAGCAGGAGGACGAGAGAACCGGCCGTGATCAGCGCCCCGCCGAGAACGACTTTGAAACTAAGGCTTTCCCCGAGCAGCAGAATCGAAAGCAGTATGGTGAGAGGCACGCTGAGCTTGTCGATGGGGGCGACTTTGGAAACGTCGCCAAGCTGCAACGCCTTGAAATAAAACAGCCATGAAAGTCCCGTGGCGACGGCGGAGAGAAACAGGAACAGCAACGTACGCGGGGCAATGTCGCGTATCTCGCGCACAGCCCCGGATATGAAGGCAATTCCCCACACCAGCACGAGAATAAAGCTCACCCGCAAAGCCGTCGCCAGATTGGAATCAATATCTTTCACTCCCATTTTCGAAAACAGGGCGGTCAGAGACGCGAACACGGCGGAAAGTAACGCATAATATTTCCACATGGTATCATCTTCCCTTGTATGGTGGACGGCTTCGCATGGGGATACAAAAACGCTTCTGTTCCCCTTTGTCATTCTTGCCAATATAGCAAAGATGAAGGCAAAATAAAACGAAAACTCCCCGGTCCAAACCTCTCCGTGGTCACGATAATACATTGATTTCAATGTGTCTTTTATTTGCCATGCGTTTTATTGCCTATGGATACATTTGAAACTCGATGTGCCCTCCTCTCCTCTGTTCCTTTACAGCCCCTCGTGTCCTTAGCCTCATAAAATGTTTCTGATAGGCTCCCTCAGGCATATCGAGAAAGTCCCTTTCGCTTCTCACCGATTCCGCTTTTTTCCATTCCCCCTACGTACAGGCGGCCACCGTTCCTTCCCCGATGACAAGCAGCGGCCAGCGTGATGAATCCCCCTTTTTCCGATAAACGCCTCGACCAAGGGCCCCCTTCTGGAGAAACAACGATTTCTCTAGGAACGTCCGCTTTTTTAGGGCAAAAAGAACATCATTTCTCCCTTTTCAGGACGCACCATCAATGTGCTGTCCCCAAAAGCCGGAAGAGATCACCATACAAAGGAGGGATGAGAGGGCCTTTCAGTCATTTAACAGTCCACAAAAAACACCCAAAAGAACCTTTTCCTTTGGGCGTCTTCCACGCAAGAGCAAGAACCGAAACGTCACGCCCGGCTGCGCTTCCATGCCCATGCACGGCCTGCCATAAGCATGGGGACCGTAGACAGGGCGGGAATCAAGGAAACCAGCGATCCCGCCAAAATAAGCAGGATGCCCACAACCATGTTGAAGGGGATGGCCTCGTGCAGGAAAAGGAACGCCAAAAGCGGGGCCAGCGCAGGCTTGAAGAAAAAGACCAGTGAGGCCGTAATGGGAGAAGTGGCTTCCATTGCCATGAAATAAAAGGCGAAACCCGCACCGGTAACACCCACGCAGATATAAAGCATCATGACCAAGCTGACGGGCGTATAGCCGCTGAAGAGAGGGATATCCGCGAAAAGGCCGAGGCCCATCCTTCCGAGCACGTCCGCAATGGCCGGGAGACGACTCAGGGCGACGAGGAGCGCCATTTCCGCACTGGCAAAAAGAAAACTGCAACAGGTGACCACCACTCCGGAATAGCGGGCGCACAGCTTCGTGCCCAATACGGTATAAAGGGCGAATGTGGCCGTGGAAAGAAGGGTGAAGAAGATGCCCATTATCCCGATGTGGGTATTGAAGGGATTGATGAGGATAAGGATGCCCAGACATTCCAAAACCAACGCCAACGTATGGTGGCCCCGTATCCGCGTCCGCAGGATAAGCGCCGCAAAGACCAGCACAAAAACCGGATTGCAGCTGAAAAGCACCGCGACTACGGACGCGTTGGTATTCTCTACAGCGAGCTGGTAAAGGGTCATGCTGACCACAATGCCTAAAAAAGCAAGCAGGGCAAAACGGCACAGGGCGGATGCCTCCAGCCGGACGCCGCGCCTGTGCAGCATCCGGCGGGCAAAGGGAATCAGCACGAGGCCGCCGATACAAAAGCGCGTCAAGTTGAGCTGTACGGGATTGAACTGTCCGGCCACCACCTTCAGCGCGATTTCCATTGTGCTGAAAAAAAGCGTGGCCAGCGCGATAAACACATAACCTCTTTTCATAACCGCTTCCTCATCGTCGGAAAACAGGCACAGCATAGTGAGCTTTCCTGTCGGGTGTCCTTTTGACCAAGCCCTCACAAGGCCCGTCCTACGCCCCGGTCAGCCATGCGTAAAATGAAATATGGTCATGAATACTATAATTTTTAGTTAACGATGACTGAACCAGCCGACCTGCCTCAGACGTGGGGAGGCTCAGGAGGGGTATCGGTCAGGCAGCGTAGAAATTCCCGCCCCGCAGAAGAAAGGAGCCCTTTCTTTCGGGTCGCCACGGAAACCGTGCGCGGGGGGAAGGGCTCGGAAGCCCGCAGTTCAAATACCGTTCCCTCCTTGAGGCTCTCCTCGGCAAAACGGCGCACGGTGATGCCCACCCCGAGCCCGCGCTCGACGAAAGGCACGATGAGAACCGTTGTTGCCAGCTCGAACTCGGGAGCCAAGACAAGGCCATGAGCGTGAAAAAAAGCGTCCAGATACTGGCGAGAACTGGTGTCCTTCCTCGGGCAGACGATGGGCATCTTCACGATCTCGGCCAACGGAAGAACCCGTCCTTCCAGATGGCGGAAGGGTTTGCCCGCGATGAACATATCCTGAACCGTGCAGACCTGCCGCAGTTCCACGTCATCGCTCTTCGAGACAGGGGAGAAAAGCACGCCCACATCGATCTTCTGGGCTCGCAGGGCGGCGAGGGTTTCATGCGTACTCAAAGTGACGGTGGTGATGCGGATTTTGGGGTGCGCCTTATGGAAGCGTTCCAGATAGGGCAACAAAAAGGCGTGCATGAGCATATCGGAAGAGCCGATATTGATGCTTCCCCCTTCCAGATCAAGCATGGCCTGTATTTTCTTTTCCCCGATGGCAAGCTGCTGGCAGGCCTGCGCCACGTGCTGATAAAGAACCTCCCCTTCGGGGGTGAGGTCCATGCCCTTGTGCCTGCGGAAAAAAAGCTCGCACCCGAGCAGGGACTCCAGTTGACGTACCGACTTGCTCACGGCTGGCTGGGAAAGGAAAAGGGCCTTGGCCGCCAGCGTGATGCCGCCCAATCGCGCCACGTGGTAAAACACCTTATAGTACTCAAAAGATATGTTCATGGGTTACGACCTCATTCTCGGCATGGCCTTTCCTTGGCACGCCCGCGTGCTGTCTGGCAAGCCCCGGAGTACCCCGGCCCGCTGCCGTAAAAGCCGAAAGGATGGTTCACGCCGCCGCGCATTGTCGCCCTGAGAGGCGTGGAAAAATAAAAAAGATTGATTCTTCAGAGGTTAGAATAAAAATTGATCCCGAACAAAATTTTTTTGCGCGTAGAAGGCAAAAAAAAGCTTGCAAGCCGATTCGCTTTTGCATATACCTCTTTTCGCGCCGAGGTGGTGGAATTGGTAGACACGCTATCTTGAGGTGGTAGTGGGAATTCCTGTGCGGGTTCGAGTCCCGCCCTCGGCACCATGAGAATATAAGCGGTTGCTTTTACAGTAACCGCTTTTCTTTTTAGGCGTTCTTGTTCCAAGTGTTACACAAAGGTGTTACACAGAGGGGCATGGACGCCTTGTCTTTATCCTCTAACATCGTGCGGCGCGGGGCTGTTTACTACATCCGGGTCCGGGTTCCCTCCGACCTGTTGGACTACTACGCCCCCAAGAAAGAGATCACCTACAGCCTCAAGACCAAAGCCCCCCGCGAAGCCAAGCGCAAAGGGAATCTTGAACGAGTGAAGATTGACCAGCAGTTTGCGGAAGCGCGCCGTAGCCAAGCAGTGGTGAATCAAGGGCAATCCGCCGTTATGCCGTCACCCTCCGCTGAAAACCTTCTCCTCCCACCTCTTGAGATTGAGCGGCTTTCCCTCCTCTACCTGCACCATGTCCTTGCGGACGACGAGGCGGCACGCGTTGCCCCCAAGTCTCCTGAAACCATTGAACGGGAACGCCAACAGGCGCAGGAAAGAGAAGACCTGATACGGGAACTTTCCGAAAGGCAGGGCATCACCTACGCGCCTCCCGCCGCGCCTCCCGTTATCCGTCCTGTAGGGCTGACGGCTGAGGAAACGGACGCCAAACGCGCCTATGCCGAACGCTTCACCCATGACGCGCCTTTCTTCATAGCCAAAGGTGAAACCTACCCCGTGCATCCTCTTGTGGACGCCCTGATAGAGCGGGAACACCTGCGCATTGCCAAGGAAAGCCCCGCCTACTATCAGCTTGCCCTTGCCATCATGCGGACGGAAAGCAAGGCGCAAGAGGCCATTCTCAAGAGACTCTCCGGGGAATGGGTAGAAACACCGCTGGCGGTGGAGGTGCGCACCCTCCCCATTGCCCTCAACAGTTCTGAGGGGAATAGGGTGTCCCCCGATTCTCCGCATGACGACAACCCCCTTTTCTCGGAGGTCTGGGAACGCTACCTTGCCGAACGCAAGCCCGCCCCCAAGACAGCGCAGGACTTTGGGGCCTCTGTACGCCGCTTCATGGAAATCAACGGGGACTTGCCCGTCCAAAGCATCAAGGCGCGGCATGTCCGCGTGTTCAAAGATACCCTCCTCAAGTGCCCTTCCCGTGTTCCCAAAGAACTCCAAGGGCTTCCTATCCTCAAGGTCATCAAACGCCTTGAAAGCGGAAAGACGGGAGAACCATACCCCAGAACGCTTTCACCAAAGACCATCAATGACAAGGCGCTGACGGCAATCAAGGCCGTCTTGAGCCATGCCGTTGACAACGGCTTCATTGAAACGAATCCGGCGCACCAGATACGGGCTGTTGACTTCACGCAGCACGATACAGACAAGGCGGGGCCTTCCCGCATCCCTTATGATATGGACGACATCCGGGGCATTCTCCGTTCTCCCCTTTTTCAGCAGGAACAAGGCCCGGCTTCCAACGGAATCACCAAACGCCTTACTCCAGAGGAGCGCCGGGACTATCAACGCCTTGTTCTCTTGGGCATCTTCACGGGTGCGCGGCTTGAGGAAATAGGGCAACTGGATGTTGCAGACATCCGGGAAGAAGCGGGGATCACCTACATTTTCATCCATGCGGACAGTGCCACAGGCCGCCGCATCAAAAACAAGACTTCCCGGCGCAAGGTGCCTGTACATCCTTTCTTGCTGGAGAAGGGATTTCTACCAACCATCCATGAAGGGGAAAGACGCGGCGGCGGTGACGGGGGTAAGCTCTTCCCTACCCTCACCTCAAAAACAGACACCCTGACCGCGCCTTTCTCGAAGTGGTGGCGGCGGTACACCAGCAGCATCGGAGTCTATACGCCGCAAAAGACGTTCCATTCCTTCCGGCATACATTCAAACGCACCATGCGGGATGCGGGGATAGACGGAAAACTGACGGACGCCCTCCAAGGGCACGCGGGCACCAGCATTGCCGACAGCTACGGACGGGACGCGGAAGGTATGGGCTATTCCATGCCCGTGCTGTTCCGGGCCTTGTGTGAAGGGATGGAGAAAGGAGGGCTTGAACAGGCCGTCAAGGAAAGCCTTGCCTCCTTTGCGTCTTCTCCTTCCAGCCACGGCAAGGAATAGCCGCCTTTCAGAGGGTGTTTCATGGGGACCCCTTACCCCATGTCATCTTCTCTGAAAAAAGCCCATGAACACGCCTTGAAAACGGCATTGCTGCGGGAAGCCTTACCCAAGGTCATCTTTTCCCGTTCAAAGGGAAAATACGGTCGTGGGTCCGGTTTTTTTGAAGGGAAAACGGGAAGGGGGAAAGGGAGTCGCCACCGGAGACCCCCCTTCTCCCTCTGCCGCTGTCCTTTTAAAGTTTGTACAGCCCACCCTTTGACAAACGCCTCTACCCCTGCCTTGCCTCTGCCCCGTACAATGTACGGGATAGCCTTCTTTATCCAATATCAAAAGTGGGTTAGAATTAGGTTGCACCTACGGAAGAGGACGCAGCTTTTCCTTCCAATCGCTTCAGACTGGATAATTCAATAATCAAACCTAGTTGGAATTACCGTGCACCTACGGAGAGAGACGGGGTTTTCCCTTCAATTCTCCCGAAATGGGATAGTTCAATAGTTACGCAATATTGGAATTAGGTCCCACCTTCGGAAAGAGAGACGGCTTGAACTTTCAAGTTGTCGCTTTCTCAGTTCTTCAATATCAAAAGTAGGTTGGAATTAGGTTCCACCTACGGAGAGAGCCCCCCCTTAAAACAAGGGAGGGCGTCTACCTCATCCAACCATTTTCTTTTCTTTCGTGCTTTCTTTGGGGGGTCTTTTGCAGAAAAGACGCCTCCCTGTCCTCTTCACGGATAGGGGGGTTCCACATGCACGGGGTGAATACAGTTTTGTATTGGCCTGTGCATGTGTCCTTACCACCATGCAAACTTGCGTGGGGGGTAGGGGGGTCTTTTCCCACCTTTCTTTTCTTCCCTTTCAACTTCCTTAAAGAGTCTTTAAAAACTTTTTAAGTCTTTTTAAGATTATTTTCAATCTTCTTTACATCGTCTTACGCTTCCTTGATTATAGCACTTCTTAATCAAGACCTGCCTTTCAAGTAAAAAGAAGCATGGATGACGTAAGATATTTAAGTGACCTTATATCGACATAAAGCATCTTATATTTATGGTGGTTATGTGAACATAAGACAATCTTAAAAACTTACACAGACGATGGACACTTGATAGACAGCCATTTATCATAGGTCATAATCATCATTCTTAACGTACATTGCTGGACAGAACATGCCCTTTGTCCAATGAAAGAGCCCATTGACGTATCTGTACAGACGTTAATGGGCTCTTTCATTTTTGAACACAACGAATTGGGGGAATGTTCAATCCATATAACAGCGTCAAAGGTCTTCATCATCTACAACACATTCAAAAGGGGTATTCCATCATGTCCAACAATTCCGTCATTGAAGGCGTCAAGGGTATGGTCGTTGTAAGCCGCTGCAAGAGAAAGAGCATCCCGGTTATTGACGCTCCCTTGAATGAAGGGGGATACAGTGATTGGCGTCTTCTCATTCCCCACGGCTACATAACCCTATCGGAAGCTGTGAAGCGTTTCGGTTACGGGTTGTCTTTAAAGGCTTTGATGAAAATCATGTATGCCGCAAAGGTTCCTACGCACACCCTGCACATCCTCAAAAATGAGGGCGTTGTTACCCCTGAAACCGATGTTGTCGAGGTCTTCCCTACCTATCGTCTTCTTTGCCTGCCTCAGACTGCGAAGTATCAATATCTTGAACGCAAGGACGGGTATGGTAGTGGCGTCTTGATTCCAGATGGTGGCGCTGATGATGACGATGACGCGGACCAGAACCGGGGGGAGTCCACAATCACCACTGCTACCGACGACGCCACTACCGACACCTATTACATCTTTGACGGCATTGACCCTATTACCGTCACTCTCGTTAATGCCTTTTCCGCTAGAATGGCAATGCAGAACTTCCTTCATGACGTCATGGAACGCCCATTTCATCCATACGATTTCACGCATCCTCTGTTCAAGGATAATGGGCATGGTGGCCTGTTGTACGGGTTCGACGTGCGGAAGGCATGGAAACAGCACAAGATCGACGTGGTGAGATGCCAACAGCAACCGCGTTAACATCAATGGTTTGATGACGACGACCACTACGTCATGGCGTCATCTCCTCCTCCCTTTTTTCCCGATCCATATAGAGACGCTGGCTGGAGAGCTGAGCGAGGAAATAGATACCCCCTCCTGTGAAAACACAAGGGGGGTCTGTTTCCTTGCCCTGCCTTCCTCCCCGGCGTCTCTATTTTTTGTTACTGATTGGCAACATATTCTGATTTTCTGTGATGAATCGATTCTAAACCGTCGTGAAAGGAGAAAGGGAAGCGGAAGGGCTGCACGTGTCATTCACCCCTCCCGACCATCCCCGTACCTGAGTCCCCGCTACCTTGATGAAGACGAAAAGATTACCCTCAGCAATCCTGATGATAATCCAAAGGTGAGTGAGTGAGTGAGTGAGTGACGCGCGACATCCTCCCCGCCGTCACACCCAGCCTTCAAGTGGCGGAGGCGTTTGGGAAGGAACATTTTCATGTTATGAGGGACATTCGCAACTTGCTGGAATCTGACGATTTCAGCCAATCCAATTTTGGATTGGTTCATTACATGGACGCAAAAGGTGAAGAGCGCCCCATGTACATCATGAGCCGGGACGGTTTCTAGGTGAGGTCATCCCCGCCGCCACGACACAACGAGCGCAATGTTGCGCTGGTTGAATACATCACCATGACAACGCGCTGAACTTTCAGCGGGTTGGCACACACTACACCGAGAGTACGGGGGGCATTCCTAACCTGCTGGAATCTAAGGTTTCACCGCTGACTTTAAGTTTCAAGTGAGTAGTTATTACACCGACGCACAAGACAAAAAACGGTCCATGTACGGGACATTCGCAACTTACTGGAATCTGACAAATTCAACGCGGTAAATTTTTACTCCGATGAATATACCGACTCCAAGGGACGCACGACCATCCACACCGCCGCCACCACGACAACGCCTTGAACTTTCAGCCCGTTGAATACACCCCCGACGCACCACTGAGACCAATTTGGGGCTGAGCGGTGACTATACCGATTCCACGGGATGCACGACCACCACCACAACGCAAGGCGTCCCATCACCACCACTTCCTCCTCCTCTTTTTCCCGTCAAAATCCCTGCGGTGCACGAGCATATTTTTACCCTGAACACAAAAACATGACCCACGGTAAGGACTCCCCTGCAATGGGCTTTTTAAGGGGCATACATGGGCCTTTTTTGGAAAACATGATGCGACGGGCCGGTCTTCAAACGGCCCTGAAACAGGCTATTTTCCCCCTGTGGCTGGAGAGGGAGAAGGAGGCGTGGGAGGAGTGGTGATAGGGTATCATGATTGACGTGATACCCTCCCCCCTTGACATTTCCCGGCCTTTCCCCGATTTTCGAATCCCCTAATCTTCGAAGGCGTGACCGACGCCTCCCCCCGCCCCAAGCGGGAAGGAAAGAACGGTTTCTTGTTTCAGCAGCCACCAACGCGCTACAGGTGCATCCTGTGGACGTGGTTACATATTGGCGGAAACAACGTCCTGATGTTCGTGAGACTCAGGCGGCTTTCGAAGAGCCGGGGAGCGTTGTTCCGCCTTTTCTTTTGCCTATGCGGTGAATCACCGTAATTGGAATCGTTTGGAAATTTTTAAACACTTTCAACACAGGAGAGAACCACAGCCGCCGCTCAATCCCCCGTATCACCACTACAACGCATCCCCGGACATATAGGGCCGTGCCTCTCAATCCCTGAATCCCCCAAATCTTCGAGGCCCCCCATGATCGATCTTTTCCGTTTTCTTCATTCGTCACGTTGGCTAAGGCTCCGTTACCGTCTTCTTTCTCTGCTCACGCATGCCGCCGCAACGTTGACCCTTGGCGCGTTGCTGTCACTCCCCGCCGTCATGTACGGCCTGTGGGCGTGCGGGGAGGGGGTGTTGCAATGATGACCGCCGCCACTCCCACCATCACGACCACATCCCCTACCGCCACCACTGCCACACAGTACGCCAGCCCCGCCCCCGCTTCATCCGGCGGAGGGGGGTCTACGGCAACCTTCCGCACCATACGCCGGACGTTCTGGACTGATCCCTACATCGAATCCATGCCGCCCGCCCGGAAGCTTTTGTACATCTACCTGTTCACGTCTCCCCACACGAACAACCTTGGAGTCCTGAACACGACCGCCCGCCGCATCGCCTTTGAAACGGGCATGACTGAGGAGGAGGTCAAGGACTACCTGAACACCCTTGAGCAGCAGGACGGCAAGATTGCCCTTGACGGTGATGCTGGCAGTCGCGGCGGGCTCTCCATCCTCGTGATCAACTTCATCAAGCACCAATGCACGACCTCCCCCAAGCTGGTCATGTCCCTTCGTGCCCTGTTCGGGAGCGTTGAATCCGAGAAAATCAGGGCAGCCCTGATAGCCAAGAATCCCCACCTGTTAGACGGTATGGATAGGGTAGCGGATACCGTATCCATACGTTCCGGGGAAATAGATCAAGATCAAATACAAGAGAATAAGAAAAGAAGAGAAGAGATCATATCTTTTCCTTGCGGTGGTGATGGTCGAGAGAAAGGCAAGAGAGGAAAAGGAGGAAGGCAGGGAAAGGGGTACGATATTGTCGCATCCCTTCCGCCGCCACCACCGCACCCCCTCAACGCCACGGACGCCCGCGACAGGAAAGAGTACGTACAGTATACGCCCCCTTCCTCGCCGCGCCTTCCATCCACCGCGTCGTGGTCGCGGCCCTGCTCTCCCCTCGCGGTTGACGACGGTGACGGCGAAGGCGGCCTCCACCTCCAAGACATCCCTCTCGACCTCTTGGAAGCCCTGCAACGGGACTACCCAACCATTGACGTTTCAAAGGAGATCGACCGGGCTAGGGAATGGGCTAGGAACCATACGTCACCCGAGAAACCTTTACGCAACGCATGGCGTTTCATCACGGCATGGCTGAGGAATGCCGTTGCAGCAAGAGGGGCGGCACTTCAAACATACCCTAAAACAGCCCACAGGATGAACGATTGGACGTCTGAAAAGAAAAACATGACCCACGGTAAGGGGCAGACCATAAACGCCCCTGAAAAAGCCTACTCATGGGCACATCCACAGCCGCCAAAGGAGGGGGAGACGGCGGCGGTAGTTGCTGCACCCCCTACCCCTGAACAGCTTGAAGAAAACGCACAACGTGGGCTTGCTTTCCTTGCCCGCTGGAAGAAGGAGCACGGCTATGCATTCGCGTAACGATGTTCCCCCTCACAGCAACAACGACTGCGGCGGTGGCGTGGAAGGGCGCTATGTTCCTTTTTCCTCCTCTGGTGGAGCAAGACCCCTACCGTATCCTTTCAGGCTCTACGGAAAAGCGCATCGCCGCCCCTATGGAAAAAAGGAAAAAGAAGAGCCAGCAGCGCCAGAAGCGTCAGTAGCGTTAGTAGCGTTAGCAGCAGTAGCCCCCGCAGCGGAAAAGATGATGATGACGTCTGCCCCCCTACCTTCCCCGACAGACCGCCACCTTGCCGACGAACTGGCACGGGGTCTGAAAAAGAAGCGCGGGGAACGGCGCACAGGTGGCAGAGGACGCCGCTCTCTTAAAACCCTGCTGGCCGTTCTCGGAGATGAAAAAGCCGTCTGGTCTTTGATTCAACTGAAAGGCGGTACACTCCTAGACATCCCGCTTGGCAAGAATGAAAAAGGACGAAGGGCTGTTCGACACTTTGAAGAAGTTCTCGGAAAGCAAGCCGCGCAAAACCTCATTACCTACGCAGGCGGGACGAAACTTTACATCCCCCGCGCCGCCTACCTCGAGACGGACAAGCGAAACCGGGACCTCTGCCTCGAACGGGACAGCATGGCAAAGAACATCCTGACATGACCGAAAGAAAGATTGTCGAAACGCTGGCCTTGAAGTATCACCTGTCAGACACCTCCGTATGGCGAACGCTAAAGCGATACTATGAATTCGTTGAACCGGAGGATGCCGTCGCGTCCGCCGCCACCCCTGCGACCAACAACAGGGACACCGACAGCAGGTAAAGGGGGGGGGGGAGAAAAGGAGAAGAGAAGGAGGAAGAGGAGGAGGAAAACGCACCCCCCGCTCAAACCGGGCGTCTTGCCACGTTTCGACGTTTCCGTGCTGCCGCCCTGTCGGTTCGGTTCCTCTTTGAGGGTCATGCGGTGTGTCGGTTCGGTTTCCTCTTTGCAGAGACGGGGAGGAGAGGCGGCGTGGTGTGGCCGCGTCTAGGATGGGGAAAGGGTATCCTAGTAATCCCCCCTTTCCCAAGCTGTCAAAGAGACTCTTCGGGGCTTTCCTTGACAATCCTCACCCCTCCGCCTCCCTGTCTCCCTTTCCCTCCATGCTCAATTGGTAGGACTGATTTTATTGAAAAAATGTGAAGGGGCATACGTTATCATGACGATCCGCATTTCCCCCCCTGCCGGGGCTGCCTCACTGGTGGCAGGAGCAAAGAAAAGGAGGAGGGAAGACGTTGACCGCTTCTTCCTATACACCAAATCCGCCCTTGCCCCTTCTCGTGTCGCTCGTGGTGTTGTGCTGGTGGCATGATAGTGTGGTGATGGTGGCGGGGGAGACGGTGAAGCGGGACGGCCTTGCCATGAGGGGGCGGGTGTGTAGTGTGCGGGGTGTGGGGCATGTTCTCCCGTAAAGGAGGCTACCCCATGCGGCACTTCCTGCGGGACGTTGCGGCGCTTGCGCTGGCTGACGTCATAGCGGCTGTGGTGGTTCACATCTTGTTGAACCTCTAAAACGCAGTTGCCCCGGTAGGAGGTGCATCCTAACCGGGGCGCTAGACTTGTAAATCAACACGATTTACGGGGGGACGTGCCCCACATCGGGACGGTAGGCGTTGGCTCGCTTGCCGTCCCTCTTGTTTTTAGGGTAGTTGGAGTCTTAAAAAAGTCAACTATTTTTTTCAACTACCATTGCGATGCCCGCGCCGCCTGTGTGCTTCTTCAAATGCTCATAGACCGTCTGCCTTGATACGCCATACTCACGCGCCAACCGCGCCACCTTTTCGCCGTTCTCTTCAACACGCTTGCGCACTTCCGCCGCCTGTTCAGGGGTGAGGCTAGGCTTGCGGCCTTTGTACTTCCCTGCGGCCTTGGCAATAGCGATTCCTTCCCTCTGCCTCTCTCGAATCATGGCGCGTTCAAACTCCGCTACTGAGCCGATAAGTTGAAGCTGTAGGCGTTGGAAAGGGTTTTCCTTGTCGGGGGTGAAGGTCAAATTTTCCTTGTGGAACTTCACAGACACGCCCCGCCCCGTGAGGTCTGAAAGAAGGGAAAGCAAGTCCTGCATGTTCCGCGCAAGGCGGTCTATGCTGTGGACATGAAGGGTGTCACCGTCCCTCAGCACTTCAAGGCAACGCTCCAAGGCGGGGCGGTGTACATCCTTCCCACTGGCCTTGTCCTCAAACACCTTGTTGAGGTTCAACCCCTCAAAGGTTGATTCCTGTCGTGCCGTGTTCTGGTCAAACCCGCTGACTCTGATATAGCCTATGTCCATTTTCTTTCCCTCCCTCTTTTCCGTCAAACTTTCAAAGTGTCAAGATAGACTCTATGACTTTCAAAAAGAAGTGTCAAGAAACACTAAAGCGAACTCTATTCTGACGTAAAAAGTGTCAACCTATTTTGTCAGTTTGGTGTATACTCTATATTGACATTTCAAATAACGCTTGACGAAAAGAGGAAGACCGGAAAGAGTCTTTCAACAAACTGTTACACAGCTAACACCTTATTGATAAGAACGCTTGTATTTTCAGTGAATTGTGGAGAATCATTTTTTCTCCCGCCCTCGGCACCACATCGAAGTTCGGTAAAGCCCGTTAAGGTTCATAAAACCTTAGCGGGCTTTACTTTTATCCTGTTTACATGTTCATACGCGTTCGCTGGAGTCCGTGTACATCCGCCCTTTTTGCTGGTGTTTTCGCTGGTATCCCTCCATACCAGAAAAACCAGCAATGAAAGGATACCAGCAGAGCCATGAAACTCACGGATAGCAAACTCAAGAGCCTGAAACCTTCCGGCAAGGTTCAAAAGCTCCCTGATGGTGACGGGCTGTACACTCATGTCTCGCCTGTCGGAGGAAAACTCTGGCGACTCTTTTCCCGTTTCAACGGCAAACGGAAAACGCTTGCCCTTGGCAAGTACCCGGAAGCCGGCCCTGCCGAAGCCAGAATAAGGCCTGAAAAGGCGCGGGGGCTGGCTGCACAGGGCGTTGCTCCCTCCGCCTACAAGAGGGAAATTAAAGCCACCACTGCCGCAGATGCAGCGGACATGGCCCATACTTTCGAGGCCGTGGCCCGTGCTGGTTCAGCAAAAATACACGGCCTGAACGGAAGGCCACCAGAAGAATATTCTTTCCGGTCTGGAGAACCTGCTTTTCCCGTCTATCGGCGGGTATTCCATTTTTCGGCCTTGAAGCTCCCGACTGCATAGCGGTCATCCACGCCTTCCTCGCCTTCCTCGCCTCCCTCGCCGCGCGCAAGGCCGCCGGACAGCCACTCCACTGAAACGTCCCCGGATGGCGCAGGGGCCGCTCCTGATACGAGGCCGCACGTCGGCCCTCCCCGGCAGGCATCCCCGCACGCCTGCCGGGGCCCTGCACAAACAGGCTTCTCCCGCCTGTCCGCTCTCCTCCGGCTGGCAGCAGGGGGTTCCCTCCGCCGAAACCCACGCCGCCTGATCATCCCTGCCCCGCTCTGCACATAGACCCTTTCCGCCCACGTCCGCGTCGCAGTCCCTGCCGTTTCCGCCGCCCCTTCCCGTTTTCCGAAAAAGCCGTCCCGTATTTGGGAAAAAACGGAGACACGGCGGCGGGCAGCCGTTTTCCCGATGACGTTTTTCCTGCCTCACCGGGAACGTTTCTTGCTTGTTTGCTCATGATTCCCGCCCGCCCCGGCGCGGGCGCACTTCAAACCCTATACGGGAGGGAACGATGGACATCACCAACCTCTTCAGCCTGAAAGGAAAAAACGCGGTCATCACGGGCGCTTCCGGAGCCTTGGGCGGCGCGGCGGTCCGGGCCATGCTCGGCGCGGGCGCGAGCGTCGCCGCCTGCTACAACAACAGCAAGGAACGGCTCGACGCCCTGCTTGCCGACATGGGGGAAGCGGCCCGCGCCGTCAAAACCTACCGGGTCGATTCGTTCAACCAGGAAGCCATCGCCCGGCACGCCGAGGAGGTCGTCAGAGACTTCGACCGGATCGACGTGGTCATCAATACGGCGGGCGGCAACGTCAAGGGAGCCTACTACGCGGACGGCGGCAACCTTTTCGATCTCGGCCTCCAGCCCCAGTTCGACACGGTGGTCCTCAATCTCTTCGGCGGCTGCTTCTGGCCCTGCCTCGCCTACGGAGCCACCATGCTGCACAACTCCGAGGGCGGCTCGATCATCAACTTCAGCTCCATCAGCGCCTTCACCGCCGTCAGGGGGCATGTCGCCTACGGCGCGGCCAAGGCCGGGGTAAGCAGCTTCACCCAGTCGCTGGCCGCGCATGTGGCCCGGGATTTCAACCCCCGGCTGCGTGTCAACGCCGTGGCCCCGGGCTTCTTCCCCAACAACAACCCGGCCCAGATGCTCTTCAACCCGGACGGCACCTATCGGCCCAAGGCGCAGCGGGCCGTTGACGCCACGCCCATGCGCCGCATGGGGAACCCCGAGGAACTCATGGGTACGCTCATCTGGCTGGCTTCGGACGCCTCCTCCTACGTGACCGGACAGACCATCGTCGTGGACGGCGGCTACCTGCTCGATTCCCCGGCCTGACGCCCCCCCCGGGACGGCAAGAGGCCCGCTTCCTGTGGAGGGAAGCGGGCCTCTTC
>OFEY01000670.1_pt1 | contig 27095 bp, 22 predicted proteins | sample 1521251 | NCBI WGS metagenome assembly OFEY01 (sample SAMEA3504100, study PRJEB24116) | mouse gut metagenome | biome: mouse gut; feature: mouse-associated habitat; material: faeces | place: Denmark | collected 2011
TTGAAAGGGCAGTAGAATTTACTCCTGCACTGGAATTTACTTTTGCAATTAAGCTTCCGGAATCCTGCGGCAGGTATTATACATCCATTTTCAATGCCTTGGGCTGTTCAACCTCCAAACCTGACATGAGCCAGTCGAACTGCTTCCAGGTGATCGGCTTTACCTCATCCCGATTGCGTGGCCACCGGAAACGACCCTGTATGCTGTAATCCAGACGTTTGTACAGCAGGCACATGCCGTCCGGTTCTTTGATAAGAATTTTTATGCGGTCACACCGTTTTCCACAGAAAAGGTAGACGGACATGGAATCCGGCTCTGTATGGAGCATGTTTTGGATCGTTGCGCACAAACCATCTATTGAGCGGCGCATATCCGTGTAGCCTGAAACCAGATATAAATTTGTTTTAACGGAGATATCACCAATCATAGCCATCCTCCGATCATGAGCAGGGTCTTTTCATACAAGGTTGCGTCAACCGTTCCTGTAAATCGGAATAAAATCCCGTTTGCCTCTATTTCAACCATAGGAACCCCGGCCGTTGGCAGTGAGACAGGATTATCTTTAGCATCAGACGGATCCTGCTGTTCCTCTGGAAGGATCTCAACCTTGACAACCTCATTGACACAAATGCCGTTGTCCGCATGATGTCTGCCGGGATCTGGAATCGTATGGCAGGTTTCTTTTCGGAGACGCCTCACCCAAGCATAAAAGGTGTTGATATTAATTCCGTTTTCCCTGCACCAGTCACAATCAGTCAGGCCGCTCTGACGGCATTCCATGACCAGACGGTATTGTTCTTCGGAAGTTTTTCTGACAGCACGCATAATGGTCATCTCCTTTACACTGAATCATTTGCAAGCATGCAAGTAGTTTGCATGGTAAAATGCTTGCATCTTTGTAACCATTATCGCATAACGACAAGCTGTTTGAAATCCACCCCTAAATTAAGCGCTTACATTTCGTGAGCAGCGTCATTGGAATAGAAAGTATTTAAGATCTGCCCACCCCTCCAATCATTTTCATAGTACTTTGGTCTAATTGATCTCCACGACCATCTTTCCACGGCCAGCGAAATATTTTAGCTTGACCGAAAACCTACTTTAGGTGTTAAAATAATAACATATCCCCAAATTAAGAAGCGAGGCGAACCCAATGGAATACCGAATCAACCAAAAAACCCAAGACCGCATCAGTGTAATCGGACTTGGTACCAGTTATATATCGGAAACATCGGAAAAGGAGGCAGTAGAGGCCTTACTGTTTGCACATGAAAACGGAATCAACTATGCAGATCTGGCGACTGCCGGAGCGGATACATTCCGATATTATGGAAAAGCTTTTGCGGACGTCAGGAAAGAAATGCTCTATCAGGTACATTTTGGCGCCGATTATACAAGCGGAGAATACGGATGGACAACTCGGCTGGAGAAGGTGAAAGAGCAGGTCGACCGGATGCTGTCGAGCCTAAAAACAGATTATATAGATTATGGATTTATCCATTGTATTGATACGGTATCCGACTGGCAGGCGTATCAAAATAACGGCGTACTCGAATATTTGTTGGAAATGAAAGGGCAGGGCGTCGTTAAGCATACTGGACTTTCCACACATACGCCGGAGCTTGCGCAAATGGTGTTGGATACTGGATTAGTAGAGCAATTGATGTTTTCGGTCAATCCGGGATATGACTATCGGCACGGTGAATATGCAAAGGGCAGTACGGACGAGAGGACGAGGCTTTATAGAAGGTGTGAAACGGAAGGGATTGGGATCTCTGTTATGAAGCCGTTTTCCGGCGGACAGTTGTTGGACGAGAGAACTTCGCCTTTTGGGAAAGCGCTGACCCAATATCAGTGTATTCAATATGCACTCGATAAACCGGGAGTATTGACTGTGCTGCCGGGGATACGAAACATAGAGGATGTGAAACGATTACTGGGATTTTTTGAAGCGCCCAAAGAGGAAAAGAGCTATGACATCCTTGGAACTTATGCGCCTCAGGATGCCAGAGGAAACTGTGTATACTGTAATCACTGCCAGCCTTGTCCTATGGGGCTGAATGTAGGAATGATCAATAAATACTATGATTTGGCGTGGGCAGGCGATACGATGGCGGCAGATCACTATAGGAAACTTGAAAAACATGCGTCCGATTGTACCCATTGTGGTCATTGTGACGGGCGTTGTCCTTTTTTAGTGAAGCAATCTGACAGAATGACGAAAATAGCGGAATATTTTGAAAATTAAGCGGAAAAATGATGTTGAAAGGAGAGAGAAGCATATGAAAGAGAAAAGAGTGATCCCCGGTACGGGAGGGGAACGTTACATTCCCTATGACGAACGTACGGGAGAGGAATCGGTCGTGTATTTCACCAGAGATCTGTCGGCAGAAGGGCTTCTTAAGATTTATGAACGGATCGAGGCGGCGCTTGAGGGAAAGATTGCCGTTAAGCTGCATACAGGAGAGAAGAATGGTCCTAATATCATTCCAGGAGATTGGGTAAAATTACTGATGGATCAAAAGATAGCAGGAGGAAGTATTATTGAGACCAATTCCTACTATGAGGGGGACAGGGATACTACTGAAAAGCACCGTGAAACGTTGAAGGTCAACGGCTGGACTTTTGCGCCGGTGGATATTATGGATGCGGAAGGGGCGGTTTTTCTATCTGTGAAGGGCGGTAAATGGTTTCAAAAAATGTCCATGGGAAAAACATTGACGGAATATGATTCTCTGTTGGCGCTTACTCACTTTAAGGGACATACGAAAGGCGGTTTTGGCGGCTCCAATAAAAATATCGGTATTGGATGTGCCGACGGGATAGTGGGTAAAGCGATGATACACACTACACCCGGACAGAACGATCAGTGGGACATCAGCGACGAAGAATTTATGGAGCGTATGACGGAATCCACGAAGGCCGTAGTAGATCATTTCGGTAAAAAGACCGCTTATATCAATGTTATGCGGAATATGTCGGTGTCTTGTGACTGCGAGGGGATCCATGCGGAGCCGGTAGTGACTCCGAATGTGGGAATCTGCGCCTCGTTGGATATACTCGCTTTAGATCAGGCTTGTGTGGATATCATTTATGCCATGACGGAAAGAGAACGCCATGCGCTTGTAGAAAGGATCGAGTCCCGTCATGGCCTGCGCCAGCTCTCTTATATGAAAGAGCTGGGTATGGGAAACGACCGCTATGCTTTAGTGGATATTGATCAGGAAGATAAAGTAATCCTTCCGGCAGAAGCGGTAAAAAATCTTATACCTTTTGACGCTGAAGCGGGAATATAGACCATAACGGCAGATGCCGAAAAAGCAGCGGAATCAGTATCTTATCTGTTCCGCATCGCTTTGCTGTACAAATCCGTATTAGAGATAGAGATTGTGAGTTTGTGATAAGCTTTGATATAGTTCCTTCTATAAAGCTATAATAAATAAAAAAGCCATAATAAATAAGTTTCCTTATCAAATCTTAGTTATAAAATTTAACAGAATTTTCACACGATTCTAGCACTCGGCTATTGACAGTGCTAACAACTGGTGTTATATTTTGACTAGAACAGAAAAACAAGGAATATCAGCAAAATCCCAAATTCTGGCAGGCATACCGGTTTGCCAAAAGGAGATAGATTGAAAAATCAAAGATTTTACAATTTTCTATTTAAGCAGTATCACAAGCAAGCTTGTGATATGCATGGGGATTACCGGGCAAATCTGTTGATATTTTAATGTCTGTGTCTGAAATAGGCAGACTGAGCAAGAACGGAGGACGATCATGAACATTTCAAAATTTACACAGAAATCCATGCAGGCTGTGGAACGGTGTGAAAAGCTTGCATATGAATACGGAAATCAGGAGATCGAGCAGGAGCATTTATTGTATAGTTTGGCGACGATAGAGGACAGCCTGATCTTGAAGCTGATTGAGAAGATGGAGATCCATACCCAGCATTTTTTGAACCGTACCAAAGCAGCCGTAGAAAAGCGGGTTAAAGTGCAGGGCGGACAGGTCTATATGGGCAAGGACCTGAACAAAGTTCTGATAAGCGCCGAGGATGAAGCCAGGGCAATGGGAGATGAATATGTTTCGGTTGAGCATTTATTTTTATCCATGCTGCGGTATCCAAACAGAGAGGTCAAGGAGCTTTTTCAAGAATACGGCATCACAAGGGAACGGTTTTTGCAGGCGCTTTCCACTGTAAGGGGCAACCAGAGGGTGACCAGCGATAATCCGGAGGCTACTTATGATACTTTGGAAAAGTACGGTCAGGAACTGGTAGAGAAAGCAAAGAACCAGAAGCTCGATCCGGTCATCGGCAGAGACAGCGAGATCCGTAACATCATCCGTATCCTTTCCCGTAAGACAAAAAACAATCCGGTTCTGATCGGAGAACCGGGGGTCGGCAAGACTGCGGTAGTGGAAGGGCTTGCGCAGCGGATCGTGCGTGGTGACGTACCGCAGGGCTTGAAGGACAAAAAGATTTTTGCCCTTGATATGGGTGCATTGGTGGCAGGAGCCAAGTACAGAGGAGAATTTGAAGAGCGGTTAAAAGCGGTTTTGGACGACGTAAAAAACAGCGACGGGCAGATTATTTTATTTATAGACGAGCTGCATACCATTGTAGGTGCAGGAAAGACCGACGGTGCATTGGACGCAGGCAATATGCTGAAGCCCATGCTGGCCAGAGGCGAGCTGCATTGTATCGGTGCGACGACTTTGGATGAATACAGGCAGTATATTGAAAAGGACGCCGCGCTGGAAAGGCGGTTTCAGCCGGTGCAGGTAGATGAGCCTACTGTGGAAGATACGATCTCCATTTTAAGGGGACTGAAGGAGCGCTATGAGGTGTATCACGGCGTAAAGATCATGGATAACGCGCTGGTAAGCGCTGCGGCTTTATCAAACCGTTATATTTCCGACAGGTTTTTGCCTGATAAAGCAATCGACCTTGTGGATGAAGCCTGCGCCCTCATCAAGACGGAACTGGATTCCATGCCTACGGAGTTAGACGAACTGCAGCGTAAGATCATGCAGATGGAAATCGAAGAGGCCGCGCTGAAAAAAGAAGAGGACAGACTGAGTCAGGAAAGGCTTTCCAATCTGCAAAAAGAACTTGCGGAAATGAAAGAAGAGTTTAATAATAGGAAAGCACAGTGGGATAATGAAAAAGCCTCGGTAGATAAGCTTTCCAAGCTGCGCGAGGAGATCGAGGCGGTAAACGGACAGATCCAGATCGCCCAAAGGGACGGGGATCTGGAAAAGGCGGCGGAACTAAGTTACGGAAAGCTTCCCGCATTGCGTAAGCAGTTAGAGGCGGAAGAGAACAGCGTGAAGGAAAAGGATCTGTCCTTGGTGCATGAGAGTGTGACGGACGAGGAAATTGCCCGTATCATTTCGAGGTGGACCGGAATCCCGGTAGCCAAACTGACGGAAAGCGAGAGGAACAAGACGCTGCATCTGGACGACGAACTGCACAGACGTGTGATTGGACAGGAGGAAGGAGTTACGAAAGTAACGGAGGCGATTATCCGTTCCAAAGCAGGGATCAAAGATCCCACAAAACCAATCGGTTCTTTTTTGTTTTTAGGTCCTACGGGAGTCGGCAAGACGGAGCTTGCCAAATCGCTAGCGGCGGCGTTATTTGACGATGAAAATAATATGGTGCGCATCGATATGAGCGAGTATATGGAAAAATATTCCGTATCCCGCCTGATTGGGGCGCCTCCCGGATATGTGGGATACGAAGAAGGCGGACAGTTAACGGAGGCAGTCCGGAGAAAGCCTTACTCCGTAGTACTCTTTGATGAGATCGAAAAAGCGCATCCGGATGTATTCAACGTACTGCTGCAAGTATTGGATGACGGGCGTATTACGGACTCGCAAGGCAGAACGGTGGACTTTAAAAATACGATACTGATTATGACTTCTAACATCGGAGCCCAATATCTGCTGGAAGGGATCGACGGAGAAGGGAAGATCAAAGAAGAAGCGGAAACGCTTGTTATGAACGAACTGCGCGGCCATTTCCGTCCGGAATTTTTAAATCGTTTGGATGAGACGATTTTGTTTAAACCGTTGACAAAGGACAATATCGGCGGTATTATCCGTCTGATCCTTGCAGATCTGAACAAAAGGCTTGCGGACAGGGAACTGTCCATTGAACTGACACCGCAGGCAGAACAATTCATTATCGAAAATGCCTATGATCCGGTATATGGAGCAAGGCCGCTCAAACGTTATGTGCAAAAATATGTGGAGACTCTTGCCGCGAAGCTGATTCTTGCCGATCAGGTAGAAACAGGAGATACGATTTTGATCGAAACCGATCAGGATACTTTGAAGGCAGGAAAAAAGGAGGCGTAAAATGATTCCGAAAGATCCGGTTATGCTGCTTAGTTTTGTCAATTTAAAGTTAAGGGATTATGCTAAGGATTTGGATGAACTGTGCGCAGATTTAGAGATAAGTAAAGAAGAACTGACAGAAAAGCTGGCTTCGATCGATTACCACTATGATAAGGAGAACAACCAATTTGTCTGAAATGATCACGATCACAATAGAGGACGGAAAGACCGTGCAAGAGATTCTGCATGACACGGACCGGAGCTTATTGGAGACCTTTATTAAAAGCGGAATGGGAACAGGAAGCTTTTGTAAGGGTCTTTCCCTGTGCGGCAGGTGCAGGATCCGGTTTTTAAAAGGCGCTCCCCTGCCGAACGTGGAGGAGAGAAACTATTTTGAAGCTTCTGCTTTGCGGGAGGGGTATCGGCTCGCCTGCAGGGCGAAGCCGAAGAGGGATTGCACGGTAAAGCTTTGTTTTGAAAAAGAGCCGGATATGCAGATTATATCGGGGAAAGAGGGCGGCATTTTTGGGACGGCGGAGGGAAACGCTGAAACCGATGCGAAACGGCATCCCCGTACTTTTGCGGCGGCCGATATTGGGACCACTACCGTTGTGATGCAGCTTGCGGATGTACTGACGGGAGAAGTGCTTTCAACGGTTAAATTTATGAATCCCCAAAGATGTTATGGGCTGGACGTACTTTCCCGTATACAGGCGGCTGCCGATTATGGAGAGGATATGAGGAGACGCATTACGGAGGCGCTCATACAGGGAATAGAAAAATTGCAAAAAACGGGTAACGGTACGGAAGGCCCGGTTCTGGATCCGTTTACGCAACCAGAATTATTGTGCATTACGGGGAATACGGCAATGCTCCATATTCTCATGGGATATGATACAACGGGGCTTGGAAAAAGCCCTTTTATTCCGGTTTCCTTGCAGGAAGAGCTGACCCTGTTAGGCGGGATCAGGACGTTGGTCATGCCGTCCTTGTCTGCCTTTGTTGGCGCAGACGTTGTGGCAGGCATTTTAGAGACGGGAATGCAGAAAACGGAAAAGAGCAGTCTTTTGATCGATCTGGGGACGAACGGAGAAATGGTACTGGGCAACAGGGAAAGGCTGTTTGCCTGCGCTGCGGCTGCGGGACCCGCATTTGAAGGCGGCGCGGCGCAGGGGATATACGGGGCGGATATTCTTGCGGCGATCGCCTGTCTGCTGGATGCAGGCAAGATTGAGGAGAGCGGATATATGGAAAAAACGCAGTCCTGCGAATATCGGGAAAAACGGGTAGAGATCACTTTGGAAAAGATCAGGGAGATCCAGCTTGCCAAAGCGGCGATACGGGCAGGGATCGAACTTTTGATGAAGAAATCCGGGCTGACTTCTTATGAAAAAATCAGCCGGGTATATTTGGCCGGAGGCTTTGGCTTTTTCCTTCCGGAATATGCCGCCGTCAGAACGGGGCTTTTACCGAAAGAACTGCTGGAGAAAACAATAGTGATCGGAAACAGCGCGCTTGCGGGGGCGCTTGGTTACGGCCGGGATTTTTTATGGAACGGTCCGGAAGAGTTCTCAAACAGGCCGGAAAAAGACCGGAGGACTTTATTAAATACAGATAGGATTGAAAGTTTTAATCTGGCGGAAGAGGAAGGATTTGAGGAAATCTATCTCCGATATATTAATTTTCCGCAATAGGAAGAGTAAAAATGTTGTAAACGGTTCTGTTTTTGGGGCATACGGGCTTTAGAAATCAGCAATTTTACCGATATAATTTATAAGAATAGATTCGGCATGGATGCCGGACATGCGTAAAGGCCGCATAGTTTTCGTAAAAGGGGAACGAAGGTAAAGGGCGCATGTATTCGGAAAGGATTGGTGAAAAAATGGTTATAAAAGCAAATGCTACAGCTTCAAACGAGTATGCCGCAAGCAGAAAGGCTGGGCGGAACGGACAGGAAAACAAAAATGGCACAGTGAAAAACGGTTCTGTTTTCGGAGGGAATCTGAAACAGAAGTTAGATCCGGTATCGGCAAGAAAGGCGCAGGCGCAGAAGCAGGCAATGAAGATGTGGTCCGACGCGGTGGGCGCGCAGCAAAAGATTGATAAAGATTTGGACGATCGTGCCGCACATATCAACGAGCTGCGTAAAGAGATCGCTTCTTTAAACGATTCCGTCAAAGAATTTACCGCAGGTCAGGAGGCGTTAAAAGAACAATACGGGATCACGGATGCGGACGCAGAGGATTTAGCGCTGTTAGAGAAAGCGAACGACGGCTTTCAGTCGTTTACGATGACAGAAGAGGAAAAGGCCAGAGCAGAGCAGCTTAAGAGCCAGCGTGTTGGGGAATACTATGAAAGATATACTACGATTGAAGGATATAAGGGCGACTTGCGTAAAGATATAGACAAAATGCAGGAAGAACTGGTTGCCGAGAGCAGGGCGATCACCAATATCCAAAATGGGCGTTTAAAGAATCATACCATGATCGACGCACAGAATAAAAAAGACGAGATGATGATTGCAGCCAGCAAAGACGCCGCATTCGGTATGATGAACGAAGTGAAAGATAAGATCGACGAGCGTCAGGAAGAACTCGAAGAGAAGGAAAAAGAGAAAGCGGAGGAGAAAGAGGCAGAAGAAGAGCGTCTTGAAGCGATCCGCGATAAGAATAAGGAAAATAACGACGATGACGACGAGATCTTGGACGTTGTCCGTACAGACGAAATCCTTCAGATGGACGATTCCTCCGATACGGTAAAGCAGGATGTTAAGAAAATGATCGGCGAGATGAATCTGCTGGTTGAGGACTTAAAAGGTTCTGCTGTAGACAAACAGTTATAATCAAACAGGTTAAGACAGAATGGGAAAAAGGGCGGCCGCTTTCACGATTCCATAATCGTAAAGCGGCCGCTTTATGTTTATTGCTTGAAAAAAGCCGCTGATTAGGATTATTTTAAAAATGTAAGGATGCAGCTTTTGATCGCTTTAAAGCTTTCCGGACTGATATCATGTTCCATTTTGCAGGCGTCGGCAGCGGCCGTTTCCGGCGAGACGCCAAGGCTGATCAGCCAGTCCCGAAGCAGAGAATGCTTTTCGTAGACGGATTCCGCAAGAGTTTTTCCTTCCGCAGTGAGAGCAATGTGACCGTTTTCCGAAACGGTGATGTAATTTTTAGCTTTTAGGTTTTTCATGGCAACGCTGACGCTTGGTTTGGAATAGCCAAGTTCATTGGCGATATCAACGGATCGCACCTCATACAGACGTTTGCTTAGCAGGAGGATCGTTTCTAAATAATCTTCCACGGATTCTTCTGATTTATGTTGAGAATATCCCATATTGTTTTCCTCATCTTTCTTCTTCTACGAAGATGTTTTGACCGTTTCAGACGTCATAATGACCGACAGGGCGATATTGGTAACAGGACTGTCAAACATATTCTGGTGTACTGACACGTTACATTTTCACTGCATGGCGGAAACTTAAATTGTACCGTAAGGTTTAAAATAGAGAAAGGCATGGACGTTTACGCACATGTCTGGCGAATGCCGCGGGAGGCCGTAATTCTGCAGCCCGCTATAAAATTACTGCCTTCATTATACGGTATTCCGTATGAGCTTATCAACAGATTTTATTAAATTTTCCGATTTTGCATTAGAGTGTGTTTGAAAATTGTAAAAATGCAAGGTTTATCCCGTAGGGCCGGTAAAAAATCCGGCGTTCCGTGTTCAGGTCCGATAAATTTTGGAGGAATGCGATACTTGTTGGCAGGTATCCCTGCATATATTTAGATAAGACAGTATGCAGGGATAATTTTGAAAGTGAAAAGAAAAGTGAATGTAGTCATGGCAGTTATGACAATATATGCTTTGCTCAGTATGCTGCAGACAAGGGATAGCGCAATGAAGGTAAAAGAAACGATAGCTGCTGGAAGGGAAGCGGTCTATAGGGAAGAGAATTATGTAAAGACAAAAAATACAGGGAACAAGAAAATTGCGATCACGTTTGACGACGGCCCGCATCCGCAGTATACGGAACAACTCTTGGAAGGGTTAAAAGAAAGAGGGGTGAAAGCCACTTTCTTCGTTACGGGAGAACATGCCGAACTGCATCCTGACATTGTGGCGAAGATGAGCGAGGAAGGACATCTGATTGGAAATCATACATACAGCCATATCCAGCTAAGCGAAAGAAACAGGGAGGAGTTTAAAAATCAGCTTATCAAAACCAATGAGATCATCAGCGGGATCACAGGAAAAGAAGTGATCTATGTCAGGCCGCCTTATGGAACGTGGGACAAAAAATTTGAAACGGAACTGAATATGTTTCCGGTGCTTTGGACAGTGGATCCGTTGGACTGGTGCTCGGATAATGCAGCGTGTGTCGCCGAAAGGGTGGTGTCTAAAGCAGACGAAAACGATATTATCCTGTTACATGATTACTATGAGACTTCCGTAACGGCAGCCCTTAAGATTGTCGATAGGCTGCAGGAGGAAGGGTATGAATTTGTGACAGTGGAAGAGATTTTGTTTGACTAGGGCTCCTAAAGCTCATGGCGAAGGGATTTTTTCCAAGGCAGCTATGCTGCCTTGGAAATTCTAAGCCTGCTAAGCGGGATCATGGGAGTTAGTATTACCGGATCTGACTTAGAGCGTGTTTGAAAATTGCTTTCCCCAAGATGTGCGTCACAGGTAAAAGGAAGTCCGTAAAAGCGAGGACTATTTTAACAGGCCGGACAGCTTTTTTACGTCTACGGTCAGGGCTGGCCGGACGCCGAACCCTTCCAAACCGGCATTTTCCTGCCGGAGCAGGTCTTTCGTATATCCGTTTCCGACCAGATAACATTTGCTGGAAGAATCGCTGACAGGTTCGCGCAGCCACCAGCTGCATTCCTCAACATGAAATTCATTATAGTCCAAAAGATACCAGTTGCTGGCGTCCTGTTCCACTGCCGCTTCCGTAGGCTGGGTCAGCTTGCTGATACCGGCGTCGTCAAACCACTGCAGTTCATCTAAGGATAAAAGATATACAAGGTCTGTCGTCGAGACGGAGTCCGCATCATAAAGCACGTTACTTTTTGTAGAATGCGTCGTTTCCTGGATCACGGAAAGTTCTTCCTTTGTAAACCCACATAAAAATCCGGGCTCATTTTGGTAGCCGTTTTTTAATTCGGACATGGCGGAGGAAAAGGGGGCGCCGTCCGTATAAGTCACCGCTTCATCGGAGGAATTTAACCATGTACGCAGATTGGAGGTACTCCAGATATTGCTGCCCCGCACAAATGCCTGTAACGTCAGGTCTGTGTCGGCTTCGGAACCTTGGGACCAATAGTCGGTAGAGTCTTTCCAGTTATATTTTCCGCTTTCCGCCGCGTCAAACGCTTTCATGCTGAGGACTTTTGAGGATACCAGCACTGCTTCTTTACCGTCCTCGGACAGCCTTAGTACGCGCCAGTCTATAGCTTCTCCGTTATAGGTGCCTAAAGTTACAGTATCGCCAATGGCAATGGCAGGTGTGCCGTTACTTTTCTTTGTAAAAATAAACAGGGCGGATAGGACGAGAACGAGACAAAGCAGTGCAGCCGCGCCGAAAAGGAGGGCTCTCTTTTTTGCTTTCGGAGCGTGCGTTCCGTCAGCCTTGCCGCTCGTGTCCGGAGCTGCTTTTTCCGGCTGTTTTTTCATTTGCTTTAAATCATTGGCAAACCGGAGGATATCGATATAGTTTTCGTCGGTTCCGGCATTGATCCATTGATGGGTCATCAGAAAGTATTCCATGGATTTTGACAGGACCACATCTTCCAGTTTGTAGACCAAAATAGGGATGGATTTGCTTACCGCCCGCTCCACTTCTCTAAGTACATGGGGCGAGTTGTTGGCATTTTTGGACATGAGCAGGATCATGGCGGAAGAATGGTCGATGCCCTCCACCAGTTCTTCGGCGTATTCTTTACCGGACCGTATGTCTCTGGGGGCGATAAAGCAGGGGATGTCGTTGCGTTCCAGCAGTTCGCAGACTTTGACGGCGACGTCTGCGTCTGCGGAGGAATGTGATATAAACAGTTGCATATTGTAGCAGTGCTCCTTTCGGTCTTTTGTGGTGATAGTATTTTATCATTACTAAGGCTTTTTTTCAATCGGTCATTCGGACTGAAAGCAGCCGCCAAAATAATCCGAAGCAATTTTCAGAAAATCCCGGAGCATGGATTTGTCCCGTAAGGTTTTGTAGAAGAGGCCATAGGAAACGGAAATTCCCGATGCAAGAGGCACATAAGCCAAAAGGGGATCCCGTATGGGAAGGATATCCGGCAGACAGGTGATGCCCATACCCGCTTTTACGAGAAGAAGGATTTCTTCCGCCGTTTCGCAGTAGTAGAGGTCGGCGGGATGGCGGCCGGATATCAGGGGACTTTGGACGGAAAGTACCTGCGGCATGGTATTTGAAGTATCCAACACAGCGATGCGCTGATTGTGAAGATCTTTTTTTTCGATCTTTTTTTGGGAAGAAAGTGGATGGCCTTTGGGCATGGCGCACACGATCGGCGCTTTGGTCAGTTCAAGAAAACGACAGTTTTGTCTCGTCTTTGTCATTCCCTGCAGCCCAAACAGCACGTCTATGGACTCATTTTGGAGCTGGCTCATCAGCGCCGGAAAAGGGATGGTCTTTGTGTAGGGATGCAGGTTTGGGTATTTGATGAACATGGAATGGATCAGGTCGGGGAGAAAGACCAGCTCTCTCAAGCCGCATCCGATAAAAAAGGGGGCAGGTTCTATTTTTTCCTGTACCGCAAAGCGCATTTTAGCCATTGCCATCGTATTTAAAATACTTTTCGCGTCAGTGATAAAGCTGAATCCTTCCTTTGTCAGTTCTACGGTTCTTGTTGTCCTTTTAAATAATTTTACGCCCAGTTCGCTTTCCAAAGAATTGATCTGATGGGTGACGGCAGGCTGCGTGATGTGAAGCCGTTCGGATGCTCTGGCGAAGCTTAAACTGTCCGCGACAGCTAAAAAGCAGTTTAATTGTGTGGAATTCATAACATTTTCCCCTCCTTTTTTAGTTTATATCCGCATTTATAATGATAAAATCTCTTTATATCTCCGTATCCGCCTAATATGTAAGAAAAAATATTTAAAAATATTGATTAAATGTATTTATTAATAATAACGTTTTTTTAATTCCATTTCAAGAAGATTTGTTATATAACTATAAGTGGAATTATTACGGATATTTGATATTTTTCGGAAAGGATGGAGCAGATCATGATCAAGACAATACTTGGACAGGTAGGACAATATAAAAAGTCATCCCTGCTTTCTCCGCTGTTTGCGGCATTGGAGGTAGTGATGGAGGTTCTGATCCCTTACATTACGGCGCAGCTTATCGATAAAGGGATCGAAGGCGGCGATATTGGCAAGGTGTATCTTTACGGCGCATGTATGATCGTCATGGCAATGTTCAGTCTTACGTTCGGCGTGCTTGCCGGAAAATATGCGGCAAACGCATCTTCCGGACTTGCCTGCAATTTAAGGGAGAGCATGTATGAGAACATACAGAGGTTTTCCTTTGCAAACATTGATAAATACAGTACGGCGGGTCTGATCACAAGAATGACCACGGACGTTACCAATATACAGAACGCCTATCAGATGATCATCAGGATCGCGGTGAGAGCGCCGTTTATGCTGGTCAGCAGTTTAGTCATGTGTTTTTTCATCCAGCCGGATCTGAGCATGGTTTTCGTTGTGGCGATCCTTTTTTTAGCGCTGATACTGATGATGATCGTGCGCATGGCGATGAAAGTATTTGATAAAGTATTTAAAAAGTACGACGGCCTCAATGCCAGCGTACAGGAAAACGTATCGGCGATCCGTGTCGTCAAAGCTTATGTGAGAGAAGAACATGAAAATGAAAAATTCGGAAAGGCATCCAAAGAATTGTACGATCTGTCGGTGAAGGCGGAGGGTATCGTTGCGTTTAACAGTCCGGTCATGATGTTTACCGTATACGGATGTATCATCGCCCTCTCGTGGTTCGGCGCTCATTTTGTAGTGAACGAAACGATGACGACGGGAGAGCTTACGTCTATGTTTTCTTATGTTATGAGTATTTTGATGTCGCTGATGATGCTTTCCATGATTTTTGTTATGTTAACTATGAGCGCGGCCAGCGCCAAACGTATCACGGAAGTACTTACGGAAGAACCGTCCCTGACCAACGGCGATGCGCCGGTGGGGACAGTGGAAAACGGAGACATAGATTTTAACCATGTCTATTTTTCTTACAGAGAGGGCAGCGGGGAAGAGACGTTAAAGGATATCGACCTTCATATCAGGTCCGGTGAGACGATTGGCATTATTGGCGGTACCGGATGCGGAAAGTCCAGCTTCGCCAATCTGGTCAGCAGGCTTTACGACGTACAGAAAGGTTCTGTTTTTGTAGGCGGAAGAGACGTTAGGGAGTATGACATGGAGGTGCTGCGTAATCAGGTGGCGGTAGTATTACAGAAAAACGTATTGTTTTCCGGTACGATCTTAGACAATTTACGCTGGGGAAAAGAAGACGCTACAAAAGAAGAGTGCATGGAGGCATGCAGGCAGGCGTGTGCGGACGAATTTATCGCCCGTTTCCCGAAGCAGTATGATACTTACATTGAACAGGGCGGCAGCAATGTTTCCGGCGGGCAAAAGCAGAGGCTTTGTATTGCGAGGGCGCTGTTAAAGAATCCGAAAATCCTGATACTGGATGACTCTACCAGCGCCGTGGATACGGCTACGGATGCGAAGATCAGGAAAACCTTTAAAGAAACGATACCGGGCATTACGAAGCTTATTATTGCCCAGCGTATTTCCAGCGTACAGGAGGCCGACCGGATTCTGGTTTTGGAAAACGGGGAGATCAACGGCTTCGATACTCATGAAAATTTGTTGAAGACAAACGCCATTTATCAGGAAATCTACGAGGTGCAGACTAAGGGCGGCGGCGATTTTGACGAGCAGGCGGGCTGACGGTAAGGCGGCACGAACGGAAGTCCTGCAATAAAACGGGCTGACGGTAAGGCGGCATAGCAGGAAGGCCGAGAACAAAGCGGCGGTCTGTAAAAGAAACAGACCTTTTTCAAGCGGAGGATTGCAATGAGAGAGAAAAAACGAGTAGAAAATCCGATGAAGGTTTTATTCAGGGTGATCGGATATATGACGGCAAATTATAAATTTTCTTTTTTGGTAGTGGTAGTCTGCATTATTGCGGCGGCGGTTTCCAATCTGATCGGGATCACCTTTATGCAGACTTTGATCGATGATTATATCCTGCCGATGGCACAGACCGGAAACGGAGATTTTTCGTTACTGGCAGAAGCGCTGATCAGAATGGCGGGCATCTTTTCTGTCGGGATCGTATGTTCTTATGCTTACAACCGGATTATGGTAAATGTAGGACAGGGAACGCTGAAGCGGCTTAGGGACGATTTGTTTGTCCATATGGAGAGGCTGCCGATCAAATATTTTGATACGAACGCCCATGGGGATATTATGTCAGTATATACGAACGATGTGGATACGCTCAGACAGCTTATCAGTATGAGCATTCCCCAAACAATCAGTTCCTGCGTCAGCGTGGTCAGTGTTTTTGTGGGAATGATCACGACGAATATCCCGTTAACGGTACTTTCCCTGTGCATGATAGGAGTGATGCTCTTTACCATGTCAAAAATAGGCGGGAAATCAGGGATGTATTTCGGACGCCAGCAAAAGGATCTGGGTGCGGTAAACGGTTTTATCGAAGAAATGATAGGCGGGCAGAAAGTCATTAAAGTATTCTGCCACGAAGAGAAGAGTATAGAAGAGTTTAAAAAGCTGAACAATGAGCTTCGTATCAGTGCGGACAATGCCAACAAATATGCCAATATTATGATGCCTATCAATGCCAATATCGGTAATATCAGTTATGTGCTGTGCGCGATTGCAGGCGCGCTTTTGGCGATAAATCATGTGGGAACGCTTACTTTGGGAGGACTGGTCGCTTTCATGACTTTAAATAAGAGCTTTACCCAGCCCATTACGCAGGTCAGCCAGCAATTGAATTCCATTGTGATGGCCATGGCGGGAGCGGAGAGGGTATTTGCCCTGATGGATGCTGAAACAGAGGTAGACAACGGTTATGTGGAGCTTGTAAACGCAAAAGAACTGCCTGACGGTACTTTGGAAGAGACGAAGGAGCGTACCGGTATTTGGGCATGGAAACATCCCCATCAGGCGGAAGGTACGATAACTTATACGAAGCTGCAGGGAGACGTAGTCTTTGACGACGTGGATTTCGGATACAATGAAGACAAGATTGTGCTGCACGGAGTTAAGCTATTCGCCACGCCGGGACAAAAGATCGCCTTTGTCGGCAGTACCGGCGCGGGAAAGACTACGATCACCAATCTGATCAATCGTTTTTATGATATACAGGACGGGAAGATACGGTATGACGGCATCAATATCAATAAGATCAAGAAAGACGACCTGCGCCATTCTCTTGGCATGGTATTACAGGATACCCATTTGTTTACGGGAACGGTTATGGATAATATACGGTACGGCAGGCTGGACGCTACGGATGAGGAGTGTATCGCGGCTGCGAAACTGGCGAACGCCCACGGATTTATCAAGCGTCTGCCGGACGGTTATCAGACCGTGCTTACCGGAGACGGCAGTAATTTAAGTCAGGGGCAGAGACAGCTTTTATCGATTGCAAGGGCGGCTGTTGCAGATCCGCCGGTATTGATTTTGGATGAGGCCACATCTTCCATTGATACAAGGACGGAAAGCCTTGTACAACAGGGAATGGATCGCCTGATGAACGGAAGGACTACTTTCGTGATTGCCCACAGGCTTTCTACGATCCGTAACGCGGATTGTATCATGGTTTTGGAACAGGGAAGGATCATTGAAAGAGGAAACCATGAACAGTTGATCTCAGAACAGGGAAGGTATTACCAGCTATATACCGGAAAGGCCGGGAAAGCGGGTAACGCCTGAAAACAGAGTAAAAAACGTTTCCCGTAAACGAAGCCGACAGGGCTTTTGTTTAGGGGAAACGTTTTTTTATAAGCAGGAAACTTTCGCTGACGGAGTTTTTTTGAACCGGTAAGAAGCATCATAATTTAAACTTACGCATATGTTCCGCCAGCGTAAAAGCAGAAGCAGATACGACGTCCGCACATTGGGAAACTTTACCGCCTTCCTGAGACAGACGCAAAGACGCTTCGGCCAGCAGGGTAGTAGAAGCCAGTACTTCCTCCGCGCTGGCGGATTGCTCTTCCGAAAGATCTGCAAGACTTGCGGAAACGTCCGTCACCGTATGGATCTTTGTCAGCATGTCGTCAAAGGCGGCGCCTAATTCTGCCAGTTTAGCCGAAAGTTCTTCAGGGACGGAGGAGGCTACCTCTAAGAAAATCTCTTCCGCGCGGCTGCCGATCTCGGCCGTGTCATTTATGATCTCCAAAAGGTACGCTGCGTTTTCCGCAAGTTCGCAGACCGTAGTGGTGATCTGTTCCATTGTGATCTGCATATCTCCGGAAGAATCCGTCTGTGCCGAAGCCGTTTCATGGAGCGCTTGGGAAACCGATTTACTGGTGTCGGACTGTTCGCTGAGCTGATCCGAGATATCGCGGATATCACCAATCACTTCTCTCATGATTTCCACAAATTCTTCCAATGCGGCGCTCATCACGGAAATTTCATCGTTTCCTGAAGTATGTATCTGTACGGTCAGGTCTCCGTCCGTAATATCGCTGATAATGCCTGTGAGCGTTTTGATCGGAGCGATCATTTTATAGATCAGGAACCGGAGCAGCAGGGCGGCGGCCAAAATTACGGCTAAACTTAAGAAAAAATAAAACCACTGCAGTTGGGAGAGGGCGTTTAGCACCGCAGACTGCGGAATACAGGAAACGACGGCCCAGTTTGTATTTTTGACCGGTCTCATGGCAAGCATATATGTCTCTTTGCCGTTTTGTACGTCAGCGGTAGAATAATCCGCGGAAAGGGGCAGCATCTGATTTACCGAATCCATAATGGGATCGCCGGATAATTCCGTTAAAGAGACGCCGACGATAGAAGCGTCTTTATGCGCCAATACGGCGAGGGAATCCATGTCGATGAGAAAGCAGTACCCTTCTTTTAAAAAACGGATATTGGAGATCTCTTGCGAAAGAGTGTCCAACTGTACGTCTGCGGCAATAACGGCATTTATGTTATTTTCGGAGGACAAGAGGGCGGTAGCGCTTATCACATATTTGAAAGTACTTTTGTCGATGTAAGGTTGTCCGAACGTGAAAGTTTCATGGGACAGCCCTTCCTGATACCAGCTTTGGGCGGATACCTGATACCCTTCCTCCGGCTGCCAGCCGGAAGGGTCGATCCATGTATTTGCACTGTCGCCGATATAAACGCCCATCGGGATTTCAGGCTGTATGTCCAAAGTGGTGGTAAGATATTCCATTTTATTTTCATCGGAGGGAAAGGAAACGGTGCGCATAGTATCCAAAACCCGGTCTAAAGAGGCAAGGGTACTCTCTACGAAAGTTTCGATGGTATTCACATTGGAATCCGTCGCCTCTTTTAGCGTCTGGCCGGCGCTGGCTAACAGGGCGGCTTTGGTAGTAATGTAGTTTACGGTCGCAATAATGGCAATCCCTACGGTAATAAGCGGTATGATGGTCATGACCAGCTTAAAGGCAATGCCCGTCGTCCTCCGGTTATGATATGTATGAGCCATAGTAATTGATCCTCCGTTTTATTCCTCAGTATTTAATAAGTAAAAAGTATCATAAATTGTAGATATTTTCAAGGAATTGAGATAAAATTAATATAAAAGGCGTGTATTGTTCACACAAATCGGAAGGGTCCAAACGGACGGAAAGTGTGAAAGTTTGGTTGGTATATGCGCGGAAACGCGCAGAGGGATATAAATATGGCGATAAGGAAACGGTATCTGGTAATAGGGGGACTTTGGATTTTTATCATATCGGTCAATATTCTGGCATGGAACAGTACGTCGTTTTGCGACTGGTACATCCGCCATATTTTTCCTATATGGGTGGAAAGCTACGGAAGGCTGACGGGAATGTTTTCCTTTTCCGTAGGGGAGATCATGCTTCTTATTTTCGCGGTGTTGATCGGGATACTTTTGATCGTGGGGGCCGTATCGGCAGCGTGCAGGATAGCGTACCGTATACGGAGAAAGAAAAGGCTCCTTCCGGCGGGACTGCGGTATTACGGATTCGGCATGCTTGTGCTTTTTACTTGTGTGGGGATCATTATGACTTTTAATTGTTTTATTTTGTTCCATGGCAGCACATTTTCCGAAAAGTATATGGAAAAGGCGGCGGATAAGCAATATTTGCTGAGTGAATTGGAGGCGCTTAGGAACGTGGTTGCGAGCGAGTGCAACCGGCTTGCCAAGATGGTAGACAGGGACGAGTACGGTAATGTGGTCTATGATGGAGAGATGAAGGCGCAGGCGATCAAGGAGATGAAGCGTTTGGGAGAGAGGTATCCCCAGCTTGCCGGATTTTATCCGCAGCCGAAAGGATTTTATTTTTCCGGTTTTTTCAGCCAGCAGAAGATGATGGGCTATTATTTCCCGTTTTCAATGGAGGCAAACTACAATACAAAGATGTACATTACCAATACGCCGGTAACGCTCTGCCATGAGCTGGCTCATCTGAAAGGATTTATTTATGAAGACGAGGCAAATTTCATCGGCTATCTGGCCTGTGTGGGTTCCGAGGATATTTTTTTTCAATACAGCGGATACTTAAGTGTATTATATTATCTGGACAATGATTATTATGAGGCGATTGAGGAAAACCGGGCGGTCTATGAGCAACAAGTACCTATTTCCAGGCAAGTGAGAAAAGACAAGGTGTTCCTTACGCCGGAGGCATGGGCAAAGGTGGAAGAAAAGGCCGTTATCAGTACAAAGACGGTCAGTAAAGCCTCCAATGCGTTTGTGGAGGCAAACCTAAATTTAAACGGGATTGCCGACGGTATGGTAAGTTACAGCAGAGTGGTAGAACTTTTGCTGGAGTATTATGATTCTGGGAGTGAAGAAAAGTAAATGGAAACCATAATCGACTATCTAAAAAAATACGGCGATGTATCCCTGATTCGCAAACCTTTTAACGATGTGGACAGTTTGGTCTTAAGCCAGTTATCTTACTTAAAGTTTGACGGACTGGTGGCTTCTGTTTCGCAGAACGAACCATATTTGTCTGTAAGGGAATTGGAACGGATAAAAGAAAAAGGAAATTTATTTGCGGACGAAAGGTTTGCAAAAGACAATAGAGAATTGTTCGAAGGGGTCTTATCGGGGCAGAGGTTCGGTACGGTAAAGCTGAATTATTATGTGAATGAGATAGATCCTGAAAAAGAGACGCAGTTTTCGGCAGTGACCTTTGCTCTGGAGGACGGCAGTTACTATGTGGCGTTCAGAGGGACGGACGAAACCATCGTAGGGTGGAAAGAAGACTTCAATCTGGCCTTTTCCAAGCCGGCGCAGGGACAATTGAGCAGTGTGGAATATTTAAATTTTGTGGGGAAGAAGATCGAAGGCGTTTTTTCCGTAGGAGGCCATTCCAAAGGCGGCAATCTTGCGGTCTATGCCGCCATGAACTGCAGGGAAAAGATCCGGGACAGGATCGGAAAGATTTACAGTCATGACGGGCCGGGCTTCAGGCCCGAGGTAATGAAAGCGGAGCGCTACGAGAAGATTGCGGACAGGATCGTTAAGATCATTCCGCATTCTTCCATGATCGGAATGCTTCTGGAAAGCCACGAGAATTATAAGGTCATTGAGAGCAAGACTTTCGGGCTTATGCAGCACAATCCCTATACATGGCGGGTAAAGGACGATCACTTTATGTATGTGGACGATATTTATTCCGGACGTAAATTTGTGGATCACACGATCAACGAATGGATATTGTCTTTGACGGAGGATCAGATCCATGCATTTATCGACGTACTGTTTACGGTACTGGAGGCTTCCGATACCGATAACCTGATAGATTTTACGGCGGACCTGAAAAAGAGCATGAGCGGCGTAGTCTCGGCCATTAAAGAGATCGACGAGGACTCTAAAAGGGTGATGGGAGATATTATCCGGGCTTTGTTTGAAATGGCCTCGGAAAGAGTAAAGCAAAAGATCCAGTGCCGCACCGAGGAGGGGCTTTTGAAGCTGTCGGAAATGGCCGAGGAGAATAAAGCCAGACTGCAGGAAAAATCCGGAGAAAATAGGAAAGCGCTTCGGGAAAGGAAGGGACAGCGGGTTAAAAAAGCAGGGAGAAAAAGTAAGTAAAGGCAAGACGTCCGGTTTTTTGCAGTTTTCGGTCTGCTGACAGCAGCATTCTTTCAGGATGCCACTGAAAAGCCAAAATGGGGAGGGATTCGTGGCAGACGGCTTCCGTGATCCCGTCTTCCGCTTTTTGAAAAGGGTACAGTTGCCTGCCGTCTTTCCGGATACCCTGATGGTGCGCGCTGTTCACCATTCCGTTTTCGGGGAAGGATTCTTTCGGAAAAGGAAAGCCGGTCAAAACAGAAGCGAGAGGATAGCTGCGTATCATGTGAAGGGAGTCGTCCCCGTTTTCCCGCACCGGATGAAGGGAAGGAAGGGGAAGGTCCTGAATCAGTTTTGCTCCGAAATAAAGTTCGGTCAGTTGGAATCCTTTGCAGATGCCTAAGACCGGTTTTTTACTTTTTACAAAAAGATCCAAAGCCTGAAACTGTTGGATATCCAGCTCCCTGTCGATATTTTTAGAACCTTTGTCAGGCTCTCCGAGAAGTTGGGGATCGATATCTCCGCCTCCGGGAAGAAGGAGCGCGTCAAACTTGGACAGATTTCCCGTAGACAGGGTTACTTCATATTCCACCGGAAACAGATCCAGCGCTTTCTGATAGTTCAGGGTCTGTTTTTCACGTCCTACGATGGCAATGCGTTTGGTCATAATAATTTCCTGTTCCTGTCAAGCCTTGTCAGGCATGAACATCATTTTTATCCTTTTATTCTATGCGGGGAGAAAGGGAAATGATACAAAAAAATATTTTATTAACGCCGCGTTGTATGATATAATCGTAAAAAAGACACAGGGGCGGAGGCGTATATGCAAGAGGATAAACTGACAAAGCTTTTATATTTCGATAATTTCAAAAAAGAAGCGGATAAGATCATTACGATGGAAAAAGCCGATTACATTCTCATATCGATGAATATCAGTAATTTCAGGTACATAAACGACGTTTACGGATATGAAGCGGGAGACGAATTGTTAAAACAGCTTGCGGAATACTTTTATTTTAACAATCCGAACGCCAGACTGGGCTCCAGAATGCATGCCGACCGTTTTGTGATCCTGACTGCCGGAAACGAATCTACCGAAGAAAAGCTGTTTCATCGTTTTTTTGAAAAACATGCGGAATTTTCAAAAAGGATGGAAAGTAAATATCCCTTGGCTAAGATCCATGTAAACGCCGGAGCCTGCCGCATCGACGGGGACTTCCGGTCCGTATCGGAGATCATCGATAAAGCGGAGCTTGCAAGAAAAAGCATTGTAGACAGCTATGTGGAAAATATAGCTTTTTACAGTGAAGCGATTGCCGAAAAAGCGGACCGGGAGCGCAGGGTGATCCCCATGTTTGAACAGGCGATGAAGGACGAGCGGGTTTTGATCTATCTGCAGCCCAAGTTTACGATCAATACCCAGCAGCTTGCAGGGGCGGAGGCGCTTGTGAGGATCAAGGATACGGAGGGAGAAGTAGTACCGCCCGCCGCGTTTATCCCTACGCTGGAAAAGAGGGGACTGATCTCGGATCTGGACAGTTATGTAGTGGAGCAGGTATATGCTTTGGTGAGATCGTGGATAGACAGAGGGATAGAACCAGTGCCGGTCAGTGTGAATCTGTCCAGACTGGATCTTATGTATGAGATGAAATGGGAAGAAACCTTAAAAAGTCTGGAAAAATATCAGGTACCAAAGCAATATATCGAATATGAAGTGACGGAAACGGTTTTTTTGGAAGATATGGAATATATTACGGCAAAGCTGGGAAGTATCCAGAAAATGGGATATAAGGTGAGCATGGATGATTTCGGTTCCGGATATAGTTCCCTGAATACGGTAGGAGTGCTTCCCGTAGATATTATAAAGTTTGACAGGAGTTTTGTGCAAAACAGTATCAATACGGGCAAGGGGATCCAGATCATGTCCGGTATCATAGATATTTTTAAACGGATAGGTCTGGAAGTCATTTGTGAAGGCGTGGAGACAAAAGAGGAGGAAAATATGGTAGCTTCCTGCGGCTGTAATCTGGTGCAGGGATACCTGCATGACAAGCCGCTGCCGTTACAGGAATTTGAAGAAAAATATATGGTCGGAAGAAAGGCATAGCAGCGCTTCAGTTTTCAGCCGTCTGGCAGGAAACGACTGCGGATCAAAGATACTGACGAAGAATATTGTGTCTGAATATGGTCAATATAATATTCAGTGAAATAATATTGGACCCGGCTATACTGCCGCTTATATTTGGGAAAGCAGACTTCATAAATCGCAAGCGGAGTAAACTATGTAATCAGGCGCAGGCAGCGCAGAAAAGAGGTGCAGTCATGAATAAAATAATGGAAGAAATCAGTAAGATCGGCATTGTCCCGGTGATCGCGCTGGAGGATGCGAAAGATGCAAAACCGCTTGCAGAGGCGCTTTGCAGAGGCGGGCTTCCGTGTGCAGAGGTTACCTTTAGAACGGATGCGGCGGAAGAGTCCATCCGCGTTATGGCAAAAGAATTTCCGGATATGTTAGTAGGGGCGGGAACGGTCCTTACAACGGAGCAAGTCGACAGGGCCGTAGGGGCGGGAGCAAAATTTATCGTGAGTCCGGGGTTAAATCCGAAGATCGTAAAATACTGCGTGAGTAAGGATATTCCAATCGTTCCGGGAACCGCGACTCCCAGCGAGGTGGAGACCGCTATCGAGAACGGCCTTGACGTTGTGAAATTCTTTCCGGCGGAACAGGCGGGCGGCATTGACATGATCAAAGCGATGTGCGGGCCTTACACAAAGATGAAATTTATGCCTACGGGCGGTATCAATGCGGATAATTTAAAGAGTTATCTTGATTTTCATAAGATCGTGGCATGCGGCGGAAGCTGGATGGTGAAAAAGGAGCTTGTGGCGGCGGGGAAATTTGACGAGATCGAGACGCTGACAAGAGAAGCAGTCGGGAAGATGCTGGGATTTGAGTTGAAGCATATCGGTATCAACGCCGCAGACGAAGCGGAGGCGGACGAAACGGCAGCGGCCTTTTCGAAGATATTCGGGGTTGCAAAGAAGAACGGAAACAGTTCCGTTTTTGCAGGTACGGCGGTAGAAGTAATGAAAAAGCCTTATCTTGGCAGGAACGGACATATTGCGGTAGGAACCAATTATATGGAAAGAGCGATCTATCATCTGCAGCGGCAAGGCTTTGAATTTGAGGAAAATACGAGAAAAACGGACGATAAAGGCAATACGAAAGCGATTTATTTCAAAGGCGAGTTTGGCGGATTTGCAGTGCATCTTGTACAGGCGTGAAGAGAATTTTTAAGCCAGCCGCCGAATTTTATTCGGCATAGTACGCAGGCTTGGAAATTCTAAAATTTCACACCGAATGAGCTTGCTCGCTTGGGGCGGACGTTCTTCATTGATTGTTTGCGCCATTTATGGCACTGACGCTGTAAGCGGCCTGACGGGAAGTGTGAAAAGAAGGTTGATGGGGCTGAAAATATAAGAGCAGGAAAGGATAAAGCATATGGGTAAAAAAGTAGTAACATTTGGTGAGATCATGTTGAGGCTGGCGCCGGAGGGATATTACCGTTTTGTGCAGGCAGAAAGCTACGGCGCAACTTACGGTGGCGGTGAAGCCAATGTTGCGGTATCTTTGGCAAATTTCGGACTGGATGCTAAATTTGTAACGAAGCTGCCAAAGCATGAGATCGGACAGGCGGGGATCAACTCTTTAAGACGTTTCGGCGTGGATACGGATGATATTGTGCGCGGCGGCGACAGAGTGGGGATTTATTTTTTGGAAAAGGGAGCTTCACAGAGACCTTCCAAAGTGATTTATGACCGTGCAGGCTCTTCTATTGCAACGGCGACAACGGCTGACTTCGACTGGGATAAGATCTTTGACGGCGCAGAATGGTTCCACTTTACAGGCATTACTCCCGCGCTTGGGGAAAATGTGGCCAGGATTTGTATGGAAGCATGTAAAAAAGCGAAAGAGAAGGGCATCACCGTTAGCTGCGACTTAAATTATAGGAATAAACTTTGGAGCAAGGAAAAAGCCGGAGAAGTGATGGGAGAACTGTGTAACTATGTGGATGTGTGCATTGCCAATGAAGAGGACGCCTCCGACGTATTCGGCATCAAAGCGGCGGACACGGATGTAACAAAGGGCGAGGTCAACCATGAAGGGTATAAAGATGTTGCAAGACAGCTTGCAGACCGGTTCGGATTTAGGAAAGTAGCGATCACCCTTCGGACTTCCCTTTCCGCCAATGACAATCTTTGGGCGGCGATGCTGTATGAAGGCGGGGAGTATTATTTCAGCAAGCAGTATAAGATGCACATTGTAGACCGTGTAGGCGGCGGGGATTCTTTTGGAGGAGGTCTGATCTATGCAGGCGTGCAGGGATATGAACCGCAGCAGACGATTGAATTTGCAGTAGCGGCAAGCTGCCTGAAACACAGTATTGAGGGAGACTTTAATCAGGTTTCCGTAGAGGAAGTGAGCAAACTGGCCGGCGGCGACGGATCGGGCCGTGTGCAGAGGTAGAAAGGCGCTGGCCCGCCTATGAAGTTTTGTTTCCCGACCGGTATGCGGAAGGGGATACGCCTACCGTTTTTTTGAAAGCGGTGGAGAAATTATGGGAATCGGAAAATCCTAAATTAACAGAGAGCTGGTATACGGATATGTCTGTCGTGGAAAGAGCATGGCAGGCATATTTCATTTTTGTATCCGAAAGATATTTCTTTAAAGTGATCCCGGTCTGTTTATGAAAAAGGGAGCTGACATATTTTTCGTGATAGCCGAAGTAATCGGCGATATCGCTTACCCTGACATTGGAAAAATAATTCCATTCGATATAGTTTTTGATTTTTTCACATAGTTTGTCGCAGCGGTTTTTCTTTTCTTCCAAAGGCAGCTTTTGTTCCGATAAAAGCTGTAGTAACAGGGAGCGGAAAATAGCGTCGTTTAAATCCGGATCGTGATACGTCCTGTCGGCATCCTGCAAAGAAAGGATAAGCGGCAGCAGGCGATTGAAGTTTGTAACATTACCTGTCAGGGGAAAGGAAATTCCGTTCTCCGGATTCCGGTGTGTGAAATGAAACCAGTAAAAACGGCAGAAAGAGGGTTTTGTACCGTACTGGTGTTTGGCAGGAGGCATCAGAAGGTATTCCCCTGAGGAAACTGCAAAAGATTCTTTTTCAGACGCGATATAAAGCGTCCCTTCCGTAACAAGCATCAATTCATATTCTTTCAGCTCCCGGCTCATATGCAGCCATTCCGCCGAGGGGGCTTCAAACAGGCCGCAAAATTGGAAGGTCATATGGCTTTCTTTTGGCAGAATGATCATATTACTTTTTCACACCTTTCATATTACAAAATAATATTCTAAATAGTGTCTGCTGATTAAGCAAATATTTGCAACTTCCAACTCTTACATCTGCTCCA
>OFEY01000671.1_pt1 | contig 27052 bp, 21 predicted proteins | sample 1521251 | NCBI WGS metagenome assembly OFEY01 (sample SAMEA3504100, study PRJEB24116) | mouse gut metagenome | biome: mouse gut; feature: mouse-associated habitat; material: faeces | place: Denmark | collected 2011
AAACATCAGCGGCGGCCTCCGCGATCTCGCCCAACAGACGATCCCGCACCCACGTCGCCACAAAACCGTTGGGCGCGGCAAGACGGATGACGTCTCCCTCAAGCGTCGCGGCAAGTGGGGCCACCCAGACCTTGTAGGTGCCGGGGTTGAGCCTGTTTTGCAGATTCTCACATATTTGCAGCCACTGAGTTTTCATATTCCATTCTTCTAGCGTTTGACTGGTCCTGTGACAAAGCAGATACGCGGAGTTTCTGCCCTTGAGCGCGCAAAAGGCTTCCCACAAAGCTCCCTGCGGGGTTCATGCTGAAATAACAGCGCCTTTTGCAATAACCGCCACTTCTCGAGTCTTTTCCGTATCCTTGAACCGCAAGGATTTTCATAGGGAAAAGGCCGCTTGTCCACCGGCTTGTGAAAAACCTTTCCACATCCGGCCCGTTCTTGAACGGGAAAAAGCTCAATATTGCTGCATGAAGCTTAAAAAAGCTTTGGTTCCATCCGGTTAGGCCCCTATAACCACAGATCAGACCGGAACGGCTGCAAAGCGGTTCCGGTCACTGAGCCGGGCCTGCGCGCCCGGACGGGGCATCTCTGATCCCCTCAGGAAACGAAAGCCGATTTTTCTCAAACAAACGAAAAAAGTCAAACAGAATTCGTCTCCGCAGAGGCCCTTTCGCAAACGAAAGGCGGCCCCGGGGCGCAAGGCCCCGGCACCGCCTCGTCATTTCGCGAAATCAGTTCTACCGGGCGTTCTTCTGCGCGGCCTTCAGATAAATGTCGGTGACATAATGGAGGCGTTCGAGGCGCTGAAGTTCACGACGGTCAAGGCCGCCGCTTTCATTCTGGAAAGAAACGATGCCGTGCAGCCATTCGCGCAGTTCGCTGGTGCCGTAACTCTGCTTGAACAGGGCCAACTGCTCGTCGAGGGAGTAGACCGGGTGATCCTTGATGTCGCGGATGGCTTCCTCGCGAGTCATGGTCTTGCCGGTCCACGCGTTGTAGAAACGCATGTAATCGTCGGCCAGCTCCTCGGCGGAGGTCTTCTTCATCATGTCCACGCTGCGGGTGTAGACGCGCAGGAAAGCCACGATGTCGTCCTTGTGCTTGTTGGCGTAATCCATGTTGGCCACGATGAGGATAGGCTGGCGGGCCTGACAGTCGTTGGAATGGGCAACGCTCTTCAAACCTTCCCGCTCGGCCTCGAAGGTCTGCGGGGCCCACAGGGCGATGGCGTCGCCGGTGCCTTCGCGGAAGGCATTGAGAGCTTCGGCGGGCTGCATGTCCTTGATGACGATGTCGCGCTCGCGCAGGCCGAGGGTATGCAGCCAGCGGCTGAGCATGTAGTGGGCAGAAGTCCCCTTGGGGCAGAGGAAGGTCTTGCCGCGTACCGAGCCGGGATTGCCGTACACTTCGGGGTAGTTGGGGTTAAAGCCCCTCATCTTGAGCATGGGGCTGTCGGCGCGGGTATAAATGGCGTTGGTGGCGGATTCGTCGTTGCCGATGCCGACGATGTACAGCCGATTGCTGAGGGAGGCGGTCAGGGCAGGCATGGCGCCCACGCCCGCGATGGCCCAGTTCGCGGACTGCATTTCGTCGATGATGTCCTTGCCGGATTCAAAAGGCACCAGCTCAAGCTCCAGCCCTTCGGCCTTGTCCCATCCCTTTTCTCTGGCGTACCAGACAAGAAACGTTTCGTGTTCTCCAAGCCAGGCCGTGCGCAGCGGCACAAGAGGTTTGGCGAACGCGGCGGAACCGCTCAGGCACCACGCCACAACAAAAAATAAGGCAAGCAGACCAGCAAAGGGATTGCGCACTTTCATGATTTTCCTCATCCACCCGTGAGAACGTTCTGCCCCGACTTTCCGCGCCGGGCCATTCCCGGCGAAGCAAAAGGGGTTATCTGTAGCCAGCATACCCTAAAAGCAGGGCAGTGGCAACGCAAGGCCGCAATCCTTTTTTTTCGCCGCGCAAAGAATCAGCGCCACGGCCCTTGCAGCATCCCCTGTCTGCCTCTTTTACTGTGCTTCCCTCTCCCGTTCCATTCCGTACCACGTCCCCCACTTCCGCCCAAGAGCCTTCTAAGAGAGGGGGGGAGGCGGCGTCAGGGGCCTGCGCTTGCTTCTTTCCGGGAAGCGTCATATCTTTCGGCCCAGACTCCGTACCGGGCGGAAAAACGCCCCTTGCGCCTCAAGAAGGGGAAAGGCCGCCGTGCGGGGCCCGCCGGAAGCCGCCCACACTTTTCTCCAAAGGGCGGCCAGCTTCCGCAGGGATATGACCGACCGTATTACGACCTATAATGGATAGGATGCGCGACCGCGCGTCCTTCCACTTCCGCGAGGGATTATGGCACTTTTGAGTCTGCAGGGCGTTACGCTCAATCTCGGAGGCAAAACCCTGCTCGACAAGGCGGACCTGCACATCGAGCAAGGCGAGCGCGTCTGTCTGGTGGGGCGCAACGGCGTGGGCAAATCCTCGCTCATGGCCCTGCTTTCCGGCGACATCGCCCCGGACGACGGACTCATCTTCCGCACGCCGGGCGTCTCATTCGGGCACATGCCGCAGGCGGTCCCCGACCATTGGAGCGGCCCGGTCTTCGGCGTGGTCGCCTCCGGCCTCGGTCAGGAAGGCGAAGCGCTGGCCGCCGCGCACCTCATCGCCACGGGAAGGGAAGATCAGCTTTCCGCCGCACGGCAGGCGATGGCCCGCCAACTGCTGCAAAGCGGCGAGGGCTGGGAACGGCACGGCGACGTGCTCGAAGCCGTCAACCAGCTCGGCCTTGATCCCGAAGCCGACTTTGCGACGCTGTCGGGCGGGAACAAGCGCCGCGTGGCCCTTGCCCGCGCCCTCGTCTCCTCGGAGAACCTGCTCCTTGACGAGCCCACCAACCATCTGGACATAAAGACCATCGCATGGCTGGAAGATTTCCTCGTCCGGCGGGTCAAGACCTTCGTCTTCATCAGCCACGACCGCGCCTTTGTCCGGCGTCTGGCCACGCGCATCGTGGAAGTGGATCGGGCGCATCTTTACAGCTACGCCTGCACCTTCGATCAGTTCCTTGAGCGCCGTGAAGAGCGCCTTGACGCCGAGGAAAAGCAGGCCGCGGCCTTCGATAAGAAGCTGGCGCAGGAAGAAGCGTGGATACGTCAGGGCATCAAGGCGCGCCGCACCCGCAACATGGGGCGCGTCCGGGCGTTGCAGGCCATGCGCGCCGAGCGCCGGGCCCGCGTCACCCAGATGGGCGTGGCGTCCATGCTGGCGCAGGAGGCGGAACGTTCCGGCAAGCTTGTCATCGAAGCCAAACACGCGGGCTTCGCCTACCCGGACGGCTACCGCGTCTTCAGCGATTTCTCGACTATCATCCAGCGCGGCGACCGCATCGGGCTTATCGGCAACAACGGCGTGGGCAAAACCACCCTGCTGCGCCTGCTGCTCGGCGAAATCGAGCCTACGGAAGGGAGCGTTCGCCACGGCACCCGGCTTGAGGTGAGCTACTTTGATCAGCTCCGATCCTCGCTTGATCCCGACAAGTCGGTCATGGACAACGTCGCCAACGGCAACGACACCGTGACCATCAACGGCCAGCAGCGGCATGTGGCGAGCTACCTCATGGATTTCCTCTTCGAGTCCGACCGCCTGCGCGTGCCGGTCCACACGCTGTCGGGCGGCGAGCGCAACCGCCTCCTGCTTGCCAAGCTGTTCACGCAGCCCTCCAACCTGCTGGTCCTCGACGAACCCACCAACGATCTGGACGTGGAAACGCTGGAGCTTCTGGAGGAATTGCTTTCTTCCTACGGCGGGACCGTGCTCATGGTCAGCCACGACCGCGATTTCCTCGACAACCTCGTCACCACGACGCTGGCCCTTGAGGGCGACGGCCTTGTCCATGAATATGTGGGCGGCTACTCCGACTGGCTGCGCCAGCGTCCGGCCCCCGCTCCCGTGCGCGCGGAAAAGCCGAAGCCCAAGCCGCTGGCTCCGCCCGCCAAAATCGGCCCGCGCCGCCTTACCTTCAAGGAACAACGTGAACTCCAGCTTCTTAAGGACGAGCTGGCGGCCCTGCCCGACCGGATGACGGCCCTTGAGGAGGAACAGCACTCGCTGGAAGATCGCCTCAACGATCCCGGCTTCTTCGCCCGCGACCCGGAAGGCTTCAACGCCACGGCTACGCGCATCGCCGCCCTCGACGAGGAGCAAACCGCCGCCCTGCAACGCTGGGAGGACGTGGAATTCCGCATCGCGGAACTGGAAGGAAAAACGGAAGTCTAGAGGCTTCATCAGGAAAGCCCTTTTTTTGGGAGTCATCCTTTTCTCCCAGTGCCGCGCTTTTCAAAGCCCGGCCATATCCCGCCCGGGGCGCGATTGCCTCTGGTTCTGGAGCATGGTTGACGACAGGCCAGCGATCAGGCTCTTGCCGAAACGTCGCACAGGCGGGGACGGCTGCGAAACAGGCCGCCCGCTGAAGTACGCTGCCCTTCTTTTCGCGCCGCCTTTCCCGCCCATGACGCGGGCGGCATACGAAAGGCCTGCCCGAGGCTCTACACCTCCCCGGATACGAACAGCCCGCACTCTCTCGGAAAGAGTGCGGGCTGTTCTGGCATGAGGCCTAGCGATACGTTGTTAGCGAATGAAATTGGTGGGGGTCCAGGGTTCGCGCACCGGATAGGGCACGCTTCCCTTGGCGACATCAATACACTTGAGCAGCCACGCCATGTTGTCCGCGAGCGTGCGCATGATCTGCAAGCCTTCCGCGTCCTGCCTGACCTCTTCCGGGGTATTGCCGTGCACTGAGTTCCAGTACTGCGAGGACACGACAGGCATACAGGAGATGGTGAAGTACTTGTTCAAACGGTCAAAGGCGGCGCTTGCACCTCCCCGGCGGCAGCTCACCACGGCCGCGGCGGGCTTGTAGGCGTAGGGGGCGCTCTTCATGAAGAAGAGGCGATCCAAGAACGCGCACAGGCCGCCGTTGGGCGCGGCATAGTAGACAGGGGAACCGACGATGAAGCCGTCCGCCTGCTTCAACAGGCCGATACATTCGTTGACCGGATCGTCGTCAAAGACGCACAGCCCGGTGGCCTGACACCGCCCGCAGGCGATACAGCCGCGGATGGCCTTTGCACCGATGTGCACGATGTTCGCCGCAATGCCGTGCTCTTCGAGCCGCCCGGCTACTTCGCTGAGCGCCGTATACGTGCAGCCGTGCTTGTGCGGACTGCCGTTGATGAGCAATACATTCATATATCTCTCCTTTTTTCTCGGGTCCTGCGAAGGCAGAGCCCCATTCCGTAAACATCCCCGCACGCGGCACAAGGGGCCGCCGCTCCCCGGCAGGCTTACACTGAGGGAGCTTTCCCCGTGTGGTTTTCCGTACGGCAAAGGCCACCTTGATGGTCCGCCGCCTGTCCGTCAAGGGGCCTTTCGCAGCGGGCGGCCATATCTATGATATCGACTCCGGGAACGATAAAAAAGTAGGCTATCGGCCTCTCTCCCGATACCCTGCTTGCGTGGCTCGCTGTGCCGAAGACGGGAGTTGCCTCTTTCGGTATTTTTCCCCATGTAACACACTTAATTAATTGTCTTTCAAAAACATTCCCAGATGGACATTTGCCAGCTTTCGCACCGTTGTGGCGCCGTGAAATCAGGCATAGGCGATCCCAATTTTTTCCCCTGCTCCATTTCAGAATTTCCTCTTCCGGCTTTCCGGCAGGCAAGTGCATACAGAAAGCCCCCAGGAAATCTGTCTCCAAGGGGGCGTCTTATAAAACTCCATATCTCATGGAAATAAAAAAAGAATTTCCAAGGGTGAATCCAGCGAAAAACGACGTAGCCAAAGAATGCAAGGGCCGTACACAGATACCCCCAATCAGGCAGGACAATCAAAGATGGAAAAAACACCCCCCCACTCTTTTTCAGCGCCAAGAGACAGCCCGGCAGGCTCGCCAAAGCGGAACGTGTCCGAGCACAGAATAAAAAGGGCTTCAAAGGGGACCGGAGAAGAAGAGATGGCGCCTGTACCGCCCTTTCTTCTCTACGTATATGCATTAATTTAAAAGAGTTATATGATTGTGTCGTCTATCACTCGATCTCGCTTGATTTAGGGCGCGATGTGGCTAAAAATTCGGGAAAATTATTTCTAAATCATAAATTAATAATTTAATATAGTTATATGATACATTCTCTATCCAATAATGTTACTTGATTTTTCAGCCTATTATGGCTAAAAATTAGGGAAATTCTTTTTAACAGAAATATATAGTTCCTTTTTGGTCTGCACTTTGCATGAAGAACGCTGAACGCTACCTGTCCGCTTTATTCGGCCTCTATACGGAGGTTGCCGACATTGATCTGAAAAAGGGCACATGTCGGCTCCTCTCCGCCGGCTCTTCGAGTGCGCTTTTCCAAAATACCGATACGTTTACCGCTCCTTATCTGGCCGCACTTGCCGAACAACATATCGTGCCGGAAGATCGAAAGGCCTTTTGTCAATTTTTCCATTCTGAAAACTTGCGTTCCGTCTGGCGAAGCGGCACCCCGCGCGAATTTTGCTTCTCGCGTATTTCCGGGGTGGCAACCCAGCCCATATTGGCATCAATTGTTCCTGCCACCGAATATAACGTACTTTGCGCCCTTCGATTCGTCGAGCCCTCCTGCAAGGCGGAACCTGAAATCTCCTACAGTCTATTCCTCCATCAGTTCATGCAAATCCTGGAAAAACTCTTTGATGTCATCATTGAGCTGGACATGGAAACGGAAAAAGCCCGGGTGCTGCAGACGGCAGACTATGGAGATATAGAAAAAACTGAATTCGATTGGACGGATTTTCTGGCATTCTGTCAAACGGAAGGCGTACATGGAGAAGACCATGCGATACTTGGCGGTTTTCTGTCCATGGAGGCCCTGAGAAAGTTTGCGGACGGTTCCGCCAAGCATCGGAGCGCTGAAGCGCGTCTTATACGCAACGGCGTGTATATCTGGGTGAACTTCGAGATATTCTGCATCCAGATGTCAGGAAAGACCAGATTGCTGATCACGTTGCACGACATCGATCAAAAAAAATTGCTGCAAAGCATCGTTGAGCGATACGTATATAAAAACTGCGATTACTTTATCTATCTCGATGCCAACAAAAACAGCTATATCATGTTTGGCTGCAACAACAGTGGAACGCCTCTTCCCCCTGCTGTGTGTGACGACTATGCCACGGAATTGGTCAAATACGCCCAGGACTTCGTTGCTCCTGAAGATGTCGAAATGACCATTCGAGAAATGCAACTGGACCGCGTTATCGAACAACTGGAAAAACATGAAGAGCATTCGTTTAATGTAGGCGTTATGGACCCGGTCAAGGGCTATACGTATAAAAGGCTTCAGTATATTTATTATGACAGGCCCAACAAGATGATCCTGCTTACGCGAACGGATATCACAGACGTCTACGAGGGAGAAAAAAAACTCAAAAAGGCCAAACGCGAAGCCCAAACCGATTCATTAACCGGCCTCTATAACCACAAAACGTCCTTACGCCTCATTGAAAAACACCTTGAAGCCTATCCCAATATCCCCGCCGCCTTATTATTTATTGATCTGGATAATTTCAAACAAGTGAATGATCACCTGGGACATCAACGGGGTGACGACCTTCTCTGTTCGATAGGGGAACAATTTCAGGGAGCCCTCCGGCCCACGGATATTTTGGGCCGAATCGGTGGCGACGAATTCATAGCCTTTCTTCCCGCCATGAAGGGAATTGAACCAATCAAACGCTGTGCGGAACGCTTTCAAGCAATTTTTACCGCCTTGCTGGATGATCCGTTGCGTTCATGCGGCGTCTCCTGCAGTATTGGCGTTGCACGGTATCCTGAAGACGGTACAGCATGCGCGACACTGCTTCGGAAGGCTGATACCGCACTGTACTTTAGTAAACGCAGCGGAAAAAATCAGGTCACCTTTGCGAACCAATTAGTCAACGAAGACTTTTCTGATTTTATAAAATAAGCTATACGTATGTATTCAATATGAAAAGTACGAATAGTATTTATGCCGCATCATGCCATGATGCAAACAGCAACATTGAAAATTGCATAGCGCATAAATTGCAGAGTACATTTTAATAAAATACAATCATTTCCAAATTTTTTCTCTGGAGTATCACTAGAACTATCCCGAATTCGAGAAATAGAGATTTGTTTCAGAACACTAAAGGTTAACTTCCAGACCTCAAGAGCAGCTCTATGATTCAATTCATTAAAAAAATGGGAAAAGGTGTTTCCCATACCGACGGGGATATTTTTACATCGATATACGGAGAAGCGAAAGAATCCTGTCTTCCCCATACCACTACGGAAAAACATGACTGCCGCATAGTGCCCATCATTCCGATGCATTTGTTCACAGATTCATCTCATGGCCTTATGATGCAAGCCGACAGATTCAGTATCATAGAAACTCTTCTTGTATTGCTTGGATTCTTTTTTCTTTTTATTTGGATTAATAACGCCAACAGGAAAAAGCTGAAAAAATTGGCCTTTTCCGATAAAATCACCGGTGGTTTCAATAATATCGAATTCCAGAGGCGCTATCGCAAGCTCTGTAGAGAGCATGATCCATGTCAATATGTCATTATTTTGCTGGATGTAAACGACTTTAAAGAAATAAACGAACTCTTCGGTGTACTGAAAGGGAATCAACTGCTCAAATATTTCTATCAAGTCATAGAAAAGCATTTAAAAAAGGATCATTTTGAATTCGCCACACGCAGCGAAATGGATCATTTTTTCTTGTGCCTGAAAGAAAGAGATGTACAGACCATCCAAAGAAGAATTGATGAAATAATTGATGAAATCAATACGTTTAAAGATAAGGATACCCATCAATACAAGGTACTCTTTAAACAAGGAGGGTGCTTCGTTCAGGATAAAAATACGGAAATCACAACACTGCAAGATCAAGTTCGGACCATCGTAAAGATACTGGCAGTGGAAAGTACAACAAAATGTGTATTTTTCAATACTGCCATTGCGGAAAAAATATATTGGGAGCGTGAAGTTTATAGAGGCTTTGAAACCTCCATTCAGCGTAAAGAATTTCAGCTCTACTTACAGCCAAAAATAAGCCTTGAATATAAAAAAGTTGTAGGCGGGGAAGCTCTGGTACGCTGGTTTCATCCTCAAAAAGGTATCGTATCACCGATAGACTTCATACCTGTTTTGGAGAAAAATGGTAAAATCCAAAAACTGGATCAATACATGTTTGAACAAACATGTATATGGTTGAATAAAAGGCAAAGAGAGGGAAAGCCCCTTTTCCCCATTTCAGTGAATCTGTCCCGAAATCATTTTGTGCATGAAGGCTTCTTGAATGCCTTTGTGGAACTTGCTGAAAAATATCATATTGATAGAGGATTAATCGAATTTGAACTGACGGAAAGTATTTTTTTGAATGATGGGGCGCTGCAAAAAGTCAAAAAGGGAATCAAGAAGATACACGAATATGGATTTAAAAGCTCCCTCGATGACTTTGGTTTCGGATATTCGTCGCTCAGCCTCCTCAGTGAATTTGATATTGATTCGTTGAAATTTGATCGTTCCTTCTTCAGGAATCTCGACAACATGAAAAACAGGAACATCATCAAATGCATTATGGAATTGGCTGTTCAGCTTAATATCCATCCTGTGGCGGAGGGAATTGAAACACAGGAACAAATAGATTATCTACAAACGCTCCCCTGTCATTCCGTTCAGGGATATTTCTTTTCAAAACCTTTGGCAGTGCCTGAATTTGAAACATGGGTTGATGAATTCGAGAGCAAAAACAGCCATAATGGTTTCTTGTATTCTTAAATGTACCACATCAAAAATATCTCTGCTCAAAAATAAGACATCGATCCTTAAAAACAGCGAAAATTCATTTGATGCACCTTTCTATAGAATGCTTTTTGTATGCCTCATAGAAAGCTCATATCCGCTTTCAAAAAAACCTTTGGGCAACACCGAGGATATATTTTTTCTCTAAACCTGGGATAAAAGACGTATGCGGCGTATCCTTTTTATCTTTCTTCTGACCCTGCTGTTTTCCACTGTTCCTGCGTATGGTGACGTCTATGTCATGCAGAATGAACCCCACCTCGCGCATGGACGTGCTCTTATCTTCGCAGCTCTTGATGCCGTTGGTTTCCAAGCCGACTTTCAGGATGCGCCCATCGGAAACGAACGTCGCAACGTCCATCAAATCAGCAGTGGTATCACCCATGTGGATATGATGCCCGCCACGCCGCAGCGTCTTGAGCTGGTGCGGCAAGGCAAACTGCGCATGATCCCGGTGCCGCTGGACAGGGGCATCCTTAGCTATCGCCTCAATATCCTGCTGGAAAGAAAGAAGGATATGCTGAAAAGCGTGCGCGAGCCAAAGGATATGCACGCCTTCGTCATAGGGCAGAACGAAGGCTGGATGGATGTGGACATTTACCGCGCCGCCGGCATTCCCACCAAGGAAGTACGCAACTGGTCCGACGGACAGTTTGCGAAACAGATGGAAGCGGGATTCATTGATCTTTTCCCTCTTGGTCTGGAAGAAACCCTGACCTTCTTCCTGCCCCATTTTCGCAAGGCCTACCCTCAACTCACGGCAGACGAACATATTCTTGTGCGCTACCCTTGGTTCCGCTTTGTCTGGGTTTCTCCCTCTCCCGACGCTGATGAACTCTACGATGCCCTTGTGCGGGGCTTTGACGCCATTGTGCGGGACGGAACCTTCATGTCGCTCTGGCTCCGCCATCGTGCCGAACCGGATAAAAAACTTTTCACAGCACGGCGCATTATCGATATCGGCAACCCCTTTTATGGGGATGAGCTTGTTCCACCGCAATACAGGCACCTCATCTTCCGGCCGATGCAATGAAAAATACTACCCATAATAGCCTCTTCCGCCAATTTATAAACCGGCTGCTCCCGCCTCTGCTGCTGACCGTAGGTCTGGCTATAGCGGCCAATGTCGTTGTGGGTCACAACATGGCCCGAATGGAGCAAAACCAGCGTCTGCAATTCCTTAGCGACGCCTGCGCCAAGGCGCTCGTCAAACCCTTATGGGATTGTGACGATACGGCAGCCCAGGCTATTATGAATTCCATGCTCCACGCCAAGGACATCAGCGGTATCCGCCTGCATAACGCCTGCACGGGCAGTACGTTGACAAGCGGAGTTTTTCTGGACGGGGACACGCCGCCTCATGTCCGGCAGCTTGTCTACGACGACGGCACGGAACACGACTTCAATGTCGGAACGCTTGAAATAGACTTCACTCCGGTCAGCATCATACAAAGTGCTACAGATTCCCTCCGGGCCTATCTCTTCATAACCACCACCATGGCGCTGTGTCTGACTGTGGTGGCCCTGCTGACCTTCCGCCGTCTGATCAGCCGTCCTCTCGAAGCCTTTCAGCAGCTCATCGACAAACGGGACATCAGCCGCAACAACCCGGTATTCGCAGCGGAAATATCCATCAACCATCGCAATGACGAACTCTCCGGCGTGATCAAAGCTTACGACGAACTGATGGAAACAGTAGCCCGCCAGCAGGCCGAACTTGAACAGCAGGCCCGGATCGATCCGCTCACAGGTCTCGGCAATCGCCTGAAACTGGCCGAATGCCTCGATGCCGCCCTGGACAGAGCCAAGCGTTATGGGGGAGAGGGCTACGTCGTCCTCATTGACCTTGATGACTTCAAGCCCATTAACGATACGCTCGGGCATGCCGCCGGGGATTTTGTTCTCCAGGTCACCGCCAGACGTCTTTTGAGCCAGGTCCGATCCCACGATACGGTCATCCGTCTTGGCGGTGACGAATTCGTGCTGCTTATCGAAGCCAATGCGCTTCCGAGAGACGTCAATACAAAAATCGAACGCATTCGGGCATTGGTGGAGGAGCCTTTGGCATACGAAGGAAAGAGCGTGACCGTGAAGGCAAGCGTCGGGGTATCCGCTTTTTCCGGCAACGAAAAGGGCGACGAACTGCTGACTCGGGCTGACCAGCTCATGTATGCCGATAAATGCGCCCGTAAAGCGGGACGGGATTGAACAGGCGCGAAGTGAAACAACCAGAGTTGCAACCGCTCGGCACCTTATGCCGCCAAAGAACACTGGGCGCAAACATACAGGACTGGAGCAACCTTTTCGCCGTTGCCGCGAAGGGCTTGCCGCCGAAAAAATGATTTTAAGCCGGATAGGGTAAAATTCTGCTGGACGCTCCGCCTATAGCTCAGAACACGGCTGCTGACTCGGATACGGAATACCCCTTCAAAAACACCTGCCCACCGTTTGGGAAACGGTTCTGTCATAGTCATCGAGTGATATATTTCCTCTTTGATTTCAGAATACTGCATACGAGCGTTTTCGTATTGTGGCGCCTGTGCCCTCAACTGCATTGAAAATGCTTTTAAATTCCAACGCACTAAAGAAAGTGCCAATCATTTTCTGTGACAAAGTCTTGGGAAAAACCTGAACGGGTTATCGCAAGCTTTTACCGGTTCTCTGCCGTTATGACCCGACTTTGCAGGGCAATTGCACACGTTACTTTCATCAAGGCTTTTGCGCTTTCCCTGTAACGGATTGAAAGAGAGAACAACAAAAAGCCGTCACAGCATATTACTGTAACGGCTTTAAAAAATGGTGCCGAAGGGGAGACTCGAACTCCCACCGAGGAACCCCGACTAGACCCTGAACCTAGCGTGTCTACCAATTCCACCACTTCGGCGCGAGAAGATTTCTAGCGGAATCGACCTTTCTTGGCAAGCTTTTTTTTGACTGAAAAAGAAAAAATCCGCGTTCCGGCTCTAACGATTTATCACTTCTGTATTTTTTGTAGATGTGCCCGGCTGGGCTTCTTGGGGCTGCCTTTTCGCCTGTCTTTTTTCCTTCCGGGGCGCTTCACCCTGCCGGACGCGCGCCCGGCCCCGGTGAAGCACCCCACCTTACCCTCTCTTCCCCGTAAGGAAACCTTTCCTCAACGCAGGGCAGACTTGTTATCGGATTACTACTATGCCTTGTCCTCTTTTTGCTTGCCTTTTCTCTCCTGAAGTGACGCAGTGTCAAAATATTTGTATGAAAGAAAAGCTGTGTTACCGCTTGCGAATAGGTTATAGAGGCGTTTCAAACGCTCTTTTGCGTGTTCCGAAACGTTTATCCGCCTCAGGTATCTTTATATGCGTCATATCCTTTGGTGTCTCATCACCGCCTGCCTTGTCCTGTCCAGCACCGCCTTGCTCCTGCATTTCGACGAAGAACTGGCCGCCCGTCTGCTGCCCGCGCCGCTGCAACGGCTGGTGCTCTCGGTGGAGGACGCCCTTTCTCCCCTTCCTCCCGAGCACGCCGAAGACGATTTCCCCGGCCCGCCCGAGCCCGCCGCGTCCGAAGCCGAAGAAACCGAGGAACCCGAAGTCTACGAAGCCAATCCCCGCTACACGGTGGAACGCGATCCAGAGCGCGGGGAAATCCTGCGCGGGGAAGTGCAGCGCGGCGATACGGCGGGGAAAATCCTCGGGGAATGGATGGACGCCAACGATCTGGCCGCCCTGCTCGCCGCCGCCAAACCCGTCTACGCGCTGACCAGCATCTGCTTCGGGCAGCCTTTCGCCATCGTCCGTGATCCCGACGACGGAAGTTTCCGCTCCTTCTGCTACGAAATCAATCAGGAAGCCTCGCTCGTCGTCGAGAAGACGCCCGAGGGCTTCCGGGCGCGGCAGGAGGAAATCGACTATCGCATCACGCTGACGGCGGTGCGGGGCCGCATCGTGTCCACGCTGTCGGAAGCCGTGGCTCAAGAGGGCGAAAACGTGGCCCTCGCCATCGCGCTGGCCGACATTTTCGCTTCAGAAATCAACTTCATCACCGACCTGCGGGAAGGCGACTCCTTTGAAGTGCTGGTGGAAAAACGCTTCCGGGGCGACGCCTTCGCCGGATACGGGCGGGTTCTCGGTGCGCGCTTCGTCAACCGCGGCGAGCGCCACGCGGCCTACCTCTTCCACAATGAACAGGGCCGCGAAACCTATTACGACGCCAAGGGCGAAAACCTGCGCCGCCAGATCATGAAAGCGCCCTTGTCCTTCCTGCGCGTCACCTCGCGCTACAGCATGGCCCGACGCCATCCCGTCTTCGGCAATGTCCGGCCACATCAGGGCATCGACTACGGCGCGCCCTCCGGCACGCCCATCATGGCCGTGGGCGACGGCGTCATCACGTCCATCGGGCGTGCCGGCGGCTACGGCAACCAGATCATCATCCGCCACAACAACGGCCTCGAATCCCTCTATGGCCACATGTCGCGCTTCGCCAAAACCATGAAAAAGGGCAAGCGGGTGCGGCAGGGCCAGACCATCGGCTACGTGGGCGCGACCGGCACGGCCACCGGCCCCCATCTCGACTTCCGCATCCGCAAGAACGGCACCTTCGTCAACCCGGGCAAGCTGATCATCCCCCGCGATCCCGGCCTCGAAAAACGCCGCCTCGACCGCTACCGGGCCGTGGTGCGGGCAGCGGACGCCTGCCTCGCCGGAAACCTCCCCACTCCCTACGATCCAGACGCATGGTTCGGAAACGAAAGCTAGAAGGCCCGGCCTCTCAAGGCATCAGGCCGCCGGGCCGCCCCGAAACCGCGCATTGAAGCGTGGAGGGTGGGCCTTGTACGGGGCGGCCCCACCCTCCGCGCGGCTTGGCGGCCGCGTTCCTGCGTCGGAGAAAGACACAAGGCCGGTCGCCTTGAAGTGTCAGTTGATGGACGCAACCTGCCAGCCAGTGAAAGGCGCGGCCTTCCCGTCCGCACCAGCGCCCTTTCCGGGCTGCGGGCGGAAGGTCAGGAAAGAACCATCTTCTTCTCGCCCGCCTGATAGATGTCCGAAAGCTCGGCGTAGAGCGCGCGGATGCGCTCAAAACGGGCCTGCGCCTCGGGCGTGCCGCACAAGCTCATCAGGGGACGGCTGGAATAATAGCTTGAATCCTCGGCGGGTGCCGTACATTGGAAAAGCTCGCGGATCATTTTCTGATCGTGCGGGATGTTGAAATCCTTGCTCGTATTTTCATAGCCGAAGAGGTAGTACAGCTCCGGAAAACCGCTCCACGCGATGGCCGAGGCGCACATGCAGCAGGGCTGGTGCGTGGCGAGGAAAAGGCAGTCCTTCGGATCAGGATGCCCCTGCCATTCCCAAAACTGCTTGATGGCGTAGACCTCGCCGTGCCACAGCGGAGAAAAGGCCTCCATATTCGTTTCGGCCACCACGAGCGAAAGGTCGTCGCGACGCAAGACCGCCGCTCCGAAAACCTTGCAGCCGATGGCCACGCGCTTGCGCGTCAAGGGCGCGATTTCGTATTCGATAACATCCATGAGCCGATTGAACAGACGCTCTTGCATAAGAGAACAGACTCCTTATCATGAGGTGAAAGACCGGCGGGGAGGGATTCGGAACGTCTGCGCCGCCCGCCGTGCCGGAGGGAGGCCCGCGCCGGGAGGCCGAGCGCGAGACCGGCGTCCCTTGGCACCCGCCAGATCGTTTTCCGCAAGAGATCATACGAAAAGGAATTTGTCCACCGCCTTGCGCCACGGGCCGGGCTCTGGCCCTTTCGCCGGATTCGGAGTATAGAAAGGCGTTGCCGCCTTGTCTGCCCGTGACCACGGCGCTGCGGCTTCAGCCGTTCCGTGCCGCCGACAAACGCCTCCACCGGACGCAGACGCCGCGCGCTTCGGACCACATACAACCTGATGGGATTATTCATGATAAAACGCCTTTTCCTCCTGCTGGCCCTGCTCCTCATCGCCCTGCCCGCCTCCGCTGCGGGCCTTCGGCTCGGCGTCCTGCCCGCCGCGGACTCTCTTGTCCTGAACGTCGCCCATGACGAAGGGCTCTTTGAAGCCGAAGGGCTCGACGTCGATCTCATCCCCTTCCAAAGCGCGCTGGAACTTGGCGCGGCCATGCGTGCGGGCGAGCTGGACGGACATTTCGGGGACATCATCAACGTGCTGATGCAAAACGAAAGCGGTTCGCCGCAGGCCATCGTCGCCACCACCTCGCACTCCTCCCCGCAGGGCCGCTGCTTCGGGCTGCTCGTTTCCCCCCGTTCCAACGCCCGGACGCTGGCCGATCTCAAAGGCAGCGACGTAGCCATGTCCAGCGCAACCATCATCGACTTTCTGCTGGGCCGTCTGCTCGAACAGGAAGGCGTTCCCCCCGATTTCCTCAATCGGCAGGACATCCGCCAGATTCCGGTCCGCCTCCAGATGCTTCTCAGCGGGCAGATCGAATGCGCCCTGCTGCCTGAACCGTTGGTCAGCGTGATGGAAGCCAGAGGCGCGCGCACCATCCTCGATGATCGCAAACTCGACACCCCGCTTGCGGTCATCGCCTTCCGGCGCACCGTGCTCGACACCCCCGACGGCCCCGAAACCGTAGCCCGCTTCCGTCGCGCGCTCGTGCGAGCCGCCGAGTGCATCAACGCCGATCCCGCCGCCTATCGCGAGATCATGAAAAAGCTCCGCCTCCTTCCCAAAGACGCGGACGGCACCTATGAAATGGTGCGTTTCGACATGAAGAACACGCCCGCCGGCCTGCCCTCCTCCGACGACATCAAGGCTTTCGCTGAATGGATGAAGGCGCAAGGGATTCTTAAAGGCAATCCGGCCTACGAGGACGTGGTGTTTCCATGATTGACCCGGACGAGAACCCTGCCGCGCCGCCGCAAGCCTGCGGCATGGCCTTCCCTCATGGCGGGGCCGCGTGCGGGACAGCCCCGGACGTGCCCGGGTCCGGGCCCTCGCACGCGGGGCCGGACGGAGAAACGCCGGAAGGGATGCCGACAAGGAAAGCCCCCGGAAAAACGCCGGAGGTCTTTTCTCGTGCCGGGCTTCCGGGAGCGCCGGGAGAAACGCCCACCGCCGCGCCGCGCCCGGCAACGCCTGCCCCCGACGGAAGTATGGCCGTTCCCCCGCCCCATCCCCGCGCGGGTATCCTTGTACGCGATGTGGCCAAGGGCTACGGCGAGGGCCTTGTCCTTGACGGGCTTTCCTTCGAGCTTCCCGCCGGGGAAACGCTGGCCGTAGTCGGCCCTTCCGGATGCGGCAAGAGCACGCTCCTCTACCTGCTGGCCGGGCTGGACAAGGCGGACCGGGGCACGGTAAGCACGGGGGGACGGGACGGAAAGACCGGGAATATTTCTTTCATTTTACAGGACTACGGGCTTTTTCCGTGGAAAACCGTGGCCGAAAACCTCTCCTTGCCGCTGGAATTGCGGGGCGAGGGCCGCACGCGGCGGCGGGAAGCCGTGGCCGCCATGCTTGACGAACTGGGGCTGACCGGGCTCGGTCCGCGCTATCCGGTCCAGCTTTCCGGGGGGCAGCGCCAGCGTGTGGCCATAGGCCGGGCGTTGATCACGGACCCGGACATCCTGCTCATGGACGAGCCCTTTTCCTCATTGGACGCACTGACGCGCGAGCACCTGCAACGGACCGTGCTCTCCTTATGGCGTCGGCGTCGCCCCACCTGCGTGCTGGTGACACATAACGTCCCGGAAGCGGTTTTTCTCGGCAGGCGCGTCATGGTCCTGAGCGGACGTCCGGCACGTAAGACCCTCTGGCTCGACAATCCCCGTTTCGGGGAAGAGGGAGCGGCCTTCGAGGAAACCCGGCGCGTGTACGAGGCCCTGTCCGAAACCAAGGATTGCCTATGACCACCATTCTCCTTCTTCTGCTCTGCGGCGCGGCCGGGGGCTTCGTCTTCGAGTGGTTCCATCTGCCCGGCGGGGCCATGACCGGGGCCATCGTCGCGGTCATCATCCTGAAAAGCTTTTCGGCACTCCCGCAGGCGGCCTTTCCCCGGCCTTTCCAGTTCGCGGTCTACGTGGGCCTCGGCGTGCTCGTGGGCAACATGTACCGCCCCGAAATGCTGCTGGCCGTACGCGACACATGGCCGGTGCTGCTTTTGAGCACCGTCCTTGTCCTCGTCGCCGGGATGCTCATCGCGGTGCTGGTGTACAAGTTCGGGCATCTGGACGTGACCAGCGCCTACCTCGCCACCAGCCCGGGCGGGCTCAATGTGGTTGTGGGGCTGGCCGCCGACGTGGGGCCGAACGCGCCCATTGTGCTGGCCTATCAGATGGTCCGCCTCTACGCGATCATCCTCACCGTGCCCTTGGCCGCCAAAATCCTGCACCGGCTGCTCCACTAGGTCATGCGCGCCCTCTTCCGTTATCTGCTGGCTCTGGCGGCGCTTCTCGCGCTGTGGCACATCGGCTCGCTGGCTCTCGGCGACTTCCTCCTGCCGCGCCCGCTCGACGTCCTGCGGGCTTTTGCCCACGCCCTCGGGACCGCCGACTTCTGGGGCCACGCCGGGGCCAGCGCGTGGAGGGTGCTCGCGGCCATGAGCCTTGCGTGGCTCGTCGCCTTTCCGCTCGGCCTCTCGCTCGGGCATATGCGCATGGCCGACGCCTTCCTTTCGCCCTTCGTCTTCCTGACCTATCCCCTGCCGAAAATCGTGCTTCTGCCCCTCTTCCTCACGCTTTTCGGACTGGGCGATCTGCCCCGTGTGCTGCTCATCGCCCTCACCACGGGCTATCAGATTCTCGTCGTCACCCGGGCCAGCGCCAAAGGGCTGGACAAAAAATACCTCGACTCCTTCCGCTCACTCGGGGGTACGCCGCTTCAGGCCCTGCGCCATGTCCTTGTGCCGGCGGCCTTGCCCGACGCCATGACCGCCCTGAAAGTGGCCAGCGGCACGGCGGTGGCCGTGCTCTTCATGGCCGAATCCTTCGCCACGCGGCGGGGCCTCGGCTTTCTGATCATGGACGCGTGGGGCCGGGGTGATCAGCTCGAAATGTTTACCGGCATCCTTGCCATGAGTGCGCTCGGCGTGGGGCTCTATGAACTTTGCGATCTTCTGGAACGCAAAAGTTGCCGCTGGCGCGCCCTGCACCGGGGAGGCGGCCGATGACGGGCCTTGTCTGGGTCGCGGCGGGGGGCGCGCTGGGCTCGTTGTGCCGCCATGCGGTTTCCCGCGGGCTGGCCTTCCGTTTCGGGCGCGCCTTCCCCTACGGCACGCTGGCCGTGAACGTGACGGGCTGTCTCCTGCTGGGGGAAATCGCGGGACACGCTCTCAACCATCCGTCGGCGCTGCTCTTTATCGGCACGGGCTTTCTGGGCGGGCTGACCACCTTCTCCACGTTTGCGATGGATACCTTCGCTGCCCTGCGCGACAGCCACCCCGGGAAGGCGCTTCTGAACGTCGGGCTGAATATGGCGCTCGGGCTGGGAGCGGCCGCCCTTGGATTCTCATTGTAGCCAGGAGGAAAAGGCGCGATGATGGCATGGTTGCAGGCCGCGGGGGTCCTGTGCGGCGGCGCGGCGGGCGCGGCGTGCCGCTTTGCGCTTGGCCTGACGCTGGCAAACGGCTGGCTGCCGTGGGGCATCCTGACGGCCAACGTGCTCGGCTGCCTGCTTATGGGCGTCCTGCAAGGTGTTATGCGGCGGCTGGATCGGCCTTTCGTTGTGGGCTACTGCCTGCTGGGGACGGGATTTCTGGGCGGTTTCACCACTTTTTCGAGCTTCGCCGTGGACACCATCCTCCTCTGGCACGACGGACACGGGACACTGGCCGGGCTCAACGTGGCCCTCAACCTTTTTCTGGGCGTCGGGGCCGTGGGCGCGGGCTATGGGCTGGCTATGCGCTTCCCCCGCCGTGTCTGAACGGGAGGCTTTTTCCCGAGCGGCGGCCCATACGGGCCTGTTTCCGGCTCCCGGTCCCTGCGCCGGATTCCGTTGTCTCGTTGTGACTGGGAGGCCCCTGTAGGTACATCCTGTAAGCACCACAAGAGGCGGAAGAAAGTCAGGATGTCCTACGCGGGCACGCCCGCACGCGAGAGGCACGGTTTTTTGATGCGTTGGACATTGGATGTGTTGGGCAATCGTCTTTTCGGTATGGCACGCCTACATACACAGCACTGGATCGCCGTAGGCTTGGGGACGGAAACCGCGATGGTACAGACCTGCACGCGCGACGCGGGATCGCCGGGGCTACGGGCACGGGCGATTTGACGAGCACACCCGCACGCATACAACGCTGGATGCGGCATGGCGGGAAAGACGGCCCCTTTCCGTGAACGGGCGATAGGAACCGTGGAGGGGGAACCGGGCATGGTCTCGCCCAAGCGCCTGCTCTGGCGAGAGATGGACCTGCCGCAAGCGCGGCGCTTGGCCCGGAAACGGCGATGCCCTCCGAAGCTCCTTTCTATACAGTGGGAATGATTTTTGTTACGCTGCCGCCTCATGTCGAACCGTATCCTCCCGAGAGGACGGAGGGAACATAGCCTTCCCCCGAAAGGAGAGATGCCGTGAGGAGATGTCCTATGCGCCTGTTCGCCCTGCTTCTTCTGCTGCTTTTTCCCGCCGGGGCGGGGGCGGCTTCCTTTCTGCCCGGAGGTGACTATCCCGAACCGGAGTGCCGTTCTCCGCTGCGCCCCCTGCCCGGGGACGGACCGAGGGAATGGCGGCTCTACCGGGCGGACATGCTGGCCTATCGCCAGTGCGTGGAGGCCTACCTTGCCACGGCCCGGGAAGACATGGAGCGTATCCGCGAACGCATGGACAAGGCCGTGCGCGACTACAACCGGGAGTCCGGCAACCGTTGATGCGCCTTCGTTGCCCTTCTTCCTCCCCCCAACGCCGCGCAAGGACGTCCCGCCGCCTTGCTCCCGCATCAAACCCGCCGCACCCGGCGAGGAGCCTTATTCATGACGCGAGTGCTCGCCTGCCTTGCCCTTGGAGCCTGGGTTTTCCTGCTCTGGCCCTATCCCGTCACCACCTTTCTCGCCATGTGCATGGCCTGCGTTACCTATCCCATCTACCGCCGCCTGCACCGCGCTTCGGCGCGCTGGGCCACGACCATCTACACGGTGGGACTTGCGGCGTTGACGCTGCTGCCCATCGCCGTGGTGGTGTCGCTGGTGACGCCGCAGGCCGTGGCCGGGCTCAAGATTCTGGACGGCCTGCGGGATTCGGGCTGGATTCACAGCCCGCAGGCGCAGGCATGGTTCGCCTCCGTGGACGCATGGCTCAGGAATCTGCCGGGTCTGGAAGGCGGGCTTGACCAGCTTGCCAGCACAGCCGCGGGGCTGGCCGGAAGCGCGGCAAGGACCGTGCTCGCGGGCGGCATGGGGCTTGCGGGCGGGGCGTTTCAGGCCGTGCTCGTCACCTTTCTCTTCGTCATGATCACCATGCTCTGCGTGACCCGCGCGGAGCTTATCCGTGAGTTCGCCTGCCGCCTTACCCAGTGGCCCTGCGACATGGTGGACCGCTTCACCTCCACCATCCGCAAGGCCATTTTCGGGGTCATGGTGGGGGTGGTCTTCGTGGCGGTCATTCAGGGGTTCCTCTGCGGGGTAGGCTTCGGTGTGGCCGACGTGCCGCAACCCGCCTTCTGGGGGCTCATCGCGGCTTTCGTGGCCCCCATTCCTTTTGTGGGCACCGCGCTGGTGTGGATTCCGGTGTGCATCTGGCTGTGGCTCACGGGTTCCACGGTGGCAAGCATCAGCATCGCCGTATGGTGCTCGCTGGTGGTGGCGGGGGTGGACAACCTCCTGCGTCCTTTCTTCCTCAAGGCCGGGATCGACGCTTCGGTCGTTACGCTCATCCTGTCCATCCTCCTCGGCCTCGCCGCCTTCGGACCCGTGGGGGTCTTTGCCGGACCCGTGCTCGTGGCCGTGGCGATTCAGGCCGGAAACGAAAGTTCGCTCCGATCCCGGGAAAAGCAGACCCCCTGATTCCTCCGGGAGCCGTCCTGCGCCGGGAAACGTCCTTTTCTTTCCGTGTGCGAAGCACTCCTTACTGTGGCGTTACGTCTTCCCTGCCGCCCGACAACCCTCCTGCGCGCGATGAGCCGCCTCATGCGCCGGGTCATGGACAGGCTCGGGATCGACACCCTCCTGTGTGCGATGGGCCGCCTTTCACGCCAACAGCGCGAAAAGACGGCCCATCATGCTGTGGGAACTTCCGCACCCGTCCCGGAGGCTCTCTCCCCCCGCCTCTGACGCCGGGGCGGATACGTTTCCCACGTCAGTTCGGGGGCCTTTCCCTTCTCTGCGGCATCCGTTTTTTCTCAAGCCCACGTACGGGCACTACAGCCACGGCGTCACCCCGCCTGTGGCGTCCGCTTTTTCTCATCATATCTCTCATCCGCTGGTATCCATATCCTTTTTCCATGCCGTACCCTTAGGGTAAGGGAGAGGACAAGAGGCTCTTACGACGTTCTCATGATGCCCTTCCTGCGGCACGGTAAAGAACTTTGTACCGAATCAAGGTGTTTACAAGGCGTTGCGTATGGCTATTATGAAAAAAACAGTTTTCGTGAGACTGTCCATACCTCTGCACCAAAGGAGATTGCACATGCTGCATACACTGAAAAGATGGCCTCTTATTGCCGCCATGCTGGTCATGGCGTTCGCGTTTTCGGCTCAGGCCGAGATCGTCGTCCCGAACTTCGTCCCCCTCGTCCAGTCGGCCGGAAAAGCCGTCGTCAACATCAGCACCGAGAAAAAAGTCATGCAGCGGGGCGGCCTGCCCTCGGAAATGTTCCGCGGCCTGCCTCCGGAATTTGAACGTTTCTTCGAGCAGTTTGAAGGCCAGCGCAGCGCCCGGCCCCGCACGCAGCGTTCCCTTGGCACGGGCTTCATCATTTCCGCCGACGGCTACATCGTGACCAACAATCACGTTGTCGCCGGGGCCGACACCGTCCTCGTCAACCTTCAGGGCGCCAACGGCAAGGATCATTCTTTGAAGGCGCAAGTCATCGGAACGGACGAGGAAACCGACATCGCCCTCCTGAAGGTCGACTCCAAGACGCCCCTGCCCTTCCTCGCGTTCGGCGACTCCGACAAGATGGAAGTGGGCGAATGGGTGCTGGCCATCGGCAATCCCTTCGGCCTCGGCCATACCGTCACCGCGGGCATCCTGAGCGCCAAGGGCCGCAACATCCAGTCCGGCCCCTTTGACAACTTCCTCCAGACCGACGCCTCCATCAACCCCGGCAACAGCGGCGGCCCGCTCATCAACATGGAAGGCAAGGTGATCGGCATCAACACCGCCATCATCGCCAGTGGGCAAGGCATCGGTTTCGCCATCCCGAGCAGCATGGCCGACCGTATCGTAGCCCAGCTCAAGGCCAACAAGAAGGTTACGCGCGGCTGGATCGGCGTCACCATTCAGGACGTGGACGAAAACACCGCCAAGGCCCTTGGCCTGCCCGAGGCCAGCGGCGCGCTGATCGGCTCCGTCCTCCCCGACGAACCCGCGGCCAAGGGCGGCATGAAGGACGGCGACGTCGTGCTCGAAGTCAACGGCAAGAAGGTTGACGATTCCAGCGCCCTGTTGCGCGCCATCGCCGCCGAAGCTCCCGGCTCCAAGGTCACCATGACCGTGTGGCGCGACGGGGAACGCAAGACCCTTACCATCCAGCTCGGGGAACGCAATCTCAAGGGCGGCAAGAAGGGCGGCCAGATCGAAGAGGAAAACGCGCCTGCGCTCGGCCTCTCCGTGCGTCCGCTGACCAAGGAAGAAAGCCGCGCCGCCCGTCTGAAGCCCGGCACCGGCCTTCTCGTCGTAGGCGTTGAACCCGGCAAGCTCGCCGCCGAATCCGAAATTCAAGAAGGCGACGTCATCCTCAGCGCCAACCTCAAGCCCGTCAAGTCCGTGGACGAATTCTCCAAGATCATCCGCGAAGACGCCAAGAAGCGCGGGGTGGTCATGCTCCAGCTCCAGCGGCAGGGCCAGACCTTCTTCCGTTCGCTGCCCCTGACCGATAACGCCAAGTAAGGCCGTTTTCGGCCTCGCCTGAAAGGAGGAGGGAATTCCTCCTCCTTTTTTGCGCCCGCCGCACGGCATCATCTCAATGATAGGGAGTCTGGGTGGAGTGTTGTGCGTGGAAATCCTCCCTTCCTCCACCCCGCACCGCGAGAAACAAACACGCTCAAACCGCACGCCCTTTTCCCTGAAGCGCACGGCTCACACGGGAAAAATTCGGTACATTTTCCCTGTCCAAGATACGCCTTGCCTTTTGCGCAGGAATGCCTATACTTCATCCTACGCGAACAGGGGCCTGCGGGTCCCGTCTGCCCACCCTTCGGGGGCGCATTGGTTTCGACGGGGATGTTGAAGCCGAAGTGGCAGGCCGAGGCGCCGCTGGCCTCGTAAAAAGCGGCACAATAGTAATTGGCAACGATTACGACTACGCTTACGCTGCCTAATTAGGCGGCACACCAAACCGGCTCACGCCCGATAAGCCGGCGAGGTGCAAAACGCATCGGGCTGGCGTGCGGCTGCGTTTGCCGGACCTCACGCGAGACTTTACGGTGAACTGGCCGAAGGTCGCCCTGATTGGGGGCCAAACCGGAGGCGAGACGTTATTCCCAATCTAAGCCTGTAGATGCTTCGCGTGAATCTTTCTCGGACGGGGGTTCGACTCCCCCCGCCTCCACCATCAAATTTTTCCGGCCAAAATCGGATGAATCCCGAAAGTCTATGAGCGGACTTTCGGGATTTCTCTTTTCCGCTTCATCGAGCCAAGGACGAGGAAGTCTGTCAACTTTTGGTACCTTTTTTCCCGAAAAAGGTGCCATATTGGGGAAGAAGGCACCATCTTACGGGAGTTTAAAAATGACAACCAAAACACACTCTCTGGATATTACCATCAGAAACGCCACGGGCGTGAAGGAAGAAGTGCAGGTCATTCGTTACGTAGCCGGGCTGGAAATAGGGATTTCCGTGAATTAGATAGGCAACACAATGAAAAAATGGGGCTTGCGCTATACGGATGCAGCGGGCAACGTCAGAGTGTCCGCATGGAGTCGTACCCAAAACTGACGCTTGCAAATGTCTACGCCACCGAAGATTTGAAGGAAAAGGCGAAAAACGATCTCAATCCCAGAGGGGAAAATACCAGGAAAAAATCTCCCCAAGTATATATGGACTTTTGAAAGCGACGTTATAGTCTATCTAGATAAAAAATGCCGGAATGGGATGACGCTCATGCAAAGCGCCAGAAAGAACGGCTGACAGGTAACATTTTTCCTGCCTTTGGAGATATTGATATTAACGCCATAACAATGGTGCATATAGACAAGGCCCTGGCCGTGGTCATCGAGCGCGGCGCACGGGAAACGGCGCAGCGCATCTGCTCCATTCTTATTAATATCTTCGAATATGCCGATCTCATGGGCTTCATGGAAAGCCCCATAATCATCAGCAGGCTGACGCGGTACCGCAAGGAGATGCCCAAGCCCGTCGCAAAGCGGCATTTGTATAAGGAAATGTCGGAAAAAGAAATCGGCGTGCTGTTAAAAGCCCTTGATGACTTCAAGGGCAGATGGACCTTGCAGACAAGCGTCGCCCTGAGACTGGCTCCTTACGTCATGCTGCGCCCTGCCGAGATCTGTGAGGCGGAGTGGGAAGAACTCAATCTGGATACTGCTGAATGGTATATTCCCGCAGCCAGAATGAAAATGTCGCGCGACCATATTGTTCCCCTGCCGCGTCAGGCCGTGGAACTGTTTTTGGAGATACGTCCATTTTCAGGAGGCAACAAATATGTGTTTCCTTCTCCCAGAAAGCACAATGCGCCTATTTCCACAGCTTCCTTGCTGCAAGCCATCAGGCGTATCGGCTATGCTTCCACCAAAGAAGAGGGAAACAGCTTTTGCACTCACGGTTTCCGCGGCATGGCGTCTACCACGCTCAATCAGCACCCGAACTTTCAGCATCTGAAACATGACTGGATAGAGTTTCAGCTTGCCCATGCCCAGGCAGACAAGGTCAGGGCGGCATATAATATCCTTACCCCACGCTCATATATTATAGAACGGCGGAAGATGGTACAGGAGTATGCAAATTACCTTGACAGGCTAAAAGCTGCCGCAGCCGGGCAACAAACCGGTCGGAACGAGGCTGGCTCGTTCTCTGACGGCATGAATATCAATGTCATTGTCGGGAAACTCCCGGCACAGGCTCAGGTCCGGGAAAAGGATACCGGCTGGAGCGAGGCACAAAGAGAACAAATGCGGAATCAGGGCTACGACGGCATTGATATGGTCAATGCATGGTATAGTTAATAATTGAACAGGCGGTGAATTTTTGTGGCAAGGCAATATGTCAGGTCCGCAAGATTCACCGCCTAGCCGTCTTGTCATCTCTCTGTCTTCCATTATATCCATAAAGGCATGACAGAGCCGCAAAAAATATCACTGTACAGAGTCAAACAAGCCTATGACCTGAATCAACTTGAGGCGCAGGCTCTTTTGAATGCGCTTTCGCCGCATGGAGTCTTCCCCTGTGCGGTATGGCGGGAAGCTTATTCCCTTTTCTGGGAAGAACCCGCCGCTGAATGCGCGGTTCAGTGTGGAACGGAGAATCCGCCTTTCCCGAAATATGTGCCCGCCTCCACAGCAATCTTTCCCGTGGATAATTATGCGACACTAATGACGGACTTCTTTTTTGAGATGGCCCGGCGTGTCCCCGTCAAAGAACTTGAAAAAGGCTTCGATTATATTCTCGAAGCAAGCTATGACAACAAGTCATATCTATCTGATGCTGAAAGAGAATATATTTTTTACAGTCTCATTCAGGCGGAAAGAAGAATAGTCGATTACCGAAGAACAAAACGGGTAAAGGATATTTCCATCCAGCTTTCCGCGCCTAATATTCTTTTAAGAATTTACCCTGATACGATTGCCGTGAATACGGAAGCAGCCATACGTTACTTGTCTGTTCACAAAAATTTTCCATTCGGCAGGGAGGTAAAAGGTATCACCCGCCGTCTTGTGGAAGCCGTCATAAAAGCCGCAGAAACTTCAGAGGTCGTTGCGGGGCAATCGCCGCAGGAGAGCATCCCCGTCTCCTCCTCTTTATGGAAAGGCAAAACTCCAGAGGCCGTCCGAACTACCATGCGTGAATCCGGCTTTGACCATGACTCTGTAGCCCACGGGTTTTTCTCCAGGCGTGGCATCCGAAAGTAAAGAGACATCGGCAGGCTATTTGAGTG